>Ga0256405_10000738_pt1 | contig 102926 bp, 92 predicted proteins | sample RumenRJG_02DNA_FD_189096 | JGI IMG/M metagenome (GOLD analysis project Ga0256405, IMG submission 189096) | Bovine rumen microbial communities from Lethbridge, Alberta, Canada - RJG_02 | ecosystem: Host-associated > Mammals > Digestive system > Stomach > Rumen | place: Canada: Alberta...
ATGATGGCAGTCCATAGTGATTGCCCTCCCTCTGTAGAAGTTGTGTGGTAACTTCATTCTACCACGGGGAGAGAAATCACTATGGATTTTTTACTCAAGTGTCCAACTTGATTTTACAATCAACCGGGGCTGATTTTTTATTGATTCTATGAAAAAAAATTGTATCAGAACAGTGTGATCTGACTGGTATCTGCCATACCGGCAAAGGCGCCAAGCGCCTTCAACTGCTCGATATGGGTCTTGGACAGCTTATTGCAGCACATGGCAAACTCCTCAATGGAGATGAACTCCTTCCCTTTTCGCTTTTCCACCGTGTCCAGAGCCGCCGCCTCACCTAAGCCGTGAACCGTCACAAAGGGCGGCAGAAGGCCCTTTTCCGTGACGATAAACTTGGTGGCGTCCGACTTGTAGATGTTGATGGTGTCGAAATGGAAACCCCGGAGATAGAACTCATAGCACACCTCCAGCGTGGTCAGCAGGTTCTGCTCTACAGCGGTGGCGTCCTTGTTGTTTTCGATCTCCTTGATCTTCCGCTTCACCGCGTCCATGCCGGCACAGCAGTATTCCGCGTCAAACGCCTTGGCCCGGACAGAGAAAAAGGTCGCATAGAATGCCAGCGGCTCATGGACCTTGAACCAGGCGATGCGGAAGGCCATCATGACGTAGGCCACGGCGTGGGCCTTGGGGAACAGATAGCCGATCTTGGCCAGAGACTCAATGTACCAGTCCGGTACATCGTGCTCCATCATAGCCTCCTCCCAGCCCTCGTCGAAGCCGCCCTTCTTCACCTTGCCCTTTCGCACCTTCTCCATGATCTTGAAGCTCATTTTGGGGTCAAGGCCCTTGGAGATCAGGTACAGCATAATATCATCTCGGCAGCCCACCGTTTCCAGAACGCTGGCGGTGCCGCTGAGGATCAGTTCCCGTGCGTTGCCCATCCACACGTCCGTACCGTGGGAGAAGCCGGAGAGCCGTACCAGCGTGTTGAAATCCTTGGGCTGGGTGTCAATGAGCATCTGGCGGGTAAACCGGGTGTTGAACTCCGGGATGGCCACAGCGCCGGTTGGCCCCAGAATAGGGTCATTCTCATAGCCCAGCACCTTGCTGGAAATGAAGATGGACATGGTGTCCGGGTCATCCAGGGGGATCTCGTGGGGGTCCACGCCGGTGAGATCCTGCATCATGCGCACCATGGTAGGGTCATCGTGTCCCAGCATATCCAGCTTCAGGATGTTGGCCTCCATGGAGTGATATTCAAAATGGGTGGTGATGGTGTCGGAATCGTCGGCGTCTGCCGGGTGCTGCACCGGGCAGAAATCCTCCATATCCTTGTCGTCCGGGACCACCACCAGGCCGCCGGGGTGCTGGCCGGTGGTGCGGCGCACACCCACGCAGCCAAGGGTCAGCCGGTTTTCCTCCGCCCGGCAGGCCACGATGCCGTTCTCCTCCAGATACTTCTTCACAAAGCCGTAGGCCGTCTTTTCCGCCAGAGTACCGATGGTGCCTGCCCGGAACACCTGGGTCTCACCGAACATTTCAATGGCGTGGCGGTGGGCCCGGGCCTGGTATTCGCCGGAGAAGTTCAGGTCGATATCCGGCACCTTGCCGCCGCCGAAGCCCAGGAAGGTCTCAAAGGGAATGTCAAATCCGTCCTTCACGTATTTGGTGCCGCAGACGGGACACACCTTGTCCGGCATATCCGCGCCGCAGCCGTAGCTGCCATCCAGGATGAATTCACTGTTCTTACACTTAGGGCAGCGGTAATGAGGCGGCAGGGAGTTGACCTCCGTAATGCCGGACATATAAGCCACCAGCGACGAGCCGACGGAGCCTCGTGAGCCAACTAGATAGCCGCATTCGTTGCTGCGCTGCACCAGCTTCTGGGCGGACATGTACACCACGTCATACTTGCCTAAGATACCGCCCAGCTCTACGTTCAGGCGGTCCACGATCAGCTGGGGTGGGTCCTCGCCGTAGAGCCGGTGAACCTTTTCCCAGACCAGACGGTTCAGGTCCTCCTCAGAATTTTCCAGCCGGGGCGGGAATAGCTCCGCCGGCAGCAGCTCGAAGGTCTCGATCTGATCCGCCACCAGACGGGTGTTGGTGACCACCACCTCGTAAGCCTTTTCCTCCCCCAGATACTGAAATTCCTCCAGCATTTCCTGAGTGGTCTTGAAGTAGATCGGCAGGGGCTCGTTGGCGTCCGGGAACTTCTTGGATGCCAGCAGGATATGCCGGTACACCTCGTCCTCCGGCTCCCGGAAATGGACGTCGCCGGTGGCGCAGACGGGTTTCCCCAGTTCCTCGCCGAGGCGGACGATGATACGGTTGAATTCCCGCAGGTCCTCCTCGCTCCGGGCCTCGCCGTTGCGGAGCATAAAGGCGTTGTTGCACAGGGGCTGAATTTCCAGATAGTCGTAAAAGGACGCAATGCGCTTCAGTTCGTCCCAGTCCTTGTGATCCACCACAGCCTTGAACAGCTCGCCGGCTTCGCAGGCGGAGCCGATGATCAGGCCCTCCCGATGGGCCATCAGCTCACTTTTGGGAATGGTGGGCACCCGCTTGAAGTATTTCAGGTTGGAAGCAGAGATCAGCTGATAGAGATTTTTCAGGCCCACCTTGTTCCGGGCCAGAATAATGATGTGTTTGGGAAAACGATTGGACTTGCTGCCCAGAGGCCGCAGCTTTTCCATCTCCTTATTGACGGCCTGGATGGTGTGGATCCCCCGCTCATGGAGCATTTTCCAGAACGGGATCAGCATGTAGCCCACCGTGGCGGCATCGTCGCTGGCCCGGTGGTGATTGAAGGCGGGCAGGTCCAGATGGTCCGCCACAATGTCCAGCTTGTACTTGCCGAGACCTGGCAGCAGGTTCTGGGCTAAGATCAGGGAGTCCACATAGGTGGGGTCAAATTCCAGGCCCACCTTTTTGCAGCCTGCCCGGATAAACCCGATGTCGAATTCCGCGTTGTGGGCAGCCAAGGGCCGGCCGTTGACGAATTTCAGAAATTCCGTCAGGGCGTCCTTCAGCTGGGGGGCGTCCTTCAGCATTTCATCCGTGATGCCGGTGAGACCGATGATCTCCGGCGTCAGGCGGCGGTTGGGGTTTACAAAGGTCTGGAACCGTTCGCAGATCTCGCCGTTTTTCAGCACCACCGCGCCGATCTCCGTGATGGCCTCCCGGTCCACCTTCAAGCCGGTGGTCTCAATATCGAAGCAGACGAACTCATCGTCCAGTCCGCAGTCTCCCCGGCCGTGGACGGCGATGCGGTCATCCACGTTGTTGATAAAGTATCCCTCCACGCCGTAGAGGATCTTGATCTTGTCCCCGGCGGCATGCCAGGCGTCCGGAAAGGACTGGGCTACGCCGTGATCCGTAATGGCAATGGCGGGATGGCCCCAGCGGATAGCCTCCTTGATGACCTCCTTCGTGTCCGTCAGGGCGTCCATATTGCTCATTTTCGTGTGGAGATGCAGCTCCACGCGCTTCACCGGGGCGGTATCCTGCCGTTCCTCGTGCTGGATGACGTTGATGTGGTAGGGATTGAGCTGAATGTCCTTGCCGTCCCAGGTAGGCTCCATCTTGCCCTGAACGCACAGCCACATACCGGGATTGATCTTCCCATCCAGGCCCTTGGCTTCCTTTTCCGTCAGGTTTTTATGGACGGCCACGGAGCTGGTGTAGTCCGTCATCTCCACATGGAGCCGCCACATACCGGGTCGCCGGGTCTCCACACACTCCACGGAAAACACCTTGCCGCTTACCGTGGCATTGCCTATTTTCAGATCCAGCGTCTTCATTTCCACGGGCTTGACCTTGATGGGGTTGCCCATCAGGACCGGTCCTGTAGGACCGCCCCCGGACGATGCAGACGGTGCGGCCGCCGCCTTCCGCTGGGATGGCGTCTGTTCCTCCTTCAGCGTGACCCGGAATCGCACCTCGTTCAGTCCGTAGCCGTTGCGGATGGCACTGTTCAGCTCGTCCAGATCCGACGGCTCCAGAGGGTGCTTCACGATCATCGCCAGCTCCATAGAGAGGGTGTCCTGATGGATGCAGGCGCTGGCGATCACCGCTCCCAACAGCTTTAGCCGCAGCTCCGGGGAGAGCTGCAGCTGCGCAAATAATTCAAAAAACGGTATCTCTCTCGACATGCGTCCTTCTTTCCCCTATCTTATGTAAAAGCTGCTTACAGCTTTTCGATTTCCTCCATCAATGCGTCTACAAGCCGCTCCTGAGGCACCTTGTAAAGGATCTCTCCTTTGCGGAAAATCAGGCCCTCGCCCTTGCCGCCGGCGATGCCAACATCCGCGGCGGCAGCTTCTCCGGGCCCGTTGACGGCGCAGCCCATCACAGCTACGGTGATGTTTTTCGTACAGTTCATCAATCGGCGCTCCACTTCCTCCGCCATAGGGATCAGGTCGATCCGGGTGCGGCCGCAGGTGGGACAGGCGATGAGATTCACGCCCTCCTTCCGCAGACCTGCCGCCCGCAGGATCTTTTTGGCAGCGTAGATCTCCTCCACCGGGTCCGCCGTCAGGGTCACCCGAATGGTATCGCCGATGCCCATGCACAGCAATCCACCGATGCCCATGGCAGACTTCACCATACCCATAGAGGGCGTTCCGGCCTCGGTGACGCCCAGATGCAGCGGGTAGTCCGTCTGCTGGCTCAACAGCGTGTAGGCCCGCATGGTCAGCGGCACGTCGGAGCATTTCACGGAAATGCAGATATCGTCAAAATCGAACCGGTTCAGCAGCCGGACATGGCCCATGGCGCTCTCTACCAGCGCCTCGGCGGTCACACCGCCGTACTTGGCCCGCAGTTCCTTTTCCAAAGAGCCGCCGTTGACGCCGATGCGGATGGGGATATTCTTTTGGCGGCAAATGTCCGCCACGGCCTTGACCTTCTCCTCCCCGCCGATGTTGCCGGGGTTGATCCGCAGGGCGTCGATCCCCCGCTCGGCGCACATCAGCGCCAGCTTGTAGTTGAAGTGGATGTCTGCGATCAGGGGAATAGCGATCTGCTCCTTGATCTTGTCCACCGCCTTGGCAGCGTCCTCGTCCGGCACCGCCACCCGGATGATCTCGCATCCGGCATCCTCTAATGCGTGGATCTGGGCCACAGTAGCGGCCACATCGTCGGTTTTCGTATTGCACATGGACTGGATGGACACCGGGGCGCCGCCGCCCACAGCCACCTTGCCAACCATCAATTTCTTCGTCATATTGATCGCCTACTTTACCAATTTGAATACGTCCTGGAATGTTACCAGCAGCATAAAGCCCATCAGCAGGGCAAAGCCCGCCGTGTTGATGGCCGCCTGATATTTCTCCGGTACCTTCCGCTTGAACAGTGCCATGGAAACTGCGTCCACCAGCAGGAAAAAGATCCGTCCGCCATCCAGCGCCGGTAGGGGCAGCAGATTCATCACCGCCAGATTCACAGCGATCAGCGCCGCGAAATAGGCGATGCTCTCCGCCGCAGCCAGCAGGCCGTTCTGGTCATTCTGTTCCGCCGTTTCCTGAGCCTCGGTGCCTACATCCTTGATGGTGGTCACAATGCCCACCGGCCCGCTGAGGTCATTGAGTCCGGCCCCGCCGGTAACAAGCTGGCCCAGACTGAACCACACAAGCTGCACGAAGTCCATGGTCTGATACCATGTGTAGCGGATGCGGTTGGATACGGTGGCCGGGACAGACAGCCGTCCCACATACAGGCCGAAGCCCTGATAAGTCTCCCCCTGCTGGTCGGTGCAGGTCTGCCGGGCGACGTTTTCCACCAGAATATGCCGCCCGTTCCGGACGACCTCAATATCCGCCGTGTCGCCGGAATAGCTCAGAAACATCTGGGCGTCGCCGCTGAAATAGGTGCGCCAGCCGTTGATCTTATAGATCTGATCCCCGGCCTGTAAACCGTTTTCCCCGGTCCGGGATACCTCCGGGGCAAGGCCTGTGATCCCGTCCACGAAGAAGGTCCCGGCACTGCTGAACAGGATCGCCACGATCAGCAGTCCCGTCAGGAAATTCATGAAAGCACCGGCGGCTAAGATCACGAATTTTTTCCAGAAGCCCTGACGGGTGAAGGCCCGGGCGTTGCCCGTGTCTCCGTCCTCTCCCTCCATGGCGCAGTAGCCGCCGATGGGCAGGATGCGGAAGGAATAGGCTGTCTCCCCCTTCTTCCGGTGCCAGACGGCAGGGCCCATGCCGATGGAAAACTCGTTGACCTGTACGCCGCAGAGCTTCGCCGCCAGAAAGTGACCCAGCTCATGCACGGCGATGAGCACGCCGAAAATCAAGATCGCCGCCAGGATGTAGACAAAGCTCATGAATATCTCCTTGCAAATGCGGACTTCACGGCCTCTCGGGCGGCGTGGTCCGCTGATAAGATTTCCTCCAACGAGGGTGTTTGCGTCACCGGGACGGCCACCCGCGCCGCCGCAACCAGGTCGGAAATGTCATAAAAGCCAATTTTTTCCGCCAAAAACAGACGGACGGCTTCCTCGTTGGCGCCGTTCAGAATGGCGCAGGCCGTGCCGCCCGCCTCGGCCGCCTCCTCCGCCAGACGGAGGCAGGGAAAAGTCTCCCGGTCCGGCTCCGAGAAGGCCAGGGGCGGGCTGTTCAAAAGGTCCAGCGGCGGCGCCGGGTTCTCCCCCCGCGCCGGGTAGGTCATGGCGTAGCGGATGGGCAGTCGCATATCCGGCGTACCCAACTGGGCGAGAACGGCTCCGTCCTTAAATTCCACCATGGAGTGAACGATGCTCTGCGGATGCACCATGACGGACACCTGCGCCAGCGGCAGACGATACAGCCGCATGGCCTCGATGACCTCCAGCCCCTTGTTCATCAGCGTGGAGCAGTCCACGGTGATCTTGGGGCCCATCGTCCAGTTGGGGTGCCGCAGGGCGTCGGCCTTAGTCATGCGTCCCACCTCGTCCCGGCCCATCCACCGGAAGGGACCGCCGGAGCAGGTCAGGATCAGCCGCCGAATCTCCTGGCGGTCGGCGCAGCCCTGCAAACACTGGAAGATAGCAGAGTGTTCACTGTCCACCGGCACGATCTCTGCGCCCCAGCGGTCCGCCTCATCCATCACCAGCGTTCCCGCACATACCAGTGTCTCCTTATTGGCCAGGGCAATGCGCTTCTTTTCCCGGATGGCGGCCAGCGTGGCCTTCAATCCCACCATACCTACCACGGCGGTGACAACCGTTTCCGCCTCCGGGATCACGGCGGCGTCCACCAGAGCATCTGTACCGGCCAACACCTTTACAGACGTGTCCTGCAAGCGAACTGCCAGTTCCTTTGCGGCTGCTTCCTCCGTCATCACCGCCAGGCGGGGACGGAACTTCCGGCACTGGGCCTCCATTCGCTCCACGTTGGAATTGGCAGTCAATGCCGCCACATGAAGGCCTAACTGCTCCGCCACATCCAAGGTCTGACGGCCGATGGAGCCGGTGGAGCCCAATATTGAGATCGTATTCATCATAGTATGTCCTCTATGTCTCTTAAAGCATACCCGCGCACACAAACAAATAGATCCACGGAGTGATAAACAGGGTGGAATCGAATCGGTCCAACATTCCGCCGTGGGTCAGGAAAATGTGACTGTAATCCTTCACGCCCGCCTCCCGCTTGATGAGGGACATGGCGAGATCGCCCAATTGCCCGATGGCGTTGGTCACCAGACCGGCCAGGACCAGATTCAGGTAGTTCGGCTCGTAACCCAGCCACATCCGGGCCACCACACCCCAGAGCACCAGTCCCAAGGCGCTGCCGATCAATCCGGCGACAGAACCCGCCCACGTCTTGTGGGGGCTGACCGACGGGGCCATTTTCCGTTTTCCGAACAGCATCCCGCCGTACATGGCAAAGCTGTCTCCCAGAAAGGCCACGCAGAATGGCAGCAGTACATACATCTTGCCGTACAGCCCGTCCATCCGCAGCAGGAAAATGGCGCTGTACATCATGGGAAACACTGTGCCGCCCATCATCGCTGTGGCAACATCGGCAAAGGGCATGGCGTTCGGCGTTCCGTAGCCCTTGACGGCAACGAAAAACAGGACCGTCACCAGCGCCAGCGGCACGCACAAAATACGGATCATGCTCACGGACTGATAACTGTCATAAAACTGCCAGATATGCGCGTCATAGATGACCCATTCCTGCGCCACGGCAGCCAGAATGGTAAACGCATAGACACACTTGGGCACTTTCTTTCCCGCCGTATGCAGCAGCTCGTAGGCCGCGGCAGCGGCAATGCCGCACACCACGATCACCGTCACCCAGTCCGGACACAGCAGCAGCGCCGCCAGCAGCAGCGGCAGGCCAATGATGACCACCAACCATCTTTGCAACATAGAATTTCAGTCCTTTCAACACCTGTAAGGGCTTATTTCTTCACACCGCCGAACCGGCGATCCCGGCTCTGGTAGGCGGCGATTGCCTTGTCCAGCTCCTCCTCATCGAAGTCCGGCCAGAGGGCATCCGTGTAATAAAACTCGGAATACGCACACTGCCACAGGAGGAAGTTGCTCAGCCGCTGCTCCCCGCTGGGGCGGATGATCAGCTCCGGGTCCGGAATGCCGGCAGAGTCCAGATAGGTGGAAAACAGCGTTTCGTCCAGGTCCTCCGGCTTCCGCTTCCCTTCCGCACACTCCGCCGCAAACCGGCGGACAGCCCGGAGGATCTCATCCCGGCCGCCGTAGTTCAGACAGACATTGGCCTGAAAATCGTCCTTGGACAAATGCTCCGTGATCTCGTCCGTCTCGTGGGCCAACGCCCGCAGCTCCGGTGCGATGGGCGTCATGTCTCCAAAGAAGTGGAGTCGGATATGGTCCCGCTCCATAGTGTCCACGGCTTCCAGCAGATACTTCTTCAAAAGCGCCATGATAGCGGAGACCTCTGTCTCCGAGCGCTTCCAGTTTTCCGTGGAAAAGGCGTAGACCGTCAGGTATCTGACGCCGATGTTCTTGCAGTAGGTGGCGATCCGGCGGAAGGTCTCCGCCCCCGCCTTATGTCCCGCGGTGCGCGGCAGCCCCCGTTGGGTGGCCCAGCGGCCATTGCCGTCCATAATAATCGCAATATGGCGAGGTGGGCTGCCAGCCCACCCCGCCGTATGCAGCGTGTTTCGTGTCTCGCTCATCAAATCTCCATCAGTTCCTTTTCCTTGCGGGCCAGCAGCTCGTCGATCTTCTTGCTGCTGTCATCCGTCAGCTTCTGAAGATCCTTTTCTGCCTGCTTCAGATCATCCTCGGTGATCTCGGAAGCCTTTTCCTTCTTCTTGAAGGACTCCATGGCATCCCGGCGGATGTTGCGGATGGCCACCTTGCCGTTTTCCGCGTACTTGCGGATCTGCTTGACCAGTTCCTTACGGCGCTCCTCCGTCAGCTGAGGGAAGTTCAGACGGATATTCCGGCCGTCATTCTGGGGATTGATGCCCAGATCGGAGTTCAGAATGGCCTTTTCGATGGATTTCAGCGCAGAACCGTCCCACGGAGAGATCTGCAAAATCCGGGGGTCCGGGGTGGAGATCGCCGCAATCTGCTGAATAGGGGTGGGGGTGCCGTAGTAATCCACCATAATGCGGTCCAGCACGGCGGCATTGGCACGGCCTGCCCGGACGGAAGCAAAGTCCGCGGCGGCAGAGTCGATGCTCTTATTCATTTTTTCCTCGTAGATCTTGTAATCGTCTTTCAACATAGCTTGGTTCCTTCCTTTCGCGCCTTTATTCTTTTACGATCGTGCCCACGTTTTCGCCGCAGAGAGCCCGGATGATATTCTCCGGATCCTTCAGGGCAAAGAGCAGCACGGGAATGTGGTTATCCATAGAAAGAGAGGTTGCGGTGGTGTCCATCACCATCAGATGCTGGGCCAGCACTTCATCATAGGAAATGCTGTCATACTTGACGGCGGTGGGGTCCTTCACTGGGTCGGCGCTGTACACGCCGTCCACGTTCTTGGCCAGCAGGATCACGTCCGCGTCGATCTCAGCCGCCCGCAGTACTGCTGCCGTGTCTGTGGAGAAATAGGGGTTGCCGGTACCGGCGCCGAAGATGACCACGCGGCCTTTTTCCAGATGCCGGATCGCCCGGGAACGGATGTACGGCTCCGCGATGGCCCGCATCTCAAGGGCGGTCTGCACCCGGACGGGGATTCCCTTCTGCTCACAGACATCCGCCACTGCCAGGCAGTTCATAACCGTAGCCAGCATACCGATGTGGTCGGCGCGGGTCCGCTCCATTTTGCCGCCGCCGCTGTTCTTGGCGCCCCGCCAGAAGTTGCCGCCGCCGACGACCAGACCCACCTGAACGCCCATGTCCAGACACTTTTTGATGACGTCGCACACCTGACCAATGACCTCAAAATCCAGACCGGAATGCTTGTCTCCCGCAAGGGCCTCGCCGCTGATCTTCAATAGGACACGATGATATACCGGTTTTTCCATAATGACCTCCTGTGGCATATGTTATCAGTGTCTATTTTACCTTATTTTCCGTCGTTTGGAAAGGGGGTATCCGAAGATTTTCACAGGAAAATTCCATGACCGGTTTTTGTTGGAATTCCGGTCTTTTTCCGCCCGCAACCGATAGTTGACAGCCGGGTGGTAGCCAATAGCGGCCCCGTATGGTATACTGAAGTCGAAATTCCACCGATACCCCCTATGGAAGGAGGACGCGATATGACACTCGGACAGCGCATCAGCCTGTATCGAAAAAAGCTGAATATTTCTCAGGAGGAGCTGGGTGCCCGATTGGGCGTCAGCCGTCAGGCCGTCAGCAAATGGGAGACCGACCTCTCTGCCCCGGATCTGAACAACCTGATTGGGTTGGCCCGGGAGCTGGGCGTTTCCGTGGCGGAGCTGACGGAAACGCCGGAGGAACCGGCGCCGCCGAAAAACACCAGCAAAAAGTGGTGGTTCCTCCTGAGCGTATGCGTTCTGCTGCCGGTTCTGATTGCCGGGTTCCTTCTCTACCGGGCGTCTCTGGGACAGGTAGGTGATCTGGCGCTGCCCGTATCGGACTTCTATTTAGAATGGCAGGTCCCTCGGCGTGACGGCCGGGAATGGTACGAGTTCCTGACCTTAGGAACTCAGGCAGAACCCTTTCCCTTCCACACCTCCCTCCATCTGACGGCTCCGGAGAAGATCGTCACGGAGGGCACGGACCTCCATTTGGCCGCCGTCCACCACGCGGTCTGCGGCGGGCTGTATGTGGACTACATCCACCTTCAGGCCGACCCGGAGCAGGGGCAGGCCGCCGGGGATACCATCTGCCGCATTTCCACCATGGCCCCCGGCTTCTGGACGCCCCGTGGCATCAGCGTCGGTAACGAAAAGTCCTTTGTGGTGGACGCCTATCACTCTGGCAAGGAGGATCAGGCGGAAGGAACGCTGCTGTACGGTCTCAAGGAGGCGGATGGGTATTCGCTGGTTCCCCATGACTATCTGTATATCTGGAGCGCCTTTGAGGAGGGCCGCGGCTATCAGACGATCTATTTCTTCATAAAGGATGGCCTGGTGGCGGGCATCTCTATGGAGCTGATGCAGGATATGGGAGACTTCTACGCCTCCGCCAACAATACCTCCACCTTCCCGGTGGATGAAAACGGCGACCCGGACTTCTCCCACCGGCAGGAGCTTCCGCAGGAGCCGGTAGACGCTACCCGGCAGGTCTATATTGCATGGAACCAGCTTGTGACCAACGAAAACCTCTCCGCCGAGGAACGGTACGCCTACCGCCGGGATGTTTTCACCAACCTGCCGGATATGGATTGGCAGGAATTCGGGAAACTGGGCGGTATCGACAGCAGTGGCACTATATTTGCCTTGCTGGATTGGCTCTCCCAACAGAAACACTACTCCAGTGGTGATATTTATTTCATCCAGCGCGGTTATGCTGCGCGCGGCATCGACGGCGCTTCTGCGGAGGATTACTGCTATCTCCTCTCCCGGGCTCTCTTTTCTGATCCGGTGGCTTATGCCAAGGCGCTGGCCCGCAGCACTGCCGACGATGAGGCGGTGCAGACTCTGATTATGGGAGGCACCGCCTACGGTGCAGACTACTGCCCCGCCGACTGCAAGATAGCAGTCTCCGCTCTGGACGCCGCCATCAATGCCAATGCCTTGACGGCAGAAGAAACCGGCTGGGCTAAGCTGCTGCGGTATTATCTGGTGACCCCCAGCGAGGACGGCAGCTTTGCCGACTATCCCAAGACCCCGGCAGAGCTGGAAAACTGACCATGCTTGCCGCTCCCCGCTCAAAAGACCGATCCAACACGGGCAAAACTACGAAACCGTCCCCATGTTTGGCTCTGCCAAACACGGAGGCGGTTTCTCTGACGGATCTTGATTTCTGCCGTCATCGTGATCGTAGCAAAAAGGACAGCCGCAATGCGGCTGTCCTTTTTCAGACGATATTCGGTGTTGGACTTAGCCCTTGACCATCTTGGCGATCTCCTCAGCGAAGTTCTCCTGCTTCTTCTCGATGCCTTCGCCCTTCTCAAAGCGGATGGCGTCCACGAAGGTGATCTTGCCGCCCAGCTTCTTGGCAGCGTCAGCGATATACTGCTCCACGGAGCCGGTGAACACATCGCCGCGGACAAACTCCTGCTGCAGCAGGCAGTTCTCGGAGTAGAACTTGTTCATCTTGCCCATGACGATCTTCTCGCGGACCTGCTCGGGCTTGTTGGCCATCTTGGGATCATTCTCCATCTGGACCATCATGATCTTCTTTTCCTCGTCCAGCACGTCCTGAGAAACCTGAGACTTGTCCCAGAAACGGGGATTCAGAGCGGCGATCTGCATGGCAACGTCCTTGCCCACGGCGGTGGCGTCAATATCGCCCTCCACCTTCAGGTTCACCAGCACGCCGATCTTGCCGCCGGCATGGATATAGGGAACGGAAACGCCCTCAGTGAAGATGGCGAAGCGGCGGACCTTGATGTTCTCGCCGATGACGAGGACCATCTCCTGCTGCTGCTGCTCAACAGTCAGGTCGGTGCCGTTGTACTTGCAGGCCATCAGGGCCTCCAGGTCGGCGGGCTTGTTGGCGGCCACGGTAGCGGCAACACCCTTGACAAAGTCCACGAACTTCTCATTCTTGCCCACGAAGTCGGTCTCGGCGTTGACCTCAACGACCACGCCCACGCCGTCGATGACAGCGGCGTAAGCCATGCCCTCGGCGGCAACACGGCCAGCCTTCTTGGCGGAGGCGGCCAGGCCCTTTTCACGCAGGAACTCAACGGCCTTGTCCATGTCGCCGTCGGAAGCGGTCAAAGCCTTCTTGCAGTCCATCATGCCCACGCCGGTCATTTCGCGCAGGTTCTTTACATCAGCAGCGGTAAAAGCCATAATCTTTTTCCTCCAATTTATATAGTATCGGAGCTTGCGCTCCCGCAGAGTCTTAGTTTATTCGGCAGCGGGGGCCTCAGCGGCCTCGTCCATCTGCTCGCCCTGCTTGCCCTCCAGCATGGCGTTGGCCATGACGGAAGCGATCAGCTTGATGGCGCGGATGGCGTCATCGTTGCCGGGGATCACATAGTCGATCTCGTCGGGATCGCAGTTGGTATCGGCGATAGCCACCACGGGGATGCCCAGCTTGTGAGCCTCAGCAATGGCGTTGCGCTCCTTGCGGGTATCCACGATGAACAGAGCGCCGGGCAGCTTCTTCATGTCCTTCACGCCGCCGAGATACTTCTCCAGCTTCTCGATCTCGCCCAGGTGCTTCATGACTTCCTTCTTGGGCAGCATATCGAAGGTGCCGTCAGTCTGCATGGTCTTCAGCTGGTTCAGACGGTCCACGCGGGTACGCATGGTCTTGAAGTTGGTCATCATGCCGCCCAGCCAACGAGCGTTGACATAGTACTGACCGCAGCGGGTGGCCTCTTCCTTGATGGCCTCCTGAGCCTGCTTCTTGGTGCCGACGAACAGCAGGGACTGGCCGTTCTCAGACAGCTGACGGACGAAAGCGTAAGCCTCCTCCAGCTTCTTCACGGTCTTCTGCAGGTCAACGATATAGATACCGTTGCGCTCGGTGTAGATATAGGGAGCCATCTTGGGGTTCCAGCGACGGGTCTGGTGACCGAAATGGACGCCTGCCTCCAGCAGGGACTTCATGGATACGACACTTGCCATAGTTTGATTTCCTCCAAAAATTTAGTTTGTACCTCTGGCTGTTTCCTCCCCTCTGCTAACCCGTTTTTTTACAAATGGGCACAAACAAAGAGTCCGCAGCCATGCGGAATGCTGAATTATCATAGCACAACGTGAAACGGATTGCAAGAATTATTTCCAAAAAATACGTGAAATTTTCGGCGTTTCTCCGAAAATTCCACGTTGAGCTGTTTTTTATCAGAATTTTTTCCGCCGGCGGCGTTCCAGCGCCGGGTCCCGGTGCTGGGCGGGCTTGTCGATGAGGATGATGTCATCCCCGATCCGCTGGATGCTGTCCCACGGGACGTAGTACTCCTCTCCCCTGCCGAACAGCCCGAAAAAACGGGCGGGACCGTAGACGATCAGGGCTGCCGTCTGGCCGTCCGGCATCCGGAGGTCCACGTCCCCCACAAAGCCCAGCCGCCCGCCGTCCGTAATGTTGATGACCTCTTTCCGCCGCAGTTCCCGTATCCGCATCTACGCCGCCCCCTTTCAAAAAATGGTATGCCGATCCGGGACTGTCCTATGCCGCCGGAATCGGCAAAAACCTCTCGTATAGGAAAAACCCGGCAGGGGCATACTGACTCCGTCGAGCTTAACGGCAGGAGGCGGATATATGCAGGGGAAAGTGGAGATTGCGGGGGTCAACACGGCAAAGCTGAAGGTCCTGAAAAGCAGTGAGACCATGGAGCTGCTCCGCCGCAGCAAGGCCGGGGACCGGCAGGCCCGTGAAGAGCTGATCGAGGGGAATCTGCGGCTGGTGCTGTCGGTGATCCAGCGGTTCGCGGGGCGAGGTGAAAGCGTGGACGATCTGTTTCAGGTTGGCTGCGTAGGGCTCATCAAGGCCATTGACAATTTCGATATTTCTCAGCCGGTAAAGTTTTCTACCTACGGTGTGCCCATGATCGTAGGCGAGATTCGCCGCTACCTCCGGGACAACAGCGCCATCCGGGTCTCCCGCTCCATGCGGGACACCGCCTACCGGGTCTTGCAGGCCCGGGAACACCTCATGGCGGAAAACCAGAAAGAGCCGACGGTGGAGGAGATCGCCAAGGTGCTGGATATTCCCCGGGAGGAGGTTGTCTTTGCCATGGACGCCATCGTGGACCCGGTCTCTCTGTACGAGCCGATCTATGACAGTGGCGGGGATGCCATCTGCGTCATGGATCAGGTCAGCGACACGAAAAACACAGATGAGCGCTGGACGGAGCGCATCGCCTTGAAGGATGCCATGAAGCTGCTGGACCCACGGGAGCGGCGCATCCTGTCCCTGCGGTTCTACGAGGGCAAGACCCAGATGGAGGTCTCCGCCGAGGTGGGCATCTCCCAGGCCCAGGTAAGCCGGCTGGAAAAAGGGGCCATCAACACCATCCGCAAGCACTTATAGGAGAAAAACCGCCGGAGCGCTGCTCCGGCGGTCAATTCTGTATTCCACCGCGCGGTTGTAAGCGAAACGGAACGGTTTTTGAGCATTTTCTTCTGTTTTCGTTTGACCTTTTCTGTCAAAGCGTGTAAAATGGGGCAAAATCATGTTGAGGAGTTCCTGCAAATGGATATGCAAAAAATTCTGGAATACCGCAACGCCCGCAACCGCTTCTGTCAACGGGTCGGCATCACGGTAACGGAGCTGTCCCCCGGCTATGCCAAGGTGGTCAAAGCCGTAACGGAGGACGATCTGAACCCCGTGGACGTAGCCCATGGCGGCCTGTTCTTCTCCATGGCGGACAACGCCGCCGGCTCCGCCATGGCGGCTTACGGCGAACAGGCGGTGACGCTGAACGCCCAGTACAATTTCATGCGTGCAGCCAAGGCAGGCGATGTTCTGACCGCCGAGGCCCGGGAGGCCAAGCACGGCGGCACCGTCTGCGTATTCGACATCCGGATCACGGATCAGGACGGAAATCTGGATGGCACCGGCACCTTCACCTTCTACAACCTGAAAAAGCCCCTGAAGATCGACTGAGCAAAAAAGGTCTGCCCCGAAATCGGGACAGACCTTTTATTTGGCTTACTTTTTGAAGCTATCCTTCAGGCTGACGCTGCGGTTGAACACCGGATGGCCCGCCTTGGTATCCTTGTTATCCAGACAGAAGTAGCCCAGACGCATGAACTGGTAGCCGGGAGCCGTCTTGCCGCCCTCGTGGCTTTCGGCGTAGCGGTCCGCGGCGGCGGCCAGACCGGCCTCCACCTTGCAGTCCGTCAGGACCTCCAGAGAGCCGGGATTCAGGCACTCGATGAAGTCCTTGTCGGCGGCGTCGGGGTTGGCGTCGGTGAACAGGTTGTCATAGAGCCGCACCTCGGCGTCCACGGCGGTGGCGGCGTCCACCCAATGAATGGTCGCGCCCTTCACCTTCCGGCCGTCGGCGGGGTCGCCGCCCCGGCTGTCGGGATCGTAGGTAGCCAGAACCTCCGTCACGTTGCCGTCCTCGTCCTTGACGCAGCCGGTGCAGGTGATGAGATACGCGCCCTTCAAGCGGCACTCCGGGCCGTTGGGGGTCAGACGCTTGTACTTGGGGATCGGCTCAGCCATAAAGTCATCGGCCTCGATCCACAGGCTGCCGGAGAAGGGTACTTCCCGGGTCCCGGCAGAGGGGTCCAGCGGATTGTTCTCCACGGTGACGGTCTCCGTCTTACCGGCGGGATAGTTGGTGATGGTCAGCTTGATGGGCCGCAGAACAGCCATCACCCGCTGGGCGGTCTCGTTCAGGTCTTCCCGGAGGCAGTGCTCCAGGAAGCCGTATTCCACCACATTGGCGGACTTGGCCACGCCGATGCGGTCACAGAAATTACGGATGGACCGGGCGGTGTAGCCCCGGCGGCGCAGACCGCAGAGAGTGGGCATCCGGGGATCGTCCCAGCCGGAGACCCGGCCTTCCTCCACCAGTTTGCGGAGCTTGCGCTTGCTCATGACCGTGTGGTCGATGCCAAGACGGGCGAACTCGATCTGACGGGGATGGGCAGGCAGGTCGCAATGCTCGATGACCCAGTTGTACAGGGGACGGTGGGCCTCAAATTCCAGAGAGCACAGGCTGTGGGTAATGCCCTCCAAAGCATCCTGGATGGGATGGGCGAAGTCATACATGGGATAGATGCACCACTTGTCCCCCTGACGGTGATGGTGCATGTGGTTGATCCGGTAGATAACGGGGTCCCGCATATTGAAGTTGCCGCTGGCCAGGTCGATCTTGGCCCGGAGGGTCATGGAGCCGTTGGGGAACTCCCCTGCCCGCATCCGGGCGAACAGATCCAGACTCTCCTCCACGGGACGGTCCCGGTAGGGAGACGTGGCAGGAACGCCGATGTCGCCCCGGTGGGCACGGAACTCCTCGGGAGACAACTGGCACACATAGGCAAGGCCCTTTTTGATAAGGCCCACCGCCTGACGGTAATCCTCCTCAAAATAGTCGGAGCCGTAGAAGAAGCGGTCACCCCAGTCGAAGCCAAGCCAGTGGATATCCTCCTTGATGGCCTCCACGAACTCCTCGTCCTCTTTGGTGGGGTTGGTGTCATCCATCCGCAGGTTGCACAATCCGCCAAACTTCTCAGCGGTACCGAAGTCGATGGTCAGGGCCTTGCAGTGGCCGATATGCAGATAGCCGTTAGGCTCCGGCGGAAACCGGGTGTGGACGGTCATGCCTTCAAACTGTCCGCCCTGGGCAATATCCTCCTCAATAAACGTGTGGATGAAATTGCGGCTTTCGGGGGCCTCCGCCGCCGTGGTCTTGATCTCGTCAGCCATTGCTGTCAGTCCTTCCTGAAAAAATCTATCATAAATTGGCATTATACAGAAGCTATGGAGAAAATGCAAGGAAAATCCGGCGTTTTCAGCCGAAACGTCGAAAAGTCAAGGAACGGTTGTCAGTTTGCTTCCTCCCGGGGTCCCGGCAAAAACTCCTCCCCTGCCGCCGTCATGGTCAGACTCCCGGCGGAAAGCTCCGTCAGCCGGAGCTGGAATGTTTCCGCAGCCCCGGCGGGAAATGCCGTCCGGAGGGTGATGTCCGCGCCGTATTCCGCGTCCCGGACCACGCCGCCGGTGGCGGCCACCTCCAGCTTCATCCGCTCCAGCAGCGGATAAGTGCAGGGCACGTCCCATAGCGTCCAAAGCCCCATCCGGGCGATCCCGGCGGCGGTCAGCGCATCAGCGGCTCCCTTGGTGTAGGCTCTGGTCAGCCCCCCGGCTCCCAGCAGTACGCCGCCGAAGTACCGGGTCACAACGCAGCACACATTCCAGACCTCCTGCCGCTGGAACACGTTCAGCATAGGCTGGCCCGCCGTGCCCTGCGGCTCGCCGTCATCGGAGTAGCGGACCACGCCGCCCTCTTGCAGAAGGTAGCACCAGCAGTTGTGCCGGGCGTCATAGTATTTCTTTTTCATTTCCTCGATGCGGGCCCGGGCCTCCGCCTCCGTCTCCACCTTGTAGAGGTGGGTGATGAAGCGGGAGCGCTTTTCCGTAAACTCGCTCTCGGCGTCCTGATAGGGGACGATGTACTCCGTCATGCAAACTCCTTTTCACCGGAAAAAGCCAGCCATTCTTCCTTTTTCAAGGCGTAAAACACCGTTTTGTTGGTTGTTCCGATGACATTCGTTGTCTCTTTCGTGAACTGATAGCGGAAGCCGCACTTCTCAATGACCCGACGGGACCGGCTGTTCCAGTCATAATGCGAGCACCAGACGGCTTCCAGCCCCAGCGTCTCAAAGCCGAAGCGCAGCAGTTCCGTTGCAGCCTCCGTCATAACGCCATGGCCCCAATACGGCCGTCCCAACCAATAGCCCATCTCCCGCTGCTCTGTGGCAGACAGCTCCGGAAAAATCTCCGATGACGGCTGAAGGCCCACCGCTCCCAGCAGTGCGCCGCTCTCTCTGCTGAGAATCGCGCAGACCTCCGGCGCACTGAACACATCCCGGATGACCTCCCGGCTTTCCTCCACGCTTCCGTGGGGTTCCCAGCCGCACATGGGTCCGATCTCCGGGTCCGACGCCAGAGCGTACAATGCCTCGGCATCCTCCTCCCGCCAGGGGGCGAGGAGCAGCCGCCGCGTTTTTAGCGTGATCATTCCCAGTCCTCTTTCGGCGGCGTCCAGTCCGGGGTATAGTCTCCGATCTGGCCCAGCACCTTGGGCGGGCACACCGCCACAACGTCAATGGTCTCGCTGTATTCCACGGATTCCACCTTGGCCTCCCGGTACAGCATATCCAGCAGGCCGCCCTTGTCATACGGCAGGTGGATGGTCACCCGGCGGGTGCCCTTGTCCAGCCGCCGGTCGATCATTTCCAGCAGGCGGTCCACGCCTTCGCCGGTCCGGGCAGAGATGGAACAGATGTCGGCGCCGTGGGGCCGCAGGTCACCGGCCTCCACACGGTCGCACTTATTGAATACGTCGATGCGGGGGATCTCATTGGCTCCCAGTTCCACGATCAGCTTCTCCACGACCTCCGCCTGATGCTGCCATTCCGGGTTGGACACGTCGATAACATGGAGCAGCAGGTCAGCATACTCCAATTCCTCCAGTGTGGCCTTGAACGCCTCCACCAGTTGATGGGGCAGCTTGCGGATGAAGCCAACGGTATCGGACACCACCACGTCCATCGTATCGCTGACCGTCAGCAGGCGGCTGGTGGTGTCCAGCGTGTCGAACAGCCGGTTATTGGCCGGGATCGCAGCGCCGGTAAGCTGGTTCAGCAAGGTAGATTTGCCCGCATTGGTATAGCCAACGATGGCCACCACCGGGATCTCGTTCTTCTGCCGCTGCTGGCGCTGGGTAGCCCGGACACGGCGTACCTCTTCCAGATCTGCCCGGATCTTATCGATCTTCTTGTTGATAAGACGGCGGTCCGTTTCCAGCTGCGTCTCGCCGGGGCCCTTGGAGCCGATGGGCCCCTTGCCGCTGGTGCCGCCCTGACGCTCCAGATGGCTCCACATACCGATCAGCCGGGGCAGCAGATAGCGGTACTGGGCCAGCTCCACCTGCAAGCGGCCCTCCTTGGTTTTTGCCCGCTGAGCGAAAATATCCAGAATCAGGCCGCAGCGGTCCAAAACCTGAACGCCCAGCAGCTCCGTCAGCACCCGCTGCTGGGAGGGGGAAAGGTCATTATCGAAAATGACCATGGTCGCGCCTACATTTTCAACGTAAAGCTGCACCTCCGCCACCTTGCCCTCCCCGATGAAGGTGCGAGGATCCGGCGCGGGCCGATTCTGGAGAACGATGCCGGCAGTCTCGCCGCCGGCGGTCTCCACCAGAGCGGACAGCTCGTCCATACTTTCCTCGGTGGCACTGTCCTCCCGCAAAACCGGGGAGTTCAGGCCCACCAATACAACTTTATCTCGAATTTCTTCCTTTTTCGGTAACAAATGTGTCTCTCCTTGCGTTTGGGAGGCCCCGTGTCAAATGGGTTTCCCATTTCATTGATGTGTCCAGTATATCCGAATTTTGAAAAAATGCAATAAAAAAGCAGTGGTCTGCGGATGCAGACCACTGCTGGATGTGACGAAGTGTACAGGCTTACTTGTTCAGGCCGAACTTCTTGTTGAACTTGGCCACGCGTCCGCCGGTATCAACCAGCTTCTGCTTGCCAGTGAAGAAGGGGTGACACTTCGAGCAGACTTCCACCTTGATATCACTCTTGGTAGAACCTGTCTCAATCACATTACCGCAGGCGCAAGTAATCGTAGTCTGCTGATAATTGGGATGGATTCCTTCCTTCATTGCTCTCGTTCACCTCTTTCTGGTACAAAACTACCTCTATGGAGCTTTCACCCCACAAAAGCTAAATAAGCATATCACATCGGAACACAGATTGCAAGCATTTTTTCCGGTTTTTGCGAAAAAGCTTGAAATCACGAGATTTCCACGGTTTTCCCGGCTTGCAGGAAGTACAGTGCCTTCCGTGTCACCGCCTTTTCCAGCACCCGTTCCAGCGCCAGAGAGTACGCCGCCAGCTGGCCCCGGTACAGCTCCGCGTGCTGCGCCACATCTTCCTCCGTCTGTACGAAGTCGGTCTTAAAGTCCACCACCGTGACGCCCTTGGGCGTTTCAAACCAGCAGTCCACCACGCCTTGCAGCAGGATGCTGTCCTCCTCCGCGGCTGCCGGGTCATAATCCCGGGCCGGCATCAGCACCGTGAACCGATACTCCCGCGCCGCCGTTTCCGCCTGCCGCATTTCCTCAGCCAGCGGGGATTCCAGAAAGCGCCGCAGAGCGGGAACGTCCACAGCCGCCGCCTGCTCCGCCGTCAGCTTGGCCTCCAGCCGCAGCTTTTCCACCTGTCCGGGCACATCCAAATTTTGCAGATCCAGATACTGCAAGACAAGATGGGTGGCGGTGCCCCGCTCCGCCGGTGTCAGTCCCTTTTTCTCCCGGCGGAATTTCGGCTGGACAAGGGGCCGGATGTAAGGCGTGTGGTAGGCGTCCTCCGCGATCTCCTGATCCAAGGCCCGCCCCTTCAGCTGCGTGGCAGTGAGTTTGGCGGGGAGAGTTGTTTCCCGCTGATAGGGGTATTGGAAAGTCAACAGCACCGGATCAAAGGGCGTTTCTCCCACGTCCTTCTCCGTGTCGGACACAGCCGCTCCGGGTGCCCATCCGAAGTCATCGCCGTCATGGATGAACACCTGCCATGGGGCGGTATCACCGGTATACAGACCGCCTGCCATCACCCCGGCCATATCCCGCAGGGGCGCGGCCTCCGGGCGACACAGCAGCGGCAGTAAGATCCAATCTCCGAAGCACTTTCCCTCTGCCACCACCTCCGGCATAACGGGACAGGCCGCGGCGGCGGTCAGCTTTTGGAGCCGCTTTTCCGCGCCGTACAGCGCGTCTACTAAGATCAGCTTTTCCTTTGGCCGGGTCATGGCCACATACAGGATCCGCTGTTCCTCCGCAAGATTTTCACGGCGAAGCTTTTCTTCCAGCGCCAGCCGGGCCATGGTGGGATAGCGGATCTTCCGCTTCAGGTCGATGCACAGAGGGCCAAGGCCCAGTGCCGGGTGCACCAGCACCGGCGTATCGAAATCCTGCCGGGAAAAGGCGTGCTCCAAATCGCAGAGGAACACGATGGGAAATTCCAGGCCCTTGGATTTGTGAATACTCATCATCTGAACGCCGCCGCTCCCTCCAGCGGTTTTCACGGCGGGAGCCTGCCCGGCGTCAATGAGCCGCCGGAGCTGTGTGATGAAGGCGAACAGCCCCCGGTAGCCGCTGCTCTCAAAGCGCTCGGCGTGGCGGGTCAGGGCCACCAGATTTTCCTGCCGGACGCCGCCCTCATCCATAGCGCCGAAGATGCCCGGCAGATGCAGTGTATTGTAGATGTGCCACAGCAGGCGGCACACGCTCATGTCCGCCGCCGCGTCCCGCAGTCCGGTCAGCGTTGTCAGGAACGCTTGTACGTCCTCGCCGCCGTCCGCCAGCAGAGCGTCATAGAAGTCTCCCTCCCGGTCACGGCTGCGGATCTCCGCCAGACGGTCCGGCGTAAAGCCGAACACTGGGGAGCGGAGCACGGCGATCAGGGGCACATCCTGTCGGGGATTGTCGACGATCTCCAACAGGGCCAGCGTGACAGAGATCTCCGGGGTCTGGTAGAAATCGCCGCTTTCCTCAAAAGAACAGGGCACATCCCGCTCTGCCAGTGCCTGAGCGAAAGCGGCGGACCGGCTCCCCGGAGAACGCATCAGGATCACGATGTCCTCCGGGCGGCAGGGCCGCAGTGTGCCGTCCTCCCCGGTGACGGGATAGCCCTCATCCAAAAGCTGACGGATACGCTGCGCCGTGAACCGGGCCTCCGCCAGCAGCCGTTTCACCGGGCGCTCATTTGCCGCCGACTTCTGATGGGCGGCAATGAGGTGGAATTCCGTCTCGCAGTCCTTCCGGGGCGGGTAGTACTCCGCGCCAAAGTGGAGGGACTCGTCCTCGCCGTATTCCATCTCTCCCATCTCCGCCGACAGGATGTTGGAGAAGACGAAATTGGCCGCGTCCAAAATCTCTCCCCGAGAGCGGAAGTTTTTGGACAGCAGAATTTTGCGGTCCTCCCCTTCCGCCGCATTTTCAGCAGGTGTGAAGCGGCGGTACTTATCGAGAAAAATCGTAGGGTCCGCCAACCGGAACCGGTAAATACTCTGCTTTACGTCCCCTACGGTAAAGAGGTTTTTGCCTTCACGGGACACCGCCCGGAAAATGGCGTTCTGCACCTCGTTGGTGTCCTGATACTCGTCCACCAGGATCTCCCGGTAGCGGCCCGCCACCTGACGGCCCAGTTCCGTAGGCGCGCCGTTCCGCTCCACCAGCAGGCGAAGGGCCAGATGCTCCTGATCGGAGAAGTCTGCGCAGTTCATCCGCAGCTTTTCCGTCCGGTACGCGTCGGAAAAGTCCGCCGTCAGCTTCAAAAGGGCTGTCATGGCTGGGGCCATGGTCTGAAGGTCCTCCATGGCCTCCGTATCACTGACCGCCAGCATGGGAGCCAGCTTTTTGGCGGCAGTTTTGGCGTTCTCCCACAGCCCCTTCAATCTCACGACCTCCGGGTCATCCGCCATTCCCTTCGGCGTGGTGAGCCGGGGAAATTCCAGTCCATCCAGAGAAACGCGGGCGGCCTCCCAGTTCTGTGTTGCCGCCAAGGGTGCGAAGCTGCGGCTGGCCCGCAGAAATTTTTCGCCGTATCCCTTATAGAGATCCCCGCCCACGGTGGACTGTCCCGCCCGCCGCAGCGCCTCCATGTGGTGAAATCCCTTTCGACGGATGACCGCCAGCAGCTCGGCGGCGTAGGGCGTTTCGTCGAAGTCCCCGCTCCGATTTTCCCAGATCGTCCGATTTTCCGCGAGCCAGTGTTCGGGATCAGCGTGACTTTGCAGCTTTTCGTAGGTTTCCAGCACCAGATCCTCCAGGGCGCTGTCATCCCGGCCCGCGCCCAGCGTATCCGCCAGCAGCGCGCCGCCCTCGTCCAGTTCCTCGTAAAACCGCTCCAGTACCCGGGTCAGCACCCGCTGGCGCAGGAGCTTTGCGTCATTTTCGTCCAGCACCCGAAAGTCCGGCGTCAGGGTATAGCGCTCTCCCTCCTGTGCCAGAAGATGGGTGTTCTCCCGCAGCAGTGCCGTGCAGAAGGCGTCCACGGTCTTGATGTCCGCCTGATACACCCGCAAAAGCTGGCTGCGGAGGTGTCGGTCCTCTGGGGTCTCCGCCATCCGTTTGGACAGTTCGGCGGCGATCTTGCTCCGCAGCTCGGCGGCGGCAGCCTTCGTGTAGGTGATGATGAGAAAATCATCGATATGGCAGTGGTCCTCCGTCACGTATCGGAACAGCCGCTCCACCAGCACCTTCGTCTTGCCGGACCCAGCGGCGGCAGACACCAGCAGGCTGCCGCCCCGGTTTTCCACCGCCGCTTGCTGCTGCTCCGTCAGTTTCAGCTTTGCCATGGGTCACCGCCTCCTTCCTCAAGTTCTTTCCAGAATTCCTCCGGTTTTACCGGCAGGATGTACCGCAGACGATCCCGATCCCGGCCATCCCGGAACTGACAGGCGGAGACCCAGTCACAGAAGCGGCACTGACTGTCCTCCTCGCTGTGGCAGCAGGGGTCCGCGTCGATGTTGCCGCTGCGCAGCTCGTCGGAGATCTGGCACAGCAATTTGTCCACATACGTGCCCAGCTTCCCCAGCCGGGCGGCGGAGGCGAGGCTCCCGGAGAGATTTCCGTCCTTGCCGACCCGTAGCGGCAGATAATGGGGCTCCGTCAGGGCCTCATGCTCCATGGCCTGCAACACCGCCGGGTCCTCCAAGAGAAGTCCGGAGCGTTTCAGCGTCTTTTCCCGCTCCTTTTGCAGAGTCTCCGGAGAGATGCCCCGCTCCGCCGGCAAAATCTCGTCCCGGGCGGGGAGATACAGCACGCCTGCCGGCTCGATCTCTTTTCCGAAAAATTCCGCCCCCTCCTTTTGCAGGGCAAAGAGGTACAGCAGCATCTGAATATCCAGTCCCATGCGGACGTTGGCCAGATCGAATTTCTTCTTGCCGGATTTGTAGTCCACCACCCGGAGGTACAGCTTATCGTCCTTGATCCAGCCGTCCACCCGATCCACCTTGCCGCCTACCCGCAGTTCCCCGTCCGGACGGGAAATGGTGACGGCGGGCAGTGTTCCGTCCTTCCCTCCGAACCCCAGTTCGAAGGCCATGGGGACAAAATCCGAGTGGCGCAGTTCCTCTGCCACCTGGTCAATGATAGCGTAGGCGTTGGTCCGCAGACGGTTGAACAGATACCGGAACCGGGGGGTACGGTTCTGGAAATTGTGCAGCTCCTGTTCCGCGTATTGGTCGATATATTGTCGGGTCAGGCGGTGAAGTTCTTTGTTATCCACCGCGGCAAAGCCGCCCTGCCCCAGTACGTCCCGGGTGACGTTTTCCAGCAGATAGTGGAGAAACGTGCCGATCTGGGGCGCGTCGAAGGTGGCCGGTTCCCGGGGTTTGGCCCGCAGACCGTACTCCATGAAGTAGGCGAAGTGGCAGGAGCGCATCCGTTCCAGCCGGGAGGCGGTCATGGAAACCCGCTCTCCGTAAATGGCCCGGACTGCGGCGGGAGACAGACTGCCCCGTCGGGCCGCGGCGGCCCGCTCCATGGCGCTTAAATGCCAGGCACAGTCCGGCTCCTGCTGAAAATACCGCCACAGGGGGCCGTCGGGGTCCTGTCCCGCCATTTCCAGCGCAGGTTCAACGGCTGACAGGCGATATGCCTTGTCAGCTCGCTCGTGTTCCACACGCAGCTCCGGGAACAGTTTCCGCAGCCGCTCCACCACAAACGCGGGGCGCAGTTCGCTGCCGGAAACATCCGTCACCGGATAGCTCACCGTCAGGCCCGCCGTGGGCTGGGCAAGCGCGGCGTAGAGGTTTTGCAGTTCAATGCCCATCCGTTCCATGCCGGTGGGGGCCAGCTCGACGCCCCGGAGGGCCAGCGCCTGACGGTCATCCTCGTTCAGCAGGCCGCCGCTCTGACCGGGGTCCGGCAGCACGTGGTCATTGGCTCCCAGCAAAAAGAGGTAGCTTGTGGTATGCCGGTCATTCCGGGTGATCTCACTGACGGACACCTGATCCAGCGCCACGGGGATGGTACCCACGCTGTACTGGGTCAGCACCAGTCGGAACAGCCGCTCAAACTCGCTCTGTTCCAAGTGTTCTTCCCCTAAAATTTCCACAAACTGATCCAGCACGCCGCAGAGGATCTCCCAAAGCTGAGCGGTCTCCTCCGCCTCCTGCATCCGGCCCGCCTCCGCCTGCGCATGCATCCGCTCCGTCAGGGCCGTTTCCAGTTTCAGCTCCTCCATGAAACCGTACAGGGCCTCTACATAGTCCCGGGCCGTCTCCCCGGCCTTCAAGCCCGCCGCCAGACGCTCCAGCGGCTCCCGCACCCGGCGGCGCAGTTGATTTACCTGCGTCAGCACGGCCTGCCGCCGGTCATTCCACGGCGCGCCGTAGCCGTCCGGGTTTTCCGTCCAGTCCTCGTCCCGGAGCCACGTCTGGCCGTGGATGTCCCATTTCAGAACATAGTTTTCCAGCAGGTCACATTCTTCTGCCGTCAGGCCCGCCAAACCGGTTTTCAGCCAGCGGAACATATCCTCGTACTCATAGCCGTTGGAGATGGAGGACAGCACGCCGGTCAGCAGGCTCAGCACCGGCTTTTCCAGAATGTCGCTGCGGCGGCTGAGATACACCGGGATCCCGTACCGCTCAAACACCGTTTCGATGGTCCCGGCGTACTCCGTCATATTCCGGGCCGCCACGGTGATGTCCCGACAGCGGCACTTCCCCGCCGCCAGCAGACGGCGGATGTCGGCGGCGGTCTGCTCCACCTCGGAATAGACAGTGGCGGCCTCCCGGAGCCGGATGGCGGTGCTGTCGCCCTCGTAGGGCAGATTCTCCCCGAAGAAATGGCGCTCCAAATGCCCAAGGGCCGATGAGTCATTATTTGTTAAGGATAATAGCTTTACAGGCTTTCCCTCGGAAGCGGCCAACCGCTCCAGCATGGACATGGTCTTCAGCGTGGGTTCAAAGATCTCCTCCCGGCTGTTGACCTCCCCCAGCAGCGTGACCGTGACAGACCGGGCCTGCCGCAGAAAAATCGCCAGCGCCCGGCGCTCCTGCGCGTTGAAATAGGTGAAGCCGTCGATGAAAATGTCCTTGTCCCGCACATACCCGGACTCCTCCAAATGGTCGCAGAGCTTGGTCATCCGGTCCCGTGTGTCCAGACCGGGACGGCGGAGCCGGGCCTCATAGGCGGCGTAGAGCAGACTCAGATCCGTCAGCTTGTCGTGGGTGGCGCCGTCTATGTCCTGCGCCTGCTGGTACAGGATCTCCGGGGTCACCTCGTAGCTTCGCAGTTCGTCGAACAGCGCCAGCATCTGTTCCAGAAAGCCCACCTTCTGCGAGGGCTTCCGGTATACGGTCATCTGAGGGGCCGTTTCCAGCAGCGCACGCTGGAGGGTCAGCAGCTTGCCGCCGTTATCCAGCGTCACGTCCGCGATGCCGCCGGTGATGCTCAGCACCCGCTCGCCCAGCCGCCGAAAACTCAGCACCTCGGCATGACGGCTGGCGGTATCGCCGCAGGCGCGGCACACGTCCACCTCCGCCTGATGGGAGGCGTGCTCCGGCACCAGCAGGATCTGCTGGCTGCTCTCCCCCAGCTCCGCCATCCGCCGCAGTATGGTATCCGATTTTCCCGTTTTGGCACGGCCGATCAAGATCGTCAGCATAGTGACCTCCCGCAGTTTGTTTTTTCCCATTCTATCACAACGCCGCCGCCAAAAACAGACCCGATTGCCTTTTTTTCGCCGCCATGCTACAATGGCTTCGCTATGAATTCTGACATACAGGAGTGATCGTCATGCCCCATATTCCACAGGGCACCACGGATACCGTGGCCCTCGAGCTGTTTGAACCGGCGCTGGACGCCGCCCTGCGCCCCTCCCCGGATTACGATGTAAGCCGCTGGCTCTATGTGCCCAACACCTATTCCGAATACCGTTACATTTTAGGCACCCGGGGCCAAAAGCCTCTGATCTGCGTGGGGATCAACCCCTCCACCGCCGCGCCGGACGCGCTGGACCCCACCCTGCAGTCCGCCCAGCGCATCGCCCTGAACAACGGCTATGACAGCTTTCTCATGTTCAATGTCTACGCCCAGCGGGCCACCCGGCCGGACGATATGGAGCGGGTGTGCAACAGCGCTCTCCACGAGGAAAACCGGAAAGCCTTCCGCTATCTTCTCTCCCTTTCGGAGACCCCTGCTATCTGGGCCGCCTGGGGGAACATCATCGAAAAGCGGGATTACCTCATGGACTGTATGCGGGATTTCGCCGCTGACGGTCAGGCCGCAAACGCTCAATGGTTCACCGCCGGGCCGCTTCTGAAATCCGGCCATCCCCACCATCCCTTATATCTGAAATCCACTACTGCATTGCAGCCCTTTGATATTGACGCTTATCTGTGCCGCTGATCCAGCCGCCCGTCTGGATTTCCGGGCGGGCGGTTTTTATCTTTGCCCTCCCTTGTCAAAAAAACACAAAAGCCCTCCGCTGAACAACGCCGAATTTTGGTGAAGCGGCGGCAGATTGGTTATTGAACATTCAATTTTGACGTGTATAATGAATTATTATTCATGTGTCTTCATAGGAGGCTGCTTATGAAAACCTACAACTTTAAATATGGACATAGGTCTGTGTCCCTTTCCCTGAACGAAGCGGATATTCTGGCGGAGCTGCATGGAACAGAGACACCGCCCATCAGCGACATCCGTTCTGCCCTGTTCGCCTCGCTGGAGCAGCCCATCGACAGCGCGCCTCTGCGCCAGCGGGTCCGCCCCGGAGATCGGGTGACGCTGGTGATCAGTGACATGACCCGATTCTGGATGCGGCAGGATCTGGTGATTCCCCATCTCGTTGACTATCTCATCGACGAATGCGGCGTACAGCCGGAGCATCTGACCATCGTGGTGGCCAACGGCACTCACATCGGCGGCGATGAGCAGGAACTGCGGACACTGGTCACCGACGGGGTCTATAACCGGGTCCGTGTGAAGAATCACGACTGCGAGGCCAAGGATCTTGCCTATCTGGGCACTACGCCCCATGAGACACCTGTGTGGATCGACCGCACTGCCGCAGAAGCGGATCTGGTGGTCTGTTTAGGCGCCGCCACCCATCATGTGATGGCTGGCTTCGGCGGCGGACGGAAGAGCATCCTCCCCGGCATCAGCGGCTTGGAGACCATTCGCCACAACCACGCCTATTCGCTGGACAGCACCAAGCTCCGCACCAACCCCGCCATCGGAAACGGCGTGTTGGCGGGAAACCCGCTGCACGAGGATATGTGCGAGGCGGCGTCACTGGTGAACAACCTCTTCATGGTAAATCTGGTGATGAACGCCGACATGAAGCTCTCGTATATCTTCTCCGGCCACTACCTGACCTCCTGGGAGCGGGCCTGTACCGCCGCGGACGACATTTACCGGGTGGATATTCCCTGCCGGGCAGACGCCGTGGTCACCAGCTGCGGCGGCTTTCCCAAGGACATCTCCCTCTATCAGGGCACCAAGACCATTGACAATGTGGAATCCGCGTTGAAGCCCGGCGGTACGCTGGTTCTGATGATCGAAGCGCCGGAGGGCGGCGGCCCCGCCGAGTACTTCGACTGGAGCAAGAATTTACAGGACGGCACCATTGAACAGCGTCTGCGGGAGGCCTTCACCGTGGCGGGCTACATCTTCTTCCTGAACTGTGAGCAGGCCCAGCGGTACCGCATTTTCATGTATTCCTCCATTGATCCCCAGACCGTTGCCCCCATGGGCATTCACGCCTTTTCCGATATGGACGCCTTACTGAAAGCCGCGGAACTGGACGGAAAATCCACCTATATCATTCCCAACGGGTCCACCGTGATCCCCCGGGTGAAAGGAGAAACGCTATGAGACCTGTAAAATCATATATCGCCAAGCGATTTCAGAATTCCGACGCCGGACTGAGTCTGGACACCGACGCGCTGGCCCGGTATTCGGATATCATTGATCTCAGCATCGGCGACACGGACTTTATCACCGATGACGCCATCATCGACACTGCCTTCCGGGAAGCTAAGGCCGGGTACACCCACTATGGAGATCCGAAGGGTGATCCGGAGCTGATCCGCTCCGTCTGTGACGCATGGCAGACGGATTTCAAGCAGCCCCTCTCCCCGGATCACGTTCTGGTCACCGCTTCCAGCAGCATGGGAATGGCGCTGGTGATGCTGTCCGTTCTGGACCCCGGTGACGAGGTCATCGTCTTTTCCCCCTACTTCTCCCTCTACCGCACCCAGGCGGAACTGGCCGGCGGTGTGTGCGTGGAGGTCCCCACCTATGCAAGCGAGGGATGGGCCATTGACGAAGCCCGTCTCCGGGCGGCCATTACCCCCCGCACCAAGCTCATTGTGTTCAACAATCCCTGCAACCCCACCGGCATGGGCTATGACCGCTCCACGCTGGAGCTGCTGGGCCGGGTGGCGGAGGAGCATGACCTGCTGATCGCGGCGGATGAGATCTATACCACCTATCTCTATGAGGGGGACTTCATCCCTATCCGCACGATCCCGGGGCTCGCCCACCGGGTCATCACCCTGAACAGCTTTTCCAAGAATTTTCTCATGACTGGCTGGCGGGTGGGCGTAGCCATCGCGGAGCCGGAGATACTGGAGGTCATGAGCAACATCAACAACTCCCTGATCTATACGGCCCCTTCCATCTCCCAGCGGGCCGCCATACAAGCACTGGCGATCCGGCAGACCATTCGTGAGAAATACGTTCTGGCCTACCGGGACCGCATTTTCTACGCGGCGGACCGGATGGAGCAGATCCCCTACCTCAGTCTGGTACGGCCCAAGGGCACCTTCTACCTCTTCCCCGGCATTGAGAAAACCGGCCTCAGCGCCGAGGACTTCTGTCAGGCGCTCCTGGAACGGGCCCATGTTCTGGTCACACCCGGCACGCTGTTCGGCAGCACCGGCGCCGGACATTTCCGCATTGCGTGTACGGTGGGGCTGGACCGCCTGAAGGAAGCCTTTGACCGGATGGAGGGCCTGTCCTTCTGACGGCAATTTATTCGCATGTTGTGAATATTTATAAATATTCATTCAGCAAGTTTTCGATTATATACAGTTTGCCTATTGATTTTAGCTGAATATTGCGTATAATCATACGTATAAACAGAGTTGATTCAATAATCACTCAGGATTTGGAGGATCATATGAAAAAGAATACATGGAAAAAGCTCATGTCTCTGGCGCTGGGCGCCATGATGATGTTGTCCCTGCTGACCGGCTGCGGCAGCAAAACTGAAGATTCCGCTCCGGCGGACAGCACCCCGGCTGAGGAAACCCCGGCAGAACCGGTCGCAGCGGCAAGTCTGCTGGAAAAGGTCAAGACCAGCGGCAAGCTGGTAGTCGGTACGGAAGCCCAGTACGCTCCCTACGAGTTCAAGGATCTGAATGCTAACTTCGCAGGCTGCGATATGTGGCTGGCCCAGCAGATCGCCGATCATCTGGGCGTGGAACTGGAAGTGGTGGATATGTCCTTTGACGGCATCATCCCCGCCGTGAAGTCCGGTCAGGTGGATCTGGGCATCGCCGCCTTCACCAAGACCCCTGAGAGAGCCGAGGAGATCGATTTCAGCGATCTGTATGAGAAAAGTGCCCAGCTTCTCATTGTAAAGGCAGGCAACGCGGACCTGTATTCCACCAAGGAATCTCTGGCAGGCCAGAAGGTCGGCGCCCAGAAGGGCACCATCCAGTCTCAGCTGATCCAGACCGCTCTGCCTGACAGCGAGCTGTTCGAGCTGGAAAAGTATCCTGCTCTGGCGCTGGAAGTCCAGAACGGCAACATCGCCGGCCTGGTGGTGGATCAGGCTGTGGGCGAATCTCTGATCGCCACCAGCAACGGCGGTCTGGAAGTCTCCAACTTCGCCTTCACCTCTGAGGAAGCCTCCTTCGGCAAGGCCGTTGTGGCCGCCAAGGGCAGCGAGGATCTGCTGGCAGAAGTCAACACCGTCATCAATCAGGTGGTCAACGACGGCAGCTATTCGAAGGCCTATGAGGAAGCCGTGGAGCTGGCAGCCAGCATGGGTCTGTAAAATAAATACCGATTCTGATTAGAACCAAGCACGGACGCGCGGGGAACCAACTCTGGTTCCTCGCGTGCCCGCCTGATATTTGCCGGATACCGGCACACAAACAAGGAGGAATTCTCCCATGGCCTTTTTGGAAACCATGGCAAAGCTGATAGAACGCTACAACAGCTTTTTCACCGAAGGCATCGTCAACACGCTCATCATCGCCGCCTTCTCCGTTCTGTTTGGCGCGATACTGGGCACTCTGATGGCCTCTCTGCGGATGTGCCGCATCCCTCCCCTGCGGTGGATCGCGGTGGCGTACATCGAGTTTGTCCGCGGAACGCCGCTGATGGTGCAGCTTATGTTTATCTTCTACGGTCTGCCCATGATCGGCATTACCATTCCCAACATTCCCTGGATTCCCAACTTCTCCCGGTTCGCCGCCGGTATCGTGGCCATGAGCATGAACAGCTGCGCCTATGTGGCGGAGATCATCCGCTCCGGTATTCAGGCTGTGGACGGAGGACAGATGGAGGCCGCCCGGAGCGTTGGCTTCAGCAGCGGCGAGGCCATGCGGCTGGTGGTCCTCCCCCAGGCCATCCGCAATATTCTCCCGGCGCTGGGCAACGAGTTCGTCACCGTCATCAAGGAATCCTCCATCGTCTCCGTGATTGGCATTGCCGACCTGATGTTCCGCACCAACGATGTGATCGCCGTGACCTACAAGAATCTGGAATGTCTGGCTGTGGCGGCGCTGTGCTACTTCGTGCTGACCTTCGTCAGCGGCCGGGCGGTATCTCTGGCGGAAAGGAAGCTGTCCCATGGAAAATAAGCGTGAAATTCTGAAAGTTGTGGACCTGCAAAAAAAATTCCACAAGCTGGAAGTCCTCAAGGGGATCAGCACCACCTTCCACGAAAATGAGGTGGTCTCCATCATCGGTCCCAGCGGCGGCGGCAAGTCCACCTTCCTCCGCTGCCTGAATCTGCTGGAGCAGCCTACCTCCGGCCAGATCCTCTTTGACGGCACGGATATCTGCACCATCAAGGGCAAGGCTATTGATCACTGCCGTCAGCGGATGGGCATGGTATTCCAGCAGTTCAACCTGTTCAGCAACATGGACGTGATGCACAACCTCACCGCTGCCCCGGTGCGCATTAAGGGGATGTCCCAGTCCGACGCACAGGAGAAGGCCTTGGAGCTTTTGGCAAAGGTGGGTCTGGCCGACCGGGCCGACGCCTATCCCAGCCAGCTTTCCGGCGGCCAGAAGCAGCGGATCGCCATTGTGCGTTCCCTGATGATGGACCCGGAGGTCATGCTGTTCGACGAGCCTACCAGTGCTCTGGATCCGGAGATGATCGGTGAGGTGCTGGACGTGATGAAGGATCTGGCGGAGAGCGGTATGACCATGATCGTGGTGACTCACGAGATGCGCTTCGCCCGGGAGGTCAGCAGCCGTACCATTTTCCTGGACGGCGGCGTCATCGGCGAGGATAAGCCCTCCCACGAGCTGTTCTCCCACCCGGAAAGCCCCCGGCTCGTCACCTTCCTGAATAAAGTTCTGTAAAATCTGTAACAGCCCGTGCGGAATTGATCCGCATGGGCTGTTGTCATTTGGTCAGCTTTGCTTTTAAGGTCTGCCACAGCTCCACTGATTTGAATTTCAGGATATAGCCCTCGTCCGCCTCCGTGATGAGGGCCACCTCCTGATCCGTCAGTCCCGCATCCAGCGCGACAGCGGGAACATCGCTGGCCGCCGCCGTACACAGGGGCGGAAACACCACGCACCACCAGTTCTGCCCCGCCGCCTCTCCGATCAGGACCCGCAGAGCCAGATATTCCCCGGCGGGCAGGGCAAAGCCGTCATATTCCTTTGTGGGAAAGGACGTTTCCGCCAGCTCCGCCCGGACGCCGTAATCATAGCCGTTGGCCGTGATGACGACACGGGCCGTTTCCTCCAACTCCGGGAGGATATCCGTCAAGCGGCGGCTGGCCTCTGCCTGACTGTCCGCTCCCCGGAGGGTCTCCGTGGCCTGTTCCAGCACGGCGTCCCGCACCTTCAGCTTCAGCGCCTGATCCTCCTCGGAATCGGAGTTGGCCAGTACGTGAAGCCGCACCACCTTTTCCGCTAGCTGGCTCTGGGTGTGAAGGGCCACTGCCCCGGAGGTCAGCGCCAGCGCCGCCACGATCATCAACGTAAGCTCGATGGGGTGCAACCGCTGTTTCATAAAAATTTCCGTCCTTTCCGGATACAATTCTCATGTATCTGGATTCTGGACGGAAATTTTATGTTTTATACCAACTCGCCAACAGGTTTTGCCAAATAGGTCTGCGGATAGCACTGCTTCAAGGCGGTCTCCGCTGCCTTCGCCGCCGTTTCCTCCCGGAAAATGCCGAACACCGTCGGCCCGGAGCCGCTCATGGCGGCGTTCAGCGCCCCCAGCTCCAAAAGCCGGTTTTTGATGTGGAACACCTCATGGTATTCCTCTGGCAGAAATTCCTCGAACACGTTGCACAGCCGTGCCGCCACGCCGCCCAGATCCCCCGCAGACAGTGCGCGGATCATGCCATCGATATCCGGGCGGTTTTTCGGTGTCCCGGCATCCGCCAACGTGAACAGCGCAGGCGTGGGGATGCCGAATTCCGGCTTGCACAGTACGATCCAACAATCCGGCAGGGCAGGCAGCGCCGTCAGCCGTTCCCCCCGGCCCTCCGCCAGAGCCGTGCCGCCGGAAACGCAGAAGGGCATATCACTGCCCACCGTCAGTCCGATGGCCCGCAGCTGCTCCACGGGCATTTCAGGCGCATACTGCCGGCGCAGGCACCGCAGCAGCGCCGCCACATCCGCGCTGCCGCCCCCCAAGCCTGCGTAGGCCGGGGTGGTTTTTTCCAGATGCACGGTCAGGGGCGGCATGGGCCGTCCGACGGCGGCAAAAAAGGCTTCCGCCGCCTGCTGCTCCAAGGAGGACTTCCCCGCCGGGACCGTGAAGCCGTCCGCCAGCAGCGCGAAGCCGATGCCAGTCTCCTCCACCGTTACTGTGTCGCAAAGGGAAACGGACTGCATCACCATCCGCAGCTCGTGGTAGCCGTCCGTCCGGCGGCCTAAAATGTTCAGGGCCAGATTGATTTTCGCCGGGGCCTGTTCCTGTATCTTCATCGAATCCTCCTGGCTTCCAGATAGTAGCGCTTATCCCGCGCCTCTCCCATGGAGAAGGTCTTGCGGGGCAGCACACCGTCGGCCATCACGGTGGGGAACAGCTGCTCCTTCCCCATGAGCGGCAGCAGGAATCCCAGATTTCCCGGCCGACTGCCCAGCTTTCGGGCCACGTCATCCCCGTGGATGTAATCCACCTGCACCTCCGGATGGTCCCTGCAATATGCGTCCAGAAAGGCTTGCAGCGTTCCCACCGTCAACTGCGCTTTGGGGTGCGGAACCGTCCACAGGCCGTCCATTCCCTGACCGCAGACCTCTGCTGTATGCCCCTCTCCCCCGCCGGTATGCGCGCCGGGATAGAACGCCTGAAAGGCGTCCCACAGATCCCGGCCGTCCACATGGAACAGTACCCGGTGGATGGGTTCAAAGGTCAACGCGTCATCGTGAAGATTCACTACCTCCACCAAGGCGTACCGGGCGGGCAAGGACGCCCACCGCTCCGGCGGCGTCACCTTTTTCAGATTTTCATAGCAGGCTTTGGCGGTGGCCAGAGAATGATTGCCGTCTCCCACGGCGAACAGCAGCGGGGCCGCGTCCGCCATGCCGTACTTATCCGCCATGGCCTCCGGACTTTTCAAGGCGCTCAGGGCGTTGGCCATCCGGCTCATCTGACTATCAGTCAGCCGCCAGCCCTTCACATGGCCGCCGCCCAGCATGAGGTCCGTGTCATAGAGGGCTTCCATGACGCCGGTCTCCCCTGTCAGCGGTTCGATCACGCTTCTCTGCGGATCGTCGATCAGCAGCATTACATGGGGCAGCTCCAGCGCCGCGTGCTCCCGCACCCGTACCCGGGGTGGGATGCGCTCCAACACCGTCCCCTCCGTGGCCCGGATCAGCGCCCCGGAGCCAGGGGTGAAGTCATATTGCTCCAGATCAACGCAGCCGATCAATCCATGCCGCACCCGGCCGTCAGACTGCGTGCGCTCCAGATAGATCAGGCTGTCCGAGAGTGTCCGGAACAGGCCATCCGCCAAGCAGCGGTCCATAGAAGCGTTGATGGTCTCAATTCGCTTGTCCACATCCGGGCCGTTCAGATAGACCTCCGGCAGCACCAGCCGCAGGGCTGACGGAGCCTCCCCTACGGCTGCTTCCGCCGCCTGCCAGTAGTCTGGCTGGGAGGTGAATTGGTCACAGGCGACCACCGGCCATTTTTTCATTTCAGCCGTCTGCGGCAGTAAGATATCCGCCGGGTAAAAGGCGGTCTGTTCAAATCGTTGATCCATAGGTATCCCTCGCTGTTTTGAATTTCGTTTTTTATTATAATGCAGACGCATCTGCCTTGCAAGGTATGAATAAAATCCGTCTTTTACGAAAACACTACGGACAGTTCACTTGTCACACAGGAGGTACAATATGATCGTTGACAAAATTGCGCTGATCCTTGTGATCGTCGGCGCGCTGAACTGGGGCGGCGTGGGGCTGTTCGGCTTTGACACCGTCGCATTCCTGTTCGGCGGGCAGGCCGCCGTCCTCTCCCGGATCGTCTACGCGCTGGTCGGGCTGGCAGGTCTCTGGTGCGTCACGCTGCTGTTCCGGGACACGGAGGACAACACCGGCCACGCGCCTCACACAGCCTAAGCCATTCAACAAAAAAGAGCACCTTACGGTGCTCTTTTTTCCTGTTATTTTCCGTTTTGCAGACGCCTCACCAAGTCCTCCGCCGGGGTGACGTTGACGGTGCGGTAGGTGGTGTAGATCACCATGCCGGGGCGGGCGCCCGCCGGTTTTTTTACATACTTCACCTGTGTGCAGTCCACCGGCACATTGGCGCTGTCCTTGGCCTGGGAGTAGTAGGCTGCCAGACCTGCGGCCTCCGTAATATCCTGATCCCCCGGCTCCCCGCCGTTGGTGCAGAGGATCACATGGGAGCCGTGGAGCTTTTGCACATGGAACCACAGATCCCGATAGTCGGCGTCCTTCAGGGTCAGCTTGTCATTCTGGCGGTTGTTCCGCCCCACCAGCACCCGGAAGCCGCCGGAGGTTTTGAATTCCCGTGGCTTGGAGGGCCGCTGGAGCACCTTCTTCCCCTGCTTGCGGATGAAGCCGGCATCGCTCATTTCCCCCCGGATATCCAGAAAGTCCTGCTCTGTTTCCGCCTGCTGGATCTCCTGCAAAATGCTCTCTAAATAAGCAAGGTCCCGACGAGCCAGAGACATCTGCTCCCGGAGGTACTTCTCCGCTGTCTTAGCCTTGGTGTAGCGCTTATAATACTTGGCGGCGTTCTGCTGGGGCGTCAGCAGCGGGTCCAGCGGAATGGTGACTTCCGCCAGATTTTCATCGTAGTAATTCTGGCAGACCAGCTTGCTCTGCCCACGCTCCATGCGGTAGAGGTTGGCGGTGATGAGGTCCCCGGACAGCCGCAGAGCGTCCCGCTCCTGGGTGGCAGCGTAGTCTTTCTCCTGCAAGGCCAGTTTGCGCCGCACCCGGTCCCGGGCGGTGGTGGCGGTGCGGATCAGGTCCGCTCCCCGCTGCCGCACCCGCTCCTGCCGCTCCTTGGCTTCATAAAAGCTGTCCAACAGAGTGGAAAAGCTCTCAAAGGTCTCTGTTTCCGCCGCAAGGCCGTATTGGTACACCGGCAGGGCGGAAAATTCAAAGGGAACACCCTCCCGTTTCAGAACGATCGGCGTAAATCGGTTTTCCTTTACGCAGTTTGCAAATGCGAAGAAAGCGGTTTGAAAGCGGCTTCTTCCGGCCTCGTCTAAATTGCAGAGCCGTCCGTCTGTTTCCCCGCAGGCCCGGAAGCTGAGTTCCCGGGCCATCAGGGGCGAAATACCGAAATAGGCATCCAGCAGGAAGCGATCCAACTGGATCTCCGGATTCACCTGGGCCAACTTTTCGGCAAGGCCCTCCTCTGTTTCCTCCAAAAAGGGCAGCCGTCCTGTGGAGGCGGGAGGCTCGTAAAAAAGCCCCGGCAAAACCTGCCGGGCTGCGGACATCTCTGCGTCCACCCGGCGCATACAGTCGATGACCCGGTTCTCGCCGTCCAGCAGAATCAGGTTGGAGCGGCGGCCCATGGCCTCCAGTACCAGCGTCCGGTGGCCCGGCTGACCGAAATCATCCGTCACGTCCAGTTCGATCCGCACCAGCCGTTCCAAGCCCGGCTGAGTGATCTCTGCCACCCGCGCCCCTACCAGATGCTTGCGCAGCAGCATACAGAACATGGGCGGCTCTGCCGGATTGTCCCGCAGCAGCTCCGTCAGTTGGAGACGGGGGGCATTAGCCCCGGCGTTCAGTAGAAGCCGCTTGTTGCCCCGCAGCAGCAAGATCACCTGATCCCGGGCGGGCTGCTGCACCTTATCAATGCGCAGATTCAAAAGCTGGGGCCGCAGCTCCTCCACCACGGCCCGGAGGGAAATTGCGTCCAAGGGCATTTCTTATTCCTCCATCATCACGTCAAAGAGATCGCTGGCCCGCTGGCGCTGTCCGCCCAGATACAGCCAGCCGAACAGGGCCTCCAGCGCCGTGGCGGTGCTGTACTGGGCACGGCTGGCGTGGCTGGGTATCGAATGGACCTGGGCGTTGCGGCCCCGGCGGAACACGGCCAGCTCCTCCTCCGTCAGCATGGGGAGGATCTTTTCCGCGCAGGCGGCCTGATGCTCCGCCCGTACCAGCTGGATGGTGGCCTGATGGAGTCCCTTGCCGGTGGCCTTTCCATGTTGACACAGCCATCCCCGCACCAGCAGTTCAAACACCGCATCCCCCATGTGGGCTAGACCGATGGAGCTGATGCCCCGGAGCTGGTCCTCCGTCATACAGATCTCAAAGTGATTTTCCATGATTTCTCCTCACATGAAAAAAAGATTTGCCCGGGCAAATCTTTCAAATTCTGTGCTTACACTACCACAAATCCCGGAAAAATGCAAGTCTTGTTCCGAAAATGTTCCAGAGCGGCTCATGGCGGCAGTCCTCAAGAACTGACTGATAAAAACGCAGCGGAGCCAGCTATGCTGGCTCCGCCGGTCATTGAATATCACGCTATTTAACAGGGCCGTGCCCTTTCGAGCTTACAGACTTAAAAATCCGTGTTCACCACAGTGCCGTCAGCCCGCAGGAACAGCTGGGCAGGCTTGGGCTGAGAGGCAAATTGCATGGGGCTGATAACGGCGGCGTAAGAGCCGGCGTTGGGGAACACCACGGTGTCGCCCACTTCCATCTTGGGCATATCCGCGTCAGAAAGAACCAGATCCGTGCCGGTGCAGAGGTTGCCCGTCACGGTGACGGTCTCCCGCTCCGCAGTCTCCACCAGAGGGATCATCTGGAAGGAGTGGTCGCCGGTGTAGATCGGCTCCCATGCGGCAATGGGGCCATTGCCCATGAGGTGCTCCAGCATGGCCACCATGGAGGGACGGGCAAAGCCGTTCAGTGTGGCGCTGAGCAGCACGAAGTTCTTGCCATGGGTGACCTTCTTGTCCACCACCTTGGCGACGTAGGTACCGGCGGTACCAACGGCGTAACGGCCGGTCTCGATGTAGAAGCGGGTCTCCGGCAGCTTTTCCTGGAACTCTGCCATGAGCCGCTGGGTCTCAGCACCCAGAGCCATCGTATCAAAGGGCTTATCCGTTTCACAGAAAGGAATACCCATGCCGGAACCCAGGTTCACAAACTTCAGGGTGCCGAAAGCCTCCCGCATGGAAACAGACAGCCGGAACATATTCCGATAATAGCCCTTCAGAGTCTCAGCGCTGAGCTCCTGGCTCTTCAGGTGGGCATGGAGGCCAACGATGCGGATGTTGGGCAGCTTCTTCCAAGCCTCCATAGAATCATAGATGAGCTGCTCGTCAATGCCGAACTTGGAAGCGACACCGGTATCGGCGGTATAGGTGAAGTCAGGGTTGACCCGCAGGCCGATCTCCGCCACAACGCCCTGCTCCGCAGCAGCCTCCTGAATGCGCTCCACCTCTGCGGCACTGTCAGCCACCAGCGTGGAGATGCCCAAGCCGCCCCGGATGTCCGCCATGGTCTTACCGGGGGCGGAGAAGATCACCATGTCCTTGCCCAGACCGGCCTTCTGGCCCATAACGCACTCAGCCAGACTGGCGGCGTCCACGCCGAAGCCCTGGTCCAGTACGCAGCGCAGGACCTCCGGATAGGGGTTGCATTTCACGGAATACAGGAAGGTCACACCGGGGAAATCAGTCTTCAGCTGTTCCGTATTCTTCCGGATGATGGCCTCCTCATAAAGATAAAAGCTGTCATGCTGCTTGGCCTGCTCTAAAATGCATTCGCGATTCATGGTCACAGTCCTCTCTTTCATAAAATTCATAAAAATGATCTCATTTTCGGGATCGATGTTGCTCTACTTTGACTATACCACAGCCGCGGACAAATAACCATATAGGAAAAACTGAACACCTGTGGCACAGACCCGTGATGCCCTTCCATCTTCTCTGAATCACCGATGAAAAAATGTCAGGCAAACGGTTCATACATGCGCAGAAAACACAGCAACTCGCCATTCAAGCAGTCTGGGTATGCCCAATCTTTTGATCAAGCAGGCAGTGTGGAAAAATGCGTAAAACACGCAGGGAACGATCCGGAAGAAATCAATTACGGAAAGTAAGGAAAAAGTCCTGAAACCTTGTGGTTTCAGGACTTTTGTGGCAGCGGGTGAAGGATTCGAACCCTCACATACAGAGTCAGAGTCTGCTGTGCTACCTTTACACAAACCCGCTATATTCGCTCGTTCGTGTCGCACGAACAGGTATTATTATACCGGAAAACAAGAATTTGTCAAGGGTTTTTTTGAAAAAAATAACATTTGTCGATTTCAGCCGTTTTCAGGGCATTTTCCCCGGAAAACCCCCGCTCCGCGTGCATCATCAGAAGCAGATCTCGTTATTCCGCAAGTGAGATCCGGCGCAGAGTCTGCTTTTTCTTTAAATTTCATCCGTCACCAGTGCCCCGATCCCCCCTGTTCCATGTAATCTTGTATTTTCAGGCACGGAAGAGATATGGACCCGGATCGTGACACTTGTGATCCGCCATCAGGCAAGGAAGTGAAAACAGCGCCCATCTTTCGACAGGCGCTGTTTTTCAGCAAGAAACAAAACGAATCGTTCGTTCAATTAGCCCTGCTCACGCATCTTGGCGAAGCACTCGCTGCAATAGACCGGACGGTCGGACTTGGGCTCAAAGGGAACCTTGGCCTCGCCGCCGCAGGCAGCGCAAACAGCGGTGAAGTACTCGCGGGGACCGCGGGCAGCGTTCTTGCGAGCGTCACGGCAGGCCTTGCAGCGCTGGGGCTCGTTCTGGAAGCCGCGCTCAGCATAGAACTCCTGCTCACCAGCGGTGAACACGAACTCCTGGCCACACTCTTTGCACACTAAGGTCTTGTCTTCGTACATGATTTTACCCTCTCTTTGAAAAGAAAAATATATTGCGTTCAGCGTGAGCTGAATTCGCCGGAAAGAATTTGCTGTGCCACCTTGCGTCGGATACGCTGCACAGCGTTGTCCACGGACTTCGCGCTTTTGCCCACTTCCAGAGCGATTTCTCTGCAGGAAAGCCCGTCTAAATAGTACCCCAGGATCTTCGCTTCAAATTCGGACAACTGTTTCCGGACACCGGATAAGAGGGCTGCCGTATGTTCCCTGTCAATAAGGTCATCTTCAGGGTCGCGCTGCGCCAGATGATTGGTGCCAGAGGTGTAGGAATTGCTGTCAAAGTCGGGAGTATCCAATGAGACCGACTGGTTCAGCACCTGATGCTTCTCCCGTCCCGCGGAACGCAGAGCGGAATACAGTCGGCTTCGTATGCAGATCTCAGCAAAGGTTCGGAATGAGGCATCCTTGTTGCCATTGAATTCCCGCACAGCCTTGATGAGCCCCAGCATTCCCTCCTGCGTCAGGTCCTCACTGTCACCGCCTGCCAGAAAATACGGGCGGGCACAGGTGCGAACCAACCGGATATACCGGGCGGCTAAAATCTCCTCCGCCTGACGATTGCCTTCGGCAACCAGACGGCACAGATCCTCATCGGTCAATGCTTCCGGGAAATTCAATTTTTCATTTGGAACTTTGCACATAACGTATTATACCTATCTTGTAGCCGAAATGTCAAGCAAAATATAAAATTCTCGTGAATAAATCAGAAGATTTTTAGTGAAATTATGGAGAAAATCGTTTGCTTTAAGTTTTCTCTCCCACAATGACGCTTTTAAAAGGTCAATTGATCCATCAGCGGACCCTCTGCAGCGCCGCCGGGAATGGGCTTATGGAGGTGCTGATACGCCTTTTGCGTCACACACCGCCCCCGGGGAGTGCGGGTCAGGAACCCCAACTGCATGAGGTACGGCTCGTAAACGTCCTCCAGCGTCACGGACTCCTCTCCGATGGTAGCCGCCAGAGTCTCCAGCCCCACGGGGCCGCCGTTGTAGTTTTCGATGATGGCCGCCATCATCCGCCGGTCCACCGGGTCCAGACCCAGATAGTCGATCTCCAGTGCGCAGAGGGCCTCGTCCGCCACCTGCTTGGTGATGACGCCGTCGGCCTTCACGTCCGCGAAGTCCCGCACCCGGCGGAGCATCCGGTTGGCGATCCGGGGCGTCCCCCGGCTGCGGCGGGCGATCTCGTAGGCGCCCTCCGGTACAATATCACAGTTCAGAATTCCGGCGGAGCGGGTGACGATTTTCGACAGTTCCTCCGGGGTATACAGCTCCAGCCGCAGCGTTACGCCGAAGCGGTCCCGCAGCGGGGCCGAGAGCTGTCCGGCCCGGGTGGTGGCGCCGATCAGGGTGAAATGAGGCAGATCCAGCCGGATGGAGTTGGCCGACGGCCCCTTGCCTACGATAATATCCAGAGCGTAGTCCTCCATGGCGGGATACAGAATTTCCTCCACGGAGCGGTTCAGCCGGTGGATCTCGTCCACAAACAGGATGTCTCCCTCATTGAGGTTTGTCAGCAGCGCCGCCAGATCGCCGGGCTTTTCAATGGCCGGGCCGGAGGTGATGCGGATGTTGACCCCCATCTCCTGAGCGATGATGCCCGCCAGGGTCGTCTTGCCCAGTCCCGGCGGGCCGTGGAGCAGAACGTGGTCCAAAGATTCCTGCCGCTTCCGGGCGGCCTGAATGAAGATGCTCAGATTCTCCTTGGCCTTTTCCTGACCGATGTACTCCGCCAGGGTCTTGGGTCGCAGAGAGGATTCCTGGGCGTCCTCCGCCAGAAAGGTCTTGGCCACGATGGGCTCCTCGTAAATATCATTTCCAAAGTCGATGCTCACAGCTTCACTTCCCTATGCCGTCAAATTCATGCCCAGGATACAGGCCGCCATCACTGCCAGGCATACCATCAGCGCAATGGTCACCGCCCGCAGGGCGCCGCGCCTGGCATCCCGCAGCGTCCACATGACAAGCACCGCGCACAGCGCCGCAGCAGTAATGCCTGCGATCGCGCCTACACTGTAAAACAGTCCATGCAGATTGCCCATTACTTCACCATTTTCTTCAGGCTCTGGCGGATGATCTCCTCCAACGGCAGATTCTCCACATCCACGCCCTTGAGGGCCATCTGCACCTCTTGCGTGGAATAGCCCAACACCGCCAGCGCCGCAGCAGCCTCGGTGGCCTTGCTGGTAAACACGGCGGGGGCCGCCGCGCCCTTTCCGCCGGAGAAGTCCAGTCCGGAGGCGGTCTCCTTCGCCATTTTGTCCTTCAATTCCAAAATGATCCGCTGGGCGATCTTTTTGCCGATGCCTTGGGCCGCCGTCAGGGATTTGGCGTCCTCCGTGACGATGGCCATGGCCAGACCCTCCGGCGTGTTGGCGGAAAGGATGGCCAGCGCCGCCTTGGGTCCCACACCGGACACCCCCAGCAGCAGCTTGAAGCTGTTCAGCTCGTTCTGGGAGGCAAAGCCGTAGAGGTCAAAGATGCTCTCTCCCACGTTCAGGTAAGTGTAGAGCTTCTTTTTTTCCCCCTTTTTCAGCTGGGAGAGGGTGTTATTGGTGGTCATGCAGGCGTATCCCACGCCGCCGCAGTCGATGACGGCCAGTCCCGGCAGGATCTCCGCCACAGTGCCGTCCAGATAGTAAAACATACGGTTTTCTCCTTATACAGTTTCCTTCTCCGGCCTGATCTGCGGAAGCCGTGAAGTAGAACTCCTTGCGTGGCATAACGCCAGCGCCAGCGCATCGGCGGCGTCATCGGGCCGTGGTGTTTTCGCCAATTTCAGCAGCCGCTTGGTCATATCCATGACCTGCCGCTTCTCCGCCTTGCCGTAGCCGGTGACAGCCATCTTCACCTGCCCCGGCGTGTACTCAAACAGCGGGATGCCGCACCGCTCTGCGGCGCACAGCAGCACGCCACGGCCATGGGCCACGGCGATGCCGGTGGTGATATTGGTGTTGAAGAACAGCTCCTCCACGGAGATCACATCCGGCTTCAGTTGGCCGATAAGCTCCTCCATGTCCCGGTCGATCTGGTAGAGCCGTTTGGACAGAGGCAGGCCCGCCGGGGTGGTGATGGCCCCATAGGTCACCATTCTGTATTGTGCCCGCTCTCCTTCGATCAGCCCGAAGCCGATGGTGGCGTAGCCGGGGTCGATGCCTAAGATCCGCACAGTGTCCCTCTTTTCTTCTCAATTAAAAATAGTATAGCAAACTTGCCGCCAAACCGCAACAAGAAAAACAGATGTTCGATAATTTCTGTAAGATTCCGGCTTGCATCCGCAGGGGCGGTATGATACCATGTAAAAAATGTGTGAAAGGGCGGTGAAGCAGGTGCATCGGCATTGGTTGCCCCTCAGTTTGTCCCTCCTATGCTGGCTTGTTGGCTGCGGCGCTTTTCAGGAATCTCCCATGCCGTCAACGCCGGAACCGTCTCTGGAAGCACCGGCCGACCCGCTCCCTGCGCCCGCCGCGTCAGGAGACGGCGCCGAGGCGGAGCCGGAGGAAGGCTCCGAATCTGTCGAGGTAACAGAGTCGATCCCCGCACCGGAGGACTTTGTCCGTGTGGCGGACTGGATCCCTGATATATACACAGACCTGCGCTACGCCGCCGACAACAACTTCACCGGACAGGCCATCTATGATTTTTCAGACGCCTACCTGCGGTACGGTACGGTGGAGAAGCTGGCGGCGGCACAGGAGACCGTTGCGGAAAACGGCTGTTCCCTGCTGATCTGGGACGCCTTCCGCCCTGCTTCCGCGCAGTTCCGGCTCTGGGAGATCTGTCCGGACCCCGCTTATGTGGCAAACCCGGAAAAGGGCTTTTCCTCGCACAGTCGGGGAAACACCGTTGACGTGACGCTGGTCACCACTGACGGTCAGCCCGTGGACATGCCCACAGACTTTGACGATTTCACCGCTCTGGCAGACCGGGATTACAGCGACGTCGAAGCTGCTGCCGCCGCCAACGCCCGCCTGTTGGAAAGCGCCATGACGGCTGCGGGATTCCGCCCCTATTCCGCCGAGTGGTGGCACTATTCGGACACTCAGTCCTATCCTGTGGATGAACAATTCATCCCCCTATCATAAGGAGTTACACTATGCGCATTATGGCAATCGACTACGGTGACGCCCATACCGGCATCGCCATTTCTGATCCCACCGGCCTGCTGGCCGGGTTCACCACCGTGATCAACAGCCGTCGGCAGGAGGTCGTGGTGGAACAGGTAACACTTTTAGCCAAGGAACACGGTGCGGAGGAACTGGTCCTGGGCCATCCCGTGAATATGGACGGCACTCTGGGACCCCGCTCCGAGAAAGCAAAAGCCATGAAGGTGCTGCTGGAGGAGGCCACGGCCCTGCCGGTGGTTCTCTGGGATGAGCGCCGCACCACCATCGACGCCCACAACATCCTCTTTAGCAGCGGCAAGAACGCCAAGCAGCGGAAGAAGGTAGTGGACGCTGTGGCGGCCTCTCTGATCTTGGAGGGGTATCTCACCTTTAAGAAAAGCCATTGAGGAGGCATATCCGTGGAATCTGAGGCCCACCGGTCCCCTTCCCAATGCAGCCTGGCATTGGAACTATTTTTGTATTTTTTTAAAATTGGCTTTTACACCTTTGGCGGCGGCTGGTCCATCGTAGCCCAGATCCAGCAGGAATATGTGCAGAAAAAAGGCTGGATCACCGACGAGGACCTGCTGGACATCACCAGCGTGGGCCGCAGTCTGCCGGGACTGATGATCGGCAATGTGTCCTATCTGTTCGGCTACCATGTGGCGGGCTTTCCCGGCGCCCTTGCCTGTCTGCTGGGGATCTCCCTGCCCTCGCTCATTGTTCTGACGGTTGTGACCTGGTGCTATACCCAGGTAAAGGATAACCTGTACGTCAGCCGGGCCATGACCGGCGTCCGGGCCGCCGTAGCGCCTGTTGTGGCTTCTGCGGCCTTGAAGCTGCGGAAGGCGGCGTTGACAGACCGGGCAGGGTATGTCTTTCTTTTTCTGGCCTTCGCCCTGTACCTGTTCGGCGGACTGAGCTGCATCCTCATCGTACTCATTAGCGGATTTTTAGGCTGGCTGCTGTCCGTCTGGCATTGCCGGAAGGGAGGCCGCTCATGATCCTCCTTGAACTGTTCTGGTCCTTCTGCAAAATCGGCTTTACCAGCTTCGGCGGATTGAGTATGGTCCCCCTCATCAACAGTGAAATGCTGTCCCACGGCTGGATGACCCTTTCCGAGGTCAGCGACATTGTTGCCATTGCGGAAATGACGCCCGGCCCGCTGGGGCTGAACTGCGCCACCTTTGCCGGGACCCGTGTGGCGGGACTGGCCGGGGCTGTCTCCGCCAATCTGGGGGTCCTGTCCCCCACCCTGCTGATCTGCGCGGCTGCAGCCGTCATGTTTGAAAAATTCCGGGAATCCGATTTCATGAAAAAAGTGATGTACGGTATCCGCCCCGCCTGTTTGGGCCTGATCATAGCTGTGGTCTGCTCATTGACCGCAACCAACTACACGAACGCCGCAGGCAGCATCAGTTACGGTGCGGCTCTGATTGGCGTGGCCGCCACGGTCCTGCTGCTGAAATTTAAGGTCAGCATCCCCAAGGTGATCCTGCTCTCCGCCGTTTTGGGACTGTTCCTGACCCGTTGACGCACAAAAAACCAGCATGGAGCGATGCTCCATGCTGGTTCTTTTCAATCTGTATCAGTCCTTCACGGTGCCGTCCGCATTGAACAGCGGCAGCTTTTTCAGGAACTTGATATCCGTGCGGTCCGCCGCGTCACCCTCGGCCAGTACGGCAACCTTGCCGGTGACTACGCCGCCGGCCTCCTGCACCAGGGCCTCCATAGCCTTCAGAGAGCCGCCGGTGGAAATCACGTCATCCATGATCAGGATGCGCTTGCCCCGGATCAGGTCCGCATCGTCCCGCCCCAGAAACAGCTTCTGCGTACCGGCGGTGGTGATGGAGTGGTCCTCCACATGGATGGGGTCCGGCATATAGGCCTTGGCACCCTTGCGGGCGATAAAATACTTGGCAGCGCCGGACTGGCGGGCCATCTCATGGATCAGCGGGATGCTCTTGGCCTCAGCAGTAAAGATATAATCATAGCTGTCGGCGGGCACCAGCTTCAAAAGCTCCCGTGCGCAGGCCACAGTCAGCTCTGCGTCACCAAAGCAGATAAATGCGCCGATATACAGGTCATCCGTTACCTTGCAGATGGGCAGTTCTCTCTTCAAGCCTGCCACTTCGATGGGATATGTCATCGTGATTGCCTCCTCATTTTCCTGTCTGAAACGATCCCGCGTTTGATTGTGTTTAACCTTATTTATTATATCGAATACACATCAAAAGTCAAGCTGTCAAAGGAGTTGGTCCAGCATCAGACGGTGCACCGGCTGCGGCGGCTCCGGCTGTCCGGCAGCAACACCCGCCGCGTAGCCATGAAAGGCATCCACCTCGTAGTAGAACTCCCCCCGGTTCAGCGGCGCTTCCGTCCGCATCATGGTCACGATCCCGCTGCCGGTGCGCTTGACACGGGCCTCCCGCCGGACCCAGCTCCGAAAGAAGGCCGCCTCTGTCCGAACGCCGGCGATCCGCTCCATGGCCCGGACGCTCACGGTGCGGACGCGCTCGATGTCCACCCCAACCGGCGTGTCCGCTAAAGCGGCGGCTGCGGCCCCAGCCGTGTGGCTGAGGCTGAAATGGGTATCCGGATGGTCCGGGAAAAAGGGTTTTCCCAGTTCATCGACCTCGATCCGGGGAAGATCCCGCCAGCCGCGCTGCTCCCACAATGCCATCCGCAGCAGAAGATAGGCGCACAGCACCTCCTGGTGCTTTTCCTTCGGCAATTTTTCCAGCCGCTCCCGCCGCGCGTCCGGCAGAAGGGCCATCATATCTCCGTATTCCTGTTCCGTCAGCGGCCGTTCCATTCTGGCCAGCCATACCTGGATCGGCATATTTCCCCTCCATATTCGTCTGTTTTTCCATTTTTCTTTATTTTACAGCCGGATTTTCCCCATGTAAAGGCACACGGATAAAAAAATTAAATTTTTATTTTAAAAAAAGAGGAAATTCGCCTTTTGCGGGGTATAACTTAACGTGACCATTTAATTCGTGAAAGGAGGACCGGCCGTGGCATTTCCCCAGAGCTTTATGGACGAGCTGACCGCCCGCAGTGATATTGTGGACGTGGTAGGCAGTTACGTACAGCTGACCCGCAAGGGCAGCAACCTGTTCGGCCTGTGCCCCTTCCACAGTGAAAAGACCGGCTCCTTCTCCGTCTCGCCGGACAAGCAGATCTATTACTGCTTCGGCTGCAAAAAGGGCGGCGGCGTTGTCAACTTCATCATGGACATTGAAAACCTCCCCTTCCCGGATGCTGTCCGGTTTCTGGCCAAGCGGGCCGGGATGGAGGTCCCGGAGGAGGAAGGCGACCGGGAAGCCGGACGCAGGCGGCAGCGTCTGCTGGATCTGAACCGGGATGCCGCCAGATTTTACTACCAGCTTCTTCAGCAGCCGGAGGGTCGGGCCGTTCAGGACTATCTGGACCGACGGCAGATCAAAAAATCCACCGCCGTCAGATTCGGCATGGGCGCCTCGTTGGACGCCTGGGACGTGCTGCTCACCGCCATGACCAAAAAGGGCTACACCAAGTCCGAACTGCTGGACGCCGGGTTGGTGGTCCAGAACAAAAATGGCGGCCTTTATGATAAATTCCGCAACCGGCTCATGCTGCCGGTGATCGACACTCGAGGCGACGTGGTGGCCTTTGGCAGCCGGGTACTGGACAAGTCCGAGCCAAAATACATGAACTCTTCAGAAACGCCGGTATACTCCAAGCGCCGGGTGCTGTACGGTTTGAATCTGGCAAAGAAGTCCAAGCGCCCCAACATCATTCTCTGCGAGGGCAACCTGGACATCGTCACGCTGCATCAGGCGGGCTTCGACAATTCCGTGGCCTCCATGGGAACGGCGCTGACGGTGGAGCAGACCCGGCTTCTCAGCCGTTTCACCAAGGAATTGGTCCTCTGCTATGACAACGATAACGCCGGCAAGATCGCCACGGAGCGGGCCTTGCAGATCCTGAACGGCTCCGAGTTCAGCGTCAAGGTACTTCAGCTTCCCCGCCGTCTGGTGGACGGTGAATACATCAAGCAGGACGCCGACGATTTCATCAAGCTTCAAGGACCGGACGCCTTCGAGCGTCTGCTCAACGGCAGCGAGAACGGCGTGGAATTCCGCATGGCTCAGATCGCCGGGAAATACGATCTCAAGGATGACGAAGCCCGCATCGCCTACTGCGGAGAGGTCAGTGAGCTGCTGGCCTCCCTCCCCGGTGCCGTGGAGCGGGAGATCTATACCGGGCGGGCCGCCGAGGCAGCCGGGATCACGGCGGAGGCCATGAAGCTGGAGGTCCAGCGGTCCTTCAAGCGCCGGATCGCCCGGGAAAAGCGGGCGGAGCTGCGGAAGGATCTGAATCCGGCAATGGCCTTGCAGCCCAAGGAGCGATCCCTGCGCTTTGAAAATATGCGTTCCGCAGAAGCGGAAAAAGGCATTCTCCGTCTTTTGCTGACGGATGACACCCTGTTTTCCGACACTATCCCCATCCCGCCGGAGCGGTTCTCCTCCCCCCTATTGAGCCGGGCTTACCAACGGCTGTGGGAGGTCCATGCCGCCGGAAGCCGGCCCATGATCTCGTCTCTGGGAGAGGAATTTTCCCGGGAGGAGATCGATTGTCTCACCGCCGTCTGTCAGGAGCCTGTATCCACGCAGCATGCGCAGCAGGCTCTGACGGATTACATAGATGTGATCAACAGCGAAGCGGATAAGCGAACGGCACAGGATGATCCTCTGCTGGCCGCTGTGGAAAAATTCAAGAACAAAAAGAGAGGAAAGCAACATGTCTAAACGTGATTTGAGCCCTGATAGTCTGGAGGCGCAGGCCGACGCTCTGCTGGCCGCTGCCGACAGCATGGATATTCCGGATGAGATCCCGATGCCGGGAAAGAGCAGCCGTCCCGGTAAGGCCGCAAAGGCCGCCCGTCCTGAAGCAGACCATATCATGACGGATGAAGAGGCCAAAAAGGCCGGCATCGTCCGTCTGGACGATAAGCAGGTCGCTGCCCTCCCCGCCGCCAGCTGGCTGATGGGGCAGGAAAAGCTGCGGGAACTGCTGGCCCGCGGCAAGAAGAAGGGCAAGCTGGACTCCGGCGAACTGATGGAGGCCGTGGACGATCTGAATCTGGAAAGCGATCAGATGGATCAGCTTTACGATTCTCTGGAAGCGCTGAACATCGACATCGGCACGGAGGAGGACCTCCTCCCCGAGCTGCCCGATGATGAGCCTGCCGCCGAGGAGATCGCCGACGTAGAGGAAGAGGAGCTGGTGGACCCCAACTCTCTGGTCAGCAACTTCTCCATCGACGATCCTGTCCGTATGTACCTCAAGGAGATCGGCAAGGTCCCCCTGCTGAACCCCGATGAAGAGATCGTGCTGGCACAGGCCATGGCCGCAGGCGCGGAGGCCAAGGCCCGTCTGGACGAGCTGCAGGAGCAGCGTGAGGCCGGCGAAACGCCCGCCGTCACTCCGGAGGAAGAGACTGAGCTCCGCAAGGTCTTTAAGAAGGGTGAAAGCGCCAAGCAGAAGCTGGCAGAGGCGAACCTCCGTCTGGTGGTGTCCATTGCCAAGCGGTATGTGGGCCGCGGTATGCTGTTCCTGGACCTGATCCAGGAGGGCAATCTGGGCCTCATCAAGGCCGTTGAAAAGTTCGATTATACCAAGGGCTACAAGTTCTCCACCTACGCAACCTGGTGGATCCGGCAGGCCATCACCCGCGCCATCGCGGATCAGGCCCGTACCATCCGGATCCCCGTTCACATGGTGGAGACCATCAACAAGGTCATCCGTGTCTCCCGTCAGCTTTTGCAGGAGCTTGGCCACGATCCCAGCCCCAACGAGATTGCCAAGGAGATGAATATGCCCGTGGACAAGGTCCGGGAGATTTTGAAGATCGCCCAGGAGCCTGTGTCTCTGGAGACCCCCATCGGCGAGGAGGAGGATTCTCACTTGGGCGACTTCATCCCCGACGAGGGTGCCAGCGAGCCCAGCGAGGCCGCGTCCTTCACCCTGCTGAAGGAGCAGCTGATGGATGTGCTGTCCACTCTGACTCCCCGTGAGGAAAAGGTGCTGAAGCTGCGCTTTGGCATTGAGGACGGCCGCACACGGACGCTGGAGGAAGTGGGCAAGGAGTTCAACGTGACCCGCGAGCGTATCCGCCAGATCGAAGCCAAGGCCCTGAGAAAGCTGCGCCATCCCTCCCGCAGCAAAAAGCTGAAGGACTTCCTGAACTAACAGTCCCGCTGGGCTGCCGATACCGTTGGCGCAGCTTTAGGGCTCCCGCGCAAGCCCAGTGAAACGGGTTGCGTGGGAAGAGGAGGGGCAGCGAAGCGAACGAATTTTCACCGCAGGTGAAAACGAGTGATACGCAGCATGCCCCGACGACGCGCCATCCCTCCCGCAGCAAGAAGCTGAAGGACTTCCTGAACTGAAAGCCGAACAATATTAAGTAAAAAACCGTGCTGTTTATAAAACAGCACGGTTTTTTCACTTCATCCAACTCAGTAAGCGCCCCGCCTCCAGCGCAGCCTGTGCCCGGACGCCCTCAAAATCCACATAGGGGTTGTAGACGCCCTCCAGCAGATCGTGGGCTGCCTTGGCCTCTTGCAGTGCGGCGATTCCCTCTTCCCGGAGCACTCCCGTCATCCGGGCGCGGAACCGCAGACGGGCCTTGTTCTCCGGGTGGCTCAGGGCATCCAGCCGCACCCGGCGGTAGGGCTTTCCCGGATACGCCATTCCCGGCTTGGAGGTGACGAAGGCCACGCCCAGCTCCGGGATCAGCAGGTGTTCCAGCCGCCCCGGCTCCTCTGTGGATGGACAGGCGGTCACGTCATAGTCCCGGCGGACGGCTTCCTCACACAGCGCCGCCAGCAGCGGCCCCGCCTGCTCATAGCTGTCCTCCAGCTCATAGACCTTGGGGCACAGGGCCTCCACGCTGTCAAACCGCCAGACCGGCCCCCGGTAGGTCAGGCTCCCCAAAAAGCGGCGGGTGATCTTCCCCGTGCCGCTCCCCCGGCCCCGCAGCTCCCTGGCCATGATCCCGGAAAACCGCCGGGCCGCCCGCTGGCGGTCAAAGACACGGCTGGCCTCGGCGACCGTATCCAATTCCACCTGCCGGGCCGCCTTCAGACAGCGGTATGCCCGGCCATAGGCGTCCTGATAGTCATGGGTATGGCGCTTCACCTCCCCGGCCTGTGCCTTGGCGGCAGGCAGGTCGTAAAACCGCCCCAGATCCACATAGCGATCCACAGCCGCCGGGTACTTCGGCTCTACGGCGTGGGGCGATGTCCCATCACAGACGGCGCACCGGAGCGTTGGGATCACAATGCCGTCCAAAGAATCCGGATCCCCGGAGCACCAGAGATACTCCACGTCCGCTCCCGCCTGCTCCATGGTCCTGCCGATCTCCCGCATGAAGGTGTTCTTTCCTACCCCCGGCCCGCCCTTGAGGATCATGATGTCAAAGGCCGTTTCCGGGTCCATGATCTCGGAAAATAAATTCTGAAAGCCGCTGCCGCTGTTGGCCCCTAAGAAGAAATTGGTGATCTGTGCCATAGCCGCCCCTCCCCATTTGATTTCATTCCCAAGCTATGCAGCAGCGGCTTGACCGGTCCGTTTTTCCGCAAAAAAGGAACAGCGTCCCGTGACGGGACGCTGTTTCGCTATATTCCAATGGTCTTTCCTTACAGGAACACCTCGTTCTTCTTCGGCTCTGTGAAGGTCTGCTCCAGCATGGCTACATGGGATAAAAACGCCGGATCGTCAAAGTACTTGGCATGTTTCGTGCATTTCCGCACACAGGCTTGACACTTGATGCAGGTACCGGGGACGCTGTACACGTCCTCCGGGTCAATGGCCCCCATGGGGCACAGCCGGGCGCAAGCGCCGCAGTTGGTACACTTGGCTGGGTCGGTCCGGGGCTTGGCCTTCAGGAACTTGGCGGGTTCTCCGTCGGCGCCCTTGGGGATGTAATACGGGGCCTCCGGGTCTCCGGGAACGGTGACAGGTACGGGATTTTCTGTCAAGTTTTTTACCTTGTCGGCGATTGCAGTCGCAAATTTTTTGAGTTCCTTTCGATCATCCCAGTCAGGCCGGTCCTCCGCCAGTTTGTCCGTAAAGGCGTGACGGCCCACAAAGGCGCCCCCGGCCACCGTATGGAATCCGTCACCCTCCAGAACCGCGCACAGCTCCGCCAAAGCGTTGTCATAGGACCGATTTCCGAAGGTCACGATGGCCGCCGCCAGCGCGCCGTTACCATGAAGGCGGGCCTTGAGGTCCGGCAGGATCTTGTTGGGCAGTTTTCCCGCGTAGGTGGGTGTACCCACCACCACCAGATCCGTGTCGGCAAACATATAGTCCCGTTCCCGCTCCGCAGGCTTGGTGAACGGCAGCCGCTCCCAAGGGACGCCAAACTGCTCCGCCAGCGTCTCCGCAAAGGCGGCAACGGTTTTTTCCGTATTTCCGGTGGCGCTGAAATACAGGGCGCATACACGTTTGATCTCCATAGTCTCCTCCTTTTGCCAAAACAGGCACCCTTGCGGGTGCCTGTTTGAAATTCACAGGGAAAAATCTTCCTCTTTCAGCTTGGCGGTGTCCAGAGAAGCCGGACGGGGCGGTATCCGCTTCAAAGGATCGTAGTGAAACCCTCTGCAATGGTGCTCCACCGGAACGATGCCGTGCTTCACGCACATGACGTCCGTTTCGCTGATCTGCTGCCCGCGCTGGCAGTAGGCGCAGCGGGGATCAATATTCTTCCGAAACAGCTTCACCGTACCTCTCCCCTTTCTTACAGCGCGTCCAGACGGATAGCTTCGTTCTCCGCGGCAGCGTGGATCCGGGATACCGGATGCTCGTAGCTGTCGATGATCTTGGTGGCCATGGGGTCCTCCAGTTCCTTCTGGATGGTGCGCCGCAGGTTCCGGGCACCATAGGTCCGGGAGAAGGACTTTTCCACCAGAAACTCTACCAGGCTGTCATCATAGGTAAAGGTGATGCCCTTGTCGCCCAAGGAGGTAACCAGCTCGCCCAGCATGATCTTGGCGATCTCCTTGAAGTTCTCCTTGGACAGGCGGTTGAAGGTAATGACGGCATCCACGCGGTTGATAAACTCCGGCCGCAGGAACTGCTGCAGCGCCTTCATGGCCTTGTCGGCGTCCTGCTGGGTCTGACTGCGGTCAAAGCCCACGGTGCCGCCGTCCTGATTGCCGCTGCCGGCGTTGGAGGTCATGACGATGATGGTATTTTCAAAGTTGACCCGGCGGCCGTGGGAATCGGTGATCTCGCCGTCATCCAGAATTTGCAGCAGCACGTTCAGCACGTCGGGATGGGCCTTTTCGATCTCGTCGAACAAAATGACGGCGTAGGGCTTCCGGCGGATCTTCTCCGTCAACTGGCCCGCCTCGTCATAGCCTACATAGCCCGGCGGGGAGCCTACGATCCGGGAAACGGAGTGCTTTTCCATAAATTCCGACATATCCAGACGGATCAGCGCGTCCGGGGTGTTGAACAGGTCCACGGCCAGCTGCTTCACCAGCTCCGTCTTGCCCACGCCGGTGGAGCCGACGAAAATGAAGCTGACGGGCTTGTGCTTGGGAGAGATTCCCACCCGGTTCCGCCGCACGGCGGCGGACACCGCCGCGATGGCCTCGTCCTGCCCGACGATGTGACTCTTGAGCCGCTCCTCCAGCTGGCTGAGCCGCTGGAATTCCTCCTCCCGGATCTTGGAGGCCGGGATCTTGGTCCACAGCTCGATAACGTGGGCAATATTCTCCATGGTCAGCTGGGGATCACCCTTCAAAAGCAGGGTGTTCAGCTCCGTCTGACGCTGGAGGATCTTGCTTTTCAGCGTGGCGATCTGCTCGTAATCCGGCTCCGCGCCCTCCTGCGCCCCCTGCTCCTCCAGCATGGCCCGTTCTTTTTCAAAGTCGTCGATCTCCCGCTGAAGCTGCATCCGCCGGGAGATGTCCGGGTCCTTCAGGTTCAGGTCGGAGCAGGCCTCATCGATCAGGTCGATGGCCTTATCCGGCAGGAAGCGGTCGGTGATATACCGCTCGCTCAGCAGCACCGCCTGACGCAGGATACCGTCGGAGATCTTGACGCCGTGATACGCCTCGTAGTTGGGGGCCAGACCCTTGAGGATCTTGATGGAATCCTCGATGGAAGGCTCGTTCACCGTCACCGGCTGGAACCGGCGCTCCAAGGCGCTGTCCTTCTCGATGGACTTGCGGTATTCATTAAAGGTGGTGGCGCCGATGACCTGGATCTCGCCCCGGGAAAGAGCGGGCTTCAGGATGTTGGCAGCGTTCATGCTGCCCTCGGCATCTCCCGCACCCACGATGTTGTGGATCTCGTCGATCATCAGGATGATGTTACCCAGCTTCTTGACCTCGTCGATGAGGCCCTTCATCCGTTGCTCAAACTGGCCCCGGAACTGAGTCCCGGCCACCAGCGCCGTCAGGTCGAGGAGGTAGACCTCTTTATCTCGCAGCTTGAAGGGCACATCCCCCGCAACGATCCGCTGGGCAAGGCCCTCCGCGATGGCGGTCTTGCCCACGCCGGGCTCGCCGATGAGACAGGGGTTGTTCTTCTGGCGGCGGTTCAGGATCTGAATGACCCGCTCGATCTCCTCCGCACGGCCGATGACCGGGTCCAGCTTGCCCTCCTTGGCCTTGCGGTTCAGGGAGATGCAGTAGCCCTCCAAAAACTTGCGTTTTCCGTTGGGCTTCCCATCTTTTTTCTCCCGGCGGCTGCCGTCCTCTGTGGGGACGTCCTCCTTTGGAGCAGGCTCGCCGCCGTTGTTGAACAGGCGGTTCAGAAACGGGAAGGTAGCGGTCTTGCCGGCTTCCTCGTCATCTTCTCCGCCGGGCAGATCCTCCACATTCTCGATGGAGTCCATCGCCTGCATCATTTCATTATTCAAATTATCCAGGTCTTCATCCGTGATGCCCATGCGCTGCATCATCTCGTTCACCTGCGGCAGTCCCAGGCTCTTGGCGCACTTCAGGCACAGGCCCTCGTTAACGGTCTTGTCCCCCTCCATCCGGGTGATGAACACCGTGGCGATATTCTTTTTACATCTGGAACAAAGTGTTGGCTGCATAGTTACCTCCGTACCCCACGGAGCGCGCGGCGCTCCATAGGGAAATTATGATAGGGATGACAGCAGGCCCATTGGTCCGACCGTCATGAAAAAGTGAAGCAGATAGGTGTTCTCCGCGGGAAGGGCGATGCCAAGGCGGGGAGCCAGCCAGATCAGCAGCCACACCACCATCATGCCCTCTAACAAGCCCAGCAAAGCGCCGCCAAAGGTGTTGACGCTGAAGAGCACCGGCAGGCGCAGGACCAGGTTGATGGCCAGCGCCGCCAGCCGCAGCAGGAGCACCAGCGCCACAAAAATCAGGATGTACAAAATGGCAAAGGCAAAGGTCTCTACCAGTTCCCGGGCCACAGCCGCCGCAATGGCCTTGGCCGTGGCGGCAACGCTGTCCTCTGCACGGCGCTCCAGCGTCCCCCGCAGCGTATCAAGAAGCCCTGTCCGGTCCAAAAGGCCCTTCAGACTGTCCGGCAGCAGCTCTTCCAGCGTTTGACCGCTCTCCTGCCCCTTCTTTTCCAAGGTCTTTTCCACCGTTCCGGCGATTCGCTCCTCGATTTTTGGCGTCACCCAATCGGAGACCGGCCGGGTCAGGGCCTTCGCCCCCAGATTCGCGCCGATCATGGCCGCGATCAGGACCAGGATGCCGGACAGGGACAGGAACAGCCCCCGCCAGCAGCCCCGCAAAGCTGCGGCGATCAAAAGTGCCGCAATCAGAACGTCTAATATTATAGCAGGTGTCATGGGACTTGCCTACCTTTCACCGTGAAAACAATTTGTAAACATCGCTGTAAATCCTGCCTTTTATGGCAGAAACAGTTCTGCGGAATCCGCACCGATCATCAGAACGGAGCTGTCCGCCCGGGTCAGCACCTCGCGGGTGTGCTCCGGGCCGTGGAGGGTGGCGTAGACCTGTAACTGACGGTTGTAGACCACCAGACGGTCCGCGTACAGCACGGAGAGATACCGCCCACAGGCGGAAACGTCCCGGATCTCCTCCGCAACGTCCAGACTGGCGATCTCCTCGCCATCGTCATCCACCGTCACCAGCCGTCCCACGCTGCCGGACTGATACCGGTTCAGTTGCAGCACCGTGTAGTCCTCGCCTCCAAGGTCATATTCCCGGAGGTACTCACCGTTGTAGGAATAGGTGCCAACGAGCTTTCCGGCGGTATTTCCCACCGCCAGACAGGTATCGGTGACGGTGAGGATCCGATCTCCCCGGCCTGTCATGGCCGTCACCAGACCGTCCGGCACAGAGTAGTCCGCCACGGGGTCCTCTTGGGTCAGATCGTAGATCACCAGATTGCTGATAAACACGCTGTCCGCCTGCCCCATGGTCACAGCGGCCAGATAGCCGCCGTCCTCCGTCACGCAGGCATCCGCCACAAAGCGGCGGTGGGCGTTGAAGGCGAACAGCACCTGCATATCGGCGCCGTACACGTCCACATGGCCCTTGGTGCCGCTGGTCTGAGTGGTTACGGCCAGCATCCCGGAGCCGTTGAGATTGGCGGAGACCAGCGGCCCGTCGGAGGTCAGCTCCAGCCGGGGTCCGGTCTCGTCCAGCACGTAGAGGGCCGTGCCGCCGATGTCATAGGCCACGGCCAGACCGCCTCCCTGTCCACGCGCCGGAGCGTTCATCTTCACGTTGGCGCTCCACACCTCGCTGCCGTCCGGTCCCAGCAGCCGCAGGGACGTATCCGACAGGATGACCAGTGAGCCGGTCCCCACCCGGGCGAAGCGGTTGGTATTGTCCGTATCGTAGCGGTAGACGGTCTTTTCCCCTCCCACCGCCTCCGTACCGTAGGCAAAATACCGGCGGAGAGCGTCGAACCCGGTGCCGTCCCGCCACGCCGCCACAAGCACGAGGCCCAGCACAGCGATGAGCACCAGCAGGAAAATCAGGAACTTCCGCAGCATACGCCGCTTTTTCGGCGGTTCCTTGGCTCCGTCATCGTCATTCCAAATGTCTTTTGTCGTATTTTCAGCCATTGAGCCGTTCATCCTCATACCAAAGTCTTGTCAGGTACAGTCCCCCCGGCGGCACCGTGGGTCCCGCCAGCGTCCGGTCCCGACTTTCCAGAATGACCGGAATATCCTCCGGCAGGAACTTTCCCTCGGCGGCGTAGAGCACCGTGCCGGTGATGGCCCGCACCATGTTATAGAGGAAGCCGTCGGCGCAGACCTTCAGTTCCAGCAGTTCCCCGCTGCGGGTCACGTCGCACCAGTAGATCGTGCGGATAGTGGTCTTTGTCTCCGTGCCCACGCTGCGGACCGCCGCGAAATCGTGAGTCCCTACGAACTGATGGGCCGCCCGGTTCAGAAATTCCTCGTCCAGACGCTTGGGGTAGAAATATGCCCGGTTGACATAAAACGGATTCTTCACCCGGGAATTGTAAATGCGGTAAGTATACTCCTTTTTCAGGCAGGAACCGATGGCGTTGAAATCCTCCGCCACCTCCAGCGCCTCGCTGACGGCAATGTCCTCCGGTGTGTGGGTATTGATGGCAAAGGGCAGCCGCTCCAGGGGGATGCGGCTCTCCGTGCGGAAATTGGCGATGTACCGCTCCGCGTGAACGCCGGCATCCGTGCGGCCGCAGCCGGTGAGATGCACCGGGGCCCCGGTGATCTTCTCCAGGGCTTTTTGCAGCGTCTCGCAGACGGTAACGGCGTTTTTCTGCACCTGCCAGCCGTGGTAGGCCGTTCCATTATACATCAGTTTCAGTGCGATATTACGCATATTGGCTCCTTTGACGGCTTAAATTCTATCAAGTATCTTTACTTTACATGCTGTTTAAACATTGAATTTTCCTAAAATATACATTTCATTCCGCCCAAGTGACCATAGGTCTGCCGGAGATGGGACACCGCTCCGTACCGTCCCACTTCTGAGTCAGAATCTCGGAAAGGGGAAACTCGTAGCGGAGTCCGTCATCGTCCGTGCAGGCATAGCACAGCCGCATCCGGTCCCCCTCGGTGCAGTCGATCCCTACGCTTTCGCAGGGCTCTCCGTTGACCAGCAGATCAAAGCCGCTGTCTGCGGCCTTTTTTCCTGTGAACACCAGTTTCCCGTTCCGGTAGACCCGAAACTTGCCGTCCCGGCCCTGGGTCTCGCCGCCCGCCAGGTTCACCAGATGCACGTCAAAGTCACACAGATAGAGCTTCTGTTCCTCGCTGTTAAAGTGGATGGAGGGGCCGCCCTGGCCGAACTGCAAGGGCAGCAGGTCCGAAACAAAATCGCTGCTGAACAGCACGGTGTTATCCTCAAGCCGCAGCTCCAAACCCATATCCAGGTCCAGGGGGAAGGTCAGTGTCCCGTCGTAGGTTCCATTCGCCTTCCGGCTGAGGCTGTCCCACGTCTAGGCCATCCGGTAGGGTTCTCCCGGCTGGCAGAGGCCGATGTCGACGTAATAGTCCTCCAGTCCCGGGACCTCCGCCGCCACCTCCAGGGTCAGCATGCGGGTCTCCGGGTCCACAGAAGAGGCGAGTATCCTCGCGGAGGGAACTGCGGCAGGCACTTCCGGCTCCGCCGCGCTTTCAGCAGCATCCAGCCGGGTCGTCAGGGCATCGTTTTCTTGCCGCAGACCCTGAAGCTGCCCACTCTGCTGTGCCAAAAGGACACCCAGAACACAGCAGCAGAGAATGGCCGCCAGGCCCATGCCGTTCCGTTTCAGAAACTCCATATCCGACCTCCTGTATCGTTTTCAGATGCCCAGTCTCCGCAGGACTACCACCAGCGCCAGAATGACCACGCCGCCCGCCAGCGCGACGTAGTCCCGCCGCTGGTATTTCAGAACGTGGAGCTTGGTGCGGCCCTCGCCGCCGTGGTAGCAGCGGCACTCCATAGCCGTCGCCAGTTCGTCCGCCCGGCGGAAGGCGCTGATAAACAGGGGCACCAAAATGGGCACCAGCGCCTTGGCCTTCTGGAAGATGTTCCCGCTGTCGAAATCCGCACCACGGGCCTTCTGCGCGGACATGATCTTGTCCGTTTCCTCGATCAGCGTGGGGATGAACCGCAGGGCAATGGCCATCATCATGGCCAGCTCGTGAACGGGGACATGGATCTTTTTCAGGGGGTTCAGCAGGGATTCCAGTCCGTCCGTCAGGCGGATGGGGCTGGTGGTGTAGGTCATCAGGAACGTCCCCATCACCAGCAGCATGATGCGGATGACCATGAACAGCGCATTTTCGATACCCTTCACGGAGACCCGTAGGATGCCCCACTCCCAGAGGTAGTGCGTGTCCGGGGTGAAGAACATATTGAGGATGCCTGTGAACGCGATGATGAACACCAGGGGCTTCAGGCCACGCACCAGCGCCCGCAGGCCCACATGGGACACCTTCACGCACGCGGCCAGCGTCACCGCCATGACGGCGTAGCCCATCCAGCCCTTGGCGCTGAACAGCGCGATGATGTACAGCGTCACCAGCAAGATTTTCGTCCGGGGGTCCAGCTTATGGGCGATGGAATTTCCCGGGAAATACTGGCCTAAGGTAATGTCCTTCAGCATCCCGCTCCCCCCTTCCGCAGGGCAAGGAGCTGACGCTCCAGCGCCTCCACCGTATAAACAGCCGGGTCAATATCCACGCCCCGACGCTTCAATTCCATAGCGATCCGGGTGATCTGTGGCACGTCCAGGCCGGCGGAAAGCAGCTCCCCGCCCCGGGCGAACACCTCCGCGGGTGTTCCCTGCATCAGCACATGGGCGTTTTTCAGCACCAGAATGCGATCCACGTTCCGGGCGATCTCGTCCATGCTGTGGCTCACCAAAATAATGGTTTTTCCCTTGTTGCGGTGGTAGTCCCGGATGTTGGCCATGAGGTTTTCCCGGCCCGCTGGGTCAAGGCCCGCCGTGGGCTCGTCCAGCACCAGCACCTCCGGCTCCATAGCCAGTACGCCCGCCAGCGCCACCCGGCGCTTTTGTCCGCCGGACAGCTCAAAGGGGGATTTTTCCAGCTGATCGTCCCGGATACCCACTAACTTGGCGGCCTCCCGGACGGCGTGATCCAACTCGTCCCCGGTTTTTCCCTGATTAGCGGGGCCGAAGGCGATGTCCTTATACACCGTTTCCTCAAACAGCTGATATTCCGGGTACTGGAACACCAGACCCACCTTGAAGCGAACCTCCCGGATCTTTTTCGGCTCCGCCCAGATATTCTTCCCCCGCAGCAGGATCTCTCCTGCCGTTGGCTGGAGCAGACCGTTCAGATGCTGGATCAGGGTGGATTTGCCGGAGCCGGTATGACCGATGATCCCTAAAAATTCTCCCTCGTTCACATCAAAGCTCATGTGCTCCACGGCACTGCGCTGGAACGGCGTTCCGGCGCCATAGGTATGTGTCAGGTCTTTTACCTGTAGAATCGGTTCCAATCCTTCTGTCCTCCGTCAATTCTTCGCCAGAGCCGCGGTAATGGCAGCCGCACATTCGTCCACCGTTAAAGCGTCCAAGGGTACGTCCAGCCCGTCCTTCCGCAGACGGTCCAGCAGGTCCACCGTGTCTGGCACTGTCAGCCCCATGGTCCGCAGCGGCTCTACCTGGGTAAAGACCTCCTTAGGGGTGCCATCCAGCGCGATGCGGCCGTCATCCATGACGATGACCCGGTCCGCCTCCTCCGCCTCGTTCATGTGGTGGGTGATGAGCACCACGGTGATGCCCTTCTCCCGGTTCAGCTTATGAACGGCGGAAAGCACCTCCTGACGCCCGATGGGGTCCAGCATGGCGGTGGCCTCGTCCAGTACGATGCACTCCGGCTCCATGGCGATGACGCCGGCGATGGCGACCCGCTGCTTCTGACCGCCGGACAGCAGATGGGGCGCATGGGTCATAAAGGCGGTCATATCCACGGCGGCCAAGGCGTCATCCACCCGGCGGCGGATCTCCTCTGAGGCCACTCCTAAATTCTCCGGGGCAAAGGCCACATCCTCCTCCACCACGTTGGCGACGATCTGGTTGTCCGGGTTCTGGAACACCATACCCACCCGACGGCGGATCTCCAGCAGACACGCCTCGTCCTGCGTATCCATGCCCTCCACATACACCTTGCCGCCGCAGGGCAGCAAAATGGCGTTCAGGCATTTGGCAAAGGTGGATTTGCCAGAGCCGTTATGCCCCAACACCACCACAAAGCTGCCCTTTTCAATGGCCGTGTCCACGCCCCGCAGGGCCAGGACCGGCTTCTCCCCTTCCTCCGCCGGGTAAGCGAATTCCAGAGCCTTGGTCTCGATCATATCCATGTATCGGATACCTCATTTAACTTGATATTCAATCCAACGGGGCCCGGTAAAAGCCGCCGTAGAAGTTTTCCGTGCGGAGCACGTTGATAATCGCATGGGGGTCCACCTGCAAGATCAGGTGCACGATGTCGCTCTCCTCGTAGCTGGAGATCACGGTGTGCAGGACGCTCATATCCTTGTGGCTGTATCCGCCCACCGCCTTCACGCAGGACATTCCATGCCGGCACCCGCTCACATAGGCCGCCATGATCTCCTCTGCCTTTTGGGTGGTGATCTGAAGCGTCAGCCGCTCGTAGCGGTGATGGAAGGTCTCTACCGTCTTTGTGGAGATAAACTGAAACAGGATGGAGTAGCCTGCGTACAACCAGCCGAACAGATAGCCAAAGATGCACAAAATACAGGCGTTAAACACGAAAACATAGGACCAGATGGATTTTCCGGTCTTATTGGAGACATACAGCGCGATAAAGTCCGTGCCGCCGGTGGAGGCGTTTCCCTTCAGGGCCAGCACGATGCTGATGCCCATAAGGAAGCCGCCGAACACCGCGCTGAGCAGAATATCGTCAAAAATCGGCGGCAGAGAGAAGTATTTCAGGAATAAGCTGGTCATGCCTACTTGCAGAAGGGAAAAAAGCGTGAATCTCGGGCTGATGCTGCGGTAGCAGAGGACCGCCACCGGCAAATTCAGAGCCACCAGTGCGAGAGAAGTGGAGATGGACCCGCCGTAAAGCGATGCCGCCCGGTCGATCAAAATAGCAACGCCTGTAAAGCCGCCGGAAAGCAGTCCGGCGGAATGGACAAAGCTTTCGATCACAAACGTCTGCAGCAGCGAAGAACACAAGACCGCAAAAAATGTGATCACATACCGCAGATGCTTATTCTTCGTTTTTAACATAGCCGCTCCTTGTTTATCTGTTTATTACTCAGAAAACCATCGTCCGGTGGCGCCGCAGGGCAGCGCCATGCCGGTAGCCGTCACCGGCAGACCCAGCTCGTCCCAGCTGACGGTGCCGCCGTACTTCTCCGCCACCAGCAGGTGCAGCAGATACCCCAGCACACTGGGGGCCAGACCCGTGGTGTAGGAGTTGATGAGCACGAACAACGGCTTGTCCGACAGAACCCCGGCGCAGAGCTTCACAAAGGGGTACAGGCTCTCCTCCAGCTTCCAGACCTCGCCGCCGGGACCCCGGCCGTAGCTGGGCGGGTCCATGATGATCGCGTCATAGGTCTTGCCCCGGCGGATCTCCCGCTCCACGAACTTGGCGCAGTCATCCACGATCCAGCGGATGGGTGCGTCGGAGAGACCAGAGAGCCGGGCGTTGTCCTTGGCCCAGGCCACCATGCCCTTGGCCGCATCCACATGGCAGACGGCAGCGCCGGCCTTGGCACAGGCCACCGTAGCGCCGCCGGTATAGGCGAACAGATTCAGCACCCGGATGGGACGGTCGGCCTTGCGGATCTTGTCCATGACAAAATCCCAGTTCACCGCCTGCTCCGGGAACAGGCCCGTATGCTTGAAGTTCATGGGCTTGACCTGGAAGGTCAGATCCTTATAATGCACCTGCCAGCTTTCCGGCAGAGCCTTTTTCTCCCAGTGTCCGCCGCCGGTCTGACTGCGGAGATACCGTGCGTTGGCCCGTTTCCACTCAGGCAGACGCCGGGGCGTTTCCCAGATGGCCTGTGGGTCAGGACGCACCAGATACTGCTTGTCCCAGCGTTCCAGCTTTTCACCGCCGCCGCAGTCCAGCAGCTCATAATCCTGCCATTGATCCGCGATCCACATAGATGGTTCCTCCTCCATGTCCCGCAAAGCACCGAGGGACATACTTTCTCATAATAAATCATTTTATTATACCTTTTTTATCTTGCCCGGTCAACCAAATTCCATCAATTTTGTCTGTCCGGTCCCCTGTAAGCAGCAAAAAAGAGAGCCGCCGAAGCGACTCTCTTTAAAATCAGATGTTTGCGCACAGGGACTTGGGTTTGGTAAGCTTGGCAGATACAGACGTCCGGACCTTCGGCAAGTCGGCAGGCGGCTCCCGCCGCTCCGACAGGCGTTCTCTTGCCACCGCCAGCATCAACTTGATTCGATTCTCCTGATTGACCCGCGTGGCGCTGGGATCGTAGTCGATGGGGGTGATGTTGGCCTCCGGGTACAGCTCCCGGATCTTATTCACCATACCCTTGCCGCAGATGTGGTTGGGCAGGCAGCCGAAGGGCTGGGCGCAGACGATGTTCTCATACCCGGAGCGCACCAGCTCCAGCATTTCCGCCGTCAGCAGCCATCCCTCGCCCATCTTGCAGCCCATGCCGATGGTGTGGCTCTGCTCCGGCAGCTTGATCAGCTCGCTAAAGGGCATGGGGGCATGGTAGCCTGCGTCCTTGAGGGTCTTGATGATGACCTTCTCCATGCCCGCGATGAGGGTCAGCGCCGCCTCCGCGGCGGTTTTTTCCACCAGAGAGCCACCGTAGAGCCGCACGGTCTCCGCCATGTTGTAGGCGCAATACTGCACGAAGCCCATCAGCCCCGGCAGGTTCACTTCGCAGTCCTGAGAGGCCAGGAACTTTTCCAGTTCGTTATTGCCTAAGGGGGAATATTTGACGTAGATCTCCCCCACTACACCTACCTTGACCTTGGGCACACGCCGCACCGGGATGGCGGCAAACTCCGCCGCGATCTTCGGCATGACGGCCTTCATCTCCCGGCCGGAATAGCCCTTATCGTGGCGGACTTCATCGCAGAGAATGTCCAGCCACTTGTTTTGCAGCCGCTCCGCAGCCCCAGCTTCCAGCTCATAAGGCTGGGTCTGGGCCCGGAGGGTCATCAGCAGGTCGCCGTAGTAGATGGCAGCCAGAGCCTGCCGCATGAATTTCAGATCCATGGGCATACTGCTGTCCTTTTCCAGACCGGAGAAGTTCAGGCTCAGCACGGGGATATTGCCGTAGCCCGCCTTTTCCAGAGCCTTCCGCAGCAGGAAAATGTAGTTGGACGCCCGGCAGCCGCCGCCGGTCTGGGTGATGATGAGGGCGGTGTGGTCCAGATCATACTTGCCGGAATCCAGTGCGTCCAAAAACTGGCCGATGACCAGCAGCGCCGGATAGCAGGTGTCATTATGGACGTATTTCAGTCCCAGCTCCGCCACCCGCTCGCCGCAGTTGCCCAGCAGCTCCACCTGATAGCCATGGTTCTCCATGCTGGCTGCCAGAATGCGGAACTGCACCGGTGCCATATTGGGAATGAGAATTTTATGGGTCTTTTTCATGTCCGGTGTAAACCGGGGATAGGTCTGTTCCATATCAGGTCTCCTCCTGTTCCTCCAACGCCGCAAACAGGCTCCGCAAACGGATGCGTACCGCGCCCAGATTGGTGATCTCATCGATTTTCAGCTGGGTATACAGCTTGCCGCCCTCCCGCAGAATTTCCCGGGTCTCGTCGGTGGTGATGGCGTCCACGCCGCAGCCAAAGCTCACAAGCTGCACCAGATCCATATCCGGCTGGGAGCAGCAGTACTTCGCCGCCGCGTAGAGCCGGGCGTGATACGTCCACTGGTTCAGCACCGTGGTCTTGAACGGATCTGCCAGCTGAGAAACGGAATCCTCCGTGATGACTGCCGCGCCGAATTGGGTGATGAGGGTGTCGATGCCGTGATTGACCTCCGGGTCCACATGGTAGGGTCGGCCTGCCAGAACGATGATCCGGCGCCCCTCCTTCCGGGCGGCGGCCATGATCTCCGCACCCTTCTCCCGGATCTGCTTCATGTGACGCTCGTACTCTCCGTAGGCCGCCTCCACCGCCGCCTTGATCTCTCCGTGGGGAATGGGGCCAAACTCCCGCTCCATCACGGCGGTCATCTTCTTCGTGAAATCATGGGGCCGGTGGATACCCACATAGTCATAAATGAATTTCGTGTTCTTCAGACAGTCGCAGTTGCCCGCCAGAACCTCCGGGTAGTAGGCCACCACCGGGCAGTTGTAGTGGTTCTGGCCCAGACCCTCGTCGATGTTGTAGGTCATGCAGGGGTAAAAAATGGCGTCCACGCCCAGCTTGGCCAGAAATTCAATGTGGCCGTGGGCCAGTTTCGCCGGGAAGCAGGCGGTGTCGCTGGGGATGCTCCCCTGCCCCTCCAGATACAGCTTTCGACTGGACATGGGGCTGTGGACCACCTGAAAGCCAAGTTTCGTGAAAAACGTGTGCCAGAAGGGATACAGTTCCCAGAAGTTCAGACACAGGGGCAGCCCGATCCGCCCCCGCCGGTTCTCCCCCGGCTTGTAGCCTAAAAGCAGCTGCCGCTTATATTCATACAGATTCCAGCGATCATCGTCCTTTTTGCCGGTGATGGGCCGCTCACAGCGGTTGCCGCTGATGAGCCGCCCGCCATCGGAGAAGGTGTTGACGGTAAGCTGGCAATTGTTTCCGCACTGGCCGCAGCTGCGGCTCTCTGTTTCCCGATGGAACGCCCGCATCTCCGGCTCTGTCAGGAGTGTACTGTGGTTTCCATTGACAGCCTTTTTCATGCCGTACAGGGCCGCGCCGTAGGCTCCCATGAGGCCCGCGATGTTGGGGCGGATCACCTCAAGGCCCATTTCCTTCTCGAAGGCCCGGAGAACAGCCTCGTTATAAAACGTGCCTCCCTGCACCACCACATGACGGCCCAGCTCCTCCGGCGAGGAGGCCCGGATCACCTTGTAGATAGCGTTTTTCACCACGGAAATAGACAGCCCCGCAGAGATGTTTTCCACGGAAGCGCCGTCCTTCTGGGCCTGCTTCACACTGGAGTTCATAAACACCGTGCACCGGCTGCCCAGATCCACGGGCCGGTCCGCAAACAGGCCCAGCTTCGTGAAGTCCTTCACATCGTAGCCCAACGCCTGAGCGAAGGTCTGCAAAAAGCTGCCGCAGCCGGAAGAACAGGCTTCGTTGAGGAAAATGTCGCTGATGGCGCCGTTTTCGATCTTGAAGCACTTCATGTCCTGACCGCCGATGTCGATGATGAAGTCCACATCCGGCATAAAATGCTTGGCGGCGGTAAAGTGGGCCACGGTCTCCACCACGCCGAAATCCGCGTGGAAGGCGGCCTTGGCCAAATCCTCGCCGTAGCCGGTGGTGGTGACGGACGCCACGTTCAGCTTGGGATGGCTCTCATATAACCCCAGCAGCACGGTTTTCAGCAGGGCAATGGGGTCCCCCTGATTGGGCCGGTAGTCGGTGAACAGCAACTCCGCGTTCTCATCGATAACCGCCACCTTCACCGTGGTGGAGCCTGAATCGATGCCGATGTGGACGGGCTTGGCGTAGTCCGTCGGGAAGTCCGCCTGCGGCACCGCCGCCTTGGCGTGGTGGGCTTTGAACGCGTCATATTCCGCCTGATTTTCAAAGAGGGGCGGCTGGGAGCGGTAGGTCTCCGACATGCCGCGCTGCTCCAACAGTTCCGCCGTTTTCAGCAGGTCCCACGATTCCTCGGCGTAAAACGCCGCGCCCAGAGCCACAAACAGCAAGCTATTCTCCGGGCAGGTACCGGTGACGCCCAAAGTCTCGTCGAAGCTCTGCCGCAGACACTTTGAAAAGGTCAGCGGCCCGCCCAGATACAGAACGTGGCCCTTGATAGGCCGTCCCTGGGCCAGGCCCGCGATGGTCTGATTCACCACCGCCTGATAGATGCTCTTGGCGATGTCGGCGGATTTGGCCCCCTGATTGATGAGGGGCTGGATGTCGCTCTTGGCAAACACGCCGCAGCGGGCGGCGATGGTGTAGGTCTTTTCCGCTGTCTGGGCGGCTTTGTCCATCTCCTCCGCGCCCATTTTCAGCAGCGTGGCCATCTGGTCGATGAAGGCCCCGGTGCCGCCGGCGCATGAACCGTTCATCCGAACCTCCATACCGTTGGTCAGAAAGAGGATCTTGGCATCCTCGCCGCCCAATTCGATGATAACGTCCGTCCCCGGTGCCAGACGGTTGGCCGCCACACGGGTGGCGAACACCTCCTGCACGAAGGGAGCCTTCACGCTCTCCGCCATGCCCATGCCGGCAGAGCCGGAGATGGCAAACACCGCCTCCCGGCCGCAGCGCTCCGCCACCCGCCGCAGAAGCTCTGCGGATTTCTCTACAATATGGCTGTAATGCCGCTCATATGTATGGTATATCAAGTTGTTCCGGTCATCCAACACCACGCATTTGATGGTGGTGGAGCCTACGTCAAGTCCGACCCGCAAGGGGAGTTCCTCCTTTAGGGACCATTCAGCCCCACATTAGCTTATTATCAATATTTTACGTTTCTCCGCCGTAATTCTCAATGTAAAAAACATGGAATTTTCGTGAATATTCCGTTAAGAAATCGGTTACGCCCTCGAACTTTCTTCATTTGACAGCCTATGTTATACTATAGAAAACATGCTTTTTCAGAAGGGAAGTTCCTGCTATGACATCTGTTTTGATGCACACCTGCTGCGCCCCCTGCTCCCTCAGCTGTATTGATCCGCTCCGGGCCGAAGGGATCGAACCGGTAGCCTTTTGGTACAACCCGAACATTCATCCATGGAAAGAATATGAAGCCCGGCGGGACTGTCTGCTGACCTACGCTCCCACCATTGAAATGCAGGTCATTGTAGATGAGGACTACGGCCTGCGGACGTTTGTCGAGCACGTCGCAAGCGACATTAACCATCGCTGTACCTACTGTTATCAGCACCGGCTGGAGGAAACGGCCCGGTACGCGGCGGAGCACGGCTATGAGGCCTTTACCTCCACCCTGCTGGCCAGTCTCTATCAGGATCACGACGGCATCAAGGCCGCGGCGGAGAAATACGCCCGGCAGTACGGCGTGGAATTTCTCTACCGGGATTTCCGTCCCAATTTCCGGGCGGGGAATCAGCGGGCCAGAGAACTTGGCTTTTATATGCAGAAGTACTGCGGCTGTGTTTTTTCCGAACAGGACCGCTACCAGAAGCAGATCGACCGGGACAAGAAAAAATTTGCGGAGCAGGCATAAGCCCGCCCCGTTTTGTAGCAGAAAGGAGTTTTTAGATATAAAATCAGTTGCAGGGGATCGCGCTGATCCTGTTTGCCGGTATGCTGATGCTGTATGCGCCGCTCTCACCCTGACTCCCTATTCTCGGCAGTCTCCCCTCCGATCTTATCAGCCTTGTGGGACTGGCTTTCGCCATTGCGGGACTGGTATGGTGTTTCAAAAAGGAAAGCTGATCGGTTTCAATTCCCATTTCCAGAGCGTTTTTGTTCCGCAAACCGCTGATTTTTGCCAAAAACCCCCGCCGTAGTCATACGGCGGGGGTTTGCTGTTCAACTATTCAAATCAGTTCCGCAGGCTGTGGAGCGGGGCCGGGATGCGGCCGCCCCGCTGGATGAAGTCGGCGCTGGACTCCTTGTGCACCGGCATCACCGGAGCGCTGCCCAGCAGGCCGCCCATTTCCACCGTGTCGCCCACGTTCTTGCCGGGGGTGGGCAGCAGGCGGACGGCGGTGGTCTTGTTGTTCACCATGCCGATGGCCGCCTCGTCCGCGATGATGGCGGAGATGGTCTCCGCCGAGGTGTCGCCGGGCACGGCGATCATATCCAGACCCACGGAGCAAACGCAGGTCATGGCCTCCAGCTTATCCACGCACAGGGTCCCCGCCTTGGCGGCGGCGATCATACCCTCGTCCTCGCTGACAGGGATAAAGGCGCCGGACAGTCCGCCCACGGAGGAGGACGCCATGACGCCGCCCTTCTTCACAGCATCGTTCAGCAGGGCCAGTGCAGCGGTGGTGCCGTGGGTGCCGCAGACCTCAAGGCCCATTTCCTCCAAAATACGGGCCACGGAGTCGCCAATAGCCGGGGTAGGAGCCAGGCTCAGGTCCACGATACCGAAGGGGGTATCCAGACGGCTGCTGGCCTCCTTAGCCATCAGCTGGCCCATGCGGGTCACCTGAAACGCCGTCTTTTTCACGGTTTCCGCTACCACGTCAAGGGGTTGGCCCTTCACGGACTGCAAGGCATGATACACCACGCCCGGACCGGAAACGCCCACGTTAATGACCCGTTCTGCCTCGCCCACGCCGTGGAAGGCGCCGGCCATGAAGGGGTTGTCCTCCACGGCGTTGCAGAACACCACCAGCTTGGCGCAGCCAAGACCGTCCCGGTCCGCCGTCCGGGCGGCGGTATCCTTGATGATGCGGCCCATGAGCTTCACGGCATCCATATTGATGCCGGCACGGGTGGAGCCAACGTTGATGCTGGAGCACACCAGCTCCGTCCGGTCCAGGGCCTCCGGAATGGAGCGGATCAGCTTTTCGTCGGCAAGGGTCATTCCCTTCTGCACCAGTGCGGAATAACCGCCGATAAAGTTGACGCCGCAGGTCTTTGCCGCCCGGTCCAGCGCCATTGCGAAGGGTACATAGTCCTCCGTCTCGCTGGCTCCGGCCACCAGAGCCATGGGGGTCACGGAGATCCGCTTATTCACAATGGGGATCCCGAATTCATGCTGGATGTCCTCGCCGGTCTTGACCAGCTTTTCCGCGTACCGGGTGATTTTCTCGTAGATCTTGTCACAGGCCTTCTTCGCATCGGGATCGCAGCAGCTCAGGAGGGAAATGCCCATGGTGATGGTGCGGATGTCCAAGTGCTGCTGGTCGATCATGGCGATGGTAGAGAGGATCTCTTTTTGATTCAGCATCGTTCTCTCTCCTTATATTCTGTGCATGGCATCGAAAATTTCTTCCCGCTGGATGCGGATGGACAGCTCCATCCCCTCCCCCAGCTCCCGGAGCTGGGCAGCCAGTTCCTCAAAGCCCACGTTGGCATTGGCGGCATCTACCGCCATGACCATGGTGAACTTGCCGTCCAGAATGGTCTGGGAAATGTCCAGCACGTTGACGTTCATCTCCGCCAGCTTGATGCACACGGCGGCGATGATGCCCACCTTGTCCTTTCCGATCACGGTTACAATTGCGTTCATACCTATCTCCATTCCGCCGCTTGATGCGGCTTATTTAATGATTTCCAAACAGTCAAAGGGACACGGGGAACCCATACCGGCTTCCCCGTGTTCCGCTATATCACTCAGATTTCGTCAAAGAATTTGGCGTGGATGGCCCGGACTGCCCGGTCCACGTCCCCCTCGTCCAGCAGGACGGAGACTCGGATCTCAGAGGTGTTGATCATCTGGATGTTGATGCCCGCCTCATACAGCGCTTCAAACATCCGGGCGGCCATGCCGCAGTTGGTCATCAGGCCCGCACCCACGATGGAGACCTTGCCGATGTTGCCGTCCACCTCGATATGGTCAAAGCACAGAACCTCCTGGTTTTCCGTCAGGATCGCCTGAGCGTCCTCCAGATCCTTTTCGTGAACAGTAAAGGAAATATCCTTGCTGTCCTCCCGGCCAATGGACTGCAAAATGAGGTCCACATTGATGTTATGCTTGCTCAGCAGATCAAACACCTGAAACGCGACGCCGGGATTGTGCCGCAGCCCGATCAGCGCGATCCGCGCGATGCTGGTATCCTTCGCCACACCGGCGATGGTCGTCTTTTCCACTTTTGTGACCTCCTTCACTTTGGTTCCGGGCTTTCTCTCCAGACTGGAGAGCACCTCCAGATCCACCCGGAACTTCTTCGCCAGCTCCACGCTGCGGTTGTGGAGCACGCCGGCCCCTTGAGACGCCAGCTCCAGCATTTCATCGTAGGTGATCTCGTCCAGATGCCTGGCATTTGGCACGATCCGGGGGTCCGCAGTGTAAACACCGTCCACATCCGTGTAGATCTGGCACAGTTTGGCCCGGAACGCCGCCGCCAGCGCCACAGCACTGGTGTCGCTGCCGCCCCGGCCCAGGGTCGTAACATCCCCGGCCCGGTCCATTCCCTGAAAGCCCGTGATCAGTACGATCCTGTGCTGATCCAGCTCCGCCTGGACCCGCTCAGAATCGATCCGCTTGATCCGGGCGTCCCCGTGGACGGCGGTGGTCTGGATCCCCACCTGCCAGGCGGTCAGGGACACGCAGGGCAGGCCCATGGATTCCAGCGCCATGGCACACAAGGCTACGGAGATCTGCTCGCCTGTGGACAGCAGCATATCCATTTCCCGCTTGGAGGGATGGGAATTGATCTCCTCCGCCTTGGCAATGAGGTCATCCGTGGTGTCTCCCTGTGCGGAAAGCACCACCAGTACATCGTTGCCCTCCAAATAAGTTTCCGCAATGATACCGGCAACGTTGCGGATCCGCTGTGCGTCCCGCACACTGCTGCCGCCGAATTTCTGTACGATCAAGCTCATGGTTGTTCCCTCTTTGCTTCAGATTGCCGCCAGTCCATTGAAATCTTACCGACCGGCAGCAGGGTCCACTCCATCATACGCGGGAAGCCGGGATTGGGGAATCAATCCAGCACCCGCATCTTTGCCAGCGTGGGCAGGTAAGCCGCCAGCCACTCCGCATCCGTGCCGGTGGTGGGCGGCGTGATAAAGGCGGTCTCCGTGCCCTGTTCCAGCACCTTTGCGCTATGTAAGGCCTCCGGAAGGGTATCCGTTCCCACCCGGAAATACCAACGGTTCTTCAGCGTCAGCGGAGAGGCAAAGCCGCCGGTATCGGCGCTCCAGCCGATCTCCGGCCGGTGGCGCTCCTCCTGCAGACACTCGATCACATCCGCTACACAGGCAGAGGCGGTGGGCAGCTCGCCCGCACCCTTGCCGTAGAACATGACCTCGCCGGTGGCGTTGCCCCGGACCACCACCGCGTTGAACACATCGTTCACATCGGACATGGGGTTCTCTTCTGAGATCAGATGTGGCGCCACATACGCGGTGCGGCGGCCGCCCTCCAGCCGCAGGCAGCGGCCCAGCAGCTTGATGCGGTAGCCGTGGCGTCCGGCGATCTCCACATCCTTCAGATCAATGCCGGTAATGCCCTCCATGGGTACCTGCGCCGGGTCCACCTGATGTCCAAAGGCCAGATCCGCCAGAATACAAATTTTGCGGCCGGCGTCGATGCCATCCACGTCCGCCGTGGGGTCCGCCTCCGCGTAGCCCTTCTCCTGCGCCAGCTTCAAAACCTCGGCAAATGACGCGCCCTCCTTCACCATCTTTGTGAGGATAAAGTTTGTGGTGCCATTCAGGATGCCGTAGATCTCATCCACGCGGTTGGCCGCCATGCACTGGGTCAGGGGGTGCAGCACAGGGATGCCGCCGCCTACGCTGGCCTCGAATAAGTAATTCACATGGTTCTTCCGGGCCAGCTCCAGCAGCTCGCAGCCATGCTCCGCCACAAGCTGCTTGTTGGCTGTGACCACGTGCTTGCCTGCCATGAGACACCGGCGGGTGTACTCATAGGCGGCCTCCACGCCGCCGATGGTCTCCACCACCACCCGGATCTCGCCGTCATGCTCGATCTCCCGGAAATTCTCGGTCATCAAGTGCTGATACGGGTCGGCCCGCAGCTTCCGGACCAGCGCCGTTTTCACGGACAGCGGCTGGCCCAGCTTGTGCTGGATGGGAACTGTGTTGGCCTCTACTACCTTCACAACACCAGTCCCCACTGTACCCAACCCCAGAATTGCGATCTTGATCATCGTTGCTCCTCCCTTATCCGGCCAGGATCTCGAATTTGATAACGTTGTCCAATGCAGAGACATCGGTGATCAGCTGTTCCAGAGAGTTCTCCATAGCGGAGGTCTCGGCGGAGATGGTCACGGCCGCGCAGCCGTTGGTGGGAATGCTTTGGTTGATGGTCAGGATGTTGGCGCCGGAGGCGGCAAACACGCCCAGAACGCTGGAAAGTGTACCGGACACATCCTTCAGCAGGGTGTAAAACGTAATGATATGCTCCGACTTCATATCGTTGAAGGGCTGCACCGCGTCCTTGTACTTATAGAAGGCGCTGCGGCTGATGCCGGCCATTTTTGTGGCTGCGCCCACCGTGTCCGCCTCGCCGGTCTGCATCATCCGCTTGGCCTCCGCCACCCGGATAAAGATCTCCGGCAGGGCCTCCGCCGCCACCAGATAATATTTGATTTTTCTCGCCATATCGTCCACCTCTTACGGTCATTTGTCTTTGGATGGTTCTATTCTATCAGCTTTCCCAACAGCTTGCAACCGAAAACGGCAAAGATACCCTTGTGGGATTTGGAAAAATTTCGTTAAATTGTCCGCCGTTTACGGTCAAATTGTTGAAAAAGGACATATATGAAAAGACAGGAGCGGGTTTCCCTCCTGCCTTTTCCATATTTTCTCGCCGTCAGACTCTTTTGAAACAGCTTTTACTCCGCTTCGTAAACAGCTTTCATACCTTTATATGTCTCATAGCAGTCCAGCTTGGAGACCACCTCAAAGGGAGCGTGCATGGCCAGCACCGGCACACCGGCGTCCAGCGTCGTGATGTTGCGGTTGGCCATATACATGGCCACGGTGCCTCCGCCGCCGGCGTCCACCTTGCCCAGCTCCGCGATCTGCCAGATGACCTTGGCCCGGTCAAAGATACCCCGGACATAGCCCACCGTCTCGGCGCTGGCATCGCTTGCGCCGGACTTGCCACGGGCGCCGGTGTACTTGCACAGGCCGATGCCGTAGTTCAGATAGGCGGCGTTCTTCTTTTCAAACACCTCACCGAAGTTGGGATCGTAGGCCGCCGTCACGTCGGCGCTGAGGCAGAAGGAGTTCTCCAGACACACCCGCAGGGCCGCGCCCTGAGCCTCGCACAGATCCTCCATAAAGGTGTCAAAGGCAGCGGACTGCATACCGGTCACACCGTCGGAGCCGATCTCCTCCTTGTCCGCCAGCACGCAGACGGCGGTCTTGGCAGGCGTCTTGTCCAGATCCAGCAATGCCTTCAAGGCGGCGTAGCCGCAGACGCGGTCGTCATGGCCGTAGGAGCCGATCATGGAGCGGTCCAGGCCGATCTCCGTGGCCTTCACAGCCGGCACCGCTTCCAGTTCAGCGGAAGTGAAATCATCCTCCGTGATGCCGTACTTTTCGTTCAAAAGCAGCATCACAGCCAGCTTCACCCGGTCGGAGCCTTCATCGTCTCCGATGGGCTTGCTGCCCAGCAGCAGATTGAGCTGTTCGCCCACGATGCCCTCGGCCAGCGGCTTCTTGCTCTGCTCCTGACCCAGATGGGGCAGCAGGTCCGTGATGACCAGCTTGGGATCGCCTTCATCGCCGCCGATGTTCACTGTGACAGTGGTGCCATCCGTCAGCGCCACCACGCCGTGAAGCTCCATCGGGATGGTCACCCACTGATATTTGCGGATGCCGCCGTAGTAGTGGGTCTTGAAATAGGCCAGCTCATTGTCCTCATACAGAGGGTTGGGCTTCAGATCCAGCCGGGGAGAGTCGATGTGGGCGGCGGCGATCTGGGCCCCCTCGCTCATGGGCTTGCTGCCGACATGGGCCAGCAGCACGCTCTTCCCCCGGTTGCAGACATACACCTTGTCTCCGGCCTTCAATGCCTGTCCCCGGACCAGGGGCTTGTATCCGGCCTGCTCTGCGAGGCGGACTGTCTCCGCCGCGCAGAGACGCTCGGTCTTGCCTGCATCCAGAAACGCCATATATTCCTTGCAGTAGGCTTCCATCTGCTCCAGCTCCGCCGCGTCCACACGGTCAAAGCCGTTTTTACGGCTGCTCAGCAGCTTTTCCTTCAATGCTTTGTTGCTATCAGACATAGTATCCTCCTTCGAGACTGTCGATAAAGTGGTAAATTCTCCGCGACGGTAAGGTAGGGCAGCCGTCAGCGGTTCCTGTCTGTCGTTTACCGGCTGGCTTCATTCTTTTCCTCCCGGAGCTCTCCGATGAGGCGGCGGAAGAAATCTCTGGCGATCTCCCGGAAATCCTCCGGCGTCTCAGCGGTGTTGCTGAGCTCATAGTCGCACTTACCGCGGTAGAATTCGTCAGATTTCTGGGCAGAGATCCGCATACGGGCATAGCGCTCATCAATGCCGTCCCGGGCCATGATCCGCCGCACCCGCAGCTCCGCCGGGGCCGTGACAGCCACGGTCCGGTCGCACAGGGCCTCCGCACCGCTTTCGATCAGGTTGATGGCGTCCACCGCCACCAGTTCGCCGGCCTGACAGCGGCGCTGTACCTCCGGCACGATGAACCGATAAATGACCTCATTGAGCTGCGCCATCCGTTCCTTGTTCTCAAAGACCAGCTCACCCAGCTTCTTACGGTCCAGTGTACCGTCGGAATTAAACACGCCGTGGAATTTCACCTCGATGGCATGGCGCAGCTCCGCGCTGTCCCGGAGCATCTCATGGTACACCTCGTCGCAGTCGATGACCCGGCCGCCCAGATCCCGGATGGCCTCCAGCGCGCTGGTCTTACCGGAGCCGGTACCGCCGGTGATGCCAATGACCACCCGCTTCTGTCCAGCGGCGATGGTCTTGAAGCCCGCCGCCTTCTTCAACCGGTTGCTGATAGCAAGGCCAAGGCCCTGACTGTCCGGGCACTGGGCATAGATCTGGGCCGCGTCCTTGCTGTCAAAGGCCCGCAGAGCGTCAAACACCCGCTGGGCCTGGATCCGCTTATCCTGACTGGGACCCAGACATTCCACTTCCTGTTCCTTGAACAGCTCCGCGAATTCATCAAAGCAGATGACGCCGTCACCGGGCTTCACCATCTGCAAAATGGTCCGGGCGGAAGCCTCCGCCGGGCCGGTGACAACAGTCACCGGAGCCTTGGGGGCATAATGGCGATACTTCATGCCGGGAGCCTTGGGCTGCTCTCCGTCCTTCAGCCGCTCCGTTACGGCCTTATCCACCGCCACGGGGCCAACGACCTCTTCCAATGCCTCCAAAGGCAGTCCGCCGGGTCTCAGCAGACGGGGCGGTGTGCAGGTCAGATCCAAAATGGTAGACTCCACGCCCACCTGACAGGGGCCGCCATCCACCACGGCGTCGATCTTGCCCTCCATGTCCTCCATCACGTCTGCCGCGGTGGTGCAGCTGGGACGGCCGGAGGTGTTGGCGCTGGGCGCGGCCACAGGGACGCCTGCCTCCCGGATGATGGACAGCGTTACCTGATGGTCCGGGCAGCGGACACCCACGGTGTCCAGTCCCGCTGTGGTGGCGTCCGGCACGATGGGCTTCCGCTTCAGGATCATGGTCAGAGGACCGGGCCAGAATTTCCGGGCCAGCGTATACGCCAGCGGCGGCACGTCCTCACAGTACCGGGGCAGCCACTGGGGTCCCGGAACATGGATGATGAGAGGGTTGTCCTGCGGACGGCCCTTGGCCTCAAAGATCTTATTGACAGCCTCTGCGTCCAATGCGTTGGCACCCAAGCCGTAGACCGTTTCCGTGGGAATTCCCACCAGTCCCCCCTGCCGCAGGATGTCTGCCGCTGCGGAGATCTGATCCTCGATGATCTTTTGCTGACCCTTGGTGTCCCGCAGGTCAAAATATCGTGTATGCATCATTTCTCGCCTCGAATTATCTTATATTCAACGCCGCCGGGCGTTTGCTCTCAAAATATGCTCACTCTGCTTCCTGTCCCTGTTTCAGCTTCTCTGCCTGATCCGCCGTCACCAGCGCGTCGATCAGCTCGTCCAGCGCGCCGTCCATGATGGCGTCGATCTTATAAAGCGTCAGGCCGATGCGGTGGTCCGTCACCCGTCCCTGTGGGAAATTATAGGTGCGGATCCGCTGAGAGCGGTCCCCGCTGCCCACCTGGCTGCGGCGCTCCGCGTCATAGGCGCTCTCCCGCTTTTCCCGCTCCGCCTCGTACAATCTGGAGGCCAGCAGGCGCATGGCCTTCTCCCGGTTCTGAAACTGGCTGCGCTCCTCCTGACACTCGGCGATCATGCCGGTGGGCTTATGGATCAGCCGCACGGCGGAGGAGGTCTTGTTCACGTGCTGTCCGCCGGCGCCGCTGGCCCGGTAGACCTGCATTTCAATATCGGCGGGGTTCAGCTCCACGTCCACCGGTTCCATCTCCGGCAGCACCGCCACCGTGGCGGCGCTGGTGTGGATACGGCCGCCGGACTCCGTCTCCGGCACCCGCTGGACCCGGTGGACGCCGGATTCAAACTTCAGCCGGGACCAGGCCCCGTCCCCCTCAATGACGGCGGAGCAGTCCTTCACGCCGCCAAGCTCCGTTTCGTTGATGCTGGCGATCTCCAGCTTCCAGCCGTGGCTCTCAGCGTACATGGTATACATCCGCAGAAGGGAATGGGCAAACAGGGCGCTTTCCTCGCCGCCCACGCCGCCCCGGATCTCCAGGATCACGTTTCGGCTGTCGTTGGGATCTCTTGGCAGCAGGAGGATCGTCAGCTTTTCCTTCAGCTGTTCCAGTTCTTCCTTGGCTTCCGCCAGTTCGGCCTGGGCCATTTCCTTCATTTCCGGGTCATGGAGCAGCTCCTCCGCCTCCCGGCGGCGGCTGTCCGCCGCCTGATAGGCCCGGTAGGTCTCCACCACCGGCAGCAGTTCCTTCAATTCCCGGTTTACCTGACGCAGTTTCTCTGCGTCGCCATACACCCGGGGATCGCCCAACTGGGATTCCAGATCCTCATACCGGAGGTCCAGATCCTTTAATTTATCCAGCATAGCTGTGCTCCTTTCTCAAATGTTGAAATTTGAAAAGGAGTGTCGCTATTCCTCCTCCGCCAGCAGTTCCCGGATCTGCCGGAGAAATTCCTCCTGCCAGAAGGTGTGGCCCACATGGCCCACCCGCAGGGATGTGGCCGCCTGATGGGGCTTTCCCGTATACTGATCCATCTGCCGGTAAATATCCTCGCTCTTGTGCTCGCTGCCGCGGGTCAGCACATAGGCCACCCGCTTCATCTCTCCGCCGTGGTTTTTGAGGAAACTGCGGATCACGCTGCTGCACCGTCCGGCCCACACCGGGGTACCGACGATGACCAGCCGGTAATTTTCCAGCTTTCGTTCCGTTTCAAAGGGCAGAACGTCAGGGCAGTCCTTCCGCATGGCGTCCATGCCGCTGCGGAGCCAACCCCGCAGACCGCTCCGCTCCACGCCATCGGTCAATGCCAACAGCTCCGCGTCCATTTCTTTGGCGATGGTCTCCATCACCCGTTTGGTATTCCCCGTTCGGGAATAGTAAATGCAGAGTACATCCCGCATGTTTTCACCTCTGTTTCTTATGCCTCGCCTGCCGCTTCGCTGAGTTCCTCCCAGCGGAGGTACAGGGCATCCAGCTCCGCCTGGGTAGCATCCTTATCCGCCACCAGCGCATTGAGCTTTTCATAGTCGCAGGCGTTGGCCTCCATTTCGGCGTCCAGCGCCCCGATCCGCTCCTCCGCCTTGGCGATCTCCCGCTCGCAGATGGTCAGCTGCCGCCGGGCCGCCTGCTGCGCCCGGTCGCCCCGGACCGGTTTTTCTGTAACAGGTTTTTCCTTTACAGGCTTTGGTGCTTCTGTTTTTTCTGCTTCCTCCTGCGCCTTTACCTGCCGGTACTGAGCAAAGCCCATGGGATAGTCGGTAATGGTGCCATTGGCCACCTCCCAGATCCGGGTGGCGAAGCGGTTGATGAAGTACCGGTCATGGCTGACGAACAGCAGCGTGCCGTCATAGGCCTCCACCGCTTCCTCGATCCACTCTCTGGAAGCAATGTCCAGATGGTTGGTAGGCTCGTCCAGGATCAGGAAGTTGATCTCGTCGTCCATCAGCATACACAGCCGCAGGCGGCTCTGCTCGCCGCCGGACAGGACGGACACCGGCTTGAGGACGTCCTCACCCCGGAAGTCATAAGCCGCCAGCCGGTTCCGGGCGGACTGGGCGGAGATGCCCCGCTTGGCCGCCATCATGTTCTCCACCAGATTCCAGTCCGGGTGGTCAAAGTGGATGATCTGAGGCAGATAGGCCAGCTTCACCTGCGGCCCCAGCCGGATGCGGCCGCTGTCCGGGTACACCTCGTCGGCGATCATCTTGATGAGGGTAGACTTGCCGGTGCCGTTGTCACCGATGAGGGCGATGCGCTCGCCCCCCTCCACCTTCAGGGAGATTCCCTCGAAAAGCGGCTTCTCGCCATAGGCCTTGCTCAGGTTCCGGATTCCCAGCACCTCGTCCCCGTGGAACTCTGCAGCGGTAAACCGGGCGTCCATCTTCCGGGCCTTGGTGGGCTTGGCCGTGGTGCGCATCCGCTCAATGCGGCGCTCCATGGAAATGGCGCGGCGATAGGTCTTGTCCATACCCTGAAATGCCCACATCCGCAGCTGCTCCGCAGACTTTTCCAGCTGGGCGATCTTGGCCTGTTCCTTTTCATACTGCTTCATCCGCTCCTGATAGCGGCGTTCTTTTTCCACCGCGTAGAAGCTGTAATTGCCGGAGTAAAACTCCGCTTTACCGTTTTCGATCTCAATGACCCGGTTCACGGAGCGGTCCAAAAAGTAGCGGTCATGGGAGATGGCCACCACGGTACCCCGGAATTTCTGGATATAGGCCTCCAGCCACTCCGTAGCATGAAGGTCCAAATGGTTGGTAGGCTCATCCAGCAGAAGAATGTCCGTATCCTCCAGAATCAGGCGGCCCAGGTTCACCCGGGTCTTTTCTCCGCCGGAAAGCTGGTCGAACAGCCGGCCCCGCATATCGTCGGAAATGGACAGGCCGTTGGCCACCTTGCTGATGGCCACATCCGTATCGTATCCGCCGAACACCTCAAACCGCTCGGAAAGACTGCCATAGCGCTTCAAAATGGCCGGGTCTGTCTCTCCCGCCGCCATGCGGCCCGCCAGTTCTTCCATTTCAGCGGTCAGGGCGTGGAGCCGCCCGAAGGCAGAGCGCAGCACATCGTCCACGGTATACCCCTCCGGGTACACCGGGATCTGGGAGATCAGACCCATGCGGTGACCCGGCGAAATGGTGACGGTGCCCTCGTCGCAGTCCAGTTCTCCTATCAATATTTTGAACAGCGTGGACTTGCCGGCGCCGTTTTTGCCCAGCAGACCTACCCGCTGCCCCTGATCGATCTGAAAGGTGACGCCACCCAGAACATTGTGGCCCACCTCAAAGGATTTTACAAGATTGTTGACCTGAATCTCAATCATAATACTTCCGCAAGTCCTCCGTCAGCCGCTCAAAGCGCATGGAGTGTGACGCCTTGATGAGCATACTGGTGTTGGGCCGCAGCTGCTCCCGCACCGTGGGGAGCGCCTCCTCCTTCGTGGCGAAATGCACCACGTCTCCGCCGCTCATGGCGGCGCCGTCTGCGATCCGTGCAGCCTTGGAGCCAATGGCGATCACAAAGTCAATGCCCAGCATGGCCGCCAGAGCGCCGGCATTGAAGTGGGCCTGATCCGTCAGGTCCCCCAGCTCGCCCATATCGCCCAGCACCGCCACCCGCCGCTCACAGTCCGTGCGGCCCAGGACCTCCAGTGCCGCCGTAACGGACTGGGGATTGGCGTTGTAGCAGTCGTCCAGCAGCACCCGTCCCCCAGGCAGGCGGATGACCCGCATTCGGGAGCCGGTAGGCTCATAGGCTGCCACGCCCCGGACGATCTCCTCCCGGCTGAGGCCCAGCTCCTCCCCCACGGCCACCGCCATGGAGGCGGAATAGGCCATGTGCTCGCCGGGAGCCGGGATGGTCAGGGCATAGGTGTCACGGGCTGTTGTCACCGTGCAGGTGATGCCGTCCACGCCGTGATCCACAATGTCGCTGATCCGGGTCTCGCAGTGCTCACTCTGGCCGCAGCGGACGATCCGCTGGGGCAGCGTCACTGTATCCAGCAGTGCGTCATCGCCGTTGAGGATGGCCACGCCGTCTGCCTTCAGATGTTCAAAAATCTCGCATTTGGCCTTTAAAATACCCTCCCGGCTGCCCAGATATTCGATATGGGCGTCGCCGATGTTGGAGATCACGGCAATGTCCGGCCGCACCATGGCTCCCAGATATTCGATCTCGCCGAAGTGGTTCATGCCGGTCTCGATCACCGCCGCCTCATGCTCCGGAGCAAGGCCCAGCAGCGTCAGGGGCGTGCCGATGTCATTGTTGAAATTTTCCGGCGTCTTGAGGACGTTCAGTTTGGCCCCCAGCACGGCGGCGATCATCTCCTTGGTGGTTGTCTTGCCCACGCTGCCGGTGATCTGCACAAAGGGGATCTCAAACCGATCCCGGTAGGCGGAGGCCAGATCCCGCAGAGCCAGTCGGGTATCCGCTACCTTGATGTAAAACTTATCCTCCCGGATATTTTGGGGCAGCTTGGCGCACAGGCAGCCAGCGGCGCCGGCGTCCAGCGCCGCGTCGATGAACTGGTGGCCGTCGAACTTCTCCCCCACCCAGGGCAGAAACAGGCTGCCGGGAACGATCCTCCGGCTGTCCGTGGAAACGGCGCTCACCACCGGGACCTGTTCACTGGGATTCCACCAGACCCCCTTGACCGCAGATGCGATCTCTGTTACCGTCATTGGCTGCATAAGTTATCTCCTCTTGATTTTTAAGGACTGCCGCACGATCTCCTCGCACAGGTCATCATAGCTGATGCCCACGGCGGCGGCCTCCTTGGGCACGAAGCTGGTGGGGGTCATTCCCGGCAGGGAGTTGGCCTCCAGGCACCAGAGCTGCCCGTTTTCGTCCATGATCATATCCGTCCGGGAATAGACGGCCAGCCCCAGGGCCTTATGGACCCGCAAAGCCATCTCACCCACGGCCTTCGCCTGTTCCTCCGTCAGCTCCGCCGGGCAGATCTCCTTGGCGCCGCCGGCCTGATACTTGGCCTCATAGTCAAAGTTCTCCACGCTGGGGAAGGTCTCCACCGGGGGCAGATACCGCTCGCCCAGCACGGCGTCCGTCAGCTCCCGGCCGTAGATCCGCTGCTCCACCAGCACCTCATGGCAGAAGCTGCGGACCTGCCGCAGGGCATCCGCCAGCTCTGCCCGATCCTTGGGCAGATAGACGCCCAGAGAAGACCCGCCAGTGGGAGCCTTCACCACGCAGGGCATGGGCAGCGTCTCCGCCAGTTGGGGGATCTCCGCCTCGGTATAGGTCAATTTCTGCCACTTGGGATTGGGGATGCCGTTGGCATCCATCATCTCCTTGGCGGCGATCTTATCCATGGCGATGGCGGAGCCTAAGTAGCCCGCGCCGGTATAGGGGACACCCAGCAGGTCCAGCGTTGCCTGGATGCGGCCGTCCTCGCCGTCCTGCCCGTGAAGGCCCAGGAACACGATGTCCGCCAGTCGGCAAATATCCAGCACATGAGGGCCGATACGGCTGGGGCTTTGATCCAGACGGCTGCGGCGGACCACATCCAGATCCGGGGCCTGCACCTCGATCTTCACATCCGGGCACAGGCCATCCGGCGCGTCAAACAGCGTGTTCAGATCTGCGGGCGGATTTTCCAGTCCCATAAACATATCCACCAGAATGGCCTGATGGCCCTTGCGGCGCAGCGCCTGGCACACGCCGGTGCCGGACACCAGAGAGACGGTTCGCTCGGTGGAGATGCCGCCGGCTAAAACAACGATTTTCATGGAAAATCAGAACCTTTCTATTTTTATGGCAGTTTGCGATGGACATAACGATACTATTTTAGTCTATTGTAATTATAGTAGTTTAGCACAAACCCCCGCTGAATACAATATGAACTTTTCCCCCGGTTCTGTTCAGACGCAAGCAGCCTGCCCGAATGGGCAGGCTGCTTGCGTCGTTTTGTGACTGCGTTCGCCCCTTGCGGGGTCAGGACTTTTTCAGCAGACCCAGCAGGCCGGTATCCTTCTCCCCTCTCAGCAGGGTTCCCGCCGCTGAGAGCATCCGGGCCGCGTCGGCACGGGTCACTGCCGTTTCCAGGCGGTCACTTCCGAAACTGCCCACGCTGAGGACATTCAGTGCTTCCATGTTCCCCACGGCCTGCGCCGCCCAGGAGGGCACCGCCTCCCGATCCGCGAACCATACCTCCAATTCCACATCCCCCAGATCCAGCACCCGGTTCAGCACCGTGGCGGCTTCGCTGAAGGAGATGGGGTCCTCGCAGGAGAATACCGCCCCGTTCTCCGTGGGCTTTCCACGCAGGATGCCCTCCGCCACGCCGGCGGCGGCATAGCTTTTCGCCCAGGTGGGGATGGCGTCATCATCCCGGAAGCCGGTCATGGTGACGTCCGTCACCTCTGCGCCGGCGGTCTCCAGCACCATGGCCAGAAATTCTCCACGGCTGACGGTCCGGTCCGGCTCGAAATACCACTTATCTCCGATCTTTGCCCCGGTGAACACGCCCCGCTCCGCTAAATCCTGCGCGGCGGTGGCGGTGGCCTCGCCGGTGTCCGCGTAGGTAACGCCGGAGCGGGTCTTTTCGATGGTCACAGTCACGGTGGCGGGCAGGGACACGGCCCCGGCGCTGTTGGCGGCGGAATAGGTGAAGCTGTCCCCTCCGGCGGCGTTCTCCTTGGGCGTGTAGGTGAAATTGGCGCCCTCCACCGTCACGGTCCCCTTCTTGGGCTGGGTGACGATGGCAAAGGTCAGCTCCCCGCCGTCAGGATCCGCAGCCTCCAACTGCCCCAGATAGGGGATGCCCCGGTAGGTGCGGATCTCCAGGTCCCGGGCCGTGGGGCCGTTTTCAGGAGAGACTGTCTCCGGCTTGCTCTTTCCGAGGCCGAATAACGCCTGCGCGCTGCCTGCCAGCAGCAGCGAAGCCGTCAGGGCCAAGGCCATGCCGCGTTTCATGCGGATGTTCATGATAAAAACCTCCTGTCAGTTCGGATATACCGTATTGATACAGAGGTAGTGTTGTCGAAGAACCGGAAAAATATGTGAACGGGCCCGATGGAAAAAACCGGAGCGCCGCGCGCCCCGGTTTTCAGTCAATATACCGCGTTGGAGCCTAAGGGCCGTCCCGGACGGCGGCGGACCACCGTCCGCTTCTTGATGCCGGAGACAAAGCCCATAGCGGCGAACAGTGTCACCACCGACGAGCCGCCGTAGCTGAAAAACGGCAGCGTCAGGCCGATCACCGGCATGATGAACAGGCACATACCGATGTTGATGATCATTTGAAACATCACCATGGAGGCGATGCCCACGCAGACGTAGGTGTGAAATAGCTGGGCAGCCCGCCGGCCCACCACCAGTACCCGGATGATGATGGCCACCAGCAGCAAGATCGACAGCGTGGCTCCCACAAACCCCAGTTCCTCACCGATGACGGCAAAAATCAAGTCCGTGTGCCGGGCCGGAACGGAGCCGACCCCCGCCTGAGACTGGGTACCGTGGAGATACCCCTGTCCCCAGAAGCCTCCGCCGCCGATGGTCAGCAGGCTTCGGGTCTGCTGCCAACCCTGCCCTTGCACATCGTAGCTGTGGTCGAACAGGACGATGAAGCGGTTGAGCATATACTTTTTGGAATCCGGTACCAGATCAAATGCTATGATGCCCCCGATGACGGCCCCCGATGCGCCGAAAAGCAGGGCGAACCACCGCAGGGCAAAGCCTGCCACGAAGGACATCACCACAAAGATCAGCAGGAACATCAGCGCGTTGCCCATATCGCCGGAAATAACAAAGTACAGTCCCGCTATCCCCAGCGTATGACCGCCCACATAAAAGGCGGCGGAAAAGGATCTCAGATCCCGTTTTTCCTCCCGGAGCCATTGGAGCTGCCAGGCCAGCAGGATGATGAAGGTGATCTTCACCACCTCCGCCGGGCCGATGCTCACCGGCAGAAAGGGGAATTTCAGCCATGCGGTATTGCCGGTATTGTCGCTGACGCCAAAGGGCGTTTTCAGCAGCAGGATAAACAGCACATCGAACGCCGCGATCCACTTCCATCGCTTGATGAGCATTTCCAGGTCGATCATGGAAATGCCGAAATACACCACGATGCCGATGAGCAGCGCCGCCGTCTGTACGATGATCTTCCGGTTATCGTTGTTGTACCGGGTGGCGCTGTAAATCATGGCGATGCCGAACACCGACGCGGCGCAGCAAAGCCCCAGCAGGATCAGGTCCGCCTGCTGGATGATCTCCAATATGGTCTCTTTCAGTCGCTTGAACATAGCTGCCTCTTGCTTTCATCCGAAAAAAAATTGCTGACATAGTGAGACTGTCAATAAAGTGGTAAATCCTCCGCAACGATAAGGACGGGTGTGCGCGGGAAACCCAAGAAGGGTGTCTCGTGCCATTAAAATCCTAAGTTTTCAGAACTTTTATAAAGTTCTGGAAACTTGCTCAGCGGGGCGAAAAAACTTTTTCGACACGCTGATAGTATACCACACAAAAAGGGGCCTGTAAACTTGTTGAATTTTGTTTTTACATTTTCTGTCGGACGTGCTATAATATGATGGATTACGTGCAGCAAGGGAGGGTGTCCATGGAATTTCACAGCCATAATGAGGCAGAGACGGAAGCCATCGGCGCCCGTCTGGCCACCGTGCTGAACCCCGGCGCGGTGGTGGCATATTTGGGAGATCTGGGTATGGGCAAGACTGCCTTCACCCGGGGACTTGCCGCGGGGCTTGGCTACAAGGGCCGGGTCACCAGCCCCACCTTTGCCATTGTGAATGAGTACGAGGGCGGCCGGCTGCCTCTGTTCCACTTTGATATGTACCGTCTGAACAGCGCCGATGACCTGTTCGACATCGGCTGGGAGGATTATCTCTCCCGCGGCGGTGTCTGCGCCGTGGAGTGGAGCGAAAACGTGATGGACGCTCTGCCGGAGGACACCGTCTGGGTCCGCATCGCCCGTGAGGGAGACACCGGCCGCAGCATTACCATAGAAGGAGTGGAACTTCCATGAAAATTTTAGCCCTGGAGACCTCCGCCAAGGCGGTATCCGCCGCCGTATCCGAAAACGGACGCATTTTGGCCTCCGGCTATCAGGATACCGGTCTGACCCACAGCCGCACTTTGATGCCCATTGTGGAGCACATCCTGAAAAATACGGACTTGAAGCTGTCCGACATGGACGCCATTGCCGTGGCTGTCGGTCCCGGCTCCTTTACGGGCATCCGCATCGGCGTTTCCGCCGCCAAGGGCCTTGCCTTTTCCGTGGACAAGCCCGCCGTGGGCGTGTCCACGCTGGCTGCCATGGCCCGGAACGCGGCCTTTGCCGACGGGCTGATCGTCTGCGCCATGGACGCCCGCCGCAGTCAGGTCTATAACGCCAACTTCTCTGCGGAAAACGGCGTCCTCACCCGGCTGACCCCGGATCGGGCCGTCTCTCTTGACGAGCTGGCGGAGGAGATCCGAAACGATCCCCGGCCCATCACCTTAGTGGGTGACGGTGCGCATCTGGTATACGCCCGCTTTACGGAGCAAGGCATCCCCTGCCGTATGGCTCCCCCCCACCTCATTATGCAGAACGCCATGTCCGTGGCGCTGGAGGCAGAGGCGTTAGCCGCACAGGGCAAGCTGCTCTCCGCTCAGGAGCTGGAGGCTTTCTACCTCCGGCCGCCGCAGGCGGACCCCCTGAAAAAGAAACCGGCGCCGATTCAATAACGTCTTCAATTTTTTATATAGAGGAGAACAGAATTATGGGTAAAGTAGTCATTATGGATCATCCCCTGGTGGCCCACAAGCTGACCATCATGCGGGACAAGAACACCAGCGTCAAGGATTTCCGGGAACTGGTCAGCGAGATCGGTATGCTCATCACCTATGAGGCCACCCGCGATCTGCCCATGACCACCAAGCACATTGAAACTCCCATCTGCGAGATGGACGCCCCCACTCTGGCAGGCCGCAAGTTCGTAGTCGTCCCCATTCTCCGGGCCGGTCTGGGTCTGGTGGACGGCGTGCTGCGGATGGTTCCCGCCGCCCGTGTTGGCCATATCGGTATGTACCGGGACGAGGAGACTCTGGAGCCCCATCCCTATTTCTGCAAAATGCCCAAGGACGTTGCCGAGCGCGACGTGCTGATCGTGGACCCCATGCTGGCTACCGGCGGTTCTGCCGCAGAGGCCATCGGCGAAATGAAGAAGCGGGGCTGCAAGCACATCAAGCTCATGGTCCTCGTGGCCGCTCCCGAGGGCATCAAGTTCCTGCAGGAGAAGCACCCCGACGTGGATATCTATGCCGGCGCTCTGGACGATCACCTGAATGAGAAGGGCTACATCGTCCCCGGTCTGGGCGATGCCGGCGACCGGATCTTCGGCACCAAGTAAATCTGTTCTTTTCAAGATCAAGACAGTCTCAAGCGGGAGCCGATGGCTCCCGCTTTTTTCCATTTTTTATTTGCTCTATCCAACTTTCTGTCTCCAGGCCGCAGATTTTTCTTGCATTTTTCCCCGCTGTCCTTTACAATAGGGTTACAAGTACATAACTGCAAAGCAAGACAGCTGCAACGGAGTGCCATGCGCACGGGCTGACACCTGTCTCCTTTGCGCGGCAGGTGTTCCGGGAGACCGGGGCGCCTTTTCTTTTATCCTTTTTCACAAATCATTTTCAAATTTCCAATATTTTCTCAAAGGGGGACATATTATGACACTTGTTACCAACGGACGGCTCATCACCCGCGACCCGGAGGGTCAGGGCTACTACGAACACGGTGCGGTGGCCTACGAGGGCACGAAGATCGTGGAGGTCGGCGAGGAGTCCGCCCTGAGAGCCAAATACCCGCAGGCGGAGATCATCGACGCCAAGGGCGGCGTGATTATGCCCGCCCTCATCAACGCCCACACCCACATCTATTCCGCTCTGGCACGGGGCCTTTCCATCGTGGGCAACAATCCCACCAACTTCTACGAGGTGCTGGACGGAACGTGGTGGGCCATCGACCGCCATCTGATGATGGACGGCACCCGGGCCAGCGCCACCGCCCTCTATATCGACTCTATCAAGCAGGGTGTGACCACCATCTTCGACCACCACGCCAGCTACGGTGAGATCCCCGGCACCCTCCACACCATTGCGGAGGAAAGCAAGCGTCTGGGCCTGCGCTCCTGCCTGTGCTACGAGGTCAGCGACCGGGACGGCGAGGAAAAGTGCTTGCAGGCCATCCAGGAAAACGCCGACTTCATCACGGAATGTGAAAAGAACAAGGATCCCATGCTGGCGGCCATGTTCGGCGGCCACGCGCTGTTCACCATTTCCGACAAGACCTTTGACCGCATGGTGGCGGCCAACAACGGCCGCACGGGCTACCATATCCACGTCTCCGAGGGCATGAACGACGTGTATGACAGCCTGCAGAACTATGGCCGTCGCCCCGTCCAGCGTTTGCAGGACCACGGCATTCTCGGTCCCAAGACCATTCTGGGCCACTGCATTCATGTGAACACCGCCGAAATGGAGATCATCAAGGAGACCGGCACCATGGTGGTGAACAATCCGGAATCCAACATGGGCAACGCCATCGGCATCTGCCCGGTGATCCAGCTTTACAAGCGGGGCATCCTGTTGGGCATGGGCACCGACGCCTACACCAACGATATGCTGGAATCCCTCAAGGTGGCCCTCTGCTCTCAGCGGAGCCAGAACTGCCTGCCAAACGTCGGCTGGTGCGAGGTCACAGACATGCTCTTTAAGAACAACGCCAAAATCGGCGCCAAATATTTCCCGGATCAGCTGGGCGTATTGAAGGCTGGGGCCGCGGCGGACATCATCGTCATGGACTACAAGCCCTACACCCCCTTCTCCGATGAGAATATCGATGGCCACATGATCTTTGGCATGACGGGCCGCCAGTGCCAGACCACCATCGCCGCCGGTAAGACACTCATGCTGGATCGTCAGCTGGTGGGCATCGACGAGGAGGCGGAAAACGCCCACATTCTGGAGGCCTCCAAGAAGCTGTGGGGCGATCTGAACCACAGAACGTACTAAAACAAAGCTTATCATCATAATGAGGTGTGAATATGTCTGAGTTAATGACCCCCATTTCCTTCCGGCAGCTGATGACCTGGATCGTCGCAGAACATGACCGGGAGGGGTCCGTGTTCGGCGTCCATCGCCCCTTCCGTCCCAACGGCAAGACCCTGCCCATTTTCGGAGAGACCATCGAAACGCCCTTCGGCCCCGCCGCCGGCCCCAACACCCAGCTGGCCCAGAACATCGTGGCGGGCTACTTCGGCGGTGCCCGGTTCTTTGAACTGAAAACCGTTCAGAAGATGGACGGCGCGGAGCTGGCCGCCTGCATCAACCGTCCCTGTATTCTGGCGGAGGACGAGTGCTACAACTGCGAGTGGTCCACGGAGCTGACCGTCCCTCAGGCCTTTGAGGAATACGTGAAGGCATGGTGCGCCTGCAAGATCATGTCCAAGCTGTACGGTCTGGGCGATCCCAACGGCTTTGTGTTCAATATGTCCGTGGGCTACGATCTGGAGGGCGTCAAGGGTGAGAAGGTGGACACCTTCCTGAACGGCATGATGAACGCCGCCGAAACGCCTATCTTCCAGGAGTGCATCGCTGTTCTCCATGAGCTGTTCCCGGCTGAGAAGGACGCCATCGACGCCATCTCCCCCCGGATCTCCCGCTCCGTCACCCTCTCCACCCTCCACGGCTGCCCGCCGGAGGAGATCGAACGCATCGCCACCTATCTCATTGAGGAAAAGGGGCTGCACACCTTCGTCAAGTGCAACCCCACTCTGCTGGGCTATGAGACCGCCCGCTCCATTCTGGATGAAATGGGCTATGACTATATCGCCTTCGATGACCACCATTTCAATGAGGACCTGCAATACAAGGACGCCGTCCCCATGTTCCACCGTCTGGAAAAACGGGCCACGGACCGTGGTCTGGAATTTGGTCTCAAGCTGAGCAACACCTTCCCCGTGGACGTAAAGGCCGGAGAGCTGCCCAGCGAGGAAATGTATATGGCGGGCAAGAGCCTGTTCCCCCTGACCACCACCATGGCCGCGCGGCTGAGCCGGGAATTTGACGGCAAGCTGCGGCTTTCCTACGCCGGCGGCGCCGACGCCTTCAACATCGACAAGCTGTTTGCCTGCGGCATCTGGCCCATCACCATGGCCACCACGGAGCTGAAGCCCGGCGGCTACCAGCGCTTCACCCAGATCGGTGAGATTCTGGACAAGCTGGACTTCCAGCCCTTCTCCGGCGTGGACGTGCTGGGCATTGACGCCCTGGCCCTTTCTGCCCGGCGGGATAAGTACCATCTGAAGGACATCAAGCCCCTGCCCCGGCGGAAACTGCTGGAAAAGGTGCCTCTGATGGACTGCTTCACCGCTCCCTGCGAGGGCGGCTGCCCCATCCGGCAGGATATTCCCGAGTATATTGAGCTGTGCCGCAAGGAAAAGTACACTGAGGCGCTGGCCCTCATCACGGAGAAGAACGCCCTCCCCTTCACCACCGGCACCATCTGTGCCCACCGCTGCCAGACCAAGTGCACCCGGAACTATTACGACGATTCCGTTCAGATCCGGGCTACCAAGCTGATCGCGGCGGAGAAGGGCTATGACGACCTGATGGCCTCTCTGAAAAAGCCGGAGCCTGTCACCGACGGCCGGAAGGCAGCCATCATCGGCGGCGGTCCCACCGGCATCGCCGCGGCCTACTTCCTGGGCCGGGCCGGTATCCCCGTCACCATTTTTGAGCAGAGTCATAAGCTGGGCGGCGTGCCCCGGCTGGTGATCCCCGGCTTCCGTATCAGCGAGGAGGCCATTGAGAAGGACATCGCCCTTATGACGTTCTACGGCGCTGAGGTAAAGCTGAACACCCCCGCCCCCTCCGTCAGCGAACTGAAGGCCATGGGCTACACCCACATCTTCTTCGCCGTAGGCGCGGGCAAGGCCGGTCAGCTGGACATTCCCGGCAATGTTGTGCCGGTGATCCAGTGGCTCCGTGACCTGAAGGCCGGAAAGGATGTCTCTCTGGGCCATGTGGCCGTGGTGGGCGGCGGCAACACCGCCATGGACGCGGCCCGCGCTGCTCTCCGTGCCGGGGCCAAGACCTCCACGCTGGTCTACCGCCGGACGAAGAAGTATATGCCCGCCGATGCGGAGGAACTGGAACTGGCTGTGGAGGACGGCGTCCGGTTCCTGGAACTGGTGGCTCCCGTGGAGCAGGCCAACGGCAAGTTGAAATGTGAGGTCATGAAGCTGGGCGATCCCGATGAAAAGGGCCGCCGCAGCCCCGTCCCCACCGGGGAATTCACCGAGATTGACTGCGATACGGTGATTGCCGCCGTGGGCGAGCGGGTGGACGGCGATCTGTTCACCGCCAACGGCATCGAGGTCAACGCCAAGGGCATCCCCGAATTCCGCACGAATCTGGAAAACGTCTTTGTGGGCGGCGATGCCATGCGCGGCCCCGCCACCGTGGTGGAGGGCATTGCCGACGCGCAGTATTTCGCCAATGCCGTCATCGGCAGCGTCCGCAACGTCGCCATCCCCGATGACGCCCACGCCACCCGGGACGAAGCCATCGCCCGGAAGGGTGTCCTCTGCCCGCCCAAGGCCGGGTGCGAGGGCGAGCGCTGCCTGCACTGCAACACCGTCTGCCAGGTCTGCGCCGACGTCTGCCCCAACCGGGCCAACGTGGTCATCACGCTGCCGGACGGCCGACACGAGATCCTCCATGTGGACCGGATGTGCAATGAGTGCGGCAACTGCGCCGTGTTCTGCCCCTATGATTCCGCTCCCTACCGGAACAAGTTCACCCTGTTCCTGACCCGCGAGGGCTTTGACGAGAGCACGGAGAATCAGGGCTTCCTGCCGCTGGAGGGCCGCAAGGTCCTGGTGCGGCTGGACGGCAAGGTCTTTGAGGCCGATCTGGACGGACAGAATCAGCTTCCCGCCGACGTGGAGACCTTCATCCTGACGGTTCTGAAGGACTACGCCTATCTGCTGTAATTCTCCCGGCCAAGCAGTTTGTTTCCTTGTAAATAAATCGTTTGCAAGCAGATACACTTTACAGCTAAACGTCGGATTATCAACCCCTTAACCGACCGATACGCAAAAAAAGGCCCGCCGCATGATTCATGCGGCGGGCTTTTTCATCATGTACTGGCAAACTGCGGTCACAGGGAGGCGCTCAAAGCAGCCGCACCAACTCCGCGTTTTTCATCTTCACGCTCCAGAAGTCCTTCACGGGGATGTCCTTGATCTGGCACACAATGCTCGCGTTCATGGCACCGTGGCCCACGATCAGGATGTCCTTTCCCTGCCGCAGCTGCGGCTCGATCACTTCTTTCAAAAATGCCCCCGTCCGGGCATACAGGTCCTCCAGGCTCTCGCCGCCCTCCACCGGGATCCGATAGGTCTCCGGGGCAGCGAACAGCGGATAAATGGGGTTATCCGGGTTATCCTGAAAGTCCGTTGTGCCCTCGCAGATGCCGAAGCCCATCTCCTCCAGCCGGACGTCCGTGATGATGGGGATCTCCCGTCCCCGCAGCACGATCTCCGCCGTCTCCATGGCCCGGATCAGCGGCGAACAGTAACAAACATCAATATGCGTATCCCGGCAGGCAGTTGCGGCCTGCTCCACCACGGACCGTCCCGCCTCGCTGAGAGGCACATCCGTTTTCCCCTGCAGCTTGTGTTCCATATTCCACACGGTCCTGCCGTGGCGCATGATATACAGCATCGTTCTTCAAACCCTTCCGTTTTCGTTCATAGCCTTTTTATGATACGCGGAAACGGGGCGGAAGTCAATGCTTATGCGGATGCGTCCCGGTTCTTCTCCCCCAGTTCATCCAGCTTGTGATCCACGGCGTCTTCAAACCGCTTCATCACGCCCTTTTGCCACAGGCCCGCCAACAGCGAACCGATGGCGATGACCAGACACAGCCGGAACAGCCACTCCAAGTTGTTGCACTTCAAAAAGCCTGCCAGGCCGCGATAGATCCGGTCCGCCGGCTCCTGATTTCCCGCGATCACTGTGGACGCGACCATATATTCCGCCGGGAATATCGACGAGAAAATTCCAAGCAGCAGCAAGCCGAAGCCTGACACCCCCAGCGGGATAGCCCATGGCAGGACGCTCTTCCGCAGCTTTGGCGGCGACGCGGCTCTTCCGTCTTCATCGGCAGCCGGAGCGCCGTCGGTCAGGTTTTCCCAGCCTTTGGCATCCTCCAGCAGCCAGTCCACGCTGACGCCGAAGCGCTGCCGCAGCTTTAGGAGGTTCCCCGCATCGGGCAGAGCCGCGCCCGTATCACACAGTTAATGTCACCGCAGTGTGACGGAAAATAATCAGTCAATTTTACCGATAAAGCGATAGAATATCTCAATTTCCTGTTCACGGCTGCCGTCCTCTCTCTTAACTGCTTCGTGAATCAGGATTTTCTCAATCAGGGTATTCAGTAGCGGAGCAGTCAACTCTGTAGGATAAACACTCTGCCGAATCAGCGCAAGCCACTTTTTGGCGTTGTCAACACTCTCCTGCTCATCTGCGAGGGCCGCCCGCAATGCCGCGATTTTTTCCTCTAACTGACTTTGCTCATTCTGGTACTTGGCAGAAAGCATGTTGAAATTATACTCTGAGATGCGGCCAGTCGCCCAGTCTTCATAGATTTTCGTAAACAGTCCATCAACCTCAGATTTCCGCTTTTCAGCTTTTTTCAATTCCGCTTCCTGTTTCCGTCTGCCGGCCTTCATATTTTGATTGCTTGACGCCAATAAATGCCTCAGCAGTTTGTCTTCGTCCAGTTCAGCCTGCTGAAACCAATATTGGAGCCGGGACAGCACAAAAGGATAGAGCACATCATAGCGGATATAGTGAGCGGAGCAATGAATCTTTCCCATCTGTCCGTACCGGCTGCAATGATAGTGGCTGTACGGTGTTTTGTTTTGCCTATTGGTACCAAACCCCATGGACCAGCCGCAATCCGCGCATTTTAACAAGCCGGAAAAAATCTGCGTCGTTGCGTCCTTTTGCTGCCTGCGCCTCTGTGCGATCTGGAATTGGACCTGTTCGAAAGTGTCCTTTGCAATGATGGCCTCGTGTGTATTTTCGACTCGCAGCCACTCACTGGGATCTTTCCTGACTCGATGCTTATTTTTGAACGAGATGTTCGTTTCACGATAGTGGATGGTGTTGCCAATGTAGGTTTCATCTTTCAAAATGCTTTTTACCTGTGCTATCGTCCACGCATAGGATTTTTCCTCTAGCTGTCCCTCATAAATATTTGCGAAAGTGCCATATCGGGTGTAGTTCAGCCAACCAGGGGTCGGAACCTTCTCACTAATCAGGATTTTGGTGATTCTGGCAGCACCCGCACCATGGACGGCAAGATCATATATTTTCTCAATGATCCACCTTGTTTCCTCATCGATGATCAGTTTGTTTTTGATTTCAGGATGTTTCAGGTATCCAATGGGGGCATAGGCACCAATCCGTTCGCCTGCTGAAAACTTAGCTTTGAAGGATGTTTTCACCTTGCGGCTGGTATCCTTTGCAAACCACTCGTTGAACAGGTTTTTGAATGGGACAAAATCGCTCAGTCCCTTATCCGTATCTTCATTATCGGATACGGCGATGTATCGGACTTGCTTTTCCGGAAAGTAAAATTCCAGATAATAGTCCATCATGACATGCTCACGCCCAAAACGAGACAGATCTTTCGTAATGATGCAGTTGACTCGGTTTGCCTCGACATCATCCATCATGCGCTGGAAATCAGGGCGTTCAAAATTCGTTCCGGACCATCCATCATCCACATACTCATCCACGACACGAAATCCGTTTTCCTGCGCGAATTGCTGGAGAATGGTGCGCTGCGTTTCGATACTTACGCTATCACCATAGTTTTCATCATCACGGCTCAAACGCATATAGAGAGCCGCATTATAGTTTCGTTGTTTCACATCCTACAACCTCCTCATGTGAAACAACCCACGCCATATACAGTCTGATTGTATTCCGAGCATTGTTTGTGATACGGTGCAGCGGGTCGGCTATACCTGCGATTTTGATGTGGAGGTGCGTGTTCACGAACAGAGCGCGGATATCGCCGGAGCGGTTGATGGCTGTTTGGGAAACGGCCATATGGGGCCGGTTTTGCAACCGAATGGTGTCTCCGCACACCCGAATGGGAACAGTTCACTGACTGCCGGGGACCAGGGTATCATGTATGGCTATGCCTGCAGCGAAACGGATTCCTTCCTGCCCATGCCCCTGGTACTGGCGCACCGCATCACAGCGATGCTGACCTGTGCGCGGGTCATGGGCTTCATCGACGGCCTGCAGCCGGACGGAAAGGCGCAGGTGTCCGTGGAATATGCCTTTGGCCTGCCGTGCCGTATAGCCGCGGTGGTTGTCTCCTGTCAGCATGACGAGCAGAAGGATCTGTCCCGTCTGCGGGATGAAGTCATGGAATCTGTGATCACACCCGCCCTGCGGGATTTCCCGGCAGATGAGAATACGGAGATCCTCATCAATCCCTCCGGCCGCTTTGTGCTGGGTGGCTTTGAAGCCGACACCGGCCTGACAGGGCGCAAGCTGATGGTGGACACCTACGGCGGTCTCGCGCCCCATGGCGGCGGCGCACTGTCCGGCAAGGACGGAACCAAGGTGGATCGCAGCGGGGCATATATGGCACGGTACATCGCCAAGAACATCGTGGCCGCGGGGCTGGCGGAGAAATGCACCGTCAGTCTTGCTTACTCCATTGGCAAAGCGGAGCCGGTGGCTGTGGATGTAGACACTCACCTCACCGGCGAGTACCCGGACGATGTGATCAGTCAGGCTGTGCGCCGGCACTTCGATCTGACGCCCAGTGGCATCATCCGCACGCTGCGTTTGGATCATCCCATTTTTGCAAAAGCATGTAATTACGGCCATTTCACCAGATCCGGTATGCCTTGGGAGCGGACGAACCAGACGGACGCGCTGGCTCAGATCTGCGCCATGCTGGACATGGGAGCCTCGGCGCGTTGAAGCATGTAGCATCCTGTTCCTTTGGAAAAGACAGCATCGCCACTGTCCTGCTGGCTCTGACCCTCAATGAACCGCTGGACGAAGTGGTGTACTGCGAAGTCATGTTTGACCGGGACACCTCCGGCGAGGTTCCGGAGCATCGGAACTTTATCTACGAAACCGCGATCCCGGCCTTTGAAAAGCTGGGTGTAAAAACAAAAGTGCTGCGCGCGGAGAAAACCTATGTGGACCTGTTTATTTTACCTAATTCCAAACCTTTTTTGCATGAACCGTCAGAAGGAAAAAGCACATTGGGAAAGTATGCACGACAGGATATCATTTTAGTTCCTCTATATCGTCTCATTATAGTTGATTTAATCTAATATTTCAACGCAATTATAGGAACTGTTCCGTCGGAATATCACAATGTATCGGATAAAATATCATTGAGGTGATATTTGTATGTATGAAGAACAATTTCCGCTTCGGCTTGCACAGCTACGGGTATTGAAGGGGGTTTCTGCCCGGGATATGAGCCTGTCTCTCGGTCAAAACGCCGGATATATCAATAACATTGAAAGTGGAAAAGCGTTGCCTTCAATGAGCAATTTCTTTTATATATGCGAATATTTGAATATTACCCCGGGCGCTTTTTTTGATACAGAGGCTGACAATCCTGAGCGATTGCAACAACTGATTCAAAAGATGAAAAAGTTGGATGATGCACAACTTGCTTCCATAGAAACATTGGTTGATGGGATCATCAACCGGAACTAACGATAGATCGTTCAAGAGAAATGGACGAGATATGAATCAACACCTGATTTAAAAAATTAAGAGGCTGACTCATCATTCTGCCTCTTAGTCAGTTATATTCATTTTTTCTTACGCTCGGGTGTCTTATGGCAAAAATACAGTTTGTTTTTGTATAATGCGTTTATCATAAAATTGGAGGACGGCAGGCTTAACGCCTGCCGTCCTCCAGTTTAGAAGTAGAAAAACAGATAAGCAGTCTTACAAAGGAGCTGTCGTATGCGGCATGAAGCGCAAATAAGATTACTACTCCTGCAGAAATATCTCTTAGAATGCACGGATGAGCAGCACTCTGTATCCGTATCAGATATTCTGATCTTTTGGGAGCAGCATGGAATCCAGGCTGGACGCAAGAGCGTCTATTCTGATATCGAAATTCTGCAAAATAGTGGGATGGACATTATCTGCGTGAAAAGTACGCAGAATCGCTACTTTGTAGGATGCCGCTTATTCGAATTGCCTGAATTAAAGCTGCTGGTAGATGCTGTTGAGTCTTCCCACTTCATCACGGCGAAAAAGAGTGAAATGCTGATAGAAAAACTTGGCCATTTGACAAGCACGACTCATGCGGAACAGCTAAATCGTCATATTTACATGGATGGTACAGCTAAACCCAACAACGAAACAATTTATTACACCATTGATGCGATTCAAAACGCAATTCAAGACAAGCATTCAATCTCGTTTCAGTATTATGAGTATACGCAAGAAAAAAGGAAAGTTTTGAAACATGACGGGTATCGTTATGTGTTCAGTCCATATGCGTTGATTTGGAACCGAGATTACTACTATGCTGTTGGTTGGTCTGAAAAGCATGGAAAACTGGCACAGTTTCGCGTAGACCGAATTACATCTATAGAACACTTGAAATCCGGATACATAGCGGACGAGTCATTTGACGCTGCAACTTATGTGCGAGAAGTTTTTGGCATGTACAACGATAATAGCTGTGCGGTGACATTGCTTTGCCACAACAGCACCATGCGCAACATCATTGACCGATTTGGAGAAGATGTGGATACAATGCCTGTTGATGCCGAATGCTTTCGAATAACAGTGAATGTGGCACCCAGTCCCCCGTTTTTTTCGTGGGTGTTTACATTCGGTGGTTGTATTCAAATTGAGGGCCCGGATAGCGTATTGGCGGAAATGCGTCAGATGGCAAAATGGCTCAGTACTTAAAAACGAAAATTATACAAGGCCTAGATGTGCTTTGACGACCTTGTATAGTTTACTTGTTGCATTTTATGACTCTCAAGCCACAACCCGAGTTCCATGATATTTAGCGTAGGTTGTTTTAATTATATTAAATATGTGATACCCCCTGCTCCCAGCGGGACACAGCCTGCCGGGAAACCTCCAAATATGACGCCAGCTCCTCCTGGCTGATGCCCTCCCGCTTCCGCAGGCGAATCAGCTTTTCCGAAAAATTCATAGGCAATTCCTCCCTTGCTTCTGCCCCAATTTTACCAAAAAGCGCCGGGCAAGTCCACCACGGCAGGGTTTCAGGGCCGCAACCAAACGCAACATTTGAAAAAAATCTTGCGAAAACCGTTGAAATCCGGTAAACTGGCCTCAGAAATTCACCTGTTGGAGGGGAAGCCGCCATGCTGAAGAATATCTTTTTGGATCTGGATGACACCATTTTGAATTTTACCGCCGGAGAAGCCAAGGCCCTTTCCCAAGCGCTGCGGGAGGCGGGCATCGAGCCGACGGAGGCCATTCTGGACCGCTACCATATCATCAATACCGCCCACTGGGAGCTGCTGGAGGAAGGCCGTCTCACCCGGGACGAGGTTCTGGTGCAGCGCTTTGAGCAGTTATTCCGGGAACTGGGGGTTGACCACAGCGGCAAGGCCATCAGCGAGCGGTATGAGGGACTGCTCTCCTGCCAGCATGACTTCATGCCCGGCGCGGAGCAGCTTTTGAAGGATCTCTCCTCCCGGTATGACCTGTACCTCGCCTCCAACGGGGCTGCCGCCGTCCAGAATCCCCGGTTGGATGACGCTGGGCTGCGCCCCTATTTCAAAGGCATTTTCATTTCGGAGGAAATGGGCGCCGACAAGCCCTCTAAGGCGTTCTTCGATGCCTGCTTCGCCGCCATTCCCGGCTTCCGGTTAGAGGAAACCGTCATGGTGGGCGACAGTCTGACCTCCGACATCCGGGGCGGATCGAACACCGGGCTACGCACTGTCTGGTTCAACCCCCACGGCAAGGAGCCCCGGCCGGATATCCGGCCGAGCTATACCATCCACGCTCTTTCGGAGCTGCTTCCCCTTCTGGCATCTATGCAGTAAAGCAATTTCATTTTACAGCTATTCCGTGGGAATCGACACATCAAAGATCTCAATCCCACGCCGAAGGGCGTATTCCACCGTGTAGCGGGTCCCGCCGGCGGTGCCGTCAAAGGCGGCGATGAGCAGCATGGCGTGATCCACCATGTAGCGGTCCCGCCGCTGCATACAGGTGGAAGAATAGGTGTCGGAGACCATGGTCTCCATATCGCACCGGGCAACCAATTCCCGGTAGCGATCCCGTTCTGCCTCCGGCCAGGCGTCCGCCTGCGTGGGACAGGGAATGGCGGCCTCCACAGTGACCTCCGGATAACGCTCCCGCAGAGCCAGCACCGCCTCACAGAAATAGAGGTCACAGCCCTGGGCCATACCGCAGAGAAAATGCCGGTACCCCTCCTGATAGGCCAGCAGCACCGCATCGGCGATCCGCTCCTTCAACCTGACACAGCGGGGGTCTCTCTCATTGTAGCCCCACGGCAACTTTGCAGGTCTGTGCCCGGTAAAGCAGCAGGATTCCTGTCTGGCAGGCATCTCCTCACCTCCTCAAGTGTATCGCTTCCATTATAGAACATCTGTTCTTTTTTGTAAAGTCAAAAATTAGGGGTTGCATTTTTGTTTCTTCTGTCGTATACTATCACCCGAAGAAAACAACTGAATCTTTGTCTTCAGGGCGGGGTGTGATTCCCCACTGGCGGTAAAGTCCGCGACCGGATACTTCGGTATCCGCTGACTCGGTGAAACTCCGGGACCAACAGTTACAGTCTGGATGGAAGAAGATGAGTACGGGAAAGCCGTGCGTTTTGTGCGCGCTCCTTTTTCGTTTGTTCACCTTGGAGAAGTCAAAGCATCCAGGGTGTTTTCAAATGAAAAAAGGAGTGTATTTTTTATGTCTGAACCCAATGCCAACGCGATCCCCTCCACCCGTGCGGCAAATCGGAGCCGCACCCACAAGCTGACTATTTCCGCAATGCTCTCCGGCGTGGCTTTCCTGCTGATGTTCATTGAATTCCCCATCCCGGCTCTGATCCCCTCCTTCGTAAAGCTGGACGTGTCCGATCTGCCGGAGCTGTTGGCCGCCTTCTCTCTCGGCCCTGTCTACGGCATCGTGGTCACCTTCCTGAAGAACCTGCTGTTCTCCGTGCTCCACGGCACCTCCTCCGCCTATGTGGGCGAGCTGTTTAACTTCGTGATGGGCAGTGTCTTTTCCTTCTCCGCCGGTTACATCTATTCCCGGAATAAGTCCCGCAAGGGCGCTCTGATCGGCGCTGTTGTCGGCGCCGCGCTGATGGCAGTCCTGTCTGTACCCTTCAACTACCTCCTGGTGTATCCCGCCTATGTGGTGTGCTACGGCCTGCCTCTGGATGCCATCATCGGTATGTATCAGGCCATTCTCCCCTCCTCCGACAGCCTCATCAAGTGCCTGACCATCTTCAATATGCCCTTCACTTTCTTCAAGGGAATGCTGGACGTGGTGCTTTGCTTCCTGATCTACAAGCCCCTCTCTCCCCTGCTGCACAAGTAAACCGATCCGCACATATCGATCCTCACAAGCCGATGCGGTCCCGTTCGGGGCTGCATCGGTTTTTTGTTATGCGTCTTGAAAAACTCCAAATTACCTGATTGCTGGCCTGCGCTGCACCACTAAATATATAAGCGCCACCAGAACCGCAAAAGCCGCATACAGAAGGGCCTCTGCCTTCACTGAAACGGTCACCGCCTGCGGCTGATCCACCCCGTTTCCGCTGTCGGAACGAATTCTTGAATATTTCGTCTCTGTCAGACACCCCAGACCGCAAGAAGTCAGACACCCTCACCGCGAAAATCCTACACCCATTCCGCATAGATGGTGCATGGCGGCCGCACGGATTGCGCACGGCCGCCACGC
>Ga0256405_10000739_pt1 | contig 102867 bp, 98 predicted proteins | sample RumenRJG_02DNA_FD_189096 | JGI IMG/M metagenome (GOLD analysis project Ga0256405, IMG submission 189096) | Bovine rumen microbial communities from Lethbridge, Alberta, Canada - RJG_02 | ecosystem: Host-associated > Mammals > Digestive system > Stomach > Rumen | place: Canada: Alberta...
TCCCCAATGTAGTATTTTGAAATGAGAGCAAAGAACATTCTATCTATATTGTTTATAGCAATATCTCTTAATTCTTGCAGCAGCGACGAACCTCAATGGGCTGACCCAGAGGCACACGAAAAGACGGAGCAACTGCGGGAGCAATACACGCCGTTCATCGTGGGCACGTGGCACATCGAGCGTATAGGCGATAAGCAGAGGACATTCGAGCAACTGACATTCAACGCCGACGGAACGCTCAGCGGACTGCGCAAATGGCAGTTGCGACAAGTCGTAACCATTGACGGTCAGGAGCAGTACACATATTGGGAGGACATGACGCCGACAAACGGTGCTTTCACAGGGACTTGGTCGCTGATATGGGAACGTAACGAAAAGGGCGTGGGTGAGAACCGATTGTTCCTATATGGCGACTACGATGAAACAGATATTGTTACTTATTTGCCTTACAGCACACGAGCTCTTTTCGATTATGCCGATGCTACCACATTACGTTTTGCCGGCTGCTGGCAGGACAGCGACGGCTGGACAATCTACGAGCGCGGCGAGGCGAAACCGAGTTTCTGACCCGTCGCGTCATGCCTTATTCTCGCCCCGCCGACCGCATTTCAGCCGTCGACGGGGCGGGATTTTATATGCAGAAGTGACACTCCACCCCTGAAACGGGCTTCCTTCACATGATAGAAGCAGCACTCTACCCTTGAAACGGGCAAAAACAGAATGCAGAAGGCGAGGGCGTTGAGCACGTCGTAGAGGCGTTGGGTGGCCTCGTCGGTGGCCTTGCGGGCATCGGCCAGCTCGCCCTTCACTTTGGCGCTCTCGTTATCGACGCGCACGGCTACGAGGTTGAGCACCTTCACGGCCTGCTGGCGGGCCGCTTGCATACTACCAAGAACCTCCTGAACCAGCGCCACTACGCCTACACCATCTTCAACGGCATCAACACCTACACTTACGACTACACCCTCTGCGGCAGAACGGTCATGTTGAGAGCAACGCTTAAACTGTAATCTGTCGGTAAAAAGAGTAGGGTAACGAAAGAATTCAGCCCCATTCGCTGCGATGACGAGTGGGGCTGATTCGTGCGGGCTATGCCGTCTGTAGGTTCTTGAACGATGCGTTGAGCTTATTGCCAAGCATTGTCAGGTCGTTGTCAAGTTTCTGACTTGTGATTTTGGCGTAAATCTGGGTGGTCACGATGTTCGTGTGTCCCAATACACGGCTCACACTCTCAATGGGCATTCCCTTTGAAAGTGCCAATGTTGCGAATGAGTGGCGGCCACAATGGAATGAAATCTGCTTCTCTATACCACAGGCTTCCATCACCGTCTTCAGTTTCTTGCACATCGACCAGTAATTCATCTTGCCGAACACCAGTTTGTCTTCCTGTAGGTGCTTGTAGCGGTCGATAATCTGCAAGGGTACGTCCATCAGCTTCACTTGGAAGGGAATATTGGTCTTGTGGCGCTTGCTGATGATCCACTTGTCGCCATTGATGTCAACGATGTTGTCCGTCGTCAGGTTTTTCACGTCGATGAACGAGAGGGCGGTGAAGCAGACGAATACAAAGATGTCGCGAACAAAAGCCAGATTGTCGTCCTCGAACTCATGGGTTACGACGGCCTTCAGCTCTTCCTCGGTCAGGAATTCCCTTTCCTTGCAGTTGGGGCTTATGTGAAACTGCGCGAAAGGGTTGCGGGGAATCTTGCCGTTATAGTGCGCCCTCAGAACGACACCCTTCAGCCACATGCAACGCTGCCAGATAGTGGCATTGGCCAGTCCTCGGTCTGTGCTGAGATAAACGGAAAAGTCCTTGATGAACTCTGGCGTCAATTCCAGCATCGACATGTCCGTGCGACGATAGTGCGACTGTATGAACTCAGCCACATCTTTTCGTGAGCGTTCCATGGCCCACAAGGTACTGGCAACCCTGTCTTTTCCCACACGTTTTTTCTGATTGGCGATGTCCTTGTCGAAAGCACTCAGCAGCGTCTCATATTCGCTACCGAAGCCCTGATAGGAGTTGCGTACCATCTCAGCCGTGACAAAAGCCTCGCGGTCTGACAAGTGCTGATAGTGCTTGATGATCTGCGCCTTGATATTATCCAACTCTCGGTTAATCTGCAAAGCCTCCTTGCTTCGTCCCCTGGCACAATTGCCCTTCACGTCCCACATGTCAAGCGGGATGGACTTCTTACAACTGAACTGGCTCTGAGTGCCGTTAATCGTAACCCTGCTCATCACTGGCACCACACCATTCTTCTCCTTACTCTTGTTCACGTAGAACAAAATGTTGAATGTACTTCTCATGTTTCTTATTCCTTTTTAATTTTGGGCTGCAAAACTACTATCTTTTGGGTTATCCATCGCCATGAAAAATGTAGCAGTTTGCGGAATAAGAAACGAGCTGTGAAGAGGCGGTGAAAAGTGCGCCATTTTGCCCCAATTTGCTTAGTCGAAAAACCAGTATTAGAACCCTGTTTTCGGGTTACGAATTAGAAACCTAACTCCTTCACCAATCCTCCCCATTTTGCTTTTTGACCCATATTAAACTTCTTCATTCTTCCCCCCTTGCCTTTATTTCAGGCCGAATTGCGTTAATCTTCCAAAATCGTTTTCTTTTTACAAGCTTTTTTCGTTTATCTTTGAAACGGCCAAAAGAAAAGTGGAAAAAGTTAGCGAAACAAACTTTTTCGGACTCAGAAGGTATATACCCCCTGAGTAAAAAGAGCGAAATCCTGCATTTCCTGCACTTGCTGTTGAGTATCAATAAGTTAGATTCAATTTTCCTACACTGAAAGTGTCACTTTTCCTACACTGCGACGGAGCGAGTTACAGAGTGCGCCTTTCAGTGTAACTTCAGTGTAGGAATCAGTGTAGGAAATTTCTGCGTAAGTCTCTGACTGTCAGCATCAAGTGTAGGAAATGCAGGTTTTTGACAACTGAAGTCGTGTATAGACACTGTGGATACTATGCATTAACAGTGTGAAAACATAGTTTTGACGAGGTGAAAACATAGTTTTCAGGGCATGAAAACATAGTTTTGAGAGCGTGAATGTATAGGTTTATTATAGAATAGGTGTATGAACGAAAAAATGTCTGTGATGATATGTGATAATTGGCAGAATTGTTGTACCTTTGCCAATAAATTGGCGAAGTTACTACACTCGGCATAAAAAAAGAATGAATTCTTTTTGCATTTCGCTCGTTTTTTCGTAACTTCGCAGCGTGAAATTTCATTCGACGATATTGACAGCAACACTCTTGGCTGTCGTTCTGCTGTTGGCAGGCTCTTGTAGCCGGCAGGGAGAACGTAGTGCAAGAAAGATTACCGATGCGGACAGTTTGATAGAGGCGGCCCATCAGTCGCACAATTATGAAGTGTTGCGTCAGTTGGTAGACAGTTTTCAGCGTGCAGGCTCTCTTTCTGATATTCAGGCGAACTACTGGCTGGGTTATGTCTATTCGCGCAAGGGTCAGCAGCGTATTGCAGAGATTCACTGGAAAAATGCGCTCAATGACGAAGCGTCAGATGCGGTGTCGCTGGATTACTATGCACGGTCGGCCAGTCGTCTGGCCAGTTTGCTGCTGTTGAAAGGTGACAACGAAGGAACGCTGACCGTTGCCTTGGCTGCAAAGAAACGAATGGATGAGTACCATCTGGACACGCTGAGCGAATATTCTAATCTTTTGGCAACTATTGGCAGTTGCCAGTTGAAGTTGCGAAATCCGGAGCAGGCAGCCAGCACGTTTGAGGAGGTCTATCAGAACTATCTGCAACTACTGAAGAAAGACCGGACGGGTTCTTTGTACAAGAGTGCTATAGTTGGTATGATTAATACAGTGAAAGTATACTTGGATGAGCATTCTTTCGAAAGTGCTTATTCGTGGACAGAGCGCTTCGATTCTATTCTTACCTACTATGAGGCACAACCTGCCAGCGATAAGGATTATGCCGATAAGCAGCGTGCACGCCTGAACATTTACCGCGCGACAGTCTTACAGGAAATGGGAAGGGATAATGATGCGGCGAAGGCTTATCAGGCGGCTTTGAATACGAACTATGCGCAGACAGCTGACGGCTATATTGAAGCCATCGATTACCTGATGGCGGCAAAACGATGGAATGAGGCTGCTGACAATCTGGAATGTTTGGACAGTCAGATCAGCCGCTACGGCATGTCACTTTCGCTTGACAATATTCAGAAGTATTATCTTCCTAAGTTTCGTGCCAATCTTGGTGCCCGACGTAAGGATTCGGTGATTGCTGTCGGTGCTCAGATTTGCAATGCCCTTGACAGTGCTATCTATCTGGCCAGGCAAGATGATGCTGCAGAACTGGCAACGATTTATGATACCCAGCAGAAGGAAGCGCAGATAGCCCGTCAGCGTGAGGAGATGACCCGCATTCAGATGATTGCGTTCATGGTTGCCTCAGTACTCGTCGTCGGCTTCCTGTTCGTCTATATCCTGAACAAGCGCAAGGCTTCCCACCGTCTGAAGGCGGCCCACGCCAAACTGGAGGAAGCCCACGGACAGCTGAAGGTGGCCTACGACCAGTTGGAGGATACCACCAAGGCTAAGGAGCGTATCGAGAGTGAACTGCGCATTGCCCGTAACATCCAGGCAACGATGGTGCCCAGCGTGTTCCCCAACAGAGAGGGGCTCGACCTCTTTGCCTCTATGACGCCGGCCCGTGAGGTGGGTGGTGACCTCTACGACTATCTGTTGCTGGACGACCAGCTTTATTTCTGTGTGGGCGACGTAAGCGGCAAGGGTGTGCCAGCCAGCCTCTTCATGGCTCAGGCCATACGCCTCTTCCGTTCTATCGCCAAGCAGCGCCACACGCCGGCAACCATTGCCACGCGCATCAACAACGAACTGACGGAGGACAACGAGGAAGGCATGTTTGTGACGATGTTTATCGGACTGGTCAACCTGAAGACCGGACGGCTCGATTATTGTAATGCTGGCCATAACCCGCCAGTCTTGGGTGTTGATGGCAACGACCGTTTCATGGAAGTGGAGTCGAATGCGCCCATCGGACTATGGCCGGAGCTGGAATATGTCGGCGAGTATGTGGAGACAATTAAGGGTCAGATGCTGTTGGTGTACTCCGATGGCTTGAACGAGGCTGAGAACCGTCAGCAGCAGCAGTTTGGCGACGATCATCTGCTCGACATTCTGAACCGTCAGCACTTCCATAGCAGCAAGGCGCTCATCGACCATCTGAATGCAGAGGTCGTCCGTCACCGTGATGGCGCGGAGCCCAATGACGACTTGACGATGCTCAGTCTGATGATACTTTAGGCGACCTGAAGGTCTAATTGAGAATTGAGAGTTTATATATAAATAGTTAGTAGTTATTATTATGGCAAAAAAAGCATTATTGATGATTCTCGATGGATGGGGAATCGGTAAACAAGGCAAGGGCGACGTGATTTTTAATACGCCTACTCCTTATTTGGATTATCTGACAGCCGTTTCGGCACACTCTCAGCTGCAGGCGAGCGGCGAGGATGTCGGTCTGCCCGACGGACAGATGGGTAACTCAGAAGTCGGTCACCTGAATATTGGTGCCGGCCGTATTGTCTATCAGGACCTGGTGAAGATCAATCGCGCCTGCAAGGACGGCAGCATCGTAGAGAATCCACAGGTGAAGGCTGCCTACACCTATGCTAAGGAGAACGGTAAGAAGCTGCACCTGATGGGTCTGTGCTCTGACGGTGGTGTACACTCAAGCCTCGACCACCTGTTCAAGCTCATCGAAGTAGGCAAGCACTACGGTCTGAAGAACCAGACGTTCGTACACTGCTTCATGGACGGTCGTGATACTGACCCCAAGAGCGGTAAGGGCTTCATCGAGCAGGTTACCAAGGTTTGCGCTGACAACGACGCAGCTATCGCCAGCATCGTAGGTCGTTTCTACGCTATGGACCGTGACAAGCGCTGGGAGCGCGTGAAGGAGGGTTACGACCTCATCGTCAACGGTACTGGTAAGCAGGCTACCGATATGGTGAAGGCTGTAGAGGAGAGCTATGCCGACGGCGTTACCGACGAGTTCATCAAGCCTATCCACAACAGCACCGTGAACGGATGCATCGAGGAGGGCGACGTAGTAATCTTCATCAACTTCCGTAACGACCGTGCCAAGGAGCTCACCATCGTGCTCACTCAGCAGGATATGCCTGAGCAGGGCATGAAGACCATTCCTGGCCTGCAGTACTACTGCATGACTCCATATGACGCTTCATTCACGGGTGTACACATCCTCTTCCCCAAAGAGAACGTGGAGAACACGCTGGGCGAATACCTCTCTCAGCAGGGCAAGAAGCAGCTGCACACCGCAGAGACCGAGAAGTACGCTCACGTAACCTTCTTCTTCAACGGTGGTCGCGAGGCTCCCTACGAGGGTGAGGACCGTATCCTCGTTCCTTCTCCAAAGGTGGCTACCTACGACCTGAAGCCAGAGATGAGTGCCTACGAGGTGAAGGACAAGCTGGTAGAGGCTATCAACACTCAGAAATATGACTTCATCGTGGTGAACTTTGCCAACGGTGACATGGTAGGCCATACAGGTGTCTACAACGCTATCGCCAAGGCTGTATGGGCTGTTGACCACTGCGTAGAGGCTGTCATTGAGGCTGCCAAGGCCAACGACTACGAGGCTATCATCATTGCCGACCACGGTAATGCTGACAATGCCATCAACCCCGACGGCACTCCTAACACCGCTCACTCACTGAACCCCGTACCTTTCATCTATGTAACCAACAACAACTCGGCTACAGTGAAGGACGGTCGTCTGGCCGATGTGGCTCCCTCTATCCTGCATATCATGGGATTGGAGCAGCCTAAGGACATGACAGGCGAGAATCTGATAGTGGACTAATCCTCGTCCATATCCTTATCCAGCTGGCCGCTCCAGAGATACTTTTTGGTCTCTTGGGCGGCTACGCTGCTTAATAGCAGCAAGGCCACCAGATTAGGAATGGCCATGAGTGCGTTCATGCAGTCGGCAATGTTCCAGATGATGTCGAGATTGATGATGCTGCCAAAGAAGAGTGCTACGATATACAAGATGCGATAGAAACGGTTCGTATGGCGTTTCTCAATGTAGTTGACAGCACTCTCGCCATAGTAGCTCCACCCTAAGATGGTGCTGAAGGCAAAGGTCAGAATGCCAAAGGTCAGCAGGGGAGCACCAACGTATGGAATCTTTGAGAAGGCAACCTTCGTCAGCGCTGCACCATCAGCACAGCTGATGTCTGGATAGGCAATAATACTGCTCACCAACACAATACCCGTCAAAGCACAGATGACAACCGTATCCCAAAATGTTCCTGTACTCGATACCAATGCCTGACGAACAGGATTACGGGTCTGGGCAGCAGCTGCCACAATGGGGGCAGAGCCCATACCACTCTCGTTAGAGAACAGACCGCGGGCAATACCATAGCGGGCTGCCATCATCACCGTAGCACCCACAAAGCCTCCGCCTGCAGCAGCAGGATTGAAGGCAGCATGGACGATGAGCTGAATAGCAGGCCATACATAAGCGCTGTTCATACAAAGAATGACGATGCACCCTATGACATAAAGCAGCGCCATGAAAGGTACAAAGATGGTACACACACGGGCTATAGCTTTGACACCACCTAAAATGACACAAGCTGCCAGGATACAGACGAAGAGGCCCACCATCCACGTAGGAATGCCAAAGGTCTCGCTGGCCAATAAGGCAATAGAGTTTGCCTGTACGGTACAGCCAATGCCAAACGAAGCCAACGCTGTAAAGACAGCAAACAGGATGGCCAGCCACTTCATACCCAACCCACGCTCCAAGGCATACATCGGACCACCGTAAGTATGGCCATCCTTGCCGTGAACGCGATACTTGACTGCCAACAAACCCTCTGCATACTTCGTAGCCATACCGAAGATGCCCGTCAGCCAGCACCACAAAACAGCACCTGGCCCACCTAAAGCTACAGCTGTGGCTACGCCCACAATGTTACCCGTACCAATGGTGGCCGCCAAAGCCGTTGCTAAGGCACCAAACTGGCTGACATCGCCGGCAGAGCCAGGATCTTTCTTGACAGAAAGACGGATGCCAGTGAATAGCTTTCGCTGGGGTATACGCAAACGGAAAGTCAGGAACACGTGCGTACCTAATAATAATATAATCATGGGCCACCCCCAAAGGAAGGAACTCAGCAGTTGAAAGAATTCATTAATCGGCTCCATAGTCTAGTTTTATTGTTTTGTGTATTGAATGGCAAGCATGGTCAGGTCGTCACTCTGTTCGGCATTGCCGACAAAAGACTGAACGGCTATCGTCATTTTCCGGATAATCTGTTCGGATTGCTGATATTGCAGGGGTGACAAGCTGTTGGCCGTGCTAACGATACGCTTGTCGCCAAACTGCTGCTGGTATTCGTTTTCAGCCTCGTTCAGTCCGTCGGTGTAAAGGAAGATGGCAGTTTGCGATGGGATGGTAACTTCCTGTACGGTGTATGCCCAGTCAGCCTCGATGCCTATGGGCAGGTTTGCGTCGCAAGGTAGCTCCTTGACATCTTGGCCTATCAGTAGCGGCGATTCGTGGCCGGCATTACTATAGCGCAGCACGCCAGTGGTCAGGTCAAGGATGCCGATAAACATCGTCACGAACATCGTCATCTCGTTGTTTTCGCTCATCGACTCGTTAATGGCCTTGGCAATGACATGGGGCTCTTGCACATGGGCAGACACATTGCGGAACAGCGAACGTGCTACGGCCATGAACATGGAGGCAGGTACACCCTTGCCGCTTACGTCGCCAATGCAGAAGAACAGCTTCTCGTCGCGGATGTAGAAGTCGAAGAGGTCGCCGCCGACGGCCTTGGCAGGTTTTACCTGTCCGTAGATGTCAATGTCCTCACGTTCCGGATAGGGTGGGAAGGTCTTGGGCAGCATCGACATCTGGATGGTGTGTGCTATCTTCAGCTCACTCTCGATAGAAGCTTTTTGGGCGGTTGTCGTCTTGAGCTCATCGACATACTTGGTGAGCGACTGCTGCATCTGTTCGAATGAGTCGCGTAGCAGGTGTATCTCGTCTTGGCTCTTCAGAGAAGGAAGCTGCGTATTAAAGTTTCCCTTGGAAACCTCATTAGCTGACTCTGCCAGTTGCTTCAGCGGTTTGGCGGCTTTCTTGATAACCCTTCGACCGAAGAAATAAACGACCAGCAAACCGAAGAGAATCATGAAAATCATGATGCCACCGATGCCATATCCGAATATATTGACAAAGATTGACGGAATGACCAGCGCAAGCGTCCAGTCGGTGAATTTGACGGGTGTATAGCTGATATAGACCTCCTCGCCATCCAGCATGAATTCAGAGTCGTTGCCGCTATGAAGACCCAAAATGTCTTGAGTGGTGTTGTCAGGATCGTCACCTACATAGGTCTGGAATTTATCCTTGAGCACACGCTTACGGTCAGGGTGTATGAGGAAGGTGCCTGTAGAATCGACCATGAAGTAGTAGATATTGTGATCAGCGCTCCATTCAGCATCTTCATCCACATTGGTGGTAACGCTAATGGAATCATCGTAACGCGTTCTTCTGTTCTTGCCGAAGAGGCGTACTTTCTCGTTCAGCCATTCGAGCGACATGTCGACACCGAGGATGGCCACCGTGCGGTTATGCTTATCGTGGATGGGCATGGTGTAGGAAACCAGAGGCGTATAATGGTCGATGCTGTCTATATAGCCCTTACCCCACAAGCCTTCATTCCTGCTGAGCGCCTCCTTGAACCATGTGTCGTTCAGGTAGTCGTGCCGCTTATCGCCTAGGATCTTTGTCTCGATGGTGGTACTGTCAACACGCACGGCATAGGGACAGAACCAACGTCCTTTCTTGGGATAGTAGTTGTCGACAAAGCTGATGCCACAACTGCGCATGTAGGGGTTCTTCTTGAGCATGCGCTCCATGAGCCCCATCATCTTATCAGGTTGGTCGAGACAATCTTCGATAACGGGAGCATTATTGACAGAGGCAACATAGAGGTCGGACGTGATGCGGCGAATCTCCTCGTATTCACCCTTCACCAGACGGTTGCTGATAACGGCGGCGCCTGCGTAAACCAATAAATAACCAATCCAGAATACCAAGAAAGTGGGGATGCCCATGATGATGAGCATACGCAGCATGATGCGCCACGTCAAACGTTTGGCAAAGGAGCGGGGATAGCCTGACTTTTGCTTTTTCTTGAAGATAGATAACATAACCTTGATAGTTTGCTTGCAAAGATACAATTTTTTTCCTATCTTTGCAAACAAAACAGTAAAAGATGACCAACGTAAAGATAGAACCCACGTGGAAAGCACATCTGCAGGCGGAATTTGAGAAGCCTTATTTCGCTGGACTGACAGGTGCTGTACGTCAGGAATATGCTGCAGGAACGTGTTATCCGCCAGGCAGTCTGATCTTCAATGCCTTCAACCTGTGCCCGTTCGACCAAGTGAAGGTGGTGATTATCGGACAAGACCCCTACCACGAGCCTGGACAGGCTCACGGGCTGAGTTTCTCAGTGCAGGACGGGGTACAGTTTCCGCCCTCACTGCAAAACATCTTCAAGGAGATACAGCAGGACTTGGGCACACAGATTCCCACATCCGGCAATCTGACGCGCTGGGCGGAGCAAGGTGTCTTACTGCTCAACGCCACGCTGACCGTTCGTGCCCATCAAGCCAACAGTCACTCAACACTGGGCTGGCAGACATTTACAGATGCAGCCATCCGTGCGCTGGCTGCCCATCGTGAACATCTGGTTTATATGCTGTGGGGTGGCTATGCTCGCTCAAAGGCATATATGATTGACAAGACGAAGAACCTGGTTCTGGAGTCTGTACACCCCTCACCGCTAAGTGCTAACCGTGGTGGCTGGTTCGGCCAGCACCAGTTCTCGCGCTGTAATGATTATTTGAAACAAAATGGTATAGAGCCCATCGTATGGTAAACGAAATTCCTCCCATCATCGAAGTCGGTGGTATCCTGATATCCTCAGATATCATCACCGAATATTTTTGTTGTGACTACGAGAAGTGTAAAGGCATCTGCTGTGTCGAGGGCGATGCTGGTGCCCCTGTGACGATGGACGAGATAGCAGGCATTGAGGATGTGTTGGATACCGTGTGGTCACAATTGTCGGCATCTGCCCAGAGTGTTATCGATAAGCAGGGTGTCGCCTATACCGACAAGGATGGAGAACTGGTGACAAGTATCGTTCGTGGAAAGGATTGCGTGTTCACCTGTTACGATGGAGACGGTTGCCTGTGTGCCTTGGAGAAAGCATACCGCAGTGGCAAGACGAAGTTTTGCAAACCCATCAGCTGTGCCTTGTATCCTATTCGCGAAAAAAACTTCGGCAATGGACTCATCGGTCTTAATTATCACCGATGGGCTGTCTGCCGTGATGCCATAGAAAAAGGGAAGGCTCTTCGCCTTCCCGTCTATCGCTTTCTGAAAGAACCACTCATACGTCGCTTTGGTGACGCTTGGTACGAGGAACTTTGCGAGGTTGCAGCCCTTTTCGAAACTCCGTCGGACTGACACCCACATGTTCCTTGAAATATTTGCCTAAGAATGACTGGTTGGCAAAGTTCATCTTCTCGGTAATCTGTTTGATGTTCAGCGTCGAGTTGTTCAGCAGTACCCTAAGCTCAAGTACAACGTAACTTTCTATCCACTCGTTGGGTGTCCGCTTGGATGCCATCTTGACGGTTTCCGACAGGTACTTGGGTGTAATCTCCAACTGTTGGGCATACCAGCTGACGCGTCGCTCTGAGCGGAAATTCTGCTCCAACAACTGTATGAACTTTGAGAAGATCTCCTCAGCACGTACATGCAGTTCTGTGGTATTCTGCTCAATGCGCCAGATAACGTTGCTCATGTCGTAGAACATTGCCAGCAACAATGCCTTCATCAAATCTATGCGGGAGTGATGGCTCTTGTCATTCATCTTTTCACGGATGAAATGATAATAGCGGTTGAATGTTGCAATCTCGTTGGGGGTGAGTTGTACGACAGGGTTCTTCATCGAGAAAAGCAGCAATGCCGACACGTTTTGCACGTTCTGCACGAAACCGTGATAGAACGGTGTGCTGACCAGAATGCTGAGACATTCGAAGTCGGGAGATGCCTCGTAGTTACCCATAATATGACGGTCGGAAATAAACAGCAGGTCGCCAGCCTTCACGTGTTGTTCGTGGGTGTCAACGGTATATCTTGCTGTGCCCTTGCTGCATAACGCCATCACGATAAAATTCATACGAACAGGCTCTTGGGCAGATGTTCCATTAATACTATCGGTCAGTACCAGACCTTCTTTCATGTATTCCGCATGCCCCCACTTGGAAGCCATTTCCAGCGTTGTGTCTTTTATAGCATTCTTTTTCATGTCGGCAAAGTTACGAAAAGTCACGCACAAAAACAAAGAAAAGCATCCATTTTTTGTTAAGAGAGAGTAACTTTTGTTATTTCGGCATTTCCACTATGAAGCGGCAACCGGCATGATAGGAGCTGTCAAGCAGAATGTCGCCGCCGAGACTGATGGCGTGGCGCTTGGCCAGTGGAAGTCCGAGGCCCAGACCTTCAGAGAGGTCATCGACTTTTGCAAAAGGCTTGAAGATTTTTTTCTGCTCTTCTTCCGAGATGCCCGTTCCCGTGTCCTCGACGATAAAGCGCACGGTGCTATCGGTCTGTGTGATGCGTACCGTCAGGTGCTTGCCGTCGGAGTATTTGGCGGCATTATAGAGTAATTCACGTAGGGTATGCATCAGACTTAGTCGATTGCTCTGTATGCAAATGTCGTCAGGCAGCTCGCTCTCCATTGTGATGAGTATGGATGGGAAGTAGTGTTGTGTGTGTCTGATGCTTTCACGGGCTACCTCGTTACACGACACTTTGTCGTCGCGTCGGATCTGCTGCTCTTCGAAGACGCCGACATCTGAACTGTCAAAAAGCATCAGCACCATGCGCTCCAAGTGGCGCGCATTGTGGCGCATGGCTTCAGAGATGATAGCTATCTCGTCGTCTTTGTCGATGTATGTTGACTTGACGCCTTTGCGTCGTGAGGTTAGACTCTCACGCAGTACCTGCGAGAAGCCCATGATGATGTTCAGTGGGGTGCGTATCTGGTGTGATACGTTCTGAATGAACTCTGTCTTCTGTCGGAGCGCCTTTTCGGCCAGTTTAGTGACCTGTGTAAGCTCTTCGTTCTGCTTTTTGGTCTCTTCTGTGGTATGTCGTATGCCGCCCATGTGGAAATTCAGCGATTGCTGCATGGTGGCAAAGCTGTTTTGTAACTGTCCGATAGCATCGTCGCGATTGGTACGTGGGATGAACTCGTCGTATTTGCCTGCGGCAATCTGTTGGGTGGTGTCTACCAACTGGCTAAGCGGACGGATGGCACGGCTTACAATGTGGTGAGAGAGGGTTGTGATGACCAGCAGTCCGATGGCAATAATAGCGATAATGATGTAGAGTAGCTGGTGATAACTCTTCAGGATATTACTATCGGGACATACCAGCGCCAGGCTCCAGTCTGTTCCTGGCACTTGGCTGTAGCTGACGTGGTAGAGTCGTCCATCTAAGGTAATATGCATCGTACCGTTGTTGCCTGCCGTCATCTCATGGCCCAGGGCAATCCTGTCGGAATGGCGGTTGGGGTCTGCACCGGTGAAGATGGTCCTGCCCTTTGTGTATGTCAAGTCGGGATGGATAAGATAGTTTCCCTGGCTGTTAACCAATACATAGTAACTCTCTGGGAAGGCATGGCAGGCTTTCTTGATGGTCTCGGAAAGTTTGTGCAAGGAAAGATCAGAGGCAATGATACCAATGAGTTGGCCGCTTTTGTTGTAAAGGGGCTTGCAGTATTTGGCCGTCAAATGGTCGTGCTCATCAGTCTTTTCATCATTGTCTTGGAAAGGGTCGACCCAACAGGGCTGTCCTGTTTCTTTTGCCTTCTTATACCACGCTTTATGGTAATAATATGATTTCTCACTGGTTGTTACCGTTGTCGTGTCTCCGGTATGTGTCGTGTTGGCTGAGAAGAAATGGTCGTATGAAGGGAACATACCCGGTTCGATGGTGATGGTACAGCCGTTGACGTGTCTGTTAAGCCTGACAATTTGCTGGGTGACGCCTTGTATCGAGTGAGGGTCGAAGTGATCTTCCACGAGCCATGTATTTGCATTCGTGGCAGTCCTGACGGCACTCATGTAGTTGCAGACGTGGTGTATGGTCGTATTGAGCACGCTGTTGACATGTTGTGCAGCCTCTTTGCGGATGAAGTATCGTGACTGGATGAAGAAGATGCCCAGCGCCAGGATGAAGACGGGGACAGCCATCAGCAGGATACTGACGCTGAGGTGTGTCGACATGGAATGCCGAACGTTATAGAGGAACTTCTGGAAGATGCTATTCATGCGTTACCTCCTTTCCGTTCTCTTTTTCGGCAGATTGCAACAGGTGGTTCAGTAGGTCGATAATCTTATCACCCTCTTGTTGGATGATGTCCGTTTCGTGGTCGACCTGTTGCTGACTGATGTCGTGATAATGGGTACAAATGGTTTCTACGCTTTCCTTGATAGCCTGTGATGGCGCAATCATCTGGTTGGTCATGTTATGCAGGAAAGCGGTCTTCATACGGTCACCCTCTTGTGCCAGCTGGTAGGCTTCGCGTAGCTCTTTGCTATGCTTTTGCAGGGCGTTGGTCAGTTGTTCCAGCGTGTTGATATGCGTAGACAGTGAACGCTGCATCTGCTGGAAATTCTCTTGTAGCTGTCCTATTTCGTCATCTCGGCGTGTGTCGGGAATCGTCTCTTCGTAGTGCCCTTGGGCGATGTGCTGTGCCGTTGTCGTGAGCATATTCAGCGGCAACAGCTGGCGGTGAGTAATCAGTCGGCAGAGCAGATAGAATAGTAATAGTCCACCAATAGCAATGGCCAGCACATAGGAAAGCAGCAGGTTGTAGTCGCCAAAGATGTCGTCGTCAGGATATACCACACCGATGCTCCAGTTGAGTTCTTCCTTGGTGCGTCCAGGGATTTCCGCACGCAGGAAAGGTTTGAACATGACATGCCAGTCCTCATTGTCTTTTTCAAACGACTTGAAGTCGCTCTTGCCGGCAATCATGGCCTTGGCAATCTCTTGAATGGACTGGTTGGCATCTTGTACGTTGGGTAAAAAGACCATCTGATGCTTCAGCTTCTCCAGATTAGGGTGGACGATAAACGAACCGTTGCGGCTTATCAGTACAGTGTAACCATTATCGGAAGGTTTGGCGGTACGGATGATGCGGGAAAGGAGTCCGACAGATAAATCGGCCGCCATGACGCCGACGCATTCTCCTGAGCGGTCATAGATTGGCAGACAGAAGGTGGTTACCACTTCGTTGCCGACAATGGCTTGTTTCTGTGGATTGGTCCATATCGCATGTCCTGTTTCCATGGGTATGGTGTACCACTCCTGCTCAGTATATTGGGTGTTGTCTAAGACTTTTTGCTGGTTGTCTCTTTCGTCAGCAATGACCCCATTGCTGTCCTTGTGTGCACAGGCTAAGAAACCTTTGTAGCCAGAAAAGTAGCCTGGCTTGAAGGCAATGGTGCAGCTGCCGATATAACGATTACTTTCTATCAGTCGGCGGCAGTAGGTATACATGCGGTCGGGCTCTTGCAGATGAGAAAGAACATCCCAGTAGATGTTGCCAGCCGACTGTTCAACGCTTAACAGTACGTTGTCGATATGTTGTACGGTGCCCTCCAGAGTGTGCTCCGCATTATGCATTGCTTCCTGCTTTAGTGTCTGGCGCGAGAAATAAAACATCACAACCAGAGACACTAAAAGCAAGAGTGCAATTTCGCAGACCACCATCAGAGATAGTCTGACGGAGAGGGCTTTGTAAATCATTAATTATGCATCAATATTCGCATAGGTAGCGTTCTTCTCGATGAACTGGCGACGGGGTTCGACGTCGTCGCCCATGAGCATAGAGAAAATCTCGTCAGCTTCAGCAGCATTCTCGATGGTCACCTGCTTCAGCAGGCGGTTCTCGGGATTCATGGTGGTCTCCCACAGCTGCTCGGGGTTCATCTCACCCAAACCTTTGTAACGCTGGGTGTGCAACGCTGATGCATTCTCGTCGCCAGCCACATATTTGTCGATGAAGGCCTGGCGCTGCTGCTCGGTATAGCAGTACTCTGAGAACTTCTTATAGGTACACTTGTAGAGTGGGGGAGTAGCGATATAGAGATGTCCGCCCTGAATGACCTGAGGCATAAAGCGGTAGAAGAGCGTCATGATTAGCGTGTCGATGTGTGAACCATCGACGTCGGCATCGGTCATGATAATAATCTTGTCGTAGCGCAGCTTGTCGATGTTGGCCTCGCGGTCGCCCTCGCCGTCTACGCCGAAGCGTACACCAATCGACTGGATGATGTTCATCACCGACTCGGCCTCGAAGACGCGGTGCCACTGTACTTTCTCCACATTCAGAATCTTACCACGCAGCGGCAGGATGGCCTGGAAGTGACGGTCGCGACCCTGCTTGGCTGAACCACCGGCGGAGTCACCCTCGACGAGGAAGATCTCACAAACCTTGGGGTCTTTCTCTGAGCAGTCGGCCAGCTTACCAGGCAGACCACCACCCGTCATCGGGTTCTTGCGCTGTACACTCTCACGGGCCTTGCGGGCAGCAATACGAGCGGTAGCAGCCAGCACCACCTTTTCGCAGATCTGCTTAGCTTCTTTCGGATGCTCCTCCAGATAGTTGGTCAGCGCCTCGCCGACAGCCTGCTGTACGGCACCAGCGACCTCTGAGTTACCCAGCTTGGTCTTGGTCTGTCCCTCGAACTGAGGCTCAGCGACCTTGATAGAGATAACGGCTGTCAGACCCTCGCGGAAGTCATCGCCAGCCAACTCAATCTTGGCCTTCTCAATTTGCTTCGAGATGTTGGGATCTTCGTCGGCATACTTCTTCAGCGTACGGGTCAGAGCCATACGGAAGCCCTGCAGGTGGGTACCACCCTCGATGGTGTTGATATTGTTGACGTAAGAGTGGATGTTCTCGCTGTAGTCGGTGTTGTACATGACAGCGACCTCGATGGGCACACCCTGCTTCTCGGTCTTTAGGTAGATGACGTCGTCGAAGAGGTGGGTGCGGTGACGGTCTACGTAGCGCACAAACTCCTTCAGACCTTCCTTGGCGTGGAACACCTCCTTCTTGAGGTTACCGTCTTCATCAGGACGCATATCCTGCAGCGTAATGGTGATGCCGGCATTCAGGTAAGCCAGCTCACGCATACGCTTGGCGATGATGTCGTACTTATACTCGGTAGTGGTAAAAATGCTACCGTCGGGCCAAAACTGCTGGCGCGTACCAGTTAGGTCGGTGTCGCCCACAATCTTCACGTCGTACAGCGGCTTACCCTTCTCGTACTCCTGCTGATAGATATGTCCGTTGCGGAATACCTGAGACAGCATGTGGGTTGACAGGGCGTTCACACAGCTCACGCCCACACCATGCAGACCACCAGAGACCTTATAGGAACCCTTGTCGAACTTACCACCAGCGTGCAGCACCGTCATCACGACCTCGAGGGCTGACTTGTGCATCTTCTCGTGTTCGTCGACAGGGATACCACGTCCGTTGTCCTGAACGGTGATAGAGCCGTCTTCATTAATTGTTACCTCAATGTGTGTGCAGTAGCCTGCCATTGCCTCGTCGATAGAGTTGTCGACGGTTTCATTTACTAAGTGGTGGAGACCCTTTTCGCTGATGTCTCCGATATACATGGCCGGACGCTTGCGCACGGCCTCCAAACCCTCGAGTACCTGAATGTTACTCGCGGAATAGTTGCTTTCTTTGTTCAGTTCTTCTGCCATATTTAAAAAGTACTTCTTAATAGGGTGCAAAGTTATAAAAAAAACATGAAACAAACGAATGTTTGGACGTAAAAAAAGACTGCAAATTGTTAACAATTGCAGTCTTCTATCATCTTGCTCCGATTTTTATCCCAGCTTGCTGATGTGGTTGCAGAGGCTTGACTTCAGATTGGCAGCCTTATTCTTGTGAATAATGTTCTGCTTAGCCAGCTTGTCCAGCATCTTCTGTACTTTCGGATACAAAGCAACAGCCTCGTCCTTGTTGGTCATGGCACGCAGCTTGCGAACAGCGTTGCGCATGGTCTTTGCATAGTAGTGGTTGTGCTCTGCCTTTTTCTTGTCCTGACGAATTCTCTTCAGGGATGACTTGTGGTTTGCCATTTTAATTTTCTTTTTTTTAAAATTGTTGAACTTAAAGCTTGTGGGTCTTGCGTCTCTTGCGGACTGCCCTGGGCGGAGGTATTAACCTCCTCTGCCACCATTCCCGTTTCCAGTAGCACTTGGCTGTGCAGATGACAGATTTAGTGGTAGTCCCTAGGAGAGTCGAACTCCTCTTTAGAGAATGAAAATCTCTCGTCCTAACCGATAGACGAAGGGACCATCGCCATGAAAAGCGGGTGCAAAGGTACTAACTTTAATTAAGAATTAAGAAATAAGAATTAAGAAAACATAAAGAATTAAATATATTTAACAACTTCCCGCTTTAAAAACTCTTAATTCTTAACTCTTAACTCTTAACTTCTTTGTATCTTTGCCCTCGTGTTAGTGAAAACAGAAGCAATTGTGCTCCATTCTTTCAAGTATGGGGAGTCTCGCTTGATAGTCGATATGTTTACCCGCGAGGTGGGTAGACTGTCGTTTATCGTGCCGTTGCCCAAGACGCCAAAGTCGCGCATGAAGAAGCAATATTTCCAACCGATGACGCTCTTGGAGATAGAGTGCGACGTGCGCCAACGGGTGCAATTGCAGAAGCTGAAAGATGTCCGCCTGTTGTCGGCCTACACGTCTGTTCCTTTCTCGCCAGAGAAGTTGGCACTCTCGCTCTTCACGGCAGAGTTCCTCTATCACGCCCTGCGGTCAGAGCAGTGCAACGAACCCATGTTCGCCTATGTCTGCGACGCTATGCGGTGGCTTGATGCCGTAGAGACGGGCTTTGCCAATTTCCATCTGACGTTTCTCATGCGCCTGTCGCGCTTCTTAGGTTTCTATCCCAACCTCGACGACTATGTCAACGGCTGTGTCTTCGACCTGCGTGCCGCCACCTTCTCGTTGCAGGTTCCCACACATCGCGACTTTCTGCAACCCGATGATGCCCAGCGTATTCACACGCTGATGCGTATGGATTTCCCCACCATGCGCCTCTATCGCCTCAGCCGTCACGACCGCAACCGCATCGTCGACGTCCTGCTCTACTACTACCGCCTGCACATCCCCCAGTTCCCTGAACTCAAGAGCCTCAGCGTACTCCAGGAGTTGTGGGCAGACTGATATACCGCCCTACGGCATCAAGGCATATCTGCCACCTTATTATATTTATGTAGTTGCCCCAAAAGATGCTACAGCAATTCGGGCAGTTGGAAGAGCTTGACGCTGTTCGAGCCTTTAATCAAGATATAGCGACCTGCGGGCTGCTGCTGGGCAATGGCGTCTTTGACCTCGTCGACATTTGCAAAGGTGCGGAAGGGGCTGTCGAGCTGTTGGAACGCTGAGCCTACGAGCCATACCTCGTCGAAGCGGGCTTCTTGCAGCATGTCAATCACCTTCTGGTGTTCCTCCTTAGAGACATCACCCAGTTCACCCATCATACCCAGGATGGCCATCTTGGGCGACACCTCCATCATGCGGAAGTTGTCGATAGCTGCCTTCATCGAGGTGGGGTTGGCGTTATAGGCGTCGACAATCAGGTGGTTCTTTTCTGTCTCCGTCAGCTGTGAGCGGTTGTTGGTGGGCACATAGTGTGATAGCGCGTGATTGATCTGCTCGAAGGGGATGTTGTTGACATAGCCAACAGTAATGGCTGCCAGCATGTTGTCGAGGTTATAGGCACCAATGAGGTGGGTCTGCACCTCCATCCAGTCGCCAATGTATCCTGCGTCGTAATCCTGTTCGCGCCAGCGGAATTTCAGGAACGGTGCACAGGAGACGACCTCGCCGAGAATCACGATATGATCGTCATCCTTTTGGCCATAGTAATAGACGTCAGTCAACTTGTCCGACATCTGCATGAGGTGTTCATTGTCGTGATTGACAAAGACGGGCAACTGGTGCTCAAACAGATAGTCATACAGCTCGCCTTTTGTCTTGCAAACACCCTCGAAGGAGCCGAAGCCCTGCAGGTGGGCACGTCCTACGTTGGTGATGAGTCCGCAGGTGGGTTCGGCCGTCTCTACCAGCGTCTTGATGTCGCCAGGGTGCGAGGCTCCCATCTCTATGACGGCAATGTCGTGGTCGTCGTTCAGTCGGAACAGCGTCTTAGGCACACCTACATCGTTGTTGAAGTTGCCCTCGGTAGCCATCACGTTATAGCACTCAGAGAGTACGGCACGAATCAGCTCCTTCGTAGTCGTCTTGCCGTTCGTGCCTGTAATGCCGATGACGGGGATGTCGAACTGGCGACGATGCTCACGAGCCAGATCCTTGAAGGTCTGTAGGCAGTTGTCAACTCTAATTAATTGAGAATTGGCTGGCGCTATGTCTTCGTCAACGATAGCGTAGGCACAACCTTTCTCCAATGCCTGGAGTGCGAATTGGTTGCCATTAAACGACTCGCCCTTGAGTGCCAGAAAGATGCTGCCCTCGGGACAGTCGCGTGAGTCCGTGGTAATCTGCGGATGCTGTTGGTACAGCTTGTACAATTCTTTGATATCCATATCTTTCAGTTATAACCTTCTTATTTTATTTCACAGCGTCTTGCACCACCATACCTGCCAACATGAAGCCGAAGATGGCGGTGATGTGCGCGATGGTGCCATTGCCTTTGTCGTCGGGGTCAATAGGTTTCTTGTTTTCTAAGAGTTCGTCAGAATAGACGCACTGGAACTTGCGCTTGGGAAACTGCTTATCGCGCTTAAAGCGGTTGCGGAGAGCACGCGCAAGGGGGTCGCCCTTCACCTTCCAGAACTCAGCAGTCTTGATGCGTGCAGGGTCGAGTTTCAGGGCAGCACCCATCGATGAGAACAGCTTCGCCTTGGTCTGGCAAGCCAAAAGGATGAGTAGCGCCTTGTCTTTCAGCGAGTCAATGGCATCGATGATATAGTCGTAGCTGTCCAGATTGAAACTCTCAGCCGTCTCTGCCGTGAAGATCTGTTGCAGGGCTGTGATCTCTGCTGAGGGGTTGATGGTGAGCAGGCGTTCCTTCAGGGCATCGACCTTCACCTGACCGACGGTCTTCGTCGTCGCCATCAGCTGACGGTTGATGTTCGTGACACACACACGGTCGGAATCGACAATGGTCAACTTCCTGATGCCGCTGCGAATCAGACTTTCTGCGCACCACGAGCCTACACCGCCCACACCGAAGATGACGACCCGCTTCTCAGCGATGCGGTTCATCGATTCATCGCCTAACAGGAGTTCCAATCTGCGGAATATTTCTTGTTCTATTGCCATGAACTATCGCATTGTCTCTATTTGACTTCTGCCGCAACCTCAATCTCTACCAAGGCACCCTTAGGCAGCGTTTTTACTGCTACGGCAGAGCGGGCAGGGTAGGGCTCTGAGAAGAACTCAGCATAAACGGCGTTCATATCGGCAAAGTCGTTCATGTCGGCCATAAACACGGTGGTCTTTACGACGTTCGCCATGCTGAGACCAGCCTCTTCCAGAATGGCCTTGACGTTGGTCAGCGACTGGCGCGTCTGTTCTTTGATGCCGCCCTCGACGAACACACCCGTAACAGGATCAATGGGTATCTGCCCAGAGGTGTAGACGAGGTTGCCTACTTGGATGGCCTGACTGTAAGGGCCAATGGCAGCGGGTGCCTTTTTTGTGCTGATTACTTTCATATTTTTTACTTTTTTGCTAAATATGCGTGCAAATTTAGCAATTTTCCAGCATTTCCCCTTGTTTTTGTGCTCATATTTAAGTGTATTTAGGTATTGGATGCAAAAACAAGGTTTCTGCAGTTTGACACAACGGAAGCTACGCCTCAACTATGTTCGTACATAACTTCAACTACGTTTATACATAACTTTATGACTTATTCCCAGCGTGGGAACAAGATGTTCCCTGCTTGGGAATATAATGTTCCCACCGTGGGAATAAATAGCCTACTGTAACTTGCTTGATGACGTTACTTGATAAACATTATTAAATTTTGATGAAAGGATAACTGTAATTCGGCAAATATCCCTAACTTTGCACATATAATATTTCGAAAGAAAACGATTATCAATGAACAAGGTTAGAATAACGGCCATACGACAGACGGTCTACCAGGACTTGATGGAGAAGTATGAGAATCCCATAGAGCATGCTTGTGATGTCAAGGAGGGTCAGCAATGGATCTCCGAGAATGGTGAATGCCCTGTAGGGATGTGTCCTTCTGCATGGTACTCTATGCGTGAATTCGTAGAATCATTGGCCAGAGGTGAAGGAAACTTCTACGATGGCTGGATGAAGAACCCTATGAGCGCGATGATCAGCTGCAACGACGGTTTCCGTCCATTCAGTTTCTATATCGAGGTGATAGCGTAACGCTACAAGCCAGAGTTCGTTTTTTGATGCCTTTATTTCAAGGTCATCTTTTGCCACGAGCCTGACAAGGCAGGCGAAGGAGTGACGGTAGGTGTCTGCAACTTATTGTTGATGACTACCGACTGACGCTTCACCTGCTTGATGACCCGCTCGGTCAGGGTGCCCATATCTGCGTCGCCACCCAACGACTGTAGTGCCTTTAACAGGTGGTAGGTGAACAGACCGTGGTGCTTTGCCTCATATTGGTAGGCGGTCTCGTCGCCTTGGGCGGCAGAAAACACCAGCACCTTGCCTTGTGGAACATCCTCCTTGACCTTGATGGCTATGCCGCGTGCCGACACCAGCATTTGGTCTTCGCGCTTGGCACCACTAAAGCAGGCGTCGAGGAAAACGACAGACGACTTGACCTTCATCAGCGAGAGCTCCTTATACAGCTTGGAGAGGCTGTAGCCCGAGGTCGTGATGGTCTGCGCATTGCCGTCGACGGGCAGCAGATAGGCCGTATTCTTCTTCTCATCAGGATAGCCGTGACCGGCATAATAGATGATGAGGCTCGCCTCGCCGTCGTAGGCCTTTGCCGTTTGTTTCATCTTTTCTATGGCTTGGATGATGTTGGCGAAAGTGGCATCTTCGTAGAGCGTGACATTCTCCTGCGGCAGACCTAACGTCTTCAGACAGTACTCGCGGAACATGCGGCCGTCGTTCAAAGCATAAGGCACGGGAGCCTTGGGGTAGTTCTCGTTGCAGATGATGAAGGCAAAGGTCTTGTCCTGCTTGTCTTTCGACTCGGGGATGTCCTTGTCGACGTCGGAGTCGGGAGGCGGATAGCGGCTCAGCACGGGACCGCCCTTCTTGCGGCTGGCCTGCAGACTCTCGTCGGTTATAATCAGCGAGGCGTCTTTCAGCGGGTTTTTCAGCATCCTCACCTCACCGTCTTTCTTGATGATTGCCACATCATTGACAAAGGGTTTGGCACTATAGTAGATGCAGGGTATGACCTCACGTCCCAGGGCGTAGTAGCCGTACAATTCCTGACTCTTAATGATAAAGATGCCGTCGGCAGCCCACTGCACGTCCTCGTAGTTGCAAGGTACGGCTTGTTCGCCATCATAGGTGTAGGCACCAAACTGTCGGCCATTGCTGCTCTTGATAAATTCCTTCTCCAGCGTGAACGTCAGGCTCTTGCTACTCGCCAGCTGGCGGCCTTCATACGACCATACGCTCTTGGTGCCGTCGTTGTTGTCGGCCAAAATGCCCTGTTCCTTGATGTCTATCTTGTCGAACTTACACGGCACGATGACTTTTCCGTCCAGGTCGGCCAGCCCATAGCGGCCTTTCCACTCGCGGAGCTTCAGGTAGAAGGGGCCTACATTCCTTTGATAGTGGTAGTTGACTACCTCAATGACGTCGTATTTCCCTTGCGGTATGATGACCTCGCCCGTCTGGCTGATGGCACCGACGGTGGCGTCAGTCTTATTCTTAACGAAGGTGCCGACATGCGCCCATGAGTGCCAGTTGCCACCATCATAGACGGGATTTATCACCCATCGTCTGTTGGCATCGACAAAGCCTATCTTGCCGTCTTCCTCGCCTATCCAGTCTATCTGCGCACGGGCATTCTGGAAGAGGCCGGCCAGCAGTATGAATAACAGAATCTTTCTCATAGTCCTTAGAATTTAAATTGCTTCCATTTCTCAGCCATCTCGCTGGAAATACTATGCTGTGGATGCTGCGACTGCCGGAACTCTTTTTCGGATTCCTGTCGGGTCCATACCGAAGCGTTGTCTATCAGCTCTTTCAGCGTACCCTCGCCCTTGGTGGCCTGTAGCTGCTGCAACAGTCCGAAGGTAAAGAGTCCGTGGCCATATTGTCTGCTGGCGTAGGCCGTCTCCATGTCTGTGCTGCTGAAGCAGAAGATGGTTTTGCCGACAGGAGCAATGGGCTGTGGTTTAATTTGTACGCCACGGGCAGATTCCAGCATCTTGCCATTGCGGTCGATGTTGGCAAAAGGTGCGTCGATGATGGCCAGCGTATAGGCGGTATTCATGCTGTTCAGCGCCTTCTGCAATTCGTCAACGCGATAGCCCGTCGTGGCCAGCGTCTCCAAGGTGGCATCAGCGGGTAACAGATAGCGCTGCTTCGTCCTGTTGTCGGTAGCACCCAAGCCGGCAAAGTAGAAGATGATCTTCGCATCACCGTCGAAAGCTTCTGCTACGCTTTGCATGTTATGTAGGGCATGGGTGAGATTGCCGAAGGTGGCGTCTTCGTAATAGTGTACCTGCTGGTCGGGTACGCCGATGGTCTTGCGGCAGTATTCGGCAAACACTTTGCCGTCGTTCAGGGCATAGTCGGCACCTTTCAGGTTGCTGTAGTTCTCGGTGGCGAAGATGAAGGCAAAGAGGTTCTCGTCTTTCTTGTCCGTCTGTGGGATATTGCTGTCAACCGTTTTTCCTGCAGCAGTGGTGTTGGCCAGCGTCAGTTTGGTACCTTTCAGCGGGTTGGTCAGCATAGAGGTCACGCCATTCTTCGTGACCTGTGCCACACCGCCCTCAAACTTCGTGACGGCCTCGTATTCGGCAGGCACCACAATTTTGCCCTTAGTGTCCATATAGCCCCAACGATCGTTGAGTGTGCAGAACGCCGTTAGTCCCTCCAGGTCGGTGGAGTCGTTGAGTTGCTTGCCCTTCCAAACGGCGATAGTTTCCTTCAGTGGCTCTATACGTTTGTAGTCGAAGCCCGTCAGGAATGTCTTCTTGCCGGCATCGTAGAGTGCATAGCGGTCGCTGACGAGGTCTGTATAGTTGTCGCCCCAGTCACCCTTGCGCTGTCCGCCCTCGCCGACGATGAAGATGTCGCTATTGTCGTTGAGGAAGTCCAAACGCACCAGTGTGGTGTATTTCGGTGCCAGCATTTCGTGACCATCGCGATCTACGAGTCCGCAGCCCTCATCATGCTGAATCGTTGGGTCGCGATTGCTATACACGCGGCAGTAATCATGCTTTAGGAAATCGTTCAGGAAAATCATACCGTATTTTATCGGTGTAATCTGCTTTTGTTTCTCAGTGTCGTAGATGCCTTCGTAGCCTAAAGATGTTGAACCCTCAGTCACAGACTTGCCAGTCGGGATATCGAACAAGGGAAACAGGTTGCCCACACGCTCGAAGACATTACAGCCCTGATATTTGATGGGTACGATTTCACGACCCTGTTTGACATCATACACGCCTTGCCTGAAACCGTTGTTGACGATATTCACATTGCAGACATCGCGTACGGGAGCCTTTGTCATAGGGCCGTCTATTTCCTGCTGATAGAGCTGATGAGCTATGATACAGCCTTTTTCGAACAAACAGGGGATAACCTCTTTGCGTTGCTTCAGGTCATAGAGTCCCCATAGGTTGTTCTTGATGAGGTAGATGTGTTCAGACATGTTACCGTCGACGACGCCATCGTACTTCCTTCCAGGTTTGATAATCTCTTCGCCGTCCGCGGTACATAGTCCTATATACGGACCGTTGAGCACCATGACGTGACTCGAAGCACGACAGGGACGGGTGTCATCGTACAACTCCTTCCACTCTTGTCCTACAGCACTACCTGTAATGACGAGCAGTGCTGTGAGTATGATCAGTCTGTATCTCATTTCTTCAGTTTCGCTTTTAGTTCTGCTCTCTTCTTTGCTTTAGCCAGCATCTCCTGGTAGCTCGCGAGGTCTTCCGGATCGTTCTCTGAGCCTTGGGCGATAGCCTTTTCAAACCAATAGGCTGCCTGGCTGTAGTCCTGCTCCACTCCGTCGCCATAGAAATAGCGATAGGCCACCTGTGCCTGACAAGTCGGATTTCCTTTCTCTGCGGCCTGCTTGAAACAGGTGAATGACTTGACGGGGTCTGCTGCGACGACTTCGTTGCCCTCGTAGGCAAAGCCCATCATGTAGAGGCAGTGGGGGTCACCCTTTGTTGCTCCTATCTCGTACCAGTAGTAGGCGTCTTTCAAATTTTTAGCACGAAGAAAACTCACGGCAGCCGTTCTGATGGCGTCGACATCACCCTGCTCAGCGCGTTTCAGCACCTGGGCAAACTTTTCGTCCACACTACGATCAGCGGCCTTGGGCTGTTGCTGTTGAACAGGCTGTTGCTGAACAGGCTGTTGCTGAACAGGCTGTTGCTGAACGGGTTGTTGCTGCTGGACGGGCTGCTGTTGTGCAGGCTGCTGCACCTGTCCACTCTGCTGTACATTACCTACTACGCGTTTCCTTCTGGTCTGTCCCATAACAGCTGTGGTGACCATCATCAGGGTTATCAGTAATAATAGTTTCGTTTTCATTGTTCGTCTTTTTTGTTTTCTTGATTGAGATTCTTAGTATGTATCCATAGGGCAATGCCCAGAATGAAGAGGATGGCAAACAAAATGAGCTTTTGCACTTTCTGGTTTGCCTCAAACGACATATAGAGCCATCCGACATCCAACAGGAAAATGACGGCTCCTCCGCACAGGCAGATGGCTCCAGCTTTTATCTTATTGATGAGCGGGGCACCCTCTTGGCCTTGGAACACCTCGCGGAAGATGCCGCCTGTGACGAAGATGGCGCTGATGGCACAGCCTGCCAGCACCAGATACCACAGCCTCTGCCGCTCCTCGCGCTCCTTTTGCTGTTGCTCGATGCGGGCCATCTGGTTCCTCACCTTCATAATCTGCGCCTTACTACTGTCCGACATGTAGCTCATATACATGGAGTCAAGGTTCAGGTCCTCCGACTGTGCTATTGACCCTAAGGGCCAAGTCAGCAGGAACAGGAATAGGAATAGTTGCTTCATCATGGGCTTGGGTAGTATCAATATCTGTCGGCAAAGATACAGTAAAAAGAAGTAAAAACCAAAAGAAAAGGGCAAAAATATAGTTATTCTAATTTTTTTGTGTAACTTTGCGCTCAGTTATGGATTATACACTAAACTGCAACGGACAACTGTTCTCGCTGGACGAGCCGCAGGTGATGGGCATTCTGAATGCCACGCCTGACTCGTTTTATGCCGGTAGTCGAAAGCAGACAGAGGAGGAGATAATCGGCCGAGTACACCAGATACTCGATGAAGGTGGCAGTATCATTGACGTGGGAGCGTGCTCGACACGTCCCGATGCTGAGCCGGCCACTGAAAAGGAAGAGATGGAGCGCTTGCGCTTCGCCTTGCCCATCGTGCGACGTGAGGCCCCCGAGGCTGTTGTCAGCGTCGACACTTTTCGCCCTGACGTCGCCCGCATGGTGGTCGAAGAGTTCGGTGCCGACATCATCAACGATGTAGCAGGCCCCGTCAACGTTCAACAGTCAACAGTCAACGTTCAGCATGATATGTTCCGCATGGTCAGCCGCCTTCGTGTACCTTATATATATATGTCGCGTAAGGCGACGATGAAGGATGTCCTGCTCGACTGTGCCGAGGCTGTCGACACGCTGCGCTCGATGGGTCAGAAGGATATTGTACTGGATCCGGGCTTTGGCTTTGGTAAGACGGTTGAGCAGAACTACGATGTGATGCGTGACTTGGAGCGCATGCAAATGCTGCACTTGCCCATATTGGTGGGTATCTCGCGCAAGTCGATGATATACCGGTTACTTGACACCGATCCCACACAGGCGCTGAACGGCACAACAGTGCTGAACACCATCGCACTGATGAAGGGTGCCAACATCCTTCGTGTCCATGATGTCCGTGAGGCTGTGGAATGTGTGAAGATGGTCTGGGGACAGATGAGAGATAGTAAATTGTCAGATAGTAAATCATAAAGAGATGTTTTTCGAATTCGGAATCAAGGATGTCGTCGACATCGTGCTGGTAGCTCTGATGCTGTTCTACATCTACAGGCTGATGAAGGAGTCGCGATCACTCAACGTGTTCATGGGAATCCTGATTTTTGTGGTCCTATGGCTGTTGGTGTCGCAGGTGCTGGAGATGAAGCTGTTGGGTAGCATCATGGACAAATTTGTCTCAGTGGGTGTGATAGCCTTGATTATCCTCTTTCAAGAGGATATCCGTAAGTTCCTTTATAACCTGGGTGCTCATCAGCGTACACAGGCATTGCGCCGCCTGTTCTCGATTGGTGACAAACAGCAAAACAGCGAACAGGTGAAACGTATGATTATGCCTATCGTGATGTCGTGTATGTCGATGAGCAAGAAGAAGGTGGGTGCTCTCATTGTCATTCAGCGAGGCACACCGCTTGACGACATCGTTGCTACTGGCGAACAGATTGATGCAGTCATCAGTCAGCAACTCATCGAGAATGTCTTCTTTAAGAATTCACCACTGCACGATGGAGCCATGATTGTGGCCAATCAGCGCATTCGTGCTGCAGGTTGTATTCTTCCTGTGTCGCATGATCTTGATATTCCCAAGGAATTGGGCCTTCGCCATCGCGCCGCACTAGGCATTACCCACGAGAGCGACTGTATCGCTATTGTCGTCTCGGAAGAAACGGGCGGCATCAGTGTGGCTATTCGCAGTAACTTCCAGTTGCGTCTATCGGCCGAGAAGCTGGAAAGCATACTGACGCAGGAACTAGCGTAAACGTAAACGCTAAAAAATTCCTAATTCCTAATTCCTAATTCCTAATTTTTTTTGTACCTTTGCAAACAAGAAACGTTATCATATTAAAAACAAACAACTATGGATTTATTAAGTCAAATCGTAGCGCGTGCTAAGAGTAACAAGCAGCGCATCGTGCTCCCAGAAGCAGAAGAGGAGCGTACCCTGTGTGCAGCCGACAAGGCTCTGGCTGACGACCTTGCAGACATCATCCTGATAGGTAACCCTGCCAAGGTAGAGGCTTTGGCCAAGGAGAAGGGCCTGACAAACATCGGTAAGGCTACCTTGATTGACCCTGAGAACTATGACAAGAGCGAGGAGCTGGCTGAGAAGCTGGCTGAGATTCGTAAGTCGAAGGGTATGACCATTGAGGAGGCTCGCAAGCTCATTAAGAACCCTCTGTATCTGGGTTGTATGATTATTAAGACCGAAGGTGCCGATGGTCAGATCAGTGGTGCACTGTCTACTACTGGCGACACGCTGCGTCCTGCCCTGCAGATCATCAAATGCCAGCCTGGCATCACCTGCGTAAGTGGTGGCCTGCTGCTCATCTCGAAGCAGAAGCAGTATGGTGAGGATGGTGTCCTCGTCGTTGCTGATGTTGCCGTAACGCCTATGCCTGATGCCAACCAGCTCTCTCAGATTGCTGTCTGCACCGCACAGATGGCCAAGGCTGTAGCAGGTTTCAAGGAGCCCCGTGTGGCTATGTTGAGCTTCTCGACAAAGGGTTCTGCCAAGCACGAGGTTTGCGACAAGGTGATTGAGGCTACCCGTCTGGCTAAGGAACTCGATCCGACGCTGAAGATTGATGGTGAGCTGCAGGCTGATGCTGCCCTCGTGCCCAGCGTTGGTGCCAAGAAGGCTCCCGGCTCTGATATTGCCGGTAAGGCCAATGTGCTGGTATTCCCCAACCTCGAAGTTGGTAACATCGGCTATAAGATGGTACAGCGCTTAGGTGATGCTATCGCCATCGGCCCTGTGCTCCAGGGTATCGCCCGTCCTGTCAACGATCTCTCTCGCGGTTGCTCAATAGACGATATCTACTATATGATTGCCATCACTGCTTGTCAGGCTATGGACGCAAAGAAGTAATTAAGAGTTAAGAATTAAGAAAATATGAAAATCCTTGTTCTAAATTGTGGCTCATCGTCTATCAAGTACGCTTTGTACAATATGGATGATAAGAGTGTGATGACCAGTGGTGGTGCCGAGCGTGTGGGCTTGGACGGCGCTTTCGTAAAAGTGAAGCTGGCCAATGGTGAGAAGAAGCAGATTATGCACGACATCCCTGAGCATACAGAGGGTGTGAAGTTTATTTTCTCGCTGCTGACCGACCCCGAAATTGGTGTTATCAAGAGTCTCGACGAGATTGATGCCGTAGGTCATCGTATGGTGCATGGCGGCGAGAAGTTCAACAAGTCGGTGCTGCTGACTGACGAGGTGCTGAAAGCCTTCGAGGAGTGCTCTGATCTGGCTCCGTTGCATAACCCTGCCAACCTGAAGGGTGTGAACGCCGTGAAGGAGCTGATGCCCGGTCTGCCACAGGTAGGTGTGTTCGACACCGCTTTCCATCAGACCATGCCTGCTAAGGCTTATATGTACGCTATCCCTTACGAGCTTTATGAGCAGTATGGTGTACGTCGTTATGGTTTCCACGGCACTTCTCACCGTTACGTATCAGCCCGCGCACTCGAGTTCCTGGGCATGAAGGCCGAGGGTACTAAGATGATTACCTGCCATATCGGTAATGGTGGATCTATCGCTGCTGTTCTGGATGGTAAGTGCATCGACACCTCTATGGGTCTTACTCCACTTGAGGGCCTCGTAATGGGTACTCGTTCTGGCGATATCGACGGTGGTGCTGTCACGTTCATCGAGAAGAAGTTAAGTCTGGATGCCGATGGTATGAGCAACCTGCTTAATAAGAAGAGTGGTGTGGCTGGTATCACGGGCGGTTCGAGTGACATGCGCGACGTCGAGAATGCTGCCAAGGCTGGTGAGCCTCGTGCCGTACTGGCCCAGGACATGTACTTCTATCGTATCAAGAAGTATATCGGTGCATACGCTGCCGCTATGGGTGGCGTCGATGTGATTGTCTTCACCGCTGGTGTTGGCGAGAATCAGATTGGCATGCGCTCTGAGGTCTGCAAGGGTCTGGAGTTCATGGGTGTGAAGTTTGACGATTCGAAGAACAATGTTCGTGGTGAGGAAGCAATCCTTTCTGCTGACGATTCGAAGGTCAAGGTGGTTGTCATTCCTACTGACGAGGAGTTGATGATTGCTACAGACACCATGAATCTGTTATAATTGTTGATAAATTGAAAAAATATTGCTGAAATATTTGGCAGTTTGAAAGGAAATAGTTACTTTTGCAGCCGAATAGTAACAAAAACAACAATAGAAATGACTAGCATGCAGAACGTTTGGTGGTGGCGAAGCTCAAGATTCGAAAGATCGTGAGAAGATAGCCGCGTACCTGTAGTTTCATGCTAAGGAGATAAAGAGAGGCCTGTCGTTCTTGCGACGGGCCTCTTAAGTTTTTCAAAACATCATATAAAAGAATAGATACACAAAAACGACCGAATATATGAGCAATTATCAAGTTGACGAGAAAGGATTTTACGGAGAGTTCGGCGGTGCTTACGTGCCAGAGATACTCTACAAGTGTGTACACGACCTGCAGGAAGCCTATCTGCCGATTATTGAGAGTGAAGAGTTCAAGCAGGAGTACCACGCGCTGCTGAAGGACTATGTGGGACGTCCGTCACCTCTCTATTATGCGAAAAGGATGAGCGAGCAGTACGGTTGTCAGCTGTATCTGAAGCGTGAGGACCTGAATCACACGGGTGCCCATAAGATTAACAACACCATCGGACAAATCCTGTTGGCGAAGAAAATGGGTAAGACGCGTATCATTGCTGAGACAGGTGCCGGCCAGCATGGTGTGGCTACGGCGACGGTATGTGCGCTGATGAACATGAAGTGCGAGGTGTTTATGGGCGCTACCGACGTAGAGCGCCAGCATACCAACGTAGAACGTATGAAGATGCTGGGTGCCGAGGTGCATCCCGTTCGTACAGGCAACATGACGCTGAGCGATGCCTGCTCTGAGGCTATCCGCGACTGGTGCTGTCATCCTGCCGACACCTTCTATATCGTTGGTTCGACGATGGGTCCGCATCCTTATCCTGACCTCGTGGCTCGTATGCAGAGTGTCATCTCTGAGGAGATTAAATGGCAATTGGAGGAGAAGATAGGTCGTGACTATCCCGACTATCTCGTCGCCTGCATCGGAGGAGGTTCAAACGCTGCTGGCACCATCTATCACTACATGGATGACGAACGCGTGAAAATCGTGCTGGCCGAGGCTGGCGGTCACGGCTGGGAGACAGACTATACCGCTGCCACCATCCATAAAGGTACGACGGGCATCCTTCATGGCGCCAAGATGTTGGTGATGCAGAACGAGGACGGGCAGATTCAGGAGGCGTTTACCATCTCGGCAGGTCTCGACTATCCAGGTGTTGGTCCTATGCATTGTAACATGGCGAAGAAGGGGCGCACGCAGGTGCTGAGCATCAACGACGATGAGGCTATCTATGGCGGTTATGAGTTGACGCGTATGGAGGGTATCATCCCTGCCATTGAAAGCGCCCACGCTATCGCAGCCCTGAAGAAACTGACGTTCAAGCCCTCAGATGTCGTCGTGCTGACGGTCAGCGGTCGTGGCGACAAGGATGTAGAGACTTATTTGAAGAACAAAGAAATGGCTAAGGAATATGGAAACTTTTAAATATCAAACCACCAGTCGGACGATTCTGGCAGACCTCTATACGCCTGTTGGCGTATATATGCGACTGCGCGACCTCTATCCTCAGAGTGCGCTGATGGAGAGCTCGGATTATCACGACTCAAACAACTCACGTTCGTTTATCGGCATCAACCCTATCGCCAGCGTGGCCATCGGTCATGGACTTGCCACCATCAGTTTTCCTGATGGAAGCAATGAGAAGCACGAAATCAACAGCAATTATGGTTCGGCTGATGCCATTCATGCGTTGATAGATCATATTGAGGTGACAGGCGAACATGCCAACATCTGCGGACTCTTCGGCTACACCTCGTTCAATGCTGTACGTTATTTCGAGAATATCAACGTGAAGGACGAGACGCAGGCAAAGAATGATGCTCCCGACCTACTCTATATATTATATAAGGTGGTGATTGTGTTCGACCATTTTAATAACACCCTCACGATCGTTTCGCTTGATGGCAAGAAAGAAGTTGATGATGTGAAGCGCGCCATGAACAAGGCCAACGTGAAGGCTTATGACTTCCATCCTGTAGGCGAGACGACGTCTCCACTGACTGACGAAGAGCACAAGACCAATATTCGTAAGGGTATCCAGCATTGTCTGCGCGGTGATGTGTTCCAGATAGTACTTTCTCGTCGTTTCATCCAGAAATACGAGGGTGATGATTTTAAGCTTTACCGAGCACTCCGCTCTATCAACCCCTCGCCATACCTGTTCTACTTCGACTTCGGCGGTTTCCGTATCTTTGGTTCGTCGCCTGAGACGCACTGCCGTATTGAGGGCAACAAAGCCTATATTGATCCTATTGCAGGAACAACCAAACGTACTGGCAATGCTGAGGCTGACCGCAAAGGTGCTGAGTATCTGCGCAATGACCCCAAGGAGAATGCTGAGCATGTGATGCTGGTAGATCTGGCTCGTAACGACCTGTCGCGCAACTGTCATGGTGTGAAGGTCGACTTCTACAAGGACTTGCAGTATTACTCGCACGTCATCCATCTGGTGAGTCGCGTGAGTGGTGAACTTGATAAAGGTGCTGACCCCATCAAGGCATTCATCGACACCTTCCCTGCCGGCACCCTCTCTGGTGCTCCAAAGGTTCGTGCCATGCAACTGATTTCTGAGTACGAGCCCCACAATCGTGGTGCATACGGTGGTTGTATCGGCTATATCGGACTGGACGGTTCACTGAACCAAGCCATTACCATCCGTACTTTTGTTTCGCGTAACGGTGAGCTCTGGTTCCAGGCTGGTGGCGGTATCGTGGCGAAGAGCAATGAGGAATACGAACTGCAGGAAGTGAACAATAAACTGGGCGCCTTGCGTCGCGCTATATTAATGGCAGAAAAAATGTAAGGTTATGAAAATAGTCATCATAGATAATTACGACTCGTTTACCTATAACTTGAGTCATTTAGTGAAGGAACTGGGCGCAGAAGTCACGGTATATCGCAACGACCAGTTCGAAATGTCGCAACTGGAGGAGTTCAGCAAGATTATCCTCTCGCCGGGTCCTGGTATTCCCTCTGAGGCAGGTCTGCTGCTCGATGTCATCAAGACTTATGCCGGCAAAAAGCCTATCTTGGGTGTTTGTCTGGGTCATCAGGCCATTGGTGAGGCCTTTGGCGGTAAACTCGAAAACCTGAGTGACGTTTTTCACGGCGTTGCAACGCCCTGTCATCTGACGAGTGACGATGCGCTCTTCTCTGGCATCTCCAAGGACTTTACCGTAGGTCGCTATCACTCATGGGTGGTTTCAAAGGAAAACTTCCCCGACTGTCTCGAAATCACCGCCGAGAGCGACGAAGGCCAGATCATGGCGCTGAAGCATAAGACGCTTAACGTGCGCGGTATTCAGTTCCACCCAGAGAGCGTGCTGACTCCTGATGGCAAGAAGATGCTGCAGAATTGGATGTTCCTTTAGGGCGAAATAACGATATAACGTAATAACGACATAACGAAAATCAAAAATATAATGGCACAGACAATGAAAGACATCCTGAACAGGATGCTGAACCACGAGGAACTGTCTCGTGAAGAAATGAAGAACATTCTGATTGGTATCACCCAGAGTGAGTTCCCGACGGAGCAGATTACCGCCCTGCTCACCGCCCTGCAGATGCGCGGCGTAACGGTTGATGAGTTGCTTGGCTTCCGCGATGGTATCCTGGAAACGGGTGTTCCCGCCATCCTCAATGCCGACCGCTACATCGACGTGGTGGGTACTGGTGGCGACCGCAAGAACACCTTTAACATCTCGACTACCAGCTGTTTCGTCATCGCTGGCGCTGGTTATAAGGTAGCCAAGCATGGAAACTATGCTGCCACTTCTGTATCAGGTGCTTCAAACGTGATTGCTCATCATGGCATCAAGTTTACCGATGATATCGATAAGCTGAACCGCTCGCTCGACGAGGCAGGCATCGTCTACCTGCACGCCCAGCTCTTCGCCAAGGCTATGAAGTTCGTTGGTCCTATCCGTAAGGCCTTGCAGTTTCCCACGATATTTAACTTACTAGGTCCTCTAGTTAATCCTAGTCAACCTAGCTGTCAACTCTTAGGAGTTGCCAACCTCGACCAGATGCGCCTCTACAATCAGGTATACCAGAAGATCGGCATTGACTATGGTATCGTGAACTCTATCGACGGCTACGACGAGATCTCGCTGACTGGTGACTTCAAGGTAACGACGAAGAACTACGAGCGTATCTTCAAACCTAGCGATCTCGGTTTCGAGATTGCTAAGCCTGAGGAACTCGTGGGTGGTGCTACCGAGGAAGAGGCTGCCGCTATCTTCGACAGCGTACTTGAGAATCGTGCTCTGCCTGCTCAGAAGAACATCGTGCTGGCCAATGCCGCCTTTGGTATTCAGGTGCTGGAGAAGGGCGAGAAGAGCATCGAGGAGTGCATCGCCATCGCCCGCGAGTCTATCGACAGCGGTGCTGCTCTGCGTACCTTTAAGAAGTTCGTGGAACTGAACTCATAAGTCTCATTAGGCCTATTAGCCCCATGAAAGATATTCTTCAGGAAATTATCGTCCACAAGCATGAGGAGCTTGAAGCGCTCTGTGCCAAGAAGACCTCATTGCGTGAGGCACTGCTCCAGAGCGACAGCGGTATCATTGCCGAGTTCAAGCGTCGCTCGCCCTCGAAAGGTTGGATCAAGGAGGAGGGTCGTGCTGACATCATCCCGCTGAGTTATCAGCAGAATGGTGCCGCAGCCCTGAGCATCCTCACCGACGAGCACTATTTCGGTGGACATGATGACTTTATTCGTATGGCCAGAAAGAGTGGTGTCACGCTCCCCATCCTCTATAAGAACTTCGTCATCGACGAGGCACAGCTCTATGCTGCTGCCCTCTGCGGAGCCTCTGCTGTGCTCTTGATTGCTGCCTGCCTCAGCAAGGCAGAATGTAAGCGTCTGCTGGACAAGGCCCATTCGCTTGGTCTTGAGGTGTTGCTTGAGATGCACTCAGAGCCCGAATTGGAGTATGTGGAGTTGGAACCCGACCTCTGTGGTATCAATAACCGCAACCTCGGGTCGTTTGTGACTGATGTCGAGAACTCATTCCGCCTGGCAGAGCTTCTGCCCAAGGATGCTGTGAAGGTCAGCGAGAGTGGTATCAGCAATCCCGCTACCGTCAAGGCCCTTCGCCAAGCCGGCTTCCGTGGTTTCCTTATAGGTGAGAACTTCATGAAAACCGCTGATCCAGGAACTTCCCTACACGAATTCATCAATCAATTATGAATTATACATTGATTAAGGTCTGTGGCATGCGTGATGCGGAGAATATCCGTGAGGTCGAGGCTCTCGGTGTAGATATGATGGGCTTTATCTTCTGGCCTAAGTCGAGTCGCTATGTCAGCAAGTGTCCCAACTATCTGCCCCAGAAGGCAAAACGTGTCGGGGTGTTTGTTGATGCTACTATTGAGGACATCCTTCAGTATATCAACGACTATACTCTCGATATCATCCAACTGCATGGCCACGAAGCCCCCGACTTCATCCAACGACTTCGTTCCTTATGTGGCGATTCCATCGCCACCATTAAGGCCTTTAACATCGCCACAACAGAGGACATAGACGCTACCAAGCCCTACGAGGGAGTAGTCGATTATTTCCTTTTTGACACGAAAGGAAAATCCGTTGGCGGCAATGGTGAGAAGTTCGATTGGAGCGTGCTCGAAGCTTACCGCAGTGATACGCACTTCCTGCTCAGTGGTGGCATCGGGCTAGATGATGCTGAACGTGTAAAAGGCTTTTGTCATCCCAAATGTGTCGGTATCGACCTCAATAGCAAGTTTGAGGTTTCCCCTGCCCTTAAAGACATCAATAAACTTAAAATATTTTTAGAACAACTATGAATAAGATAAACCAAGTATTCGCCAACCGGGGCAATAAAAAACTCCTGTCGCTTTACTTCTGTGCCGGTTGTCCGACGCTCGAAAGCACGGGTGACGTGATTCTGACGATGCAGAAAAGAGGCATCGACTTTATCGAGGTGGGTATTCCCTTCAGTGACCCGTTGGCCGACGGTCCAGTCATTCAGAGTGCCGCCACGCAGGCATTGAAGAACGGTATGAGTGTGCAACTGCTTTTCCAGCAGTTGAAATCCATCAAGAATCAGGTAGAGATTCCCCTTATTATGATGGGATACCTCAATCCTATTATGCACTACGGCATCGAACAGTTCTGTCAGAGCTGCGTCGAGTCGGGTGTCAGTGGTATGATCATTCCCGACCTGCCCTTCGACGACTATCTGAACATCGTAAAGCCCATTGCCGACAAGTACGACCTCCGCGTTATCATGCTTATCACGCCTGAGACTAGCGAAGAGCGCATCCGCTTCATTGACGACCATACCGATGGCTTCATCTATATGGTGTCGAGTGCCGCCATCACGGGAGCCCAGAAATCGTTTGACGACGCCAAGCAGGCTTACTTCCACCGTATCGACGCTATGCAGCTACGCAATCCGCGCATGATAGGCTTTGGTATCTCGAATGCACAGACGCTGAAGGCAGCACAGGACAATGCCGCAGGTGCCATTATTGGTTCAAAGTTTGTGACCCTCTTAAACGAAAACGAGGGCAACACAGACGCTGCCCTCGATCAGTTGTTCTCACTCATAGGTCTTGTATAACGTAGAGATGTCGTGCCGATTGTTGACGACATCGGTAATCTCTTCGTCGGTCGATAGGTTGAAGTCGCCGGGGATGGTATTCTTCAGTGCTGCTGCTGCCAGCGAATAGTTTAGCTGTTGTTGCTTGTCGTCGGGGAATAGGTTGATAGCGTGTAGCCAACCGCCCATAAAGGCATCGCCCACACCTACGGGGTCGATGACGTCAGGAATATCCATGATGGGTGCCTGCAACAGCTTGCCATCTGTCCATAGCAGACCAGTCAACGTGTGGTGGCTGGATGAGACGATGTTGCGCATGCCCATCATCCAGTCGCGACAACGAGGCCATTTGGCGTGTATCTCATCGAACCATGCACGATATTCGTCCATCTGCATCTGAAAGTTTGAGTCGGTAGCCGTGAAGGGTGGCTGTTTATGCTGGCAGATCCACTCGAATTCAATGGCGTCGCCAAACATCATGTCGCAGCGTGCCAGCATGCGGCTCAGCGTCTCGCGCGGTGCGGCAGCCTCATATCGCCACAGATTCTTGCGGTAGTTGATGTCGAAACAAACAGTAACGCCCAGTTCGTCGGCAATGTCCAGTGCTTCGAAGGTGGCCTCGGCGGCTTGTGGTGAGATGGCTGCTGTGATGCCTGACACATGGAAATAGGCACAGCCTTTCAATATCTCGCGCCAGGGCACCATACCTGGACGAAGGTCAGAGTAGGCCGACCCGCTGCGGTCGTACACCACCTTAGCGGCTCGCATGCCGGCGGCGGGTTCAAAATAATAGGTACCGATGCGCTGCCCGCCATAGAGGATGTGGTTGATGTTGACGCCTAACTGTGCCAAACTCATAGCACCGGCGTGTCCTACCGGCGTGTCAGGCAGACGGGTTATATAGGTAACGTCCTCGCCTAAGGTAGCCAGCGATACGGCGACATTAGCCTCGCTACCTCCATACTTGCTGGTAAAGATGTCGCCTTGCGTCAGTCTCAACTGTCCGGGTTTCGAGAACCGGAGCAACAGTTCGCCAAATGTAACAATTTTATTTTTCATCTAGTTTATTTTGTGTCTTTAACTCTCAACTCTTAACTCCCTACGGTTGGCTTTCACCTTCCACGTATTCTTCCAGGAACATGTGCTCGCCATCAAATACCGCATAGGTAAACTGGCTGATCCAGTCGCCGATAATCATCAGTCGTGTGTGGCGCTCTAACTTGATATCAAGTTCGATATGGCGGTGGCCGAAAATGAAGTAGTCGATATCGGGATGACTTTCAATATATTCTTTGGCAAAGAGTACCAGGTGCTCCTTGTCCTCACCCATATAGTGAACGTCGTCCCTTTCCTTGTGGCGGATGTAGCTGTGGCGTGCCCAGCTGAGTCCGAAGGCCAGACCCCAACGGGGGTGAAGAGAAGAAAACATCCACTGGCAGAAGCGATTATGGAAGATGGCGCGTATCAGTTTGAACGAACGGTTGGGGTCGCCCATTCCGTCGCCATGTGCTAAAAAGAATTCCTTGCCGTAGATCTCAGTGGTCTCTGGCTGCTTGTGCAGGATGACGCCACACTCTTTCTGCAGGTATTCGTAAGCCCAGATGTCGTGGTTGCCCGTGAAGTAGTGCACCTCGACACCCATGTCGGTCAGTTCCGACAACTTGCCTAAGAAGCGTGTATAGCCTTTAGGTACCACATACTTGTATTCGTACCAGAAGTCGAACATGTCGCCCAGCAGGTAGATAGCGGCTGCTTTCTCCTTGATGCTGTCAAGGAAACGTACCAGTCGGCGCTCCTGCATGCGCTGGTGAGGAATGGCCCATGAGCCAAGGTGGGCATCGGAAAGGAAATAGACGTTTTTCATATCAATCAAATCCCAGTTCTACGCGAGCCTCTTCCGACATCATGCTTTGGTCCCATGCCGGTTCAAACACCAGATTGACGTTGGCCGACTTGATGCCGTCGACACTCTCCACCTTCGTACGTACGTCTTCCAGGATGAAGTCAGCGGCAGGACAGTTGGGCGCAGTAAACGTCATGTCGAGCTCTACGGAGCTATCGTCCTGGACATCAATCTTATAGATCATTCCCAAGTCGTAGATGTTGACGGGTATCTCGGGGTCGTAGACGGTCTTCAGCACGTCGACGATACGCTCTTCCAGCAGTGTTTTTTCTTGTTGAATCATGTTTTTTAATTGTCTTTGTTGCAAAGGTACGAAAAAAAATCGTAACTTTGCAGTCTGAAATGGAAAAAAAGAGTTACAGACAGTTATTAGGCGAGTCGCTGAAGTCGAACGAAACGGAAGAATGGCTGGACATTTGGTTCACCAGACCCATCGGTTTGGCACTGGCATTGGCCTGTGGACGGCTGGGCATCACGCCCAACGCCATCACTATTGCCGGCATCCTGATAGGTATGGCGGCAGGCTGGATGTTCCACTATAGCGATCTGCCGCACAACATCTGCGGCGTCGTGCTGCTGATGGTGGCAAATTTCTGTGACTCTGCCGACGGACAGCTGGCACGTCTGACCAACCAGAAGACCGTTCTGGGTCGCTTACTTGATGGCTTTGCCAGCGATGCGTGGTTTTTCTGCGTCTATCTGGCCATTATCTTCCGCCTCTGGGATGCCTGGGGTATTTGGGGCTTTGTGCTCTGTGCGGTGGCTGGACTATTGTGCCATAGTACGCAGTGTGCCCTGGCCGATTACTACCGCAACATCCATCTGTGGTTCCTAAAGGGCGATGCAGGCAGCGAACTCGACAGCTATGCCAAGGAACAGCAAATCTATGACGAACTGAAAGGGCAGGGGTTATCGTTTCCGCTCATCTACCACTTTTTCTACAAAGGCTATTGCAAGAAGCAGGAACGGCTGACGCCCCGTTTCCAGCAGTTCTTCCAGGCCTACCGGAACAATATCCCTCATTCCTCATTCCTCGTTCCTCATTTTCTGAATGGTAGCCGTCCGCTGATGCCATTGACAAATATTCTGACCCACAATACCCGCGCTTTTGCGCTTTTTCTGGCTGCACTAATCAATATTCCGTGGCTTTATCCGTTATTTGAAATAGTAGTGCTGCAACCGCTGTACTGGTATATGCGCGGAAAGCACGAGCATTTATGTGAAACTTTAAATACTAAGATATGAAACAAACCAAAGTAAAACCTGTTGAAGGCAAATTAGGAATCCTCGTCGTAGGCTGTGGTGCCGTGGCTACCACGCTGATGACGGGGGTGCTCATGGCACGCAGGGGACTGACAAAACTGGTAGGGTCGATGACCCAGATGGACAAGATACGCGTGGGACGCGGCGAAGAAAAGCAATATCTGAGTTATGCCGACATTGTTCCCATGACACAACTGGACAATATCGTCTTCGGTACGTGGGACGTTTATCCGCAGAATGCCTATCGTGCAGCGATGTATGCCAAGGTGCTCGAAGAGAAGGACATTGCTCCGGTTCGTGAGGAATTGGAACAGATTGTGCCTATGCCGGCAGCTTTCGACAAGGATTACGCCAAACGACTGGATGGTACGAATGTCAAGACGTGCAGCAGTCGTTGGGACATGATGGAACAGATACGCGACGACATCCGCCGTTTCCGCACTGAGAAGGGTTGTAGCCGCATTGTTGTGCTGTGGGCGGCATCAACGGAAATCTATGTACCTGTTGATGAACAGTGCCACTACCGGCTTGCCGACTTGGAAGCTGCCATGAAGGCCGACGACCGCGAGCATATCGCTCCGTCGATGTGCTATGCGTATGCCGCCCTGAAGGAGGGTTGCCCGTTTATCATGGGTGCACCGAATACGACCGTCGACATCCCTGCCATGTGGCAGCTGGCCGAAGAGACGCGCATGCCTATCTGCGGTAAGGACTTCAAGACCGGACAGACGCTGGTGAAATCGGGCTTTGCCCCCATCATCGGTACACGCTGCCTGGGACTGAGTGGCTGGTTCTCAACAAATATCTTGGGCAACCGCGACGGCCTGGTGCTTGACGAGCCCGCCAACTTCCATACCAAGGAGGTCAGTAAACTGTCGACCCTCGAGACCATTCTCAAGGCCGACGACCAGCCTGAACTCTATGGTGACTACTACCACAAGGTGCGCATCAATTATTACCCGCCGCGCAACGACAACAAGGAGTCGTGGGACAACATCGACATCTACGGATGGATGGGCTATCCCATGCAGATCAAGATTAACTTCCTTTGTCGCGACAGCATCCTGGCGGCTCCTGTGGCATTGGACCTCTGCCTGCTCAGCGACCTCGCCCTGCGTGCTGGACGCTATGGCACGCAGCGCTGGCTCAGCTTCTTCCTGAAGTCGCCCATGCACGACTACACCCGTGGTGAAGAGGCTGTCAACCACCTGTACCAGCAGTACACGATGCTGAAGAATGCCATCCGCGAGATGGGCGGTTATGAGGGAGATGAAGAATTAGACTAATGAAAGAGAAGAATTTATGGGAAATTTAGTAGCGATAGTTGGACGCCCGAACGTCGGCAAGTCCACTTTGTTTAACCGCCTGACCAATTCGCGTCGGGCTATTGTGAGCGACGAGGCCGGCACCACGCGTGACCGTCAGTATGGAAAGTGTGAGTGGAATGGCCGCGAGTTCTCCGTAGTAGATACGGGTGGATGGGTGGTCAACTCCGACGATATCTTCGAAGAGGAGATTCGCAAGCAGGTGATAGTGGCCACCGAAGAGGCCGACCTGGTGCTGTTCCTTGTAGATATCCAGAACGGACTGACCGACCTCGACGTCGATGTGGCGAATATCCTGCGCCGTTCCAAGCTGCCGGTAGTGCTGGTGGCCAACAAGGCCGATGACGGTAAGCACCTGTACGACCAGTACGAGTTCTACCGCCTGGGACTCGGCGACCCATTCTGTGTCAGTGCCGCCACCGGTTCAGGTACGGGCGACCTGCTTGACCATGTGTTGTCGAAACTCAAGACCGAGGAGGTCGACGACATCGAGGATGGCACGCCGCGTTTTGCTGTTGTGGGACGCCCCAATGCTGGTAAATCGAGTATCATCAATGCTTTCATCGGCGAAGATCGCAATATTGTGACCGATATTGCCGGCACGACGCGCGACAGTATCTATACCAAGTACGACAAGTTCGGCTTTGACTTCTATTTGGTTGATACCGCCGGTATCCGCCGCAAGAACAAGGTTTCAGAAGACCTCGAGTTCTATAGTGTGATGCGTTCTATCCGTGCCATTGAGAACAGCGATGTGTGTATTCTGATGATTGACGCAACCCGAGGCATTGAGGCTCAGGATATGAATATCTTCCAACTGATCCAGAAAAACAATAAGTCATTGGTGGTCGTCGTCAACAAGTGGGATCTTGTCGAAGACAAGTCGCAGATAGCCATCAAGACCTTCGAGAATGCCATCCGCGAGCGCATGGCTCCATTTGTCGATTTCCCCATCATCTTTGCCTCTGCCGTTACCAAGCAGCGCATCTTCAAGGTGCTCGAAACGGCTAAGCAGGTCTACCTGAACCGCAAGATCAAGATTGGAACCTCGAAGCTCAACGAAGTCATGCTGCCCATCATCGAGCAGACGCCGCCGCCCAGCATCAAAGGTAAGTACATCAAGATCAAGTATGTGTCGCAGGTGCCTGACACACAGATACCAACCTTTGTGTTCTATGCCAATCTGCCGCAGTATGTCAAGGAGGCTTACCGTCGCTTCCTGGAGAATAAGATGCGCGAGAACTGGACGCTGACAGGTTGTCCTATCAATATCTTTATCCGACAGAAATGAGGAAACTGGTAGCGATAGTTTTTTCAGTTGTGATGGTGATGGCTTGCAGTCAGTCGCAGACTCCTGAGCAGCAGGCAGCCGAGGCTGCCTTGTCGTATTACAACCGCTTGCTTGAGGGTTATCCCGATGGCTTTATGGCGGGTAAGGTAAACTTCGATTCCCTGCCTTCCGATTATCGTCGCCAGCTGGTCAAGGCTACTGAGCAGTATGTGGCAGATATGGAGTCACAGCATGGTGGTCTCCAGTCTGTTGCGATCTCCAGTAATGTGGGACGCAGCGACTCGACGCTCCGGCTGACTTATGCCTTTCTCCTGCTGTCTTTCCGCGACTCTACGCAGGAAGAAATTTCTGTGCCGATGGTCGAGCGCAATGGCGAGTGGCTGATGAAGTAGGGCTACAGTCGTCCTGATTCGTGGTAGCTGAAATAGCTGCCATCGGTGATAATCACGTGATCCAGGAATTTGATACGCATCACGCTGCAGGCTTGCTGCAGGCTGGTGGTGATATTGTTGTCGGCCTGACTGGGACGCAAGCTTCCTGACGGGTGGTTGTGGCATACGGCCAGGATGGTGGCGTTGTTGAGCACGGCTTCACGCATAATGATACGGATGTCGACAGCCACCTCTGTGATGCCGCCATGTGCAATACGCATTTTCTTGATGAGTCGGTAGTCCTGGTTCATCAGCAACAGCCAGAATTCTTCCACATCCAAGTCTTGCAGCACGGGGTGCATGTGGTTGTAGATGCGTGTGGCAGTGCCCAGGTCGGGGCGTTCCTCGGGTGTCTCCATCTGTCGGCGTTTGCCCAGTTCACAGGCAGCCAGAATGGTAATGGCCTTCGCCTCGCCAATGCCCTTAAACGCCATCAGCTCACGAATGGTCATCTTCCCCAGCGTGTTCAGGTTGTTCTTGCAACTGTTCAGCACCGTCTGCATGAGTTCAACAGCACTGGTTCCCGGCGTTCCAGAACCGATAAGAATGGCTAAAAGCTCCGCATTGCTGAGGGCTTCAGGACCTTTGTCACGCAATTTCTCGCGTGGCTGATCGTCTTCAGACCAATGTGCAATGGTTAGCTTTTCGCCCATATAGTTTTTATTTGTAGAAGTTCTTCTCGAAGGCCGTAAACTCGTCTTGCTTCAGCACGCAGCGCTTCCACCACGACTCGATAAAGCCGAAACCATAACCCATCAGTTGGGTGAAGGCGGCAGGAATGGAGAGTAGGCCTACCCAGAGGCTGCTGTTTTGACGTGAGGAGTCTGCCAGAATCAACAGACAGTAAAGCATGAGGGGCAACAAGGTCAGTCCATAGCAGAACGGTGCCAGCAAGAGGCAGCCAAGAACGCCGACGGTGAAGACCGTAGGCAGCAGATGTACCAGCTTCATCGTGCCGGGATGGCGCTTCTCCAGATTGATGCGGGCGATGCCGCTATTATAGACCTGGCGGAAGAACTTGCGGAAGTCGGTGCGACGCTTGTGCCACACCCATGCTTCTGGGATAAGGGCCGTTTTATAGCCTGCCTCGATGATGCGATAGGAGAAGTCGATATCCTCGCCAAAACGCATTTTGGTAAAGCCTCCCAGCTCTTGATAGACCTCACGACGGATTCCCATGTTATAAGAACGGGGGAAGAACTTGTCGAGCTTCTTACCCTTACCACCACGAATGCCGCCTGTGGTAAAGAAGGAAGTCATAGAGTAGGAGATAGCCTTTTGAATAGGAGTGAAAGATGGGTGCGAGGCATCAGGTCCGCCAAAGGCATCCTCATTTCTCATTCCACTTTCCACATTCCTCAAATAGTCTTTCGGCAGAACGACGTCCGAGTCAAGCACGATGAGCCATTCCCCATTAGCGCGCTCTGCACCATAATTGCGGCTCTGTCCTGGGCCGCTATTTTCTTTGAAGTAATAATGCAAATCAAGGATGTTTGCGTACTTGTCGCAAACATCCTTGCAGGGTTTCTCCGATCCGTCTTCAACGATGATAACCTCAAAGTCCTTTACATCCTGATGACAGAGGCTTTCCAATAATTCGTCGACCTCATCAGGACGATTGAAGACAGGAACGATGATAGAATATTTCATTCTTATTCCTTGGCGCGAGCCAGATAAGAACCGTCGCGGGTGTCAACCTGAATCAGGTCGCCCTCGTTGATGAACAGGGGAACGCGAACCTCAACACCGGTCTCCAGCGTAGCAGGCTTCAGAGTGTTGGTAGCGGTGTCACCCTTGATACCAGGCTCAGAGTGAGTCACGCGCAGAATGGTCTTTACAGGCATCTCGGCGTAGAGGATAGTACCGTCGGTGGTGTCGCTGACAACCGATACGACGTCGCCTTCCTTCATATATTCGTGACCGATAACGAGGTCGTTAGCGATGGGAATCTGCTCGAAAGTCTCCTGATTCATGAAGATGCGGCCTTCCTGATCCTCGTAGAGGTACTGATAGTCGCGGTGCTCGATGACCACGTCTTCCAGCTTTTCACCAATGTTGTAGCGGCGCTCCAGCACGCGACCGTCGGTGACGTTCTTCATCTTGATGTTCATGATGGTGTTTCCCTTACCGGGCTTACGGTGCTGGAAGTCAATGCAAACCCAAATGGCACCGTCCATGCGAATGGCGGTTCCCTTCTTAATGTCTTGTGAGTTAATCATAAAAAATATGCTATAATAATAATGTAATTTTCGCTTTCAGGGTGCAAAGGTACGAATAAAAATTAAAAATGAGACATTAAAAATTAAAAATTTCGCTCAAAACTTGCACAATTAGAAATAATTATGTAATTTTGCAGCCCGAATTGACGAATCATAACAATAAAAAAATAAGATAGAACAATGAAAAGAACATTTCAGCCGCACAATCGCCGCCGCGTGAATAAGCATGGTTTCCGCGAGCGCATGGCAACAAAGAATGGTCGTCGCGTACTGGCTTCTCGCCGCGCTAAGGGCCGTAAGAAGTTAACTGTATCTGACGAGCATCACGGAAAGTAATTCTAGAATCTCACTGATAAGAATTGGGTATATTTCAAAAATATACCCAATTTTTTTGTTGTGTCAATATTTCTTTGTACTTTTGCTTTCGAATCTGAATGATATGTGAATAGAACGATGAGTGGAAAAGACTTCCTTGATAAGATTTTCAGCCGCTATCTGCTGCTCCATCTGGCAGCAATGGCATTGGTGGTCATACTGTTGTGTGTAGGTGTTGGCTTCGGACTGGCCGCCTATACCCATCATGGCGAGGGCATTGTTGTGCCAGACCTTAAAGGTGTGGGGTACGAAAAGGCCTACCGTCAGTTGGAAGAGTTGGGCCTGCATCTGGTGGTTAGCGATTCTGGCTATAACAAACGCCTGCCTGCCAATTGTGTGTTGGCTCAGGTGCCGGCTAATGGTGCCCGTGTAAAACAGGGACGCATCATCTATGTCACATTGAATTCTCCGTCGTCACCGACTTTTCAGTTGCCTGACATCGTAGACAACTCCAGTGTCCGTGAGGCTGAGGCCAGACTGATGGCCATTGGCTTCCAGCTGACGGAACCGCAAATGGTCGAGGGCGAGAAAGACTGGGTATATGGTATCGTGTGCCGAGGACGCCGTGTGTCGAACGGTGACCGCCTTTCGGTCGACTATCCGCTGACGTTGCTGGTTGGACGGGGAACAGCCGACGATAGCGCTGACATGGACTTTGCCAATTCCAACGATGAGGAGATGTCTTCAGAAGGCGATGTCGACGAATTTGTAGAAGTGAAGGAGCCGTAAATGATGATGACCGAGGAGCTGGAGGATATAGAACTGATGGACGAGCAGCCTGCTGACGGTGTGCTCTACGAGCATCTGCGCATGGAGGTCGATCGTGGCCAGGAGTCTGTACGTATAGACAAGTATATGTCTGAACACGTGCAGCACTCGTCGCGCAACCGTATCCAGAAAGCTGCCGATGCCGGTTTTATTCAGGTCAATGGCCGTGCGGTGAAAAGTAACTATAAGGTGCGTCCTGGCGATGTCATCACGCTGATGCTCGACCGTCCACACTATGATACCACCATCGAACCGGAGGATATTCCCCTTGACGTGGTCTACGAAGACGACCAGCTGATGGTTGTCAACAAACCGGCAGGACTGGTGGTGCACCCCGGTGTGGGGAATTTCCATGGTACGCTGGTAAATGCTATTGCCTGGCACCTGCGTGAACTGCCGTCGTTCGACCCTAACGACCCCAGTGTGGGGCTGGTACACCGCATCGACAAGGATACCAGTGGCCTGTTGGTCGTAGCCAAGACCCCTGAGGCCAAGACGGAGTTGGGCGCTCAGTTCTTCAACCACGATACGCACCGCTCCTATCAGGCGCTGGTGTGGGGCAACTTCACGGAAGACACAGGACGCATCGAGGGCAATATTGGGCGCGATCCTCGTGACCGCCAGCGCATGGCGGTATTCCCGCCGGGCTCTGATATAGGAAAGTCTGCCGTCACACACTACCGTGTTCTGGAGCGCTATGGCTATACCACGCTGGTGGAATGCCGCCTAGAGACAGGACGTACCCACCAGATTCGTGCACACATGAAGCACATCGGCCATCCGCTGTTTGCCGACGAGCGCTATGGCGGCATGGAGATACTGCGTGGCGAGCGGACGGCATCGTATAAGGCCTACATACAAAACTGTTTCAAGCTGTGTGGCCGTCAAGCATTGCACGCCCGTACGCTGGGTTTTATACACCCCGTGACCCATGAGCAGATGGATTTTACTAGCGAGCTGGCCGACGATATGGCGGCGCTCATAGACAAGTGGCGCAACTATACCCGAAGCATCGCCACTTCGTAACATCGAAATATCGAAATATCGCAACATCGAAAAAATAACAATATGAAACAACTCAAACGCAACATTGCCATCGTCTGTGGTGGCGACTCTTCGGAGCACGACGTCTCGCTGCGCTCCGCACAAGGTCTTTATTCGTTTTTCGACAAGGAACGTTACAACGTCTACATCGTTGACGTGAAAGGGCAGGACTGGCATGTCGAGCTGCCGGGTGGACTGACGGCCCGCATCGACCGCAACGACTTCTCGTTCGTCGAGGACGGCAAGGCCAAACTCTTCGACTATGCCTACATCACTATTCATGGAACACCGGGCGAGAACGGCATCCTGCAGGGCTATTTCGACCTGATCGACCTGCCGTACTCTACCAGTGGCGTACTCGTCGAGGCCATGACGTTCAACAAGTTCGTGCTCAACCAGTATCTGCGCGGCTATGGCGTGTCGGTGGCTGACTCGTTGTTGATTCGCCAGGGCTACGAACAGCTGGTCAGTGACGACGAGATTGAGCAGCGCATCGGTATGCCTTGCTTTGTCAAGCCTGCTGCCGACGGCTCATCGTTCGGCGTGTCGAAGGTGAAGAACAAGGACCAGTTGGCTCCTGCCATCCGTAAGGCCATGCTCGAGAGCCCTGAGATTATGGTCGAACAGTATTTGGAGGGGACCGAGATTTCCATTGGTGTCTATAAGACCCACGAGAAGTCGGTGGTGCTTCCTGCCACGGAGGTGGTGACACAAAACGAGTTCTTCGACTACGATGCCAAGTATAATGGACAGGTGAAGGAGATCACCCCCGCCCGTCTTTCAGAGGATATCACCCGCCGTGTCCGCGAGATTACCAGCCATATCTACGACATCCTGCACTGCAACGGTATCATCCGTATTGACTATATTATCTCGAAGGATGGTAAGATTCACATGCTGGAGGTGAACACCACGCCGGGTATGACGCCCACCAGCTTCATTCCGCAGCAGGTGAAAGCCGCCGGCCTCTCAATGACTGATGTGTTGTCAGAGATTGTGGAGAATCAGTTCTAAGAGACAATAGTAAAGAGGAAGCGATATGAGTAGCGAGTTTGATGAGATACGGCCTTACGAGGCGGGTGAGATGAAGCAGGCGTTCAACGACCTATTGAACGACCGCCAATTCTCTGTCATGTTGAAAGGCTTTGTGCCTTGGTTGCCCAAAGGATTGCGCAACGGGTTGTTGAAGTTGCTCTTCATTGGGGTCAAGACGCCGCTGGATTTCCAGAAGCGCTTCATGAAACTCATCGTGTGGCACATCATCCACAAGCATACTGACGGCACCCGCTTCGATGATGCCGCGCTTCGTGGTAATCATAATTCTCCATTCGACAAGCGCTATACCTTCGTCAGCAATCATCGCGACATTGTGCTCGACTCTGCCTTCCTCGACGTACTGCTGGTCAAGGCCGGCTATCCCACCACGGTAGAGATAGGCATTGGCGACAACCTGCTCATCTATCCGTGGATCAAGCGTCTGGTGCGTATGAACAAGGCGTTTACCGTGCGTCGTGGTTTGACGGCTCACGAGATGATGCGCTCCAGCCAGCTGATGAGCCGCTATATCCACTATGCTGTCACCCAGAAGCAGGAAAACATCTGGATAGCCCAGCGTGAGGGACGTGCCAAGGATAGTGACGACCGCACACAGGACTCGGTGCTGAAGATGCTGGCGATGGGCTCTGCCACTCCCGGCGCTTCTCCCGCTGACAGTCTCCGCGAGTTGAACATCGTCCCCCTCACCATCAGCTACGAGTTCGACCCGTGCGACTATCTCAAGGCACAGGAGTTCCAGCAGAAACGCGACAATCCTGCCTTTAAGAAATCGCGTCAGGACGACCTTGACAACATGAAGACGGGCATCTTCGGCTATAAGGGACGCGTAGTCTATCGCTGTGCGGCACCCATCAACACCTGGATCGATGAGTTGGCCGACCTGCCGCGTAACGAGTTCTTTACGGCACTCAGCCGTCGCATGGACCGCCAGTTGCATGGCAACTATGAGTTCTACCCCTGTAACTATCTGGCGTACGACGAGCTGGAAGGTACGAGTCGTTTCTCTGGCCTCTATACACCTCTCGACCGCCAGCGTTTTGAAGCCTATCTGGCCGGACAGTTGGCAAAGATTCAGATTCCCAACAAGGACGAGGCATTCCTCCGCGAGCGCATGCTGACGATGTATGCCAACCCTGTCCGCAACTATTTGGAAGCACATAAGTAGACGATCTATGAGGAATGCTCGCAGTATCCATGAGGTGGTGGTGAGGCTTTTGCCCCTCCTTCTTCTTGCCTTCCTGCCGTGCTCGTGTACGAAGGACAGCTACGAGCAGGGCGATGGCCAGTATTCCCAGCTGACGGCAGACTTCGCTGAACTTACTGTCAATAGCCGCAAGCAGGGCGTCTCGTTTGTCACTGACGAGGGTGTGCGCTACATCTTGCAGCAGTCTGTCAGCGCCTCCTGGATCAAGACCGCCGACTCGGTTTATCGCGCCACTATATATTATAATAAGGTGCAGGAACAGACTGCCGAGGTGGTCAGACTGATGAGCATGCCTACCTTGATACCTCGTGATGCCAGCCTCTACAAGCGGCAACCGCAAGACCCGTTAGGTATCGAGAGCTGCTGGGTGACGCCTAACGGAAAATATTTCAACATGGGACTACTATTGAAGAATGGCCGTAACGATGAGGGCGCTGAAGGCACCCACGCCCTGTCGCTGGTTTGCGACGAGGTACATCTGAACGACGACCATACGCGTACCGCCTATTATCGCCTGCTGCACGAACAGGGAGAGGCCCCCGAGTATTACACCAACCGCCGCTACGTGTCTATCCTGCTGCCCGACAAAAACCGTCCCGACAGCGTACGACTCACCATACAGACCTACGACGGTCTCGTCGTACGCAAGTTCAAGATCTAAATGCATCGTTTTCGCTCGTTGAATCCTACGTTTCCGGGCCCTGAAAACTATGTTTTCGCGCGGCGGCCACTATGTCTTTTCGTTTGACAATGCGAAGGTACGAAAAAACGAGAGGTATGCAAGGGTTCGTAGAAATCATTTCCGATTTATTGCCGAAGTGTTAAAATGACAGATAGACGAAAGACTGTGCACCAGTGTACCATTTGGAAGTCATGGACTGGCTGGCGATGCTGAGAGGGTGGGAGAGGTGCAGATCTCAAGTATGAGGTCTGATAGCCGAAAGAACAACAAAAGCACTGCCTGCGGGCAGTGCTTAGTTTGTTTTATGAGAAGCGGATCGTACCCTGGATGGTCTCGGGTTGAGGCTCGCTCTTCTGTTGAGGTTCTTCACCGCTGGCCTGTTGGTAGATGCTGTCGAGTATCTCGCGGGTACGTTTGTAGGTCGGCGTCTGCTCGACGGCAGAGATGACATCGTCGTTGTCGAGGTCTTCAGGACGGAACAGGTAGATGTGCGGACGGCGCTTGTAGCGCTTCGACTGGCCGGTATCGCCATAGAAGCGGTTGCGGCGGTCTTGGCGCTGGGCCTCTTTCTCCTGTTGCTCGGCGATGCGGGTAGCCTCTTCCTGTGTGTTACGGTGCTGGCGGTGGTTGGACATGCCGTCGACACGGTCGATGCCGAAGCCGGTGGCCAGGATGGTGACCTTGACTTTCTTGCCTAACTCTGGGTCGGTGGCAAGACCCCACTTGATTTCAAAGTCGTTGCCGAACTTACCCATGAAGTCGTTGACATCGTTCATCTCTTCCATCATCAGCGAACCGCTGCCGTCTTTGTTGCCGGCAAACGAAATGCTAAGCAGAATCTTCTTGGAGTTGAAGACGTCGTTCTCGTTGAGAAGCGGTGAGTTCAGGGCGTCGTCAATGGCTTTCTTGACACGACCTTCACCCTCGCCAAAACCGGTAGACATGATGGCTACGCCACCATCCTTCAGCACGGTCTTCACATCGTTGAAGTCGAGGTTGATGAGTCCATGAACGGTGATGATCTCAGCAATAGACTTTGCAGCTACGCTGAGCGTGTCGTCGGCCTTGCCAAAGGCATCGAGCACCGTCAGCTCGGGATAGATTTCGCGAAGACGCTCGTTGTTGATGACCAACAGGGCATCGACGTGTTTCGACATCTCCTCGACGCCGTCGAGGGCCTGGTCGATCTTACGGTCGCCTTCGAAGCGGAAAGGAATGGTGACGATACCTACGGTGAGGATGCCCATCTCCTTAGAGACGCGGGCAATAACAGGTGCTGCACCAGTACCCGTACCACCACCCATGCCGGCAGTGATGAATGCCATGCGGGTGCCGTCGCTGAGTACTTTCTTGATATCTTCGAGACTCTCTTCGGCTGCGGCACGTGCCTTTTCGGGGCGGTTGCCGGCACCGAGTCCCTCCTTGCCTAACTGCAAGTGTACGGGTACGGGTGAGTCGTTGAGTGCCTGATTGTCGGTATTACAGAGTACGAAGGTTACGTCGTGTATGCCTTCGCGATACATGTGATTGACGGCATTACCGCCACCACCGCCAACACCGATCACCTTGATGATGCTGTTCTCTTTTTCGGGTTCACCGAAGTCGAGCAATATGTTATTATCCATAGTATTTGTCAGTTTATTAATTTATTCTTCATCTTCTACCATTTTCTTACCAAACTCCTTTAGTCCCTTGAAGGCTTTGTTCCAGAAAGAGTTTTCCTTACGGACACGTGCTTCCTCACGGGCTTTGGCCTCGGCTTCCTCGCGGGCGATACGTTCCTCTTCCTCGCGTTTCAGGCGAGCTTCCTCTTCGGCACGGCGTTTCTCCTCAGCTGTACGAACCACACCTGCCGGCACCTCTGTACCCTGACGGGCCTTGCGCTGTTCGGCAGTAATGGGATCAAAGGAAGACTTTTGTTGGGCAAAGAGATCGCCATTGGGATCGTACTCGCTGCCTGCGCAGTTGATGTCGCCCTTGGCCAACAGACCCAAGACGGTGTTCATCATGCCGTTGTGGGCGGCCATCTCGGCATTGTTGCCGGTAATGGTCTGCGTGACGAACTTGGCAATACGAATCTTGTCGATGTGCGTATAGTTCTGGAAGGCTTTCTCGATGTCTTTCAGGTTTGATCCGCCACCCGTCAGAATCAGTCCACCCAGCAGCTTGTCGCAGTACTCCTCGGGAACCTGGCACCATACATTGGCGATAATCTCTTCCAGACGGCCCTCGACAATCTCGATGAACTTACGCGTCTCCACCTGACGGTCTGCGTCGATGGAGTATTTCATATTGTTGTCGATGTCGTTGTTCTCAGTATAGGCGCTGGCATACTTCAGTTTCATCTTCTCGGCATCGCTCTCTTCCATCTGTAGCGAGGCAATATCCTTGGTGATATTGTTGCTGCCCAGAGGAATGACTGCCAAGTGACGCAGAATGTTTTTCGAGTAGACGCTGACGGTCGTCGTGTCGGCACCCATGTCTACCAGTGCACATCCGGAGCGCCGCTCAGCCTCGGTCAGCACGCTGTCGGCCAGTGCCAGCGGAGCCAGGAACATCTCGGCAACATTGATGCCGGCAGTCTCGAAGCATTTATTCAGGTTCTTGTAGAACGTCTTACGCTGCAGGATATTAAGGAAGATACCCTCGAAATGGCTGCACTGTATGCCTACAGGGTCGAGCTGATACTGTGAGTCTACCTTGTATTCCTGAACGGCAGCATCGAGAATCTCCTGATCGGGATAAACCACGTTGCGGTTATCGTCCATCAGTTCAATGACCATCTCCTGTGTCACCTGCGTCTCACCAGGCAGGTCCTTGGCGATGGTGTTGCGAATAGAGCGGATAGACTGTCCACCAACACCCACATATACCTGTGTGATGGTTGTCTTCAGTTGTTTTTCCAGTCGGCTGACGATGTTGGTCAGACACTGGGCAGTCTTGTCGATGTTGTACACAACACCCTTGCGGATAAAGGCAGAAGAGTCTTCCTTCACGCATGCCAGCACCTGAATGCTGCCGTCAAGGTTCTTCTTGCCTGCAATACCGGTCATCTTCGATGATCCCAGTTCGATAGCTACAATAAATTCTCTTGGCATCTTCTCTCGTTTTATATTCTTATAATTTTCTTTTCTTACAGATAATCTGGTTGTCAAATTCCAGACTGATATAGGAGTATTTGTTCCATCCGGCTTTCGACAGTCCATAGCGATAGAACTTCTCCAGTCGGCTAAACTTATGGTCCAATTTAACAGGTTTGCCCAGATAGACGATATGGTCGCCGACACGTGGCACCATCTCTATACTTCCGTCGGGCAACACCTGCAGCTGTTCTACCTGGTTTGCCCATAGGGGGTTGTTCATAAGGAACCGCCCTACACGCGTCAGCGCCTTCTGTGCATAGGCATGGTTGACAGGTCCTGTGGCGATAGCCAGCTCGCTGACGAAATGGGTGTTTGGCATGATGTTGCCGAACTCGTCCAGATAGTAGTCTTCGCCATTGTCTGCTTTGACACGCAATATCGGCAGGCGTTGCGTCAGATTGATGTAGATATGGCCCGTCTGGCTCTTATACACCTGTGCCTCCTTGACAAACGGATTCTGGCGCAGGGTCTCCTCCATTTTTCTTGTGTCGATGGTATTGATGGGGTCGCCCAGTGGATAGAGCCGTGCACGTTGCAGCTGTGTCTTGATGTCGTCGGCATTCAGGAACCCTTTGACGACACTCTCCTCAATATGTATGTTTACTTCGTTGCAGACGTCACTGGACTCGTCAGGGTGATTAAACGCCGTGACAGCCAATAACAGATAGACAGCCAGCAGACCGTCTGCCAGTATGATTGCGCTTTTCTTCCAGTTGAACGTCATCTTGTATATCGGGTATTAAGCTTTTATTCTATTTTTCAGCTCGTTGGCCATCTGTGGCACCATATTGTCGAGGTCACCAGCCCCCAGCACCACCAGCACGTCGAAGTCACGGCTCTTGATGAGGGACATCACGTCGTCCTTGTTGATGAGCTGTTTTTCGATGCCAGGGCGCAGACGGTCATAGATGAGTTGTGAGGTCACCCCCTCGATGGGCTTTTCGCGTGCGGGGTAGATCTCTGTCAATATCACCTCGTCGAGCAGGCTCAGTGCGTCGGCAAAGTCCTGATAGAAGTCGCGGGTGCGTGTGTAGAGGTGCGGCTGGAAAATAGCTGTGATGTGGCGGTTGCTATACAGTTGGCGTATGCTACGCGCACTCTGCAGAATCTCCTTGGGGTGGTGTGCATAGTCGCTGAGCAGTACCAGATGGTCGGTCTTGATCTTAAAGTCGAAGCGACGATCCACTCCTCCATAGGTCATCATGCCGATGCGCAGCTCTTCAGCGGTGCATCCAGCCAACTGTGCCATAGCCATAGCCGCTACACCGTTCTCGATATTGATGGGTACGGGTTGTCCCAGTTCGATGTTTTTCACCGATTCGATAGGCGACACGAAGTCGAACGTGATCTCACCATTGTCGATGCGGATATTCTCAGCATGGAAGTCGCCTTCGGTCAGCGCGTAGTCGTAACGGCGTACACCCTCGGGCAACGACTCTTTCATCTCCAGTCCGCGATGGATGATTAGAGCTCCCTCGGGCTGGATGAGTTCTGTATAGTGGCGGAAACTTTCCAGATAGGCCTCTTTTGTGCCGTAGATATCCAGATGGTCGGGGTCTGTCGACGTGATGACCGTCATATAGGGTGACAGCCAATGAAACGAACGGTCGAACTCGTCGGCCTCAATGACTACATAGTCAGAGTCGCTGAGGATATAGTTCGTTCCGTAGTTCTTCGAGATGCCGCCCAGGAAGGCGTTGCAGTCCAGATGGCTCTGGTGCATGATGTGGGCGCACATGGTCGATGTGGTGGTCTTGCCGTGCGTACCAGCCACACACAGTCCGCGGTGCTCACGGGTCAGCGTACCCAGCACCTGGGCGCGCTTCTGGATTTCAAAACCGTTCTCGCGGAAGAATTGCAGCTCTTTGTGGTCTGCCGGTATAGCTGGTGTGTAGATGACCAGACAGGTCTCCGGCTTGCGGCAGGCTACGGGAATCTCGTCTACGTTCTCCTCGTAGTGTATCAGCATGCCTTCCTTCTCTAATTGTCTGGTCAGCGTGCTGGGTGTCTTGTCGTAGCCGCCAACGACGAGCCCTTTCTTGATGAAATAGCGAGCGATGGCACTCATGCCGATGCCACCGGCTCCTACGAAATATACTGCGTTGATATCTTTGATATTCATATTGTTTTTGTTGTTCTTTTCTTTCTTATAGGGCCTATGGGCCTTATAGGCCTTATGGGACCAATGGGACTTATGATTTTGCTATGGCGATGACCTCTTTGGCAATGATTTCCGCTGCGTCGGGCAGTGCCATCGTCAGGATGTGCTCGCTCAGCGACTGAAGCTTGGCGGCATCGTTGACGGTGTCGATGGCTAATGGCAGCAACAGTTTGGCGGCCTCTACGTCCCTGACATACAGGGCGGCCTGCTTGTTGACCAGTGCCAGTGCGTTCTTCGTCTGGTGGTCTTCAGCCACATTGGGCGACGGTACTAGGATGACGGCCTTGCCTAACAGGCAGAACTCGCTGATGCTGCCTGCTCCTGCACGGCTGATGACCAGGTCGGCGGCACGATAGGCTGCTGCCATGTCGGCAATAAAGTCGGTCACCACCAGGTTCTGAGGCTTGTCGTTACCTAGACGCTGGCTGATTTCCTGGCTGTAGTATTTTCCGGTCTGCCAGATGAACTGTACGTCCTGGTGTTCACTGATCAGCGCCAGATGTCCGAGAACACTCTCGTTCAGTGTGCGTGCTCCTAAGCTGCCGCCGACGATGAGTACCGTCTTCTTCTCGGTACTTAGTCCGAATGATGCCAGTGCCTCCTCGCGGGTGATAGGAGAGTCCAGCAGCTGCTGGCGTACAGGGTTACCCGTCAGCATGATTTTATCAGCAGGGAAGAAACGCTCCATACCCTCGTAGGCGACACAAATCTTTGCTGCTTTGTATGACAACGTTTTGTTGGCCAGTCCAGCATAGCTGTTCTGCTCCTGTAGCAGGGTAGGGATGCCTAGGCTGTTGGCAGCACCTAAGGCCGCACTACTGGCATAGCCTCCGACGCCTACCGCCACTTGCGGCCGGAAATCCTTTAATATCTTTTTGGCTTGCCACTTGCTCTTAAGGTAGTCCAACGCTACACCGAAGTTCCCCAAACGCCATAAGGGGCGCAGGAAACCACGAATGGGTAGTCCGACTATCTCGTAACCTGCTGCGGGTACGCGTTGCATCTCCATACGTCCCTGTGCACCCACAAACAGTATTTTGGCATCAGGGCGCAGGGCCTTGATGGCATTGGCTATTGATACGGCAGGGAAGATGTGTCCACCCGTGCCACCGCCACTGATAATCACTCTTAGTTCGTCACTCATATACTTTGTTATATAAGATTGTGCAAATATACAAATTTTCTATGAATCTAAGCTTATGTTTTCATCTTTTTCTTTCGTGTCGCCCTTTTTTATCTTTGCTGAACGGCTAACACTCAGTATAGCACCGATATAGGCACAGTTGATGATGGTCGACGTACCACCCTTTGAAATCAACGGCAACGGCTGACCGGTAACTGGTGCCAAGCCTACGGCCACCATCATGTTGAACGTTGCCTGGACCACGAGCAGCAGGCCCAGTCCCATGGCCAGGAAAGCAGGGAAATTATTCTCGCAACGACTGGCAATTCGTGCACAGCGGTAGAGCAGGACGATATACAGGAACATGACGGCAAAGGCTCCCAGTATGCCTAACTCTTCGATGACAATGGCGTAGATGAAGTCGCTGAAGGCCTGTGCCAGGAAGTCACGCTCGACCGACTGTCCAGGGCCTTTGCCCACGATACCGCTTGACACAATAGCGATATTGGCATGAGCCACTTGGGCATCCTTGTCAAGGTCATACTCCTGTGGGGTGGGGTCGTCTTTTCCGAATTTCAGGATACGGCTTTTCCAAGTGTCGGCACGGTGCAGCATCTTCTCCACCTTGCTTTTCTTCTTGGGTTGCTCCACCTGTTCCACTTTCGTCAGTTGCTCGTCTTCACCAGTAGTGTCGTGCCCGATAATCATCACCATCGAGATGGCAAAGATACCACATGCGGCAATGATAGCGACAAGTTTTGCTAACTGACGTATGGGCACCTGTCCGATAAACATCATCATCACTACCACTCCAAAGAGCAGGGCGGCCGTTGAGAGGTTCTCAACGCCAATGGCCAAACAGGCAGGGATGGTAATCCACAGTATCCACTTAAAGGCCTGACGGTCAGCACCTGTTTCACGCTGCATAGCTGCCAGAATCTGTGCTACAGCGAGTACAATAGTCCCCTTGGCAATCTCTGAAGGCTGTATGGTAAAGCCCATGATGCTAATCCATCGCGAAGCGTCGTTGGTGCTCTTTCCGCCACCCAGCATGACGATGAGTAGCATGATGGCTGTAATCAGCATCAGGAAGGGTGTCAGCAGTTTGAAGTAGCGGCATGGAATATTTAACGTGACGACCGCTACTACCACACCAGCAATGATGGTGCCGGTATGATAGGCGATGGGACCTACGTAGTTATGGCTCTTATACGTCAGTCCGCTCGATGCCGAGAATACCTCTACAATACTAATCATGCAGAGGAAGAAGAACACCATCCAGATGACCTTGTCGCCTTTGAAGATATTGCCTATTCTCTTGTTCATTTTTCTATTTATGGGTCCTATGGGGCTTATGGGGCCTATGGATCTTATAAGTTTCTTGCTAATTCCTTGAATTGTTCACCGCGGTCTTCCATGTTCTTAAACAGGTCGAACGATGCACAGCAGGGTGACAGCAGCACCGTCATGCCGGGTTCGGCGAGTTCGTAGCAGGCGTTGACGCAGTCTTTCATCGAGTGGGTGTCGCGAACGGGTATGCCCAACTGGTCGAAGTTGTCGTGCAGCTTCTGGTTGTCGGCACCCAGATACACCAGTCCAGCGCATTTCTCGCGAATCAGCGGCAGCAGCGGTGTATAGTCGTTACCCTTGTCCTTGCCGCCGACGATAAGGATGGTCTTGGTCTTCATCGACTCTAGTGCATACCAGCAGGCATCGACGTTGGTAGCCTTCGAGTCATTGATATATTGTACGCCACGTACGGTACATACTTTTTCCAAACGGTGCTCCACGCCGGGGAAGTCGCTTAGTGACTGCCTGATGACTTCTTTCTTGATACCTGCAATATTGGTGGCAATACCTGCGGCCAGCGAGTTGTAGATATTGTGCTTACCGGTCAGCGACAGTGCTTCCTGTTCCATATTGAAGGGTTCCGGCTGTTCTATCGTATATTGTCCCTCCTCGATATAACCGATGCTACCCTTTTCTTTCAGTTCAGAGAACGGATACTGGATGGACTGGATATCGTATTTGGCCAGTTCCTTCTTGATGATGGGGTCGTCGTTCCAGTAGATGAAGGCATCCTGTGCCGTTTGGTTCTGGATGATGCGCATCTTCGAGTCTACATAGTTTTGCATCTTGAAGTCGTAGCGGTCGAGATGGTCTGGCGTGATATTCAACAAAATGGCGATATTGGCACGGAAGTCGTACATGTTGTCGAGTTGGAACGAGCTGAGCTCAATGATGTAGTATTCGTGCGGATCTTCAGCCACCTGCAAAGCCAGTGAGTTGCCGATGTTTCCTGCAAGTCCGGCATCGTATCCGGCTTCGCGGAAGATGTGGTAGATGAGACTCGTGGTCGTGGTCTTGCCGTTCGATCCCGTGATGCAGATCATCTTCGAGGTGGTGTAGCGTCCGGCAAACTCAATCTCACTGATGATATGGATGCCCTTCTCCTTGATCTTGACAATCATCGGTGCAGTGTCAGGAATGCCCGGGCTTTTGATAATCTCGTCGGCATTGAGAATCTTTTCCTCGGTATGCTGGCCCTCTTCCCATGCTATCTGATGGTCGTCCATCAGCGTCTTATACTTGTCGGAAATCTTCGACATGTCTGAAACAAACACGTCGAAACCCTCTTTCTTAGCCAGTACGGCAGCACCTGCTCCGCTTTCGCCGGCTCCTAAAATGACAATCCTTTTCATCTTACTTTCAGTGTGATAATCGTTAATGCAGCCAATATAATTGTTGTAATCCAAAATCGAATGGTAATCTTTGACTCATGGAACGGACGGTGTGGCCATCCCTTGAGGATATAGCGACTCGTTGGGTCGAGCTGTGAGTCAAGCCTGCGGAACGTGTCGTGGATGGGTGTTGCACGGAAGACACGAACACGCTCTCCCTTGCGCTTCTTCAGCTTAAACCATTGCGTCTGGATGATGACGCTGAGGCTCTCGATGAAGAAGATGCCACACAACAAGGGTAGCATCAGCTCCTTGTGGATGATGACGGCACAGACACCAATGATGCCACCGATGGTCAGCGAACCCGTATCGCCCATAAACACCTGCGCCGGGTAGGCATTATACCAGAGGAAACCAATCATTGCTCCGATGAAGGCGCTGAGGAATACTACCAACTCTTGTGAGCCAGGGATGTACATGATGTCGAAGTATGCCGCATAGACAATATGCGACGATACGTAGGAGAAAATCAGTAGCGCTACACCAATGATAGCTGAGTTGCCCGCACACATGCCGTCCATACCGTCGTTCAGGTTTGCACCATTTGACACGGCGGTGACGACGATGATGGTCATAATGACGAACAGCACCCATCCTGCAGCCACCTTATATTTACCGCAGAACGCCATCACATCCGAGTAGTTCAGGTTGTGGTTCTTGATGAATGGTATGGTGGTGTGTAGCGACTTGACGGGTTCTGTGTTGTGCTTCACCACCACCTCTTGATTCTGCTGTACCTCAGAGACGTTTTCACGCACCACGGCATCTGGACTGAGCCATAGCGTCAGTCCGACAATGAAGCCGATACTCACCTGTCCGACAATCTTATAGATGCCTTTCAGACCTTCCTTGTTCTTACGGAAAATCTTGATGTAGTCGTCCATGAAGCCTAGGAATCCCAGCCATACAGTAGTGACAATCATCAGCAACAGGTAAGTGTTGCGCATACGTCCTAACAGCAATACGGGAATGAGGATGGCGACAATGATGATGATACCACCCATCGTGGGTACCCCTTTCTTCTCAATGCCGAAGGGGTCGATGCTGGCGTCGCGTGCTGTCTCTGAGATGTTGCGGCGTTTCATCCACTTGATGAAATACTCGCCGAACCATGCCGAGATGACCAGCGACAAAATCAGCGCCAGCAGGGCGCGGAACGAGATGTACGACCAGATGTGTGCGCCCGGGATGTTGTATTGCTCTAAAAAGCGGAAGATGTAGTACAGCATATCGTTATTATGTTATGTCGATGTTTCGAAGCTTCGAAATTTCGATGTTACGACTGAAATATTTCTCTCACAATCTCTCGGTCGTCGAAGTGGTGCTTGACGCCCTTGATTTCCTGATAGTCCTCATGGCCTTTACCGGCAATGAGGATGACGTCGCCCTTTTGGGCCAGCATACAAGCAGTTTTGATGGCTTCCTTGCGGTCGACAATGCTCACCACTTTCTTCATCTGCTTCTGGTCCAAACCGGCCAGCATGTCGTTGATGATGTCTTGCGGCTCCTCGAAACGGGGATTGTCTGAGGTGATGATGACGCGGTCGCTCTGCTTGACGGCTTCTTGTGCCATCAGCGGACGCTTACCCTTGTCACGGTTGCCACCTGCGCCACAGACGGTAATGATCTGTCCCTGCTTGCCGTCCAGTACCTCGTGGATGGCTTTGAGCACGTTCTCCAAGGCGTCGGGTGTGTGGGCATAGTCAACGATAGCCGTGACACCCTCTTCCGAGCGGATGGGCTCCAGGCGCCCTGCCACACTCTTCAGCGTGCTCAGCACCACTAGAATGTCTTCGGGTTGCTTGCCCAACATGACGGCAGCACCATATACTGCCAGCAGGTTCGAAACATTGAACTTTCCGATAAATTGTACACCCACCTCGCGGCCATTGATGTCAAGGTACATACCCTCAAAGTGGCATTCGATAATTCGTGCGCGGAAGTCGGCCATGCGCTGTGTCGAATAGGTCTTGACGGTCGCTTTTGTGTTCTGTACCATGACCATGCCATTCTTGTCGTCGGCATTGGTAATCGCGAAGGCACCCTTCGGCAGTCCGTCGAAGAAGGCTTTCTTCGCGTCGCGGTAGTTCTCAAATGTCTTGTGATAGTCCAAATGGTCGCGTGTGAGGTTGGTAAACAGTCCTCCGGCAAATGTCAGACCACCAATGCGCTGTTGGGCGATGGCATGGCTCGAACACTCCATGAAGGCATATTCGCAACCGGCGGCCACCATTTGGGCCAGCAGTTTGTTCAGTTCGATGGGGTCGGGAGTAGTATGGTCTGCAGGTATGGCTTCTCCTTTAATATAGTTACATACTGTCGACAGGAGTCCACACTTGTGCCCCATTTTCCGGAACATATTATATAATAAGGTGGCGATGGTGGTTTTACCATTGGTACCCGTCACACCCACCAGCTTTAGTTGTTTCGATGGTTCGCCATAAAAAGCGGTAGCCACAGGGCCTACGGCAGCCTCTGTCGATTCTACTTGCACGTACGTCACTCCACTATTCTCAGCTGTCTCCGGCAGGTCTTCGCATAATACTGCGACAGCTCCCAGCTCCAAGGCTTTGGGAATAAAGCGGTGGCCGTCAGTTTGTGTGCCCTTGATGGCGACGAAGAGATGGCCTTTCTCTACCTTGCGTGAGTCGATGTTCACGCCAGTAATGTCTGCCTCGGCATCGCCAATGATGGCGAGAGGCTTGACGTTCTTTAGCAGTTCGCTTAATTTCATATCTCTTGTTTCTTTGTTTATTCTAAAATCAACAAGCATTCGCAGCCCTTCATAATCTGTTTGCCGGCGGGGTAGCTCTGGTGGCGCACCTTTCCGCGACCATGGATTTTTACGCGTAGGCCACGGTGTTCCAGTTCGTATACCGCATCTTTGGCACCCATACCTGTCACGTCGGGACAGACAGACTGTTTGTACTTGGGCGACTGGCCGACACGTTTGTTGATGTCCAGCTTGCTCAGCACGTAGTTGGCAGCCGTCGTGTTGCCGTTTTTGACATCAGGAATGATGACGGACTTCTCGTCGTGGGCAGCATCGACGCTCATCTTCAGATTGCGGGCCATGACACCCTCAGCAATATGGTGGAAGACGACACCGCTCATACCACCTCCAGAAGCCGGCAGTCCCGACTTCTTTAGACAGACAATACACGTATAGCGCGGATTGTCGGCAGGGAAGTAGCCGGCAAAACTCAGCCAGTAGCGGGTGGTTCCTGAATGATAGCCGCCATGTTCGTCGGCAATCTGTGCCGTACCTGTCTTTCCGGCAACCTTGAAGAGTTTCGATCCTGCTTTGCGTCCCAGACCCTGACTGACAACATGCTCCAGAATGGTTTGTATGGTCTTGATGGCTTTCGGTTTGGCAATACGGTTCTTAATGACTTCTGGTGGGAATTCCGCAATGGTTTCACCGTTCTTCACTACTTTCTTGACAAACCGCGGACGCATCATCTTACCATTGTTGGCAATGGCATTATAGAAGGTGACGGTATTGATGGGTGCTATCTGCGTCTCATAGCCGATGGACATCCAGGGCAGAGCGGTCTTGCTCCAGTTGACATATTGTCCGCGCTGGTTCTTCTGCGGCATGCGGATGTGGGGCGGCTGGTAACCTACCAGTGGCAGTTTCAGATCTTCGTGGATACCCACACGATACAGTCCCTTGACGTAGCGCTCGGGATTACTGCCGTAGAAATGGTCGATGACGTGGCTGACACCGATGTTCGAACTGACCTCCAGCGTACGGGCGACATTGATGTCTTGATAACCGCCGCGACGCCAGTTATGGTCTTTCATCCAACGGCCATGCATCTGTTGTACACCGCTACCGGTATGGATGACGTAACTTGTGTCCACCACCTCATCATCAAGGGCAACCAGGAATGAGGCGACCTTGAATACCGAACCGGGCTCGCAACGGTAGCTGATGGCCGAATTGACGGCCTCGATATATTTACCTTCTTCGTTGCGCACCATGTTGACGATGGCCTTCACGTCTCCCGTCTCTACCTCCATGAGGATGGCGACACCCATATCGCCGCCGATGAGTTTCAGCTCATCCAGTACTGCACGTTCGGCGAGATCCTGCATGTTTACGTCGATGGTCGTCACGATGTCGGCACCGTCGACGGGCAGTGTCACGGGAATGTTCATGTACTTGTTCAGAACCTTACGGCGTCCTGTAATGCCAGGCGTGCCACGCAGGATGCTATCGTACGATAGTTCCAGACCATAGTATGCTGAGTCCTTGGCACCATACATGCCACCTACCGTACGCAGTGCCAGCGTGCCGAAAGGACGGTTGCGCGAGTTGAATTCCTCCTCGTGGAAGCCACTCTTGTATTTGGGTAGGTTAAAGAACGGCAACTGTTTCACCTCCATATAGGTATTGTAGTTGATGCGCTTTGGCCAGATAGGCCAGTGGCGGGCACCTACGCTGCCGTTTTTGTTTTCCTTCTGCCTGCCTTTCTCCAGCCATACCTTGAATTCATGGGCCGTAATCGGTGGAAATATCTTGCTCAGGCCTTCACAGACAGAGTCCAGTTTGTCTTGCCATAGTGAGTCGTTCTTCTCGAAAGCTGCTGCCTGATAATCCATGAAGATCTTGTATTCGGGTATCGACGAGGCCATCAACTGTCCGTCACAGCTGAGGATGTTGCCGCGGTTGGGTTTGACCATCACGCTGTCGCGCTTCAGTCGGTCGGCTACCTCGGTCCAATACTGTTTCTTGGCAGTCATAATATATAGCGCCTTGCCAATGACGGCAAAGCCGATGATAGTCAGCACGACCGCTATCGCCATGTAGCGGGGCATCACTTTATCGTTGTCGAACTTACTCATTTCTTGTTTTCTTACTTCTCACCTCTATTACTCAGGCACCTGAATGATGTAAGGCGGCTGGTCAGCCTGATGTAGCAGTGAGTCTTTGTTCTCTTTCAGTATCTCCAGCACATGACTCTCACGGCATTTCTCCGTCAGCGTGCTCGACGACGACAGCGCCTTGAACTTCGCATCCTTGAGGTCGTTCTCCAGTTTGTCTATGGTCAGCAGGTCTTGCTGGCACTGATAGCGGAAAGCCACATAGACAATGGTGAATGCCACGATGACCAGAAACAGCCAGATTTGTGAACGTACAGTCTGCGTAGTCAGCAGGTCGCCGCCCAGAATGGTACGCAGCTTTAACTGTTGCGATGGCTTCGGGTCTTCTTCCGTAGCCGTCTCCTTGATTTTCTTCAGCGTTTCTGTCAGTTTGCTCTCTGGCGATTCCTGGACCTCAGGACTTTCAGGTTGCTCAATCTTTATGTTGTCGTCTTCCATATGGGTTATATCTTTTCTGCTATTCTTAGTTTGGCACTGCGGCTACGTGGGTTCTCTTGCTGTTCGTCGTCAGTCGGGGTGATGACCTTGCAGACGGTTTTCAGCGGACAGTGGATGCGTCCGAAAAAGTCTTGCTCTACTTTCCCTTCGGCATTGCCGGTCTTCATTACGTTCTTGACGATACGGTCTTCCAACGAATGGTAGGTGATGACGCTCAGCCTGCCACCTTCTGCCAACAGTTCCGTAGTACCTTTCAGCATGTCACGTAGGGCATCCATCTCGTGATTGACCTCGATGCGTAGGGCTTGGAACAGGCGGGCTATGTCTTTCTTTAGCGCGGCATTGACGATGGTCAGTTGTCCTTCTTCCTGTATTGTCTCAATACCTAGCACATCGAGCAGCTGTCCCGTAGTTTTGATGTGCTCCTGCTGGCGTGCCGTAACGATGGTCTTGGCCAGTCGACGGGCATTCTTCAGTTCGCCATACAGGTAGAATACGTCGGCCAGATGCTCTTCCGTGTAGTCGTTCAGCACGTTTGCGGCAGTCATCCCAGCCCGCTTGTTCATGCGCATGTCCAGAGGAGCCTCAAAGCGGAACGAAAAGCCGCGGGTCTCGTCGTCGAAGTGGTGGCTCGACACACCGAGGTCGGCCAGCAGTCCGTTGATTTTCTCCACGCCGTAGTAGTGCATCCAGTTGCTGATATATCTAAAGTTGCTGCGTACGAAGGTAAATCTATCATCATCGACGATATTTTTTTCCGCATCAGCATCCTGGTCGAAGCTGTATAGGTGTCCATTCTTGCCTAGTCGCGACAAAATCTCCCGCGAGTGGCCGCCACCGCCGAAGGTGACATCTACATAAATGCCGTCGGACTGGATGTCCAGTCCGTCGACGCTTTCTTTTAGGAGTACGGGTACATGATATGTCTCGGCTGTCTTCATAGTCTTGATGGAATGATTTTCCCTCTCACCACTTACTTCTCGTCACTCGCCTCTTCTTTCATCAGCTCTTCAAGAGCAGCTCCAAAGGCTTCGGGTTGCATCTGGTGTTCTTCGGCTTTGGTGGTGCTCCATATCTCGATGGTGTCCCCCATGCCAACAAACTTGATGTCTTGTACGATGTCGGCCATGCGCTGGTAGCGCTTGGGTATCAGGAAACGACCGTTGCCGTCGAGTGTCAGGATCTCCACTTCTGAGACAAACTGTCGGAATACCTGCTGGTGCTGCTTGTTCCAGCGGTTCAGCCGTTGGCGCAGGGCATCTGTCTGTTCGTTCCACACGGATTCCGGGTAGAGTACCAGGCACGGCTGGAACACATCCTTACGCAGAATGATATGCTCTTCACCGTCCGCCAGCAGTGTCTTGCGGAAGATGGCGGGCAGGAAAGCACGTCCTTTAGCGTCGATTTTGGCCTCTATGTTTCCTAAGAATCGCATGTGTACTTCTTTAATTAATGTGAATTCGGATGCAAAGATACACAATTCTCCCCACAATCCCCCACAATTCCCCACAAAATTTTAGCTAATAAATGCTAAAGATTATCTTTTTTGCACATTTTAGTACCTTTAGTGCAATTGTTTTTAAATAAAATCACTAACTTTGCAATCGTTAAGAAGAAAGTGAGAGAATGGGACAAGTCACTGAGAAGACTATCGACATCGACCAAATACTGAAAAGTAAATTGGGCGCCAAAGCTAAATGGGTGCCCAGTCCGTTGGTGTCATGGCTCAAACGCATCGCTCATCAGGATGAGGTCAACGGATTTCTGTGGAGCGCACGTGATAAGGAGGGAACACCGTGGTTGGATGCAACGTTGGAGTACCTGCAGGTCACACTTGAGGTGGTGGGGCGCGAGAATTTGCCCGACCCCAATGACGGAAGGCTTTACACGTTTGTGTCGAACCATCCGTTGGGTGGGCAGGATGGTGTGACACTAGGTGCTATCATAGGCAATCACTACGACTCACGGTTTCGCTATCTGGTCAATGACCTGCTGATGTATCTCCCGGGTTTAGCACCACTATGTATCCCTATCAACAAAACCGGCAAACAGAGCCGTAATTTTCCAGCGATGGTCAAGGCGGGTTTTGAGAGCGACAACCATATGCTGATGTTCCCTGCCGGACTGTGTTCACGCCGCCACAATGGCGTTATCCGTGATATTCCTTGGTCGAAGACCTTTATCACGAAGAGCGTGGAGTACAAGCGCGACATTGTTCCTATCCGCTTCGGAGGCCGTAATAGCGACTTTTTCTACCGCTTGGCCAATTTCTCCGACCGCTTCCTGCCGTTTAATCTGGCCATGCTCTTTCTCGTCGACGAGATGTATAAGAATGTCGGCAAGACCTTTCGCGTGACCATCGGCAAACCTATTCCCTGGCAAACGTTCGACAAGAGTAAAACGCCGTCGGAATGGGCACAATATGTACAAGATATCGTCTACAACCTTTAACAAATATGGAACAACCGATTATCTCTCCCATTTCCAAGGAGGTGCTCAAGAGTGAGCTGACTCCTGACAAGCAGTTGCGAATGACCAACAAGAGCAATAATGAAATCTATATCATCACTGCTCACAATGCTCCCAACGTCATGCGCGAGATAGGTCGTCTACGCGAGATTGCTTTCCGTGAGGCCGGTGGTGGCACTGGTAAGGAGATTGATATCGACGAGTTTGATACCTGCGAGAACTGCTACAAACAGCTTATCGTCTGGAATCCCGACGAAGAGGAGATCATCGGTGGCTACCGCTACCTGCTGGGTACTGACTGGCAGTACGACGATAATGGACAGCCCATTCTGGCTACGAGTCATATGTTCCATTTCTCTGAGCGTTTCATCCGAGACTATGCTCCCTGGACGGTAGAGCTTGGCCGTTCGTTTGTGTCATTGCCCTATCAGTCGTCGCGTATGGGTGCCAAGAGTCTCTTTGCTCTCGATAATCTGTGGGATGGCTTGGGCGCCCTGACAGTCATCCGTCCAAATGTCAAATACTATTTCGGCAAGATGACGATGTACCCCAGCTACATCCGTAAGGGTCGCGACATGATACTCTATTTTCTGAAGAAGCATTTCGATGATAAGGATAACCTTATTATCCCGATGAAACCGCTGGAATTGGAAACTGATCCTGCTGAACTCGAGCGTTTGTTTTGTGGACATAACTTCCGTGAAGATTATAAGATTTTGAACGGAGAAATTCGTCGGTTGGGCTATAATATTCCCCCGCTGGTGAACGCATATATGGGTCTGTCGCCGACGATGAAGCTCTTCGGTACGGCCATCAACTATGGCTTTGGCGATGTCGAGGAGACAGGTATCCTGATTGCCGTTGACGAGATACTGGAAGACAAGCGCAAGCGCCATATCGACTCGTTTATCCGTGAGCACCATGACGAGATTGAGATTACGTCTGGAGCCAACAAGATTATCTATCGCTACAAACAATAAATTACATGTCAGTGCACTACTATCGGGTAGCCGGTCACACCTTTTCCGTGACACTAGGGAATCATGAGTCCATTGTCGATGAAATGGGACAATATGAGCCGTTTTCCGTATTGGCTACCGATGAGGTAATGTTTAATGTTACCGTGGTTGCTTCCGATGGGTTCCCTGCCCATGATGACATCACTATAGAGATGAGCCAGGACGATGACGGCTCACAGATTCTCGCGGGCCGTATGGGCGATCAGCCGTATTTTGAGTTTCATCTGTGGGGACGCTGTGCTGCCCGTATGGTGACGGATGTGCAGTATCGTCATGCTACAGTGTTGCTCGTCGACGAGCCGTTATTCGGTATCAACAATGCGCTGATGGTTATGTATGCCCTCTCGACCGCCTGTCAGCAGACGGCGCTTTTCCATTCTTCTGTGGTTAGCTATGACGGTCGTGGCTATATGTTCCTGGGCAAGAGTGGCACGGGTAAGAGCACACATTCCAGCCTGTGGTTGCGCTATATTGAGGGTACGCAACTCGTCAACGACGATAATCCCGTAGTACGCCAGATGCCCGATGGATTCTATGTTTTTGGTTCTCCCTGGAGTGGTAAGACACCCTGCTATCGTAACGTATCCTATCCGTTAGGTGCAATTGTTCAGCTCAGTCAGGCGCCCTATAATAAGATAGTGCGTTTGTCGCCGCTGATGGCCTATGCCGCCTTGGTGCCTTCCATCTCTGGCAAGCGATGGGATAGTATGGTCGCCGAGGGACTCCACGAGACGGAGAACCTATTGGCAGGTCATGTTGCTGTATGGCATCTGGAGTGTCTACCTGATGAGGGTGCTGCCCTCCTCTGCTCTGAAACCGTGAGAAATCCCGTTGAAATCGCTAAAAACGATGACAAACATATCCGATAATGATATCATCCGTAGTGCCATTAACCTCGTGAATGAAGGCATGCGCGTCACCTTCCCGGTGAAGGGATATAGCATGTTGCCTTTCATTATCGGTGGCAAGGAGAGTGTCGACCTCGTCAAACCTACAGAACTGCATGTCGGTGACGTGGTACTGGCATGGGTCGAACAATGTCGGTATGTGGTGCATCGTATTATCCGCATTGACGGGGATGCCGTCACACTGATGGGCGACGGTAATGTTGCAGGAGTGGAGCACTGCACCGTAGCCGATATAGCGGCTTTGGCGGTTAATGTCGTGACGCCTGCCGGACGTCATCATCCATTATATAACCCGTGGCGGCGCCAAACCAGTCGCTTGTGGTGGCGCCTGCTGCCCGTACGTCGCTGGATATTGGCGATATATCGAAGGACGTGGCTGAGATTTTTTTATTAATGATATGAAGCAAAAAGAAGGATTTATCTTGCGCGAGGTTTGTGGCGAGCGCGTCATTGTGGCTGAAGGCTTGAAGACCATTGATTTTGGCAAGCTGATTAGTCTTAATGAAACCGCTGCTTGGCTTTGGGGAAAAGCTGGTGAAATGGGCGATTTTTCTATCGACCAGCTCACTGATGCCCTGTGTGCCGAGTATGAGGTCGACGCCGCTCAAGCCCGTAAGGATGTGACCGCTATGGTCAGCCAGTGGCAGGAGATAGGAATTATAGAATGAGATATATCCGCTGGATATGGACTAACATGGCGGGCATCCGGTGGAACACCGCCATTCGCATTATTACCGGCATCACTCAGGTGCTGTTGGGCTTGCTGATGATATGGCTCAGCAAGCAGTTTATCGATATTACTATTCGTGTGGGTACGCGCGATGACGTGTTGCGCATGTGTACCTTACTTATAAGTGTTGTCGTGACAGGTATCTTGCTGCGCCAGTTCTACTACTATCTCTCGGTTAAGGCCAGCACGCACCAGTCTAACATCATCCGTCTGCGTGTGTTCAGTAATTTGTTCCGCCGTCAGATGTATGAAGACCAACTGCATTCAGGTGATGTGGCCTCGCGACTGAGCAAGGATATCGACACCGTGGCCGATGCTACCACCTCACTTTTGCCCCAATTCATCGTGACGGGAACCCAACTGGTCGGTGCCTTCCTGCTATTGGCAAAGATGGACCTGACGTTGGCCTTGGCACTGTTGCTTGTGACCCCGTTCCTAGCTGCCTTCGGAAAGTTCTTCGCCCATCGCATGCGTGCGATGACCACCGATATCCGCCAGCAGGAGAGCGCCATACAGATGCAGGTTCAAGAGGGTATGGAATATAGCGACGTCATTCGTTCGCTGGGTTCCGAACAGTGGGTAGCTGGCCGTCTGAACAAGTTACAAGAATTGCTGATGGGACGTGTGCTGCGCCGTAGCCGCTTTACTATTATCACACGCCTGCTGATGGCTTTTGCCTTCAGCTTAGGATATCTACTGGCCTTCATTTGGGGTGGTTTGCAGTTGCGTGCCGGAGTCATCACCTTTGGAGTGATGACATCGTTCCTGCAGCTGGTTGGCCAGATACAACACCCCATTCTTAACCTGCTCAACATGTTGCCGCAGTTCATCTCTGCCACGGCAAGTATCGACCGTATCGATGAACTGGAACGCTCGGCTAAGCAGCGCAAGCAAGCAGAGAAGCAGGTGATGCTCCAAGGTCCCGTGGGTGTGCAGGCCAGCGAAGTGACCTTCGGCTATGCTTCGGGCGACCGCCTGATTCTCGACCACTTCAGTCACCTGTTCCGTCCGGGCAGCAAGACCGCTATACTGGGACAGACTGGTATCGGCAAGACCACGCTCTTCCGACTGATGCTTTCGTTCATACAGCCTCGCGAGGGTAGTCTGACGTTGTTCAACCGCGAGATCTCCGAAGCGGTGAGCGACCATACGCGTGGCAACTTCGTCTTCGTGCCTCAGGGAAATACGCTGATGAGCGGCACCATCCGTTATAATCTGCAGTTGGCGCGTCCCACGGCCACCGACAAGGAACTGTGCGACGTACTCGATGTCGCTATGGCCGACTTTGTGTTTAGCCTGCCTAACGGTTTGGACACCAAACTCGGAGAGCGTGGTGCAGGACTCAGCGAGGGTCAGGCTCAACGTATCGGTATTGCCCGTGGTCTGTTGCGTCCTGGTCCTATCATGCTGCTCGACGAAATCAGCTCGTCGCTGGATGAGGCCACCGAACAGGAGCTCTTCCGTCGTTTGTTCGTCTATTGCCATGAAAAAACCATGATATTCATCACCCACCGCATGGCCGTCTGTGAGCTGTGCGACGATGTTCTCCGCTTAGGAGAAGATTAACTGGCAAACAAAATTATATAATAGGCAGGGAGATACCGTTGATCTTCTGGTAGACATCGAGGGCATAGACATCGGTCATGCCGCTGATGTAATCAATGACGGCCATGAGGCGGGTCTCCAGGTCGGGGGCGTCGATATGATACTGACTCGACACGCGGCCGATGAGCTGTTTTGAGTAGTAGCGGTCGGGGTGTATGACGGCTTCGACCATCTGCTGCATCAGCGTTTCCATGATTTTGTAACCTGACAGTTCTACATCCAAGACAGGTCGGCTACGGTAGATGCGAGCCTCCGACAGGCGGGCACAACGGCGGTAGGCCTCGCACTGGCGTTCGCTGACATGGTCGATGAGCGACCCCGTAAAGGTACCGTTGAGTATTTCCTGTTCGTGGTCCATAAACGTCTTTACACACTCGTTCTCGAGTTTGCCGATGACGCTGGCACGCAGATAGACGATCTGTTCGTTGGGGTCAGTGAGCTGTTCCTGTTCGATGCGCTGGCGCAGATGCTGCTGGGTCTCCTCGTCGAAGAAAGCCAGCATGAGTTGGGAAGCCTCGTCGAACGACACAATCTTCAGCTTATGGGCATCTTCGAGGTCCATGATCTCGTAGCAGATGTCGTCAGCAGCTTCTACAAGATACACCAGCGGATGGCGGGCGTAGCGCAGGGGTTTACCAGGCTTTGATAGACAAATAATACCCATTTCATCGGCAATTCGTTGGTAGATTTCCTGCTCGCTTTGGAAGAATCCGAACTTTCCTTTTTTGCTGGCGGCCGACGAGGCAAAGGGATATTTGACGATGCTGGCAATGGTCGAGTAGGTCATCACGAAACCACCTGGGCGGCGACCCTTGAACTGATGGGTCAGCAAACGGAAGGCATTGGCATTACCCTCGAAGTGGGTGATGTCGTCCCAAAAAGGTTCCGATATCTCTTTGCGCAACGAGCGTCCGGGACCTTCGGTGAAAAACGTCTGGATGGCCTTCTCACCACTATGTCCGAACGGTGGGTTACCCAGGTCGTGGGCTAGACAGGCCGTACTGACAATCTGTCCGATTTGTTCGACGAGCGTACCCTTCAGCTCTGGGTGGGTGGTGTTGACCAACCGCTGGGCGACATCGTTACCCAGCGACATACCTACGCTGGCCACCTCGAGCGAGTGCGTCAGACGGTTATGTACAAATACGCTGCCCGGCAGCGGGAATACCTGTGTCTTGTTTTGCAGTCGACGAAACGGTGCCGAGAAAATCAGGCGGTCGTAGTCGCGCTTAAACTCAGTACGGTCATCGTGGCGCTCGATGTGGCGCTGTTCCTGGCCGAGTCGCTTGTTTGAAATCAGTCTTGTCCATTCCATGGGTTGCAAAATTACGTAAAAATGAGTAAAAAGCCAAAAGATTTTCCCTTTTCTTTTGTGTTTTGCTTACTTATTTGTACCTTTGCACATTATTTATAAGCGTAAGAACATGGTAAAGATACAAGTAGTCAATCGCGGACACCAGCCGCTGCCCGCATGCGCCACACCTCAGAGTGCTGGCATGGACCTGCGTGCCAACCTCGAAGAGCCTATCACCCTGCGTCCCTTGGAGCGCCGCCTGATACCCACCGGACTGTATATCGCACTGCCCGAAGGTTATGAAGCACAGGTGCGCCCACGTAGTGGACTGGCCTTGAAGCATGGACTGACCGTGCTGAACGCCCCAGGTACCATCGATGCCGACTATCGTGGTGAGGTTGGTGTCGTGCTGATCAACCTCTCTCAGCAGGACTTCATCATCAACGATGGTGAGCGCATCGCCCAAATGGTAATCGCCTGTTGTGAGCAAGGCGAAATGGTGGTGGTAGAGGCTCTGGACGAGACGGAGCGTGGTGCAGGTGGTTACGGACATACCGGAATAAAGTGAAGTTGATAAGGACTATATGGATATTGCTGGCAGTATGCTGCGTTCTGCCAGCTATTGCCGACGATGCTGACCAGCGCCGGCGCTATGATGCTTTCTTTTTAGAGGCAGTATGTCAGCGTCAGAAGGGAAATACCGATGCGGCGTTCGACTTGATGCGACATTGTATGGACATTGATTCCACACGTTCGGAGGCCTACTCCTTCTTGTCGCAGTACTATTCCCACCTGAAAGACAAGCAGCGCGCCCTACAGTACTGCAGGAAGGCCGCTGCGCTGGAACCCGAAAACACTACCTATCTGGCAACCCTCGCCGACGCCCTGCTCAGCCAGCGCGAATACAATGAGACCATTGGGGTGCTGGAACAACTCTACAGTCTCTGCCACGACCGCGACGACGTGTTGGGCATGCTCGTCCAGCTCTATGAGCAACAAGAGCAGTACGATAAAGCTATCGATGCACTGACACGTCTGGAAGTGCTGGAGGGTAAGAGCGAGCGTCTGTCGTATGCCAAGAGTAATCTCTATACGAAGAAAGGTGACAAACGGGCTGCCATCGCCGAGATGAAGACCTTGGCCGACCAGTATCCTAACGACAATAACTACCGTTGTCTGTATGCTAACACGCTGTATATCAACGGACAGAAGAAAAAGGCGGTAGCAATCTATAATGCCGTGCTACGTAAAGAGCCAGACCACCGTAATGCGCTGTTAGCGATGTTGGCTTACTATAATGATCAGAAAGACTCCGTACACGTGCAGGAGTATACGGAAAAGGTGCTCTTCAACAAACAGATGGCCAGTGGGGACCGTGTGGAACTGATGCGACGGTTTGTCATCGAGAACGAGCAGACAGGTGGTGACAGCACGCGCGTGTTGCAACTGTTCCATCGGCTGTTGCAAGGTTCGCAGGAAGATGCCGACATGGCGCTGCTCTGTGCATCGTATATGAATCTGAAGAAAATGCCGGAAGACAGCATCCGCGTGGTGTTGGAACAGGGTCTGCAGATTGCTCCCGACAATGCTGCCGTACGTCTGCAGCTAGTGATGTATGCCTGGCAGGCGCAAGACCGTGACCGTGTCATAGACCTGTGTACTGCGGCACGCCAGTATAATCCCGAAGAGATGGCGTTTTACTACTATCAGGGTATCGCTTATTACCAGAATGGCAACTTAGACGGCGCCCTGAACGCCTTCCAGAACGGCATCAGCGTCATCACCCCGCAGAGCGACCCCGCCATTGCCAGCGACTTCTATGCTGTCCTGGGTGACATCCTGCACCAGAAAGGCTTGGAGCAAGAGGCTTTTGCCGCCTATGATAGCTGTCTGGTGTGGAAAGACGACAACCTTGGCTGTCTGAACAACTACGCCTACTATCTCAGCGAGAAGAACATCCGGCTGGATGAGGCTGAGCGCATGTCGCTGCGTACCATCAAGGCTGAGCCGAAAAATGCCACCTACCTCGACACCTATGCGTGGATACTGTTTATGCAGCAGCGCTATAGCGAGGCAAAGATATATATCGACCAGACGTTGCAGAACGATAGCGACACGTCGGCCGTACTCCTCGAACATGCCGGTGATATCTATGCCATGGCCGGCGACATCCGACAGGCCCTCGTCTTCTGGCAGCAGGCACTGGAACGCATTGCCGCCGAACCATCTAGTGACGAAGACCGTTCGGCTATCATCACAAGAAAAATAAAACTGAAAAAATATCTGAAAGAATGAAAGCACTACATGTATGGACACTGGCAGCCGCCACCGTTGCCCTGACGGTAATGACGGCATGTGGCTCTTCGCGTGGACTGGGCCGCAGGTCGGCACCATCCGACGACCAGTCGGTAATGACCGTTGCGCCAAGCTATGAGAAGTCTGCACAGAATAACGACCAGCAGGCAACTGTCGCTACAGCGCCTGCAGAACAGGTCGACACCCTACAGCGGGAACAGTTCCTGCAGAAAGTCAACGACAATGCACAGCACGCCCGCTTCCTCACGTCAAAGGTGAAGTTCTCGGTTTCTGTCGGCAATCGCGAGATGACGCTCACCGGCAACCTGAAGATGAAGCGCGACGATGTCATCCGCCTGCAGCTGATGGCCTTCGGATTCGTCGAGGCAGGCCGTCTGGAGTTTACTCAGGACTATGTGCTCATCGTCGACCGTATCAACAAACAGTATCTGCAGGTGCCCTACAAACATCTGGATTTCCTGCGAAACAGCGGTATCGACTTCAATATGCTGCAGGCCCTCTTCTGGAACGAGCTCTTCCAGCCCGGCAAGGGTCGTCTGACCGACCGTCAGCTGAAGAAATTCGAGACACAGAGCAGCTCAGACGAGAATATCGTCATCTCGCTGGAGAGCGACAAACTCTCCTACCGTTGGCTGGCTGACAAGGCTAACCAGCGTGTAAAGATGGCCAACGTGCTGTATAACGATCGCTATCGTGGCAACTACCAGCTGAACTGGGACTATGACGACTTCAAGACCATCAATCGCAAGTATTTCCCCCACCAGCATAAGGTGACGTTCACTACCCCCGACCGTGAGGTGAAGTTCGATATGATACTGAACTACGTGGGTTCTGACGATGACTGGGAGACACGTACCGTGTTGCCCGGCAAGTATCGTCAGATGCCTGTCGACGAGATTCTCCGCCGCTTTATGTCACTATAACCCCGACGAATGAAGCAAAGAATCTGGTTGATACTCGTCCTTTTAGCATTTGTCACTGCTACGCCTTATGCGCAGCAGCGCAGCAAGGTTCGTACTACTACCCAGAAGACCCAGAAGTCCAATAGGACCAATAAGTCCAATGGGACCAATAGGACCAAGAAGAATAAGAAAGCTGCCGCTTCCGCTACTCCTACCGTACAGTCGTTGCAGAACCAGCGCCAACAGATACAGAAACAGATCAAGGAGCAGGAGCGTCGTCTGGCCTCGTCACAACAGGACGTAAAGAAACGCCTGCAGACGTTGATGGTAATCAATAACGAGATTGCCGGCAAGCGCCGTACCATCGATACCATCCGTCACGACATCGTCACGCTCGATGATAATATCGAGCATTTGGGCATACAGCTCGACGAGTTGCAGGCACAGCTGGCCGAGTGTAAGCAACGCTACGTCAAGTCGATGCGTTACATGCACCGCAACCGTTCGGCACAGAGTCAGATGATGTTCATCTTCAGTGCCGACAACCTGACGCAGATGGTGCGTCGCCTGCGTTTTATGCGCGAATATGCTGCCTATCAGCATGTACAGGGCGACGAGGTGAAGACGCAGCAGGAGGCCGTCAATAGCAAGTTCCAGGAACTGAACCGGGCCAAGAGTCAGAAGACCGTCCTGCTGGCTAAAGGTGAGCGCGAGCGTATCGCCCTCGAAGACAAGCAGGCAGAACAGCAGAATGTTGTGAAGACCCTGCAGAAGGAACAGAAGACCATTCAGGGCATCATTGCCCAGCAGAAGAAAAAAGATGCTGCACTGAATGCGCAGATCGACCGTTTGATTGCTGAAGAGATAGCCCGCCAGAAGGCACGTGCTGCTGCAGAGGCTAAGCGTAAGGCAGAGGCAGCTGCCCGTGAGCGTCGTCTGGCCGAGGCCCGTGCCCGTGAGGAGGCTGCCAAGGCGAAGGCGTTGGCTGCCAAGAGTAAGAAGGAGAAGGAAGATGCCGAGCGGTCAGTGCGTGAGGCTGAGGAGAATCGTAAGGCCGAGGAGCGTCGCGTAGAGCGTGCCCCGCTGACCATGCCCTCAGAGGATGTGCGCATCAGCGGCAATTTCGAGAGTAATCGTGGACGTCTGCCGATGCCTATCACGGGGCCTTATCGGGTTGTCAGCCACTTCGGACAGTATAATGTCGAGGGCTTGCACGGTGTTACGCTCGACAACAAGGGTATCAATATCCGTGGAGAACAGGGTGCCCAGGCACGTAGTATCTTCGATGGTGAGGTTAGCGCCGTGTTCAGCTTCGGTGGTACCATGGTCGTCATGGTGCGCCATGGCAGCTATATCTCCGTCTACTGCAACCTTTCAAGCGTCAGCGTTCATCGTGGTCAGAAGGTTTCTACGCGTCAGATTCTCGGACGTGTTGCCGGCGATAACATTCTCCAGTTCCAGTTGCGCCGCGAGACAGCGAAGCTCAATCCGGAATCGTGGCTGGGCCGGTAATTCGAAATATCGACATTTTGTCATTCCGAAATCAGTTCCACATAAGTGGCGATGGCCTTTTGGATTTCACTGACGCAAATATACTCGTCAGCACGATGACTGCGGCTGCTCTCACCGGGTCCGAGTTTGAACGACGGAAACGGCATGAGCGCCTGGTCGCTGAGCGTCGGCGAACCAAACGGTACCATTCCCATACGGATGCATTTCTGTACCAGCGGGTGGCCTACGGGGATGTGCGAGGACGACAGACGGAACGAGCGGGCCGTTAGCTCGCACTTCTTCATGTGCTTCTGCAGGAAGGCGAAGAGGAATTCGTTCTGGTAGTGCTCGTTGGTGCGCACGTCGATGACGAAGCGGCACTCGTCGGGCACGACATTATGCTGTGTGCCACTGTTTATCACCGTTACCGTCATCTTCGTATTTCCCAGCAACATGCTCTTCTTTGTAAAGCGATAGTCGCGCAGCCATACGAGGTCGTCAAGGGCTTCGTAGATGGCATTCACCCCCTCTTCGCGTGCCGCATGGCCGCTCTTGCCATGGGCCACACCGTCGATGACCATCAGTCCTTTCTCGGCAATGGCGGGTTGCAGTCCCGTCGGCTCACCAACGATAGCCACATCGATGTGGGGTAACTGAGGCAAGGCCAGCCGGAAACCGTTCTCACCGCTGACCTCCTCTTCGCACGACGCTAAATATACCAAATTGTACTGCGTGCTTTTGCCACGCAGCAACCGATATGCCTGCAGCAGACTTACCAAGCCGCCACCGCAGTCGTTGCTTCCCAGACCATATAGCATGTCACCCTCACGCGTCGCCGTAAAGGGGTCACGCGTCCATGTACTGACAGGTTTGACTGTGTCGATGTGGGCGTTGAGCAATAGCGTGGGCTTTTGCTCGTCGATGTCTTCATACACCAGCAGATTGTTGCCGATACGCTGACAGGGTAGGCCGCAGTTCTCGGTGAAATGGGCTAAAATGTCGGCTGCCGCCCCTTCGTCGCGGCTCACCGATGGCGTCTGGATAAGCTGACTGAGCAGTTCTACCGCCTCGTTGGTATAGTTTTGAATTTCCATAATCACTGCAAAGATATAAAATAATTCTTAATTCTTAACTCTTAATTCTTAATTTATTTGTACCTTTGCACCTAATTAATAAATAGAGAGAGCTATGCAGACCAATTATCACATGTCAGTGCTGGTGCACGAACAGGCCAAGAAGTATGGTGACCGCGAGATGCTGATTTATCAGGACTTCGGTGGAACGGAGTGGAAATCGCTCAGTTGGAAGCAGGTGTCGGCAATCGTTATGCAGGTAAGTAACGCCCTATTGAACCTCGGTGTCAAGCCCCAGGAGAACGTCGGTGTATTTTCGCAGAACTCCGTACAGTACCTCGAGTGCGACTTTGGTGCATGGGGTATCCGTGCGGTGACCATCCCGTTCTATGCCACCAGCTCGGAACAGCAGATACAGTTTATGGTCAACGATGCCAAGGTGCGCTTCCTGTTTGTCGGCGAGCAGGAACAGTACGATAAGTCCCGCCGCATCGTCTCGCTCTGTCCGACGCTCGAGCGTATCATCGTGTTCGACCCTGCCGTACATATCTCGTCACACGATCCTAACGCCATCTATTTCAGCGACTTCCTGAAGCTTGGCGAGAACCTGCCGCGCCAGACGGAGGTCGATAAGCTAATGAAGGAAGCCTCGTTCGACGACATTGCCAACATCCTGTATACCAGTGGTACTACTGGCGACTCAAAGGGTGTCATCCTGACGCACGGACAGTTTAATGCCGCCATGGTGGCCAATGCGAAGTGTGTGCCGGTGAACGAGAACGACCGCATCATGAACTTCCTCCCCTATACGCACATCTTCGAGCGCGGCTGGGCCATCCTCTGTCTCTATGCCGGTGCCCGCATGATTGTCAACACGCACCCGCTGGATGTCCAGCAGTCTATGCGTATGACGCACCCGACGTGTATGTCGGCCGTGCCCCGCTTCTGGGAAAAAGTGTATATGGGTGTCATGGATAAGATCGAGCATGCGAGTGCCGTCCAGCGCAAGCTGTTCCGTCACGCCCTGGCCGTAGGTCGCAAACATAATATCGAGTATCTCAGCCGTGGTAAGAAGCCACCCTTGGCGCTGCATGTGGAATACGAGATGCTCAACCGCACTGTCTTCTCGCTGGTACGCAAGGAGCTGGGTCTGGAGAATGCCCACTTCTTCCCCACGGCAGGTGCTGCCGTCAGTGCCCACGTGGAGGAATTTGTCCATTCCATCGGCATCAACATGGTGGTGGGCTATGGTCTCACCGAGTCGTTGGCCACCGTCAGCTGTAACCATCTGGGCAAGCCCTGGACGGTAGGCGGCGTGGGTATACCTATCGAGGGTATCGATATCAAGGTCAGCGAAGAGGGCGAGATTCTTCTCAAGGGTCCGACGATTACCCGTGGCTACTACAACCGTGACGACCTGACTAAGCAGGCCTTTACCGATGATGGCTACTTCCGCACAGGCGATGCCGGCTATCTGAAGAATGGTGAATTGTTCCTGACGGAGCGCATCAAGGATCTCTTCAAGACGTCGAACGGCAAGTATATCGCTCCGCAGATGATCGAGTCGAAGCTGTTGGTCGACAAGTACATCGACCAGATATGCCTTATTGCCGACCAGCGCAAGTTCGTCTCGGCACTCATCGTGCCTGTCTATGCGCTCTTGGAAGAGTATGCTCGTGCCCACGGCATCAGTTTTGAGAACCGTGAGCAGCTCTGTGCCGATCCACGCATCATCGAGATGATGAAGGAGCGCATCGACACCCTGCAGCAACAGCTGGCCCACTACGAACAGGTGAAGCGCTTCACCCTGCTGCCCCACCACCTGTCGATGGAGAAGGGCGAGCTGACGAACACGCTGAAGATTCGCCGCCGCGTGCTCAACGAAAACTATAAGGAACAAATCGACGCGATGTACGCCGAATAAAAGTATATGATAACACAAGATCAATTAAAGGATGTGCTTGACCGTGCGGACGCACTGTACAAGTACTTGAAGATAGACGAGAAACGCATGGAGTACGAGGAGGAGGATCTTCGTACCCAGGCTCCTGACTTCTGGGAGGACCAGAAGCGTGCCGAGGAACAGATGAAGAAGGTAAAGGGCATCAAACGATGGCTCGACGACTACCAGGAGGTTCGCACTGCTGCCGACGAGTTGCAGCTGGCTTTCGACTTCTACAAGGAGGAGATGGTGACCGAGGAAGAGGTCGACGAGGGCTATCGTCATGCCATCACCGCCATCGAGGCCCTCGAGTTGCGCAACATGCTGCGCCAGAAGGAGGACCCCATGGATGCCGTGCTGAAGATTAATAGTGGTGCCGGAGGTACCGAGGCACAAGACTGGGCACAGATGCTCATGCGTATGTACCAGCGCTGGGCCGAGGCTCACGGTTATAAGGTGTCTATCGCCAACCTGCAGGACGGCGACGAGGCCGGCATTAAGAGCGTTACCATGCAGATTGAGGGTGGCGAATATGCCTATGGCTACTTGAAGAGCGAAAATGGTGTGCACCGTTTGGTGCGCGTCAGTCCTTACAATGCCCAGGGCAAGCGTATGACGTCGTTCGCCTCCGTCTTCGTATCACCGCTGGTCGACGATACCATCGAGGTGTATGTCGACCCTGCCAAGCTGTCATGGGACACGTTCCGCAGCTCGGGTGCCGGCGGTCAGAACGTCAACAAAGTAGAGTCAGGTGTCCGCCTGCGCTACTGGTATACCGACCCCGATACCGGCGAAGAAGAGGAAATCCTCATCGAGAATACTGAGACGCGCGACCAGCCCAAGAACAAGGAGCGTGCCATGGCCCTGCTGCGCTCACAGCTCTACGACCGTGCCATGCAAAAGCGTTTAGAGGCACAGGCAAAGATCGAGGCAGGCAAGAAGAAGATAGAGTGGGGCAGTCAGATTCGCTCGTATGTCTTCGACGACCGCCGCGTAAAAGACCATCGCACCAACTTCGAGACCCATGACGTAGATAGCGTGATGAATGGCAAAATCGACGATTTCATCAAGGCATACCTCATGGAATTCCCCTCTAATGATGAAGAGTAATTAATAACTAAAATAATACAACTATGAAAAAAAGTAATGCAAAGCGTGAGGCCTGGCAGAAGAAGCAGGAGGAGCAGGGTAAGAAAGTCGTGATGTGGATCTTTGGAGCACTCATTGTGCTCGCCATCATCTACCTGGTCTGGACCTTCTCAATGATGGCCTGATGGCGCAGGAAATCGAACGCAAATACCTCGTGCTTGACTCATCGTACAAGCACGAGGCTTATTCTTCCAGTCACGTCCGCCAGGGCTATCTCTGCAGCAACCGTGGCAAAACGGTACGTATACGCCTTCGCGACGACCGTGCCTATATCACCATCAAAGGACCCTCGCTCGATGGCGGCCTCTCTCGCTATGAGTTTGAACAGGAGATACCCTTCGAGGATGGCGAGAAGATGATGTCGCTCTGTCAGGAGGGACTTATCGACAAAACCCGCTGGCTCGTCCGTTCGGGCGATCACACCTTCGAAGTCGATGAATTTCATGGCGACAACGAAGGACTGGTCGTGGCTGAAGTCGAACTCAGAAACCGTGACGAACAGCCAATAATTCCCCATTTCATCGGAAAAGAAGTAACAGGCGACCGCCGTTACTATAATGCCCAGCTGTGTGTTAATCCCTATTGTCGTTGGGATAAGGAATAACACTCTACCAACCTAAGTCGGCAAGTCCTGCAGCCTGGTACCATGCCATCTTATGGATGTTTTTGTTTTGTATGTCAATGACATCACGAATGTCCGAGCTATACTTCGACGCATCCATCGGCACATACATGCTCACACCCCCATAGCGCTCCTCGCTAGCGGTGAAGTCACCGAACGTCACATGGTTGGCCTGCCAGGGATATGCGAACTTCTTATAGGCTACTGCCGCGTTATCAGCCTTGTCAAACACCTGTTTCCACGCTTCGTACTCGTCCGTGGCGGCATGGCGCATCATGAAGTCATTCATGTCAATCAGCGTCTTGTCAAAGTAATAGATGAGTCCGTTTACGTCTGGATAGCGGCTGTCAGGCAGGCTGGGCACGAACGATGCCAAGGCTTTTTTGGTCGCTGCGGCGAGTGCTTCCATAGCACTTGTCCTGATGACCGACAGTGGCACTCTCCAACCGTACATTACTTGGGCGTAATAGGCATCGGCCATCTGCTGGTAGAAGGTCTCGCTCTTGCTGAACATCGTCGGCACCAGGGTGGAATATGGAGCGCCCTCGCCTGGAATCTCGGCTGGCGAGGCCATGATGTAGTTGGTCACGTCTCGCAGTTCGTAGGCACTCTCCACGCTCTGGAAGTCACAGCAGTCGGCAAAGATAAACTCCAGCTTGGGTACTACGGCCAATGCCTTTGCCATATCGGGAATGTTCATCCACGTTTTACCTCCTGAAGTAGTCAGGCCGTAAGCCCTGCGAGCCTGTGCCGCCTGCTCGTTGTCCTTGTATATCCACCCGTCGGCATGTCCCCACAGCACCAGTCCGTAGCTGTTGCACGGATAGCGTTGCATCACCTGCTCCATCGCCATCTGCAGCACGCTGGCATCCGACGATTTCAGGTCGCTGCCAAATGTTTGCAGTCTGGTGGTGTCACCCTTTGCCACTTCCAGCAGATAAGACCTTTGTCCCCGCTTGTCAACAAACAACACCAGCTTTTGGTGTTTGTCCAGCTCGCGGCTGCCCGCCATCATTTCCTTGATGTCGTAATTAATATAGCTTGACAGGTCGTTGTCGCCAGCCATATATACCAGCACCGCGCGGTCTACATGGTCGTCAGTATCCTCTTGGTCATCGTGACTACAGGCGACAAAGAGCAAAAACCCTGCTATGATAGTGATTATCTGTTTCATTGAGTGCAAAGTTACAGTTTTTTTCTGAAACACAAAACTTTCTTAGTTGAAAATGATGTTAACCGCAAGTACGACATCTATGGCCATACGGGTACAGAATATTCTCCCTATCAGATTAGTGCCTGCCAACTATCCCAAGTTGAACGAAACCTTCGAAGAAGAGAGTCAGACTCCGTGAGTAGAAAGAAAAATGGGGGCCGCGCAGATTGCGCAGTCCCCATTCCTAATTCTTAACTCCTAACTCTAAAACGGGCCGTGGCCCATGCAACTCGTGGTGGTGATGGCGGTCAGGAAGGCGGTGAGGGCGGCTACTAGCATCTTCACCACAATCTCAATGATTCGTTTCTTCAGCATAATTTCTCATTTTTGATTGTTGAATGTTGTTGAGACAAAAACCATAAAAACCCCTCTGCTGATGCTTTCGCTCTTCGAGCTTTCGTGCTGATGTCATGGCTTTGTGCTTAAGAGCTGTGGCTCTTGCACCAGCCCTCGCCTCACAATTGACAACTGAGGTTAAGACCCTTGTGCCAGGTGAAGAAGTGACTATCGTGATAGACCATAATTATAGCGAGTAAAAGAATGAAGAAGTAGTTGCGTCACCCCTTCCGATATTCCTTCGGACTCATACCGTTCAGACGTGAGAAGAACTTGCTGAAGGAGGGGGTGTCAGCGAAGTGGAGGTGGTCAGCAATCTGGGTGATGCTCAGTTGGGAGGTTTGCAACAGGAAGGAGGCCTCCATCAGTAGCATCTGATTGATATAGTCGACAACGGTGCGGCCAGTAACCTGACGGACCACGCGGGAGAGATAGACGGGAGAGATATGGAGCTGGTCGGCGTAGAACGGGATGTCGTGGTGCTCAGCAAAGTGGCGGGGCAGCAGACGGATGAAGCCGATGAAGATTTCCTCCACACGCTGGGGTGTCTGGCGTTGTACGATGGCACGCTGCTGGGCGTTCTGCAGGTCGAGCAGGAATATGGAATAGAGCATGCGTAGCACCTCGCCTTTATAGATATGATCGGAATGAATATAGCCGATGATTTCTTTCATTTTTGCTATCAGATGCTGGGCGGCATCTGGGGCCAGTGTCTGCTTCGGCTCATGCAACTGCACGATAGGCAGGTAGGCCAGATGTACGAGGTCGTGGACGGATGGGGCCTCGATAGTGACATGCTCATCGGCCATCAGGCAGTAGCCGTGAAAATCGTCGGAAGTGGCGATGACATCGACAGGGAGGCCCGGCGAATAGGTGTACAGGTCGTTGGGGTGAAACGTCAGTTCACGGCCATTGTAGTAAATCGTCATCCACCCTTTGTCAACCAGCATAAAGGCGAAGCTGGACACGAATCCGCGCTGCAGGTTACTACGAAGGATCTTCACCGCATCTGTTTCTAAGCAGTACATCCCTGTGTCCCAGCCTTTTTCGGGCAAGTCGTCGCCTACAAATGTTGGCAAATATTCATTCAGCGTGTACATATCAATTGCAAAATTACAAATATTTTTTTAAGTTGTATCGTTTCAGACAACTTTTGTATTGTTTCAGATTTGGATTCGTAGTAAAAACATCGTAACTTTGCGGCGTGAATATATTATTAACAACTAAAACAAAAGCATTATGGACAAGCAGAAATCAATTGAGTCATTACAGTTTTTCGAAACTCATCTGGCAGAAGGTGCCATGGTTCACAAACAGCAGGGCATGATCTTCAAGGCGCAGGGCTTCACAAAGCTCGGAGAGAAGTACATCGGCCACTTCGGTGAGGAGATGGGCTGGGTAGAGAAGTTCACAGAGCGCATCCTCGACCTGGGAGGAGATGTTAAGTTCGAGGGCATGAAGAGCCGCGACCTTATTGGCGATCCCATTGAATATGTCAAGGCTGACCTCGCCATTCAGGAGCCGGGCGTTGAGTTGCTGATGAAGTGCATGGAGGGCGTGAAGGACGATCCCACCACTTACGACCTACTGAAGGCTTATCTTGCAGACGAAGAGGAAGACCTCTACTGGAGCCAGGGCGCAGTGGAGCTCATCGAGAAGATTGGTATCCAGAATTGGCTGGTGACACAACTGTAAAACTAATGACACTCGCGTTTCATCCTTTGACGTTGATAGACCGCGAAGCGATGCAGGCAGTTACGCTACCCTCTGGGCGGCGTAACTGCAACTATAATTTTGCCAACCTTGTGGGATGGAAGTTTCTGTTCGGCACCGAGGTGTGCGTGCTGGAAAAAGCCGTGGTGCTGCGCTATACCTTCGATGGCCAGCGAGCGTATATGGTGTGTACGTCAGAAGCATTGTCGCAGGAGCTGATTGAGGCGTTACTTGAGGATAGCAAGGGAGATTTCTCCGACGGAACGGAGTGTGGTGCTGCAATGACATTGATTGGGCTTGAAGACTCGCAAGTACCCCAATTGTCCGGATTCTTGATTTCTGTCGAGTCAATTCGTGACCGCTACGACTACATCTATTGTCGCACGGATCTCGCAACGCTGCATGGAAAACATCTGGACGGCAAGCGTAACCACATCCGTCGTTTCCGTACGCAGCATCCCGATTTTGAATATCGTCCTCTAATGCCGGAATTCTTTGACGAATGTCGCCGGCTGACGGAAATATGGCAGGAAGAGAAGGGCGGTAACGATACTATACACGCTGAGAAACAGGTGATGGAGACCATATTTTCCAATTGGGACGCTCTCGGCATGATAGGTGGAAGCATCTTCGTGGACGGTCGTATGGTGGCGTTCGCATACGGCTCTGCTGTTACAACCGACACCTTCGACGTCTGCGTGGAGAAAGCCGACCGGCACGTGGAGGGTGCCTTTGCCATCATCAACCAGCAGTTCGCTGAGCATCTGCCTGAGCAATATGTCTATCTGAACCGCGAGGAAGACATGGGAATCCCAGGTCTTCGCCAAGCGAAATTGTCGTATCACCCTGAAATACTATTGACCTACAATGCTGTACATATTACAGAGAATGACTGAAGATGACGCGCTGTTGACCGCCCGCTGGATGGTGCGACAGTACGGTTTCGACCGTGCTGAGGTGGAGTCGTGGGTGCAAGACCTGCATTTCAACTGGCCGTTGAGTGTCAAGGCCTTAGATGAAGACGGCCATGTCGTGGGGCTGCTCAACATGAGTGACTATCGCATTGAGGAGGAGACGCCGCAGATTCTGAAAGACGAGCCGGAGCTGATAAAAAGTCTGAACGCTCAGCGTTATATTGCTGTCTTTTCGTTCATCGTGGCTGAAAATTATCGTGGTACCCCGCTGAACTACGACATGCTGATGTCCATCATGCCCGAGTTGAAAACCAACTACGATTTCATCTTCATTCCTGTGCTGCATCGCCTCAAAACCCATCAATACTGGCAACGCTGGGGTGCAAAGGAGTTTTACCGCGATGCGGATTGTGTGTGTTATAAATTGGATATTTAGTATCTTTACGCCCTAAATATAATCAGATATGACAACGTTAATCATAGGTCTTTTGATTCCACTGCTGGGCACTATGCTCGGCTCAGCCTTCGTGTTTTTCATGAAGAAAGACATGTCGCCGAGGCTACAGAAGTCGCTGTTAGGCTTTGCATCGGGTGTAATGGTGGCAGCATCTGTGTGGTCGCTGCTGATTCCGTCGATGGAGATGGCGGCAGACAGCGGACGGTGGTCTGTTTTGCCTGCTGCTGTGGGATTCCTGTTGGGTATGGGATTCCTGCTGATGATTGACGAGCTGACACCCCACCTGCATATCGGAACTGACAAGCCAGAGGGTATGCGGTCGCATCTTTCAAAAACCGCTATGCTGGCTTTAGCGGTCACCATCCACAACCTTCCTGAAGGTATGGCTGTGGGTGTCGTTTTTGCTGGTGCCGAGAGTGGTACCTCAAATATCTCACTGGCCAGTGCTGTTGTTGTAGCACTGGGTATTGCTATCCAGAACGTGCCGGAGGGAGCTATTATTTCCATGCCTATGCGTGCGGCTGGCAATTCCAGGTGGAAGTCTTTTCTTATCGGTTCACTGAGTGGTGCCGTCGAACCTGTCGGAGCCGTTGCTGTTCTGTTGTTGGCTTCGCTGCTGATGCCTATTCTGCCTTATATGCTAGCCTTTGCAGCTGGTGCTATGTTCTATGTAGTTGTCGAGGAACTTATCCCCGAGGCCTCCAGCGGTCAGCACAGTAATCTCAGCACCATCGGATTTGCCATCGGCTTTGTCCTGATGATGGTACTCGACGTGGTGATGGGATAGCTCCTTATTGGTGATCTTTTTCGAGGGTGACGACTGGCTTGACGAGATGGAGCGTATGTTCCGTACAGCCAAACCCATGATGGACTTTACAAACTCTGTGATAGACGATTACGAATAAACTAAAAGTTATTTTAGGGCTATTTACTCAGTTGTTTCTTTGCTATACGTTTCGTCATACCTATGGCACCGGCAGGACATACCAGACGGCAGAGGTGGCATCCTACACACTTGGTGCCTACCAGACGAGGACGACGGGTCTCATGGTCGAAGACAATGGCCTGATGGCCACCATCGCTACACGATACCTCGCAGCGGCCACAGCCGATACACAACTCTTTATCGAACTTTGGATAAATAATGGTGTCGCGGTCCAGATGATCAGGATTCTGGAACTTCTCCAGCCGCTCGCCCACCAACTGCTGCAACTCTGTGACGCCGCGCTTGGCCATATAGCGCTGCAGACCCAGTATGAGGTCGTCGATGATGCGATAGCCATACTGCATCACGGCGGTGCATACCTGCACGTTGCCGCAACCCAACTGAATGAACTCCAAGGCGTCGCGCCACGTCTCGATGCCGCCGATACCGCTCAGGTCAAATTGAGAGGTGAGGGGTGAGGGGTGAGGGGTGAGCGTTCTCATCTGCGCCAATTCCAGCACATGGCGCAGGGCTATAGGACGCACGGCACGGCCTGAGTAGCCCGAAATAGTGCGCTGTCCTGACACCTCCGCGTCGAAGGTCATCGTTACCGATTTGATGGTGTTGATGGCCGAGATGGCGTCGGCACCAGCTTCCACACAAGCGACAGCAGGCTCAGTGATATGCGTGATGTTGGGTGTCATCTTCGGGATGACGGGAATCTTCACACTGCTTTTCACACAGGCCGTATAGGTCTTCACCAGTTCAGGACTCTGCCCCACATCGCTACCCATACCCTTATGCTTCATCTGCGGACACGAGAAGTTCAGCTCCACGGCATCGCAGCCAGCCTCTTCGGCCATGCGGGCCAACTTCATCCACTCGTCCTCGTTCTGTCCCATGATGGAGGCGATGACCACCTTCGTGGGATAGTCCTGCTTCAGTCGGCGCAGGATGTCGAAATCCATCTCTACAGGGTTTTCACTCAATTGTTCCATGTTGCGGAAACCGTAGAAGTCACCGTGCGAGGCATTATTGTGCATGGCGTCGAAGCGTGGCGACACCTCTTTGATTTCCTGCATGCAAATGGTCTTGTAAAACACGCCTGCCCAACCGGCATCGAAGGCACGGGCTACCATCTCGTAGTTGGTACATACGGCCGACGAGGCCAGGAAGAACGGATTCTCGCACTTGATACCACAAAACGTGATATCGAGCGAAGGATAATGAGTGTCGTCCACCTCGTCCTTGTGGATACTGCGCAGCATCTCCTTGATGCGGATGGGCCAGTTGTAGTGGATGCAGGCCTCTTCTGCCCGCTCCAAGTCAGCGTCCGTGCAGTCTTTCACCCATTGCAGGGCGGGCTTGTGGTTGTCGAAGCGGATGGCACGGATGGCGCGCGCAGGATCGCCCGTCTTGCAGGCCTTGGTGCAGGGTGCATCTTGGCACAACAGACAGCGGCTAGCCTCTTCGTATATGTTCACCCTGCGCAGTCTCACATCTTTCAGCTTTATCTGGTTGTTCTCCAACGACTCGACGATGGCCAGCGACTCGATGTGCGTCACACCGGCATCTACCAGCACCTTGCGACCGCCTTGGAACTCCTTCTCTATGAGGAATCCCATGCCCACCAGCTCTGCACCGGCCTGCTGGCAAAGGTCTAAGATGGCCAGTCCCGTGTTGCCGTACGCCAGGAAATCGTCTATGAACAGTACGCGATCACCGCTCCTCAGGTGTTCACGGCTGATGATGAGAGGGCAGTCCATGTCCTTGGTAAACGAGTGTACTGTCGCAACTAGAGAATCGCCCATCGTTGAAGGTTTCTGCTTCTTGGCAAACACCACCGGCAGCTCCATCATATATCCCAGCATCACCGCTGGTGCAATACCTGAAGCCTCGACGGTTACTATCTTTGTCGCTTCCAAATGGCCAAAGCGCGAGAAAAACTCTACCGCCACCTGTTTCATCAGGTAGGGGTCCATCTGGTGGTTGATGAAACGGTCCACCTTCAAGATGCCACCTTCCAGACAGTGGCCGTCCTGGATGATGCGATTAATCAATGTTTTCATAGGCTTGAACTGTTTTAGGTAACTATTTCTTATAAAAACTGCTGTAGTTTTTCGCGACAAAGATACACATTTTTTTTGAAATCAGCACACAAGTTCCTGTCTTTTATTACTTTGTTCTTTTCAGGGTGTATTGAAATATGTTACACGTCAGTATGTTAATTCAGTATACGCCCTTTTCAAAAAGGGCAGAGAAATACTGGCGAAAAACAGGAAGAAGATACCGATGATGGCAGCCGACGAGGGGCGAGGGGAGAGATTGCTTCCACCGAACTGGCACTGATACTGAATCATACGTTCGACATAGGCATCGACCGTAGACCAATGGCCTGCCTGTACTTCGGCAACAAGACGGGGAAAGACCTCGCGGATATACCGCTGGTGCTCAGAATCCATAGTGTGGGGGAGTTCGTCTGTGGCACTATACCACGATACTACGCCCCCCTGCTGATGAGGAAACAGACGCATGGATTGCCAACCATCGGCCAACAAGACGTAGCCGGCAAAAATCTGCTCAACGGTAAGGCTATCGGCAGGCTGGATGGTCTTGACGGCATGGGTAGACAGCGTAGACACTGAGCGGCCATCGGCAATGAGCAGCTGACAGAAATGTGCAGCCTGCGCCTGCGGGATGACCTGAGGCGCTGCATAAAGAGATGCTGACCCTACCGAAAAAAGCAGGGCCAGCACAAAAAGAAATTGTTTTATCATCACTATATCGATTCAATGAATTTTACGATAGCGTCACGATCGGATTTGGGCAGATTGTAGAACTTCTCAGTGGCACGCCAGCCATCCGACTGCTTAGAGTAGCCATGCCACATGATGGCCTCAACAACGGTACGTGCACGGCAGTCGTGCAAACGGTCGTCGGCACCAGTGAGACGGCGACTCAAACCGCGTCCCCACAGCGGCGTAGTGCGACACCAACCAGTACGGATATCGTTGGCCATGAACAAACGGTGCTGAACCATGTCGGTATATGGCCAGATAGTCTGGTGGGCGTACTTCGGCAGCATACTATTGGCCCTCTTGCCTATCTGCTTGGCATAAGCCTTGGTGCTGGCATCGACCCACATATCGTCAGAGCCAGTGGTCCACGACGGACGGTGACACTGGGCACAACCTATCTCGCTGAACAGTTGCTTGCCACGCTGTACTTGCGGCTCGTTCAAGTTACGGGCAGCAGGCACAGCCAAACCTCTGTGCCACACCATAAACTGATAGTACTGCTTGTCGCTCATCTCCTCAACGCCATTATAGGGCGCACCGTTCAGCAGATACTTTTCGAAGGTCTCCTTATAAGCGACAGACGGGGTGTTGAGCACCTCGTAAACACGATTGGCAATGCCCTCGTCGGTGCCGTCGGCATAGTATGGATACAGAATGCTGGTGGGCGACGAACCATGCTGCTTGATGTAGCTGATCACCTCAGGATCTTCGCTCTGAGCCTTGGCCCACGCTGTGGTGGTGTAGAGCCAATGGCGGTCGCTGCGGGTGACGTTGGTGATGTTCCAGATGGCATTGGCACCAGCACCGTCCTGCAGCGAACCACGGGTCATGGCGTAGGTGAAGCGCTTAAGCGGACCATGAGAGCCACGATGTGCGCCAGTATCGTTGTAAGGTGCCGAATAGTAGGCAGCAGCCTTGAAGGTGTTGGCCTCCTTGTCCCACATGGCGGGGTTCATCTCGGCAAAGCGAGCTTCTGATGCCCACTGCTTCTCTATCTCCTCGTCGTCGATGGCATCGAGTAGGGCAGTACCGTAGATGCCGATGGTTGATTCGAGGCGTACATCGTAGTCGGTAGGCTTCGGATTGGTGTTGAAGGCCGACTGCGGAATGCGCACCTCAGGATAGATGAGCGAGTAAGGCTCACCATCGGGGAAGGTCATCGCCAGTCCACTCTCCATAGCCGTTACGGTCTTCCACTCTATCTGTATCTGCGTCTCGTCGATAGGTGCCTTGAAAGGCGCCATCGCCTGTGTCTGCGGCATACCCGTCACCTCAGAGATATAGGCATTCGTGCCCGGGTGATAGATCACTAGCAGATAACCGTTGCCGATAGTGTTGGCACGATACTCCGTCTGGCGTTTGCCGTGGCCGTAGCTCGGATGACAGGCAATACAACTGTTGCGCACCCAGGCTGGACCCAAGCCGCGACGGGGGGCCTGCTCAAAGGTATATAAGTGCTCGAAGAAGTCTTCGCCGGTATTAAAGTCCTCCTCCATACCTGCAATGTTCTGAACGGCAGGCGTAGGCGCAGAATAACTGGCCTTCTCGGTAGTGCCCAGTTCTCCGCCAGGGAACCACTCTTCAGCCGTGAAGTTACCTGTGGCCTTGCCAAAAGCCTGTTCCTCAGTCTCCAGCGGACCCAGTTCGGTCAGATCATTGCTGTCCGAACAAGCGGTAAAGGCAGGCGCTACCAAAAGCCCTGCCAGTACCATTTTTAAAATATTTTGATAATGTACCATATCTTATTCTTCTACGTCCCAATCCTCATCGTCTTCAAATGCGATGTTCCAGATGGTGCAACAATACTTCACGAAGGGTGAAGGCATGTTGCTGATACCCTCGATGGCGCTGACATAGGCACCCTCTACCTTATTATTAATGGCATCCTGCTTCACGCTGGCAAAGAAGGTGTGGAAGCTGTACTTGTTGGCCGTCTTGTCGGTAGAGCCGAGCCATACGTTACGGATAGAACGGATGTTATCGCGGAAGTCGGCGATGGAGTTGTAGCTGTAAGGCGACTCCACATACGACACGTCGCCGGCAGAGAACGGGTTGGCAATCTTGGCCGTGCCCACCTCGTTGGCGATGGCCAGACAACTGCCCTCATCGTCAGAGAGAATCTGGGCAATGGCATCCTTCAGTGTGGGGAAGCTGCTATTGGCACCGCTGATACCTGCATTGATGAGGTTGTCGCCGAAGGAGAGACCCTTCTCGGTCTGATAGTCGAGGCCGGCTGCCTTTACAACGGCCATACGACTGGCATCCTTACCGCCGTCCCAAGCGCACTGCAACTGGAAGGTGCGCTGCTTGAGCAGGGTGCAGACGGTCTGGGCGTAGGCCAGTTCCTGTTCGCCAGAGACATGTTCGAAGTTCTTGTAGGTGTCGTTGCCTTTCAGTTCGGCCACCTTGCGAGGCTGACCATCGCGGAAGAGGATGAACTCCAGCGCGTGGAAGCCAAGGATGGTGGCATTGGAGAGCATCTCGTCGTTCATGCCGCTGTTGAAGTAACTGAGCAACGCCGAGCGGTTGAGCGGCCATGAGTCGATGGTGGGGTCGACATCGAAGTCAGAAGCGGCACCACCCAGAAAAGCCTCGCTCTGCTCCCAGTACATACGGGCGGCCTTAAAGTCACGGCAAGCCTCATCAATCTGAGCCTGAGTAATCGTGCTGGTGGTCAGGCCGTGCAGTGTCTTCTCAAGCGCCTCGGTGTTGTCGGCCAACTTGGTGTAGGTAGGCACGATGACTTCGCTGACCAGATTCTTCAGTACCTCGCGTAGATAAGCCTCCTGAGCCTCAGAGAGCTTGGCACTACCAATGATGGCGTTAGCAGCCTCAAGCTGACTGACGATATCAGCACAACCGTCCACGGCACCCTCGCCAAACGACTTCACTGAATAGTTGGCAGCAGTGGTGTTCGGGTTGTAGTTGTCGTCGTCGACAAGTGGTGTTGTCTCAGTAACATTGAACACAGTTTCTGCGTTGTTCTTGTCGTCATCCTTACTACATGATGTAAATGTCATTGCGCCCATCATCAGCGCCATGGATAGAATAAATTTCGTTTTCATTTGCGTTATGTTTAATTCTTAACTCTTAACTCCTAATTCTTAATTAAAGAAAGAATCCCTCGTAGGCTACCCCAATGCTGATAGACGGCTCGTTGTTGTACTGGCTCTTCAGCAAACGGTTGGAATACTCGGCCTTGATGACAATCTCTGGTACGGGATAATAATTCACGCCAAAGGCCATACGCTTCACCTCGGTATAGTCGTAGGCCGTACTTTTGGTCATGCTCGCATAGGGGTTATACTGTTCATAGCGGCCGAAGAGGTAGAACTTCTGATCATCGTTTCGCAGACTGCTTATCTGCGAAAAGACATCGTAACCAGCCTCGATGCCTACGGCGTATGCATTCTTGCTGACAAAAGCCGAGTGGTGATAGGGCGACTTCTTGTTAGTACGGTTATAGACGTATTTCAGTTGTTCCGTATCACCCAGATAGCCATAGTCGGCCTGTCCGCGGATGATCCAGTTGTGGGCATTGTAAGTGAAGTCGAAGGCACCAATCAGTACTTGGCCCTTATACTCTGCATCCACACCGTTGGCGTTTCTGGGATAGCTGTTGCCAATGCTCTCGCCATAGTAGCCACTCAGGCCCAGACGAAGGCCTGGAACCGAATAGTTATCCAGACGGAGGGCTACACCATATTTATTAGCCACTTCGAACTCCAAGGGATTGGCTGCACCTTTCTTAATCCAGTTTGTGTTGGTGAAGTTGTCGGCATTCAATCCCGCCAGCAACTGCGCCTCATAACGGAACTTTCCGTAACGGCCAAAGAACGACACACCCGTCTGGTGCCATGTGCTGGGCAGAATGGTATTCTCGCCCTCAGGACGATAGACGGTGAAGAAGTTGAGTGGCTCGTGATGAGCATTGTTCAAACCCACTGGTACCACGATATGACCGAATCGGAGATTGGCTGCACGAGAAAAAGTCTTCTGAATCCAGAACTGCTCCAGCTCTACCTCGCCACCCTTCTCGGTCTCCTGTTCCCATTCGCCGCCTTCCTCGTCTTCCTTCTCATAGGCCAGACCAGCGCCACCGTGTTCAAACTCAATCTCCGTACCCAACGACCAGCCCTTGCCGAAGTTGTAACCTAGATAGATAACGGCATGGGGAATGTCGAAACGTCCGTGACTGGGGTCGTTTCTATGCTCCTCGGGCTGACTGTAACGGCTCACGTGATCACTAAAGAAATTGCGCGTATAAGCCACTTCACCGTAACCACCCACGCTCAACCTGTTGCCTTTGGCATGATTCATCACACTATCAGCGGCATTCACCTGTGCATTCGCTGTCAACACCATGCTGATAAATGCTATAAAACTCACTAACCTTTTCATGCTTTTTCTGTTTTTGGCTGCAAAAGTACGGCGGTTTTTGCGCATCTGCAATACCTAAAAACGATGATTCTGTCTCATAATACCTACTAATAGGGATTGCGTAATTATATAAAAATGTGTACCTTTGCACCCGGTAATTAAATGTAGGTATGAAGAATCAGAAAATGTATGAGGCGGACGACAAGATGATCTCGCTCATCCGCGATAATTACGATCTGCTGCAGTCGTTAGGCAGTTTCGGTATCAATCTGGGTTTTGGCGACAAGACCGTACAGGAAACCTGTGAGGATAACGGCGTAGACACCTATACGTTCCTTGCTGTGGTCAATTTTACTGCTAACGGCTATGGTGAGTTTGAGTCTGACGAAAAAATCAGTATACCTACGCTGCTCCACTATCTTGAAGCAAGTCATGCTTACTTCCTCGACTTCCAGTTGCCCTATATCCGCAGGGAACTCTCGGAGTCGCTCAACGAAAATGATTCCTTGGCACGACTCATTCTCCGCTTCTACGATGAGTATGCCCGTGAGATACGCCAACACATGAAATACGAGCAGAAAACGCTGTTCCCCTATGTAGAGTCACTGTTAGAAGGACAGCCTGCCAACGACTATAATGTTGAGACCTTTTCAAAGCATCATGGGGCTACCGATAAGAAGTTGCGCGAGCTGAAGTTGTTGATTATTAAATATTTACCGCAAGACGGCCTGCATAACAATCAGCTCACCGCCACGCTGCACGATATCTACGAGAATGAGGTGTGGCTGCGCCAGCATGCTGAGGTCGAAGATCATATTTTTGTACCTGCCATCCGTCGGTTGGAGCAGATCGCTAAACAGAATGATGTCACCAAGAATATCTCAGAGATGGTGTTCAAAGGTGGCATTGGTCAGAACCCAGAAGCCCTCTCCGACCGCGAGAAAGATGTCATCATTTCGCTTGTACAAGGTATGTCGAACAAGGAAATCGCCGACCATCTCTGCATCTCGACGAATACCGTCATCACTCACCGCCGCAACATCGCCCGCAAGCTACAGATTCACAGTCCGGCTGGCCTTACTATCTATGCCATCGTCAACGGACTGGTGGACATCTCTGCGGTAAAAATCTGACTCTTAGAACGCTTCTGATGCGCCAGCGTCGACGGGCAGAAAGACTCCGTTGACGTAGCTGCCACCACCAGTCACTACGGCACGCTGACCGTCAATTCTGAATGCATTCATTGTCTGATATCTTTATTTTTTTCGATTGCAAAGTATTAATAAGTAGTCCGACGAGGGTTCCTGACACGACGCCGAGACTGTCGGCCCAGAAATCGAGCCACTCGCCCGAGCGGGTGGTGGTGCAGTGGGCTTGCAGCAGTTCCATGAGTCCGCCGAGGGCGACGAGGAAGAGAATGGTGAGGAGTGAAAAGTGAATCGTCTGCCGGCGTCCGGAAAGATGGGTGTGGCGTACGTGCTCCCACCACATGACGCTGCAGGTGCCGCCATACATCACGAGGTGAGTCCACTTGTCAATAAAGGCGACATCGTCGAGTGGTGTCTCAGGAAAGAAGGGGGTCAGCGAGAGCACCCAGATGAGTGTGATGCAGATCAGCGAGCAGGGGTAGTGGCTTACAAAATGATATATTTTCTTGGTCATTTCTTTCAATTTTGATGCAAAATTACGAAAAACTTGTCAATTATCCATAATAATTTCGTAATTTTGCAGGCGTTATGACAAAACAGATTAGCGAGCGTGCCAATTTCGGCAGCAAGTTAGGCATCATTCTGGCTACGGCGGGTTCAGCCGTTGGGCTGGGTAACGTGTGGCGTTTCCCCTATATGACGGGCGAGAACGGTGGTGCCGTGTTTATCCTGATTTATGTGGTGTGTGTGCTGTTGCTGGGTATTCCCTGTATGATTAGCGAATTTATCATTGGCCGTCACGGACAGTCGAATGCCGCCCGGTCTTTTCGCACCTTGGCAGGTGGCACCCCATGGGCACTGATAGGCTATATGGGTGTGCTGACGGGTTTCCTGATTGTCAGTTACTATGCGGTGGTCAGCGGCTGGTGCCTGCAGTATGTGTGGGCGTCGCTGGCCGGTCACCTGCAGGGTGATCCTGAATACTATAAGACCTATTTTACCGAACTGTCGGCCGACCCCGTGAAGCCGGTGCTGTGGACAGTGGTCATCCTGGGCATGAGCTATCTGATCATCGAGCACGGCGTGCGCAATGGTATTGAGCGCGCGTCGAAGATGATGATGCCCACGCTGTTTATCCTGCTGTTGATCATCGTCGTGGCGTCGTGTCTGTTGCCGGGAGCCGGCAAGGGCATCGAGTTCCTGTTGCGCCCCGACTTCTCGAAGATTACCAGCGACGTGTTCCTGGGGGCACTGGGCCAGGCGTTCTATTCGCTGAGCATCGGCATGGGTGCGCTGTGTACCTATGCCAGCTATTTCTCACGCTATACCGATCTGACCAAGTCGGCCACGCAGATTGCCGTTATTGACTGTGTGGTGGCGGTTTTGGCCGGTCTGATGATATTTCCTGCAGCGTTCTCTATCGGCGTCAGTCCCGACAGTGGGGCGTCGCTTATCTTCATCACACTGCCCAACGTCTTTCAGCAGGCGTTTGCCGCCATTCCGGCGTTGGGCTATGTGGTGTCGTTGCTGTTCTTTGTGCTGTTGTCGTTAGCCGCACTGACGTCGTTGATGTCGCTGCATGAGGTGGCTACGGCGTTCTTTGAGGAGGAGTTGCACACCACCCGCAAGCGTGCCGCCCTGTTGGTTACTGTGGTCACGTCGGTTATTGGTGCGTTCTGTTCGCTGTCGCTGGGTGCCACCGATGTGCTGACATTTGCGGGTCGCAGCCTCTTCGACTGGTTCGACTTCGTAACGGGTCAGGTGTTCCTGCCCATCGTGGGCTTCCTGACGTGTCTGTTTGTCGGCTGGGTATTGCCTCACAAGGTGGTGCGCGACGAGTACACCAATTGGGGAGCACTGCGCGGACGCTCCATTCACCTCTTTCTGTTGCTGGTGAAGTATGTCTGTCCGCTGGCCATCCTTGTCATCTTCCTTCATCAGTTGGGATTGTTGAAGTGAGGAATGTTGAATGTGGAATGTTGAATGAGAAATGAAGGAGAGAGGTAATTTCGGCAGTAAGTTGGGTATCGTGCTGGCAACGGCAGGATCGGCTGTCGGACTGGGTAACGTGTGGCGTTTCCCCTATATGGCAGGGGAAAATGGTGGCGCGGCATTTATTCTGATATATATTGCTTGTATACTGGTGCTGGGCGTGCCGGGCATGGTGAGTGAGTTCATCGTGGGGCGCCACGGACAGGCTAATGCTGCCAAGGCTTACGACCTGCTGAGCAATGGCAAGCCCTGGAAACAGGTGGGCTATCTGGGCATTCTGACGGGAACCATCATTCTGGGCTTCTATGCCGTGGTGGCCGGCTGGTGTCTGCAATACCTGTTTGCCTCTGTTGCCGGACAGCTTAGCGGCGATGCGGCGTATGTGAAAGACTATTTCGTCACATTCTCGAGCGACCCCGTCAAACCCGTGCTGTGGGGTGTGGGCTTTATTCTGTTGACCCATATCGTCATTGTGCGAGGGGTGCGCAGAGGCATCGAGCGGGCCTCAAAGTGGCTGATGCCCATCCTGCTGCTGTTGCTGGTGGTCATCGTCGTAGCCTCGTGCATGTTGCCGGGGGCTATGGAGGGCGTGCGCTTCCTCTTCCAACCCGATTTCTCGAAGTTGAGCAACAAGGTGCTGCTCGAGGCCCTGGGTCAAGCGTTCTTCTCACTGTCGCTGGGAACGGCGTGTCTGTGTACCTATGCCAGCTACTTCTCTCAGCAGACCAATCTGTTGCGTTCGGCAGGTCAGATAGCTCTGCTCGATACGATTATAGCCATTCTTGCCGGTCTGATGATTTTTCCTGCCGCAGCGAGCGTGGGTGTCAGTCCCGACAGTGGTCCGTCGCTCATCTTCATCACGCTGCCCAACGTGTTTCAGCAGGCGTTTGCCGCTGTACCTGTCGTGGGCTATGTCATCAGCCTGATGTTCTATGCCTTGCTGGTATTTGCCGCCCTGACCAGCACCATCTCCATGCACGAGATCGGTACGGCATTCTTTACCGAGGAGTTCTCGCTACCACGTCCTAAGTCTGCCTGGATTGTTACCGTTGTGACATCCGTCATCTGCTTCCTCTGTGCGCTGTCCGTCGGTGCCAATCCCGAAATAAAACTCTTGGGCCATTCGCTCATGGACTTCTGCGACCAGCTGACAGCCAATATCATGCTGCCATTGGGTGGTATGCTGACCTGTCTTTTTGTGGGGTGGTTTGTTCCTAAGCAGATGGTGCGTAGCGAGTTTACCAACGATGGCACGCTGGCAGCCACCTTCTTTGGCATCTACCTCTTTGCCGTACGCTATGTGTGTCCCATCGGCATCATGTTGGTATTCCTTCATCAGTTGGGCATTCTATGAACAGGAGTGACAGGCGGATTGCTGTAGCGGCTACACTGGTAGCGGTGATGGCCCTGGTGGCGTTGTTTGCCACCGATGGAGAGGACAAGACACCTGTTTCCACCGCTGTTCGACAGGACAGCGTTGTCTCGCAGCGTCCTCACCGGCAGGGCTATTATCGTGTGGCGTCACAGCAGACGGTAGAGACGTTTCCCTTCGACCCCAATACTGCCGACTCGTCCCAGCTGCTGCGCTTGGGCTTGCAACCCTGGCAGGTACGTAATATATATAAGTACCGCGCGCATGGTGGCATCTATCGTCACAAGGAAGACTTTGCCCGCCTCTATGGACTGACGGTCAAAGACTACCGCCGTCTGGAGCCTTTTATTCGCATCTCGCCTGACTATCAGCCTGCCGCAAGCCTTGTGGGTGACCGACCACCTGTAGTGCGCGACACCCTGCGCTATCCTCAGAAGTTCGATAGTACCGCACGAGTCGCTCTGAATACCGCCGATACGGCGTTGTTGCGCCGCGTGCCGGGCATAGGCAGCTACTATGCCAAGGAGATTGTACGTCTGCGCCAGTGGCTGGGTGGCTTTGTCAGCACCGACCAACTCGATGAAATCGAGGGCTTCCCTGCTGCTGCCAAGCGCTATTTCACCGTTTCCCCGTCCGATGTCCGTCGGCTGAACATCAACCAGCTATCCCTTCAAGAGCTGCGCCGACATCCTTATATCAACTACTATCAGGCCAAAGCCATCGTAGATTATCGCCGTCTGCACGGCCCTATACGCAGTCTGAACGACCTCCGTTTCTCGCGCGACTTTACCCCCGAAACCATCGCCCGTTTGGCACCTTATGTGACATTTTGATTGATATAGGTCAATAACAACACTTTTTTTGCAAAAAAACCATCAAATTGTTTTGTTGTGTGCGAACACATTCGTACCTTTGCATCGTCTTCAGAGGAAGTCTTAAAGGTAAAGAAAGATTGTTTAAGGATTAGTTTTTAAGTTAGATTCATATTTTGTTTTAGGTTAGTAGTTTTGGTTAGTTAGTAAGATTTTGGTAGAGGAAAATGAAAAACATACGAAGAGGGGACAGTCGCGAGACCGTTCCCTCATCGCTGTTATTACGGGACTCTTTTTTGCTCGTTCCCCTGTCATGCGCAATCGGCATTCAGGCTATGAATTAACAGTGTTAAAGTCGTACATTAACACTGTTAAAGTGGGACTTTAACATGCTTGAAGTCGTACCTCAATGATGTTGAAGTCGTACATGAACGGTGGTGGAGGAGTGGAGAAGTGGAGTAAAATCTTAAACTTTCCCGCGTACGTGCGTGGGATCACGGGGTCTAATGATCATTTTTTGAGTATAAATTTTGGTAGTTTGAGAATATGTTATTATCTTTGTCTTCGTTAAGCAATATTGCAGTAAATAATATGGCCCGACAGATTCGGAAGAAGAGCGGAACAGACATCTACCACGTGATGCTCAGAGGCATCAACCGTCAGGACATTTTTGAGGATAATGAGGATTATCTTCAGATGACATCCATCCTTAGAGCACAGTCTGAAAGGACGGAATGAAGTATTAAGATATGCTCTCTCCTTTGGGGCTGGAGTCCGACAACTGTCAAGACTAACTGGTGTTTCATTTGGAGTAATTCAGAAGTTGACAAAATGATCACTAGTTACTATGTTTGCAACTGGAAAAGTTACCACTGAGCGCTGAACATGCGCTAGAGAAGGTTTCGTTCTGCTGACAACGACGAACCTCTCCGCTACGCTCCGAGAACCCTCCTTGTCATCAGAACGCTGAAAGGGCTTCGCGGTAGAACGTATAAAATTGAAGGAAAAAGTTGGTACGATAATAATTGGTTTGTATCTTTGTAAGTGCTAAAAACAAAATACGTTCACAATTAAAACCGTACCAATATGCAAAA
>Ga0256405_10000740_pt1 | contig 102798 bp, 104 predicted proteins | sample RumenRJG_02DNA_FD_189096 | JGI IMG/M metagenome (GOLD analysis project Ga0256405, IMG submission 189096) | Bovine rumen microbial communities from Lethbridge, Alberta, Canada - RJG_02 | ecosystem: Host-associated > Mammals > Digestive system > Stomach > Rumen | place: Canada: Alberta...
TCATCGTCAATATGCTTGGGGCTCTGGCGGCATACTGCTTCTTTCCGAAGAAACCAAGCATCGCTTGCGAGAGAGCCATGGACACACAACTCGCACTATTTTGAATTCGTCGAACTCACGTTAAATATAAATTCCCTTCTTCGTCGGCTCACCGCTCAACTTCTTGCCATCGATGGTGTACCAACTATCATTTGTCCGTTGTCCATTATCATTTAGCGAAGCGTCAATTGCTGTGGTTTCACCGCGCTCGAACTCAATGCCATAAATCTTCAGGGCGGCATCTTCCGCGTCGTTGGTTGTGCCGAAGCCCTTCGCTTCGTTGGCTGCGCCTGCGTAGATATAGACATAGGTTGTTTCCGACACGTTATAGGGGAAGGTCACTTTCAACTTGCCGTTGAGTTCCATTTCCACAGGGTCGTTGCTTCCGATTTTCACCTTCAGCAGCATATTCCCGGTCGTTTCGGCATTCACCTTGATGGTTCCCTTTCCGGCAGGTACTTTGAAGACGATTCCCGTAAACTGGCTCTTGAAGTCCTCGCCGAAAATGTCTTTACCTTCGAGGTCGTTCACCGTGCCGTCGTCGGTCGGTTTCGTCACAACAATACAACCCTCGGCAGCGTTGTATCCGCCGTTGCCCGTGTTGATATTGTAATAGATGTCGCCGATGACGTTGCCGTTCAAATCGTCGTTTTCGTCCATATCGCTGCCGAAGTCGATGTTGTCGTCTTCATCGACAGGGTCAATATCCTCTTCCACAGGGTCGCTGCCCTCGTATTCCAGCCTATTTCCTCCATTATAATCGTATACTTTCCATCCTTTTTCTTTGGCGATGCCCACCTGCGCCTTTGTACAGACGTTGCTTTCGCTTTCATCCATCATATTGATGACAAAGAAATTAGCTTTTGTTACCGTTGGTAGGCTCGCCACTAGTGCATCCATCGCTGCTCCTTTAATCCGGTTGCTGAAACAGACCAACGCAGTCAGCGCGGTGTTTTGCGAAACATCAAGGGCCGTCATTTGGTTATCATAACACACAAGATTTTTTAGTGCGGTGTTTTTCGAGACACCAAGTGCGGTTAGCTGGTTTTCGTAACAATCCAACCTCGTCAAAGCAGTATTTTTTGACACATCGAGCGAGGGCAGTTGGTTACCACCGCAGTACAACTCTGTCAGTGCAATATTCTTCGATACATCGAGCGTAGTCAGTTGGTTGTTACTGCAATTCAAACCTGTCAGTATGGTGTTCTTCGACACATCGAGTGTAGTCAGTTGGTTGTCAGAGCACCGCAACTGTGTCAGTGCAGTATTTTGCGAGACATCGAGCGAAGTCAGCAGGTTCTCGTGGCAATACAAAAGTTTTAGTGCAATGAAATGCTCAACACCTGTGAGGTCGGCGATGGATTTGCCATTCACATACAGCACGACCATCTGCTGAATCATCGCATCGGTGATTTCGTCGCCCTCGCTAATGCCAAGAATCTCTGCTAATGCAGCGCGGAAATTGGCATCGGGAAACTTCTCCGAATTTAAAGGTAATTTAGGTGCCACCGTAATAGCACAACTGGCAGTCACATTGCTGCCGTCGTCAGATGTTGCCGTAATTGAGCACTTACCCGCTGCAACTGCTGTCACCAATCCACTGCTGCTAACAGTGGCAACATTTGCATTTGTAGTTTCCCACGTTACGTTTTTTCTGCCTGCATCAGACGGAGAGACGGTAGTCTGGAGCTGGAAAGTTTCTCCCGTAGTCAGTGACAAGCTAGTTTCGTTTAGCACAATATTCTCAACTATTTTAGGACCCACCACGGGGCGAACGCTTTGACCACACCAGCGCATGAAATTAGTACAATTCAAACTGCCACTTCCTTTAAAGTAGATTGATAAGCGATAATTATCGTAAGGATAATATCCGTAGATTGAACGCGAGGCGAATGTTCCTCTATTCCCTGCGTCTTCGAGTGATGCGTTTGCACGGTAACCGGCAGCAGGAAAGAAAATAGAGTTTCCATTTTTCTTGCTGGTGGCTTTATACCCACTAACATCATCTATATAAGTCCATTCCCAGTCACAGTATTTAAGGATTTCATGGCATTGGTCGGAACTTGGCATACGCCAACCGTTTCCCCAATTTACGTGAGCTGCATCGTCTTCATGGACGAGTTCTATATAGTTGTCAAGCGTTCCCCATTTACCATCAAAACAGTATTTGGTTAGACTGTTAGATGTGCCGTTACACCATTTGTAAGTACCCCAACTATAAAATTCCTTCGGAGTGGTTTCTCCCCACGCGAAATAGTCGCCGTACTCTTTAGGGCTGTTTGCTCCGACATTACATGTTGCCCACAATGTTCCACTTGGCAGTCCGAGGTCAACATATTCATGGCCGTTAATCATGTTTTCTTGCGCTTCTGCCATCGTTAAGAAAGCGATGAACGCATACAATAATATAGAAATTCTTTTAGTCATAATCATTTTATGTTTTTGAAATTTAACTTGTATTATTGAGTCCAAAAACGGTTCGGGAGAAGACAATAAAAAAACGTGGACTCATTACTTCGTCTACGCTTCCTCCAGGTATCGCCAAACACCATGCAACCATATCCGAGTAAAAGCCCACGCCATTGCTGACGTGAGCATCCGAGCTTTTTACTCTTGGTCGCTTTCTTGATATTTTTTGGCGAAATTCGGAGAAAGCAAGAACTAAAGCGGACGCTTCTTATCTATATGTCTTTTTGCTTTGTTTTATGTCATAGGCCAAATGAATTTTGAGGGTTGATGGTTGAATTTTGAATTATTTTGTAAAAATTAAAAATTATCTGTGATGATTTGTTGTTTGCGATTTTTTAGGCCGTACCACCGATTTCGTAAAGGAATTCTGGCGCAAGGTCGGCACCATTGGCCCACGCGATGGTGTAGCCCGTCAAGCCATATTGGATGAACTTGTCGTGGTCGAGCAATTCGCCGAATACCTCGCCCGTGAGGTAGGGTTTGAGGTCGGCCAACTTGCGTGTCCCGTCGTTGAACGAGAGCAGCAATTTGTAGTCATTCACATAATCGGCATCGGTTATTTTCAACATATTTTTCCTCCTTTTTTTATTTTAATGGTTCAATTCTTCCCAGTTTTTCGCCTTTCTGCGCCTTTTCCCAAAGCGTGAGTATTTCGGCTTCGTGCAAATCCATCCACTCGTTCACCATTGCAATGACTTTCGAGGGTGCCTTGCCATCCACCACGCGGTCGAGCACGCTGATACTACACTCGTATTCGGCGTATGTGAAATGAATGTGCGGCGGATTGTGGTCGCGCCAGTAGAGGCTGACAATGATTCCAAAGAATTTGCTGATTTCTGGCATATTGTTGTCGGTTTGATTGATTTCTGTCTGCAAAAATATGCAAAAATATCCGAACTGCCAAACGATTCGGACAAAAACTTTATTTTTTACGAAATTATCGTTGGTTTTTAATCCGAAAAACCTTCGTCGCAAGCAATAAAATCGCAAAAATCGCGTTATTAAGGTGTATGCGACGGCATCAAACGGGAAAAATCGCTTCGTTCTTGCTGCTGATTCTGACAGGATTGGTGGCAGGTTGTTCTACGCAGAAAAACACTGCGAAGAGCCGTTGGTGGCACTCGTTTAATGCGCGCTACAACACGTATTACAACGCTTCGCTGGCTTACATCGATGCTTCGACCGAGAAGGAAAACGGCAACAAAGACAATTTCACGGAGATGATTCCGCTCTACACCGTCGGCAACAAAAACAGCCGCGAGACGGGCAAGGGAAACTACGAAAAGGCCATCGAAAAATGCCAAAAAGCCATCAAACTGCACAGCATCAAAAAACGGCCCGAATGGACGAAGAAACGGCGCAAAACGGAGCGCGACCTCGAATGGCTCTCGCGCAAGGAATACAACCCGTTTCTCTGGAAGGCGTGGCTGCTGATGGGGCGGTCGCAGTTCTACAAGGGTGCTTTCGACGAGGCGGCCTCGACGTTTAACTATATGAGTCGGCTCTACCAGTCGCAGCCAGCGATTTACGGCCGTGCGAGGGCGTGGCTGGCGAAATGCTACATCGAACAAGACTGGATTTACGACGCCGAAGACGTGATTCGCAATATGCGTCGCGACTCGATTCACTGGCGGGCGCAGAAGGAATGGGACTACACGATGGCCGACTACTACATCCACACGGGCGACTATGCCGAGGCGGTGCCGTATTTGAAAAAAGTCATCAAACACGAGATGCGCAAGAAGCAGAAAGCCCGTGAATACTATCTTTTGGGACAGTTGGAATCGGAATTGGGGCATCGCGAGGAGGCTTACAAGGCTTATAAGAAGGTGATTGCGCAGAATCCGCCCTACGAAATCGAGTTCAATGCCCGAATCGCGATGACCGAGGTGATGGCTGGGAGTCAGTCGAAGGCGATGATCAGTCGTCTGAAGCGAATGGCGGCATCGGACAAGAACAAGGATTATCTCGACCAAGTCTATTACGCCATCGGCAACATTTATTTGTCGCAACGCGATACGATGCAGGCCATTTCCGCCTATGAAAAAGGCAACGAGAAAGCCACGCGGAGCGGTATCGAAAAGGGCGTTCTGCTCTTGAAACTCGGCGACCTTTATTGGTTGAAGGAGAAGTTCAGCGACGCACAGCGATGCTACGGCGAGGCCATCGGACTGCTCGACAAGGAGCGCAAGGACTACGAACAACTGGCACAGCGGTCGAAGGTGCTCGACGAACTCGGCCCCTACACCGACGCGATTCACTTACAAGATTCGTTGCAACTTCTGGCGAAAATGAGCGAGAAAGACCGCAATGCCGCCATCGACCGCGTCATCGAAGCCCTAAAAAAGAAGGAAAAAGAGGAAAAACGCAAGCAAGACGAGGCCAACGCCGCCCAACAGATGCAGCGCAGTGGCGCGGTGGGCAATCGCAACCAGACGAACAACCAACAACCCACACCCAACACCCAGCAACAAAGCGGAAAATGGTATTTTTACAATCCGTTGGCCGTGCAGCAAGGCAAGCAGAGTTTTGAGCGGCTGTGGGGCAAGCGCGAGAATGTCGATAACTGGCAGCGCGCCAACCAGACGGTGGTGGGTGGAATCGACCAACGGGAGATGTCGCAGGAAATGCTCGACTCGATTGCCCGCCAAGAGGCTATTCAAGACTCGTTGGAACAGGTGAAAGACAGTGCGCAGAACGACCCACACAAGCGCGAATACTATTTGGCGCAGATTCCTTTCACCGAAGAACAAGTCGCGTCCAGCAACCTCATCATTCAAGACGGACTCTTCCATTCTGGCATCATTTTCAAGGATAAACTCGACCATCTGGCGTTCAGCGAAAAGCAATTCAATCGTCTGATGACCGACTTCCCCGAATTCGAGCAGATGGCCGATGTCTATTACCATTTGTTCCTGCTTTATTCGCGACGTGGCGAGCACGATTTGGCCCAAAGTTATGTCCGTCGGCTCGAAAACGAATATCCCGAAAGTCAATGGACGGCACTGCTCACCGACCCCTATTTCGCGGAGACGATGAAGTTTGGCGAACAGGTCGAGGACTCGCTCTACGGAGCCACCTACAACGCTTTCAAGGCCGACCGCTACGGCGAAGTTCGTGGCAATTCGCGCATTTCGGAAGAACGCTTCCCGATGGGTCAGAATCGCGACAAATTCATCTTCATCAACGGACTTTCCAAACTCAACAACGGCGATGGCAGCGGTTGTGTGGCCGATATGCAGATGTTGGTCGAGAAATTCCCGCAGAGCAAACTCGCTGAGATGGCTGGAATGATTGTGAACGGCGTGAAACAGGGTCGGCGGCTGCACGGCGGAAAGTTCGACCTCGGCGACGTGTGGAGCCGGCGATCGGTCGTGCTCAGCGACAGCGATTCGGTGGCCGTGCGCGAATTTTCGCCCGAGCGCAACGAGAAATTCCTCTACATCATCGCCTACCACCCCGATTCCATCGACCAAAACAAGTTGCTTTTCGAACTCGCACGCTATAATTTCACCAATTTTATGGTGCGCGACTTCGACATCCGCATCGAGGACACCGACGGTCCGCGCCACATGCGCGTCAGCGGCTTCCTCAGCTACGACGAGGCACTGCAATACGCTCGTCAGTTGCATCAGCAGGAGCACATTCTGGCGGCGATGGGCGTGAAAAACACGGCGGAAAACGATTCCGTGCAGGGTTCGCGAATTCTAATTATCAGTGAACCGAATTTGGAGTTGCTCGGGCGGCAGTTCAGCTACGACGACTACGCGAAATTCTACGAGGAGAACTTCGTTCCGCTCGAAATCGACAAGCGTCCGCTGCTGAGCGAGCCAGCCGAAATTGGTTACGAGAAAGAGCCCGTTTTCAAGCGCAATGGCGACGATGACGAAGGCGATTCCGACGGCGAGAACATGGATGCCGACGAAACCTTGGAAGTCGAAGACGGCGACATTCCCGTCGAAGATTCGGACGAGGAAATCATTGTGCCCGAGGAGAACACGACAACCATTTCCGAAGACAATTCCACGACGGTCGTTTCAGAGGATAATTCAACCGTTATTCAAGAAGAAAACAATTCTACGACAGTTGTTTCTGAAGAAAATAACATGACCATTTCCGAGGACAATTCGACAACTGTCGTTTCCGAGGATAATCCGACAAAAACCACGATCGACCCCGACGAAATTATTGTCGCCGATGACGATGAACTCAGTCAGCCGAAAAAGGAGGAAAAGGCCGCCGTCGTGGAAACAAAAACCTCTACTGAGCAAAAAACGAATACCGCCGTTCAACAAGAAACGGGAACCACCGTCAAACAGGAAACGAAAACTACCGAGAACGACGACAACATCTTCGTTTTGGACGACGACGAAACCACCAACGACGATGAAATCATCATCCTCGACGACGAAAAAACGACCCAGAAATCCAAGAACGACGATGACGACGTGCTGATTATCCTCGACGAGGACGAACTCGCCAAAAAAGACGATAAAACAACGAAAAAAGACCCGAAAAAGGACACGAAAAACGCCAAGAAAGACGACAAATCCAACAAAAAGGACGATAAAGACCAGAAAAAAGACGACAAAAAACAAGAAAAGGAAAAAGAAGACGGCTACGAACTCGAAGACGAATATTTCGAACTCGACGGCTTCTGATTTTTCGGGAAATATCGTTTTTTCGTGAAAAGCAACTCCATCTGACCTATGCAACACCAAAAACGACAATTGTATGGAAAATTATTTAATGAGCGTCGCCATTGGCGACATAGCCGGTAGCGCCTATGAAGGCAGAGCGCACCGCACCAAGGACTACAACCAAGTGAAAATGTTTAGCAGCCGTGCCCACTTCACCGACGATACCGTGCTAACCTTCGCCTGCGCCGAGGCATTCATCGACCAACTCGACATGACGATGAACCTCTGGAAATGCGCCAACGAGCATCGCCACGCAGGTTTTGGCAGCAGATTCAAACTCTGGATGGCCAGCCACAAACCCCAACCCTATCGGAGTCTGGGCAACGGCTCCGCCATGCGCTGTTCGCCCGCGGGATGGCTTGCAAAATCAGAAGAAGAATGTATCCGCCTCGCACACGAAACCGCAGCCCCCACCCACAACCACCCCGAAGGTTTCAAGGGCGCAGAAGCCACTGCCCTCGCCATTTTCCACCTGAAAAATGGCCGAGACAAGCAATTCATCCGCGAACACATCCTCAACAAATATTATCCCGACTGGTCGAATAAGAAATACGCCGAGATCCACGACTCTTTCGCCTTCAATTCGACCTGCGCAGGTACCGTCGGCCCGGCCATCATCTGCTTCATCGAGTCAGAAGACTACGTCGATTGCATCAAACTCGCCATTTCCCTCGGTGGCGATGCCGACACCCTCGCCGCCATTGCTGGCCCGATGGCCTACGCCTATTATAAAAAAATGCCCGATGCCCTCGTCTTCCAAGCCATGAAAAAACTTCCAGAGTGGATGGTCGAAGTCAGCGAACGATTCGATGAGGTGGTAAATCGGCAATAACCGCAAGGCTTGTGGTAAAATTTTTCTTTGTTTTTCTCAATAAAATAATAATTTTGCAGCGAATTACAAAGATAAGACATGGAATATTATAAAAGAAAAAAGAACACTCCCATTGCGAAACTGATTCAAGACTATCAGGACAAGAAAAGCAGCCCTTCCTTCTAAATACAAATCACCCACAGACCCGTCTTTTGACATAGAGGAACACGTTTACGATGATTCATTTGGTAGAGATGGATTTGAAATTGTGCCATCAGAGTTTTCTTTTTTAGAGTTGGAATCGCCTTTTTAAGATTAAATGTATGCGAAAAATCTGAGCCCACTTTCGAATAAAGGGGCTCAGATTTGTAATTGGGGAAAGATGTTATTTATAGGCCGTTCCAATGACCTGCACACCACCGCCAAGAGCCGAGGCAAGTTTGTTCGGATTGTCGTGCACCAGAATCACGCCTGCACCCATCTTCGCAGCCTTTTTCTTCAGTTTGTTCAAAGCACCCTTGTAGCCCATGCTCGAACCAAGTGCACCGCCCCACCCCGACGTGGCCTTCAACTCGCCCACGCGCTTCAGTCCGACGACATCGCTCTCAACATAGGTCACCACCACTTTCTTCCAGTCTGCCTTGCCTTTGATTTCAGGCACCTCAATGCCCTGCGAACATTCCTCGCGTCGCCCCGACGCATACACGATGTACTTGATTTCACGTTTGTTTTTCTCATTGACCAGTTCCTCACCCGGGAACTGATACTGAATGCTCGTTTCGCCGCTTTGGACAATCTTCACATTCAACTCCTCACCCGAGCGCAACACCACCTTGTCCTGCGCTTTCAGACCCGTAGCCACGACAGCCATCAAGCCCATCAAAATCATTCTTTTCTTCATGTTGTTTTCCTTTCTGTTTTTGGTTAAGTTAATACTACACTTCATTCGATTTTTCTCGAATTTCGCCGCAAAGTTACCGCATCCACTCGGCACAACCAAAGAAAAAAAGAAAACAAGGCTTGTGAAACCATTTTTTAAACGAAAAACATTATACTTTTCGGAAAAAGTTGTATCTTTGCAAAGATAAAAAATCAAGACCATGCCAACTAAGAACATTTTTGCTGGATTTGGAGTCAAATCAGAATTTGTTAATCTGATTTACTCAGAGTTGATGAAACGTGAGTTTGTCAGCTATGCCGATATTTTAGCCCTATATTGTAAAAGGCCCAAAGGCTATTACGATAAAGTGGCTTGCAATAGTGAACCAGGCTATGGTGAATTGAAGAAAGCCTTTCCTGAGGTGTTGAAGGCATTGGAAAAGGTTAGTCCTGGGTGCATCGAAGATAACGGGCAAAACAAAGGTAAGGCATACAAGTATCATGGAGAGAATGAAGACCCTTTATCAGAGGAACGAAAGGCTGTTGTTCAAAAGACTGTAGAAGACTACGTGTCTTTTTGTAAGGCCTCTGCTGGAATATTGCCAGCAAGCTGGTTTTCATCATTCTTTGAAAACACACAAATATTACTCGATACTAACAGAGATTCCAAAGACGGAGAAATACGTATTTGCTCAGGAGTTAATCAGAATCTTACAAACATAGATTTATTACCAATTTTCTATAAGGCGATTACGAACAAACAGGTATTACGTTTCGACTATCAGCGATTTGGTCAAGAACCATTTACGCTGACTTTTCATCCCCAGTTCCTGAAAGAGTATAATGGTCGCTGGTTTGTATTTGGTGAGGCTAATCGAGAACCATTTAAAGCCTATAACGTGCCCTTGGATAGAATTGTTGGTGAGGTTTGCGAGGTGAACAGTATGAAATACATTCCTGCACCCAAAGGCTTCTATCAGGAGTATTTTAAGAATATCGTTGGTGTCACCCATGAGAAGGATGCCAAGGTTGAAGTAGTTATCATTCGAACTAAAACGGAATACCAACATGGTCTTCTGCTGACGAAACCCTTGCATCATTCACAAGAAGAAGTGCTGCCCTTTGGAGAGCATGAAGGGCTATGGTATGGTGAAGTTCGTTTGACAATAGAACCTAATCGTGAACTGCGAGGGCGTATTCTGCTTTATGGTGAGAACCTCGAAGTCATCAGCCCTCAGTCTTTAAGAAAACAATTAAGAGACAGCATTATGCTACAAATGACTCAATATTCAGACGATGAATAACAGAAATGAACCAAATTGAAGCACAATTCGAAATTTCTCATTAAAAAATTTGGATATGTCGCAATTTTATATTAAATTTGCGACAAAATTTTCTCATAATGACAGAAATATCTATTGAAAATAAGATACTTAACAAGATTAAGAAGTGCGGAAGGGGTTCTATACTTTTCGCTATTGATTTTGTTAACTATGGCGAGAAGAAGTCCATCAATAAAACGTTAGAAAGAATGGCCAAAAGTGGTACGATTCTCCGCGTTGGACGAGGCATTTATTATTATCCGAGGATTGACAAGATTCTTGGTTTGGGAATTCTTCAACCTACATTAGAAGACATAGCCAACGGAATTGCAAAGCGAGATAAAGCCCGTGTCGTTCCAACTGGCCAATATGCTCTCAACAGGATCGGTTTTTCCAACCAAATCCCAATGAATGTAGTGTTTATGACGGACGGTTACAATCGAAAAATTACACTTCAAAACGGAGCAACCATCCAGTTTAAACACACCTCACCCAAATATCTTTCCTTTCATTCCGAACTTGCCATGCTGCTGACATCTGCATTCAGAAGTTTGGGGAAGGACAACATTACGCACGGAATTCTTGAACGCGCCAAAGAACTTTTGGCAAAAGATGACAAGCAACTCGTCAAACAAGACTACAAACTGATGCCCGCATGGGTTTCTTCAATCATCAAATCGCTGTATGAAGAAAAATGATTACTTTACGCTGACCACTACTCAGCAGCGCACCATATTGGAGCAGACTGCCATCAAGAAAGCATTACCCAAACAGGCTGTTGAAAAAGACTTGTGGGTAACAACGATACTGCAAATAGTGTTCAGCCTGCCATGTGCCGACAATTTGGTATTCAAGGGTGGAACTTCACTTAGCAAGGTGTGGGGACTCATCAATCGTTTCTCTGAAGATATTGACTTGGCAATAGACAGGAGCGTTTTCGAACTTGATGGAGACCTGACAAAAAAGCAAGTCAAGAAGTTGCGAAAAGCATCTTCGGTTTTTGTCCGCGATGAACTGTTTAACCAGTTGGTGGAAGCGATTCGTGAGACGCCTTTGAAAGATTTGTGCCAAATCGAAGCACAACCTGATGGCGAAGGCGATGACACGTATCCAGAACCTCGTAGCATCTTCATCCGCTATCAGTCTGTGCTTGATGACCAACTTTTCTATATTCCCCCAATCGTCAAGATTGAGGCAGGTGCCCGTTCCCTGTTGGAGCCATATAATGAAGCACGGATAAATAGTATGGTTGAAGATACATTGCCAACCATAAGCACAACATTGGTAGATGTCGCGATTAGGACAGCCATTGCAGAAAAGACTTTCTTGGAAAAGGCGTTCCTTTTACACGAACTGTTCTCTGTTCATAGTATGGTCGATGCCAAACGTCGTTCGCGCCATATCTACGACCTCCATATGATGATGAAGCAGGGAATCGAAAACAAGGCGATTTGCAACAACGGATTATGGGAAACGATCCACCATCATCGTTCCACGCTCACAAGTATGCAAGGTGTTGACTATTCAGTTGACATTCGAAAGAATATACAACTTATTCCCCCAAAAGAATCTTTATCGAATTGGAAGAAAGATTATGAAGAAATGTCTTCTGCTATGATCTATGGTGAGAAACCAGCATTTGCAGAACTATTAGAAAGTATGAATAGGCTTGAACTATTATTTAAAAAGGTTTAGACATGAAGTATTTAGATACAAAAAATGGTTCCAAGCAGAACGGAACCTTTCGTGGGGCAGAAATGCTTGCAACAATCGGAAATCGGTTGTACCTTTGCAGCGCATTTGAGACACAAGTGCAGAACATAGAGTACTAACCAACAAAAAACACAAACGACTATGCAGAACGAACAGAGCGCAGCAGAGATCCAACAGAGAGTAATTAACCTCGTAGAACTTTACCGTACCAAGGTGGGTAAGGAGAGTCAGATAGCTAAGGATGCTAAAGAAGAGAAAGATTATTGGGATGAGGTAAACCTTGACGCTGCAATCAAGCTCCATAAAGATGGTATGAAAGGTCCAATTGGTTTTGATCTGGCAGCAGATATGCCTGAGGAATGGGTGAATACTTTACGTGTTAATTATCATCTTCTAGGCCATTTCTATTCTGTCGTTGCAGGAAATGATGCAGACAAGGAAGTACTGGCTCAATTCCTTGCTGATTACTATGATTCTTCCATCTTTACACCTGAAGAGGAAGAATTCTTGCGTTCACATTTTAAAGAAATGGTAAATTATATCACTCAGACTCCATGTGATAATTTGGATAGTGTAAATCATCATGATGGTAAGGATTGGCAGCTAATTCCTAATGAAGTGTTGCAACTGATTAGGAGCCGTGTTAAGATTCCTGCCGGATCTATTATATACAATCCGTTTACAGGGTTTGCTCAAATTCCATTACTTTTCTCTGAAAGTAAGTTCCTTTGTGAAGATAGCTATGCTTCTTATAATAAAAGGTATAATACTTTCAGTGAGAAATGCCTTGAAGAATCAAACATTCGCTTAGGCAAGGGCGAAGTTAACCTCATGACAGCATGGATGAAGATAGTCCTCTTTGCAAATTCTATTGATTCGACGGTTATCGTTGATAGTCAAATTCCAGTAGAATATGATGCTGTAATTTCTTTCATCCCATGGATACCTAATGCGATTCCAGAACAAGCTTACGAATTGGATTTCGAAAATCCCAGTGATGCAGAAATCATAAATAAACTCACCGCCTCGTATGACAATCTCCCCAAGGATGGAATTTTAGCACTTATCTTGCCAAAAAAACACTTATGGGCAAGCAATTCTTACTACTCTTTACGCCCTTTATGGGAGCAAATGATTAAGGATAACTCGTTGGAAGAGATTATTCAACTTCCTTCTGTGATGAGCATAAATAATCTTCGTGATGATTTCTGTATAATCATAGCAAAGAAAGGAAGAAAAGGCCACAAAACGACTTTGATTGATGCACGCTTTGCTGCCAAAAAGACTGAACATAAGAATTATGATGAGATTCTCGATTTGTCCTCCTTCGAAGAGATGTTTAAAAATTGTGGAATAGAAGCAAAAACTGGACTGCGTAAGATGACTTCTTTCCCCACAGAACAACTCAATGTGGAGATTCTTGTGCCACAGGTTTATGTAGTAGAGAAACCTTTAGATGAAGAAAAACCTCTGCCATTATCAAAGTTGGGTGCCCTTGCATCAACTCGAGTACGTTCTTTGAAGTTCAATCTTCCAGAAGATACGCCATGGGTTGAATTGAATGATTTGTCCCATTCCTTCAAAGGCGAACTTGATGTAACAACAATAAAAAAAGCTGAATGCCCCAATAATCCGGAACATGTTGAAGGGTCTGAAGATTATGCATTTAGCAAATCTGGCAACTTCATAGATGATTTTTGGACCCAGGCATTCACAAAAAAAGGTAGGCGGGTCTATGATTATCGTAGTTGCACATATCTAGATGGTTCGAAAGATGTCGTGCTATTTAGGTCATCTCAGAGTGGAGTTGGTACAGCTGTCGTACGTGGAACTAACACACCAATAGCTGTAGGACTTGGAATCAAGGCTTTTGTTCTTAAAGATGGTGTTGATGCTTTAACTCTCGTCGCATTACTCAGACTGCCGATTGTTCACAGACAAATACTGGCATATACAGAATTCGGACTGGATGGTCATTTAGATGATATCCTAGTTCCTACAGATAAGCGTATTCTATATGATGAGAAACAAAGGCTTCTAACTGAGCAAAAGATGCGCAAATCTTATGAAGATGAACTTGAAACAAAGAAAACCGAGTATATAAATGAGGTTAGAATGCGAAAACATGATATAGGACAGTATATCTTCGAGTTAGTCAATATCGAGGGTTTAATGCGATATTATCTTGATAATAGAGAAACAGAAAAGGACTTCCTCCAACAAATGGAAAGTCTGCTTGATAATTTTCGTTCATCTTTGGGAGAATTATCGACATTGCTTGATAATTTGAGTAAAGAGGAACAATTCGGTGATCCAGAGACTTTCAATATGACAGAGTTTTTGTCAGGTTTAGAAAAACGGTATACGAAAGATTCATTTAGGATACAATATACTTGTGATTTGCCATCAATAAAAAAATACAACAAGAAAAAACAACAGGCTGAATTGGATTCTATCGCTGACCAGATGATGGAAGAAGACATGAAGCAGCAGGCAGAACTTGATGCCATCGCTGACCAGATGATGGAAGAAGATATGAAGCAGCAAGCTGAACTGGATGCCATCGCCGACCAGATGATGGAAGAAGACATGAAGCAGCAGGCAGAACTTGATGCCGTCAATGAGCAGATGATGATGGAAGAAATGAAGCAACAGGCAGAACTTGATGCCGTCAATGAGCAGATGATGATGGAAGAAATGAAGCAACAGGCAGAACTTGATGCCGTTAATGAGCAGATGATGATGGAAGATCAGAAACGGCAGGCAGATGCGGAAATTACTCTTACAATGTCTTCTGTTATTGGGCGGGACAATGGCATTTCTACTAATGCTAATATGTATATTCCACCAATATATGTTGCTCCAAATGACTTCAAAAGATTGGTTAATAATATACTTAATAATGCAAAAAAGCACGGTTTTACCAATCCTAACAAGAAAGACTATGTGGTACAAATCAATGCATCAATAGATGTTGAATCCAGCATGTATCGAATAGATTTCCGAAACAATGGCAATCCTCTGCCAGAAGGCATGAACAAAATGCGTTATGGCATAAAGGGAGAGAAAGCTGGTAAAACTGCAGGAACTGGACTAGGAGGTAATTATGTCAAATCCTTTGTGGAGCATTATGGCGGTGATTATGACATCTTTATGGAAGATGGATGGACTGTGGTTCGAATATTTTTACCAATAAAATGATATAAGTATGGGATATAATGTTATTTGGATAGATGATGAATGGGATACCAGAGGTAAGCGATTCATCCAATTGTGCGAAGTTAAACATAAGATTCATATAACTCCTTTTAAAACAAGAAAGGAAGGCATGGATTTGCTCCTAAAAGATGAAAGACCTTGGGATGCGGTTATTTTAGATGCAAAAGCCTACAATGAATCTGAAAACGAAACGGCCAATCTCAAAGGTCTTTATGAAGCAATAAAGCAAATTGAGGGATTGAAAATGAAGAAAACCATTCCCTATTTTGTTTTAACTCGTCAGCCAGATTTGTTGGATAATGATACTTTTAGAGAACTGATAGGTGATTTTTATAAGAAAGGCGAAGCAGAAATAGAAGAAGGAATTGTTAAAGTTAAGGGACAAGAACATTTGATAGAAGATTTGAAAGCAAGAGTTGACGGATATTCAAGATATAGAGTAAAAGAACTATATAAGGATACTGTTGACGTATTAAACCAAGTCAACCCTAAGGCTTGTGAGAATATATTAGACATAATGGAAGTAATGCATTTCCCAGCAGCTAATCCCAAGTTCAATTATGATGAGAGTTTCAATTCGCTGAGGAAGATATTGGAAAGTTTTTATAAAAAGGCTAACGAATATCAAATAATACCAGATGAATGTGTGGATTTAATTGAAGGGAAAGTGAATATTAACCAATGTGTGCAATATTTATCTGGAAGAAATGCAGATGTTGTAGGAATTAGATATGGAAGTAATAACGACAAAATAGTTCCAAGGCATATTAAGGATTTGATGTTTTCTGTACAAAGTCTCACAAATTATTTGTCCCATGAGTATGTAAATAATAACTTAGCGACAAAACCTAAAGACATCCTATTTAGTTTGGCTTTACAAATTTGTGAGATTATTCTTTGGCTAAATAATTATATTGAAAGCCATAAGAACATTGATGCAAATAGGACTATGTGTAAGACTATCGGGGTCGTAGAAAGTATAAAAGATAATCCCTCTATATGCTTGATAAGAAGTAAAAGGGTTGGTCATGAAACATCTATTTGCCTGTCTACTACTGCAAATGGACTCGTAGGAAAGAAGGTTGTTATTATAAATGAGGAGCTATATAATAATCCTAATACAAAAGAATTACACCCATATTTTGCCACAAAAATACAGTCTTTAGAGAAGGACAACGGTTCCAAATAGAATGGAACCGTTCACAAGGTTGTTTTTCTTGCAAGGTTGCAGTAATCCCCTTAACTTTGCAGCGTCAATCATCGAAACCACCTCGAGATTGATGCTGCAAATGCTTAGTGGTGGGAACAAAATCTGATATTAATATGAAAGCTCAGATTACCAACAACGTAAAAGGCTCGCAGGCCAAAGTGAACAATGTCGTAGATGCCACATTCATGGCTACTCTCGCTCGTCAAGCAGAGGAAGATGCTATTGCAGACGCATTCTTCATGGCAGAACTCGAAAGAGAAGCAGAGGAAGATGCTATCGCAGATGCATTCTTCATGGCTGAACTCGCAAGAGAAGCCGAGGAAGATGCTATTGCAGATGCCATGCTGCATCTCTGATCTGCCCTCTATGACTTTTACATAAGCTCTGAAACCACCCCAGAGTTAGGATAACATTAGTGGTGGGAACTCTAAAACTGAACTGCTATGAACAACACCGCACTTCAACGCATCGCCGCCAAGAACCTTCCTGCCCTCTCGGGCGAGTCGCTAACCTATAATGCCGCCAGGAATGTGTTCCTAACAATGGGCTTCACTAGCCCAGCAGGTAACATGTACTACAAAGCGATTCGACTCTCGAATAGACTGATGGTATACTACGATCTGGGGCAAGGGTATGCCTACACCTTCCTAAATGGTATCAAGTTGTTTTGCTGGGATGGACAGAAGGGACACCTCATTGCTCAAAAGTCATGGGGAGGAAGTGACTGGCGTGTATTCAACGAGCAGTTTGCCAAAGAGCAGAGCATCCTGATGTTGAAAGGTTTCTTGGAGGGACAACTGAAATTGCAGGGAGCACAAGTCAGCGACAAGGAACTTGCCTGTTTCGCAAGAAACATGGTAGAAGAGACACAACGCAAGCAGTTAGCCTAAGGGCGACTGCTCGCGACAAAGATAATAAGATGTTTAACCATTAAAAATCGACAAGACTATGGCAACACTGACCAAAGCCATCAACAAGAACCTGTTTGACAACATCCTGCCGTCTTTCGGCAATCCGCGTGTTCATATTCCCGTATGGGATGACAGTCAGAAGATGTTCATCTGCGACGAGTTCGAGAGTGGTAACGGACATCGTTACTATCGGGGCATACGCTTCTGTGATCGTATCGTCATCTTGGAGAAAGTTGGGCTGTATCACAGCTGGACCTACATTGACAGCATCGAACTCTATGCTTTCAACGGGCAGAAGATGGAACTCATCCAGAAGCGTGACTACGACAAGGTGTTTCGCAATGAGGCGTTCATCCGTCAAGAGTCTGAGCAAATGGTAAAGGACTTCCTGAGTGGGGTAATGAAGGTGCAACGCACTTGCATGCCTAATGAACAGATTGCCATACAGGCACATGAACTGGTAGAAGGATGCTATAAGAGTTTCCTCGCTCCCGACTTCAACACACGCTTAACCCAGATTCTTCCTAAAATAGAACCGCGATAACTATGGAAAACATAATTGACAAAGAGAACAAGCAGCAGTTACAGGCATACGACCTAATTGCTAACACCAACAGTAGTTTCTTCCTCACAGGACGTGCAGGAACAGGTAAGACAACCTTCTTGCGCAATGTGCAGAAGATGGTGGGTAAGCAGTTCATTACGCTGGCACCGACGGGCGTGGCAGCTATCCTTGCAGGTGGTGATACTATCCACTCGTTTTTCGGACTGCCTATGGATGTCTGCACGCCAGGCACGATGGGTAAGATGAACGAGGCGAGAATCCTGACGTTGATTCATACGGACACCATTATTATTGATGAGGTCTCGATGGTGCGTTGCGACATCATTGATGCCATTGACTATACAATGCGAAAAACACTTCGCTCTTCACTACCTTTCGGAGGTAAGCAGGTCATCTTCGTTGGAGATATGTTTCAATTGCCTCCTGTGGTAAAGCAAGGCGTAGAACACAATTTGATGCGTGACCTCTACCATGCAGAGGATTTCTTCTTCTACAAGGCAGACGTCATCAAGCGGATGCGTATGGTGAAGATTGAGTTCCAAAAAGTTTATCGTCAGGAAGATGAGGCTTTCCTTAAGATTCTGGAGAGCGTTCGCCTGAACAAGACGTCTCCTGATATTCTGAGGCGTCTTAACGAGCGCGTGTGTCAGCCTACGAAAGAGAATGGTATGGTAATTACATTGGCTTCTCGAAACTGTACTGCCGACTCAGTTAATCAAAAGTGTTTGGCAGAAATTGAGGCCGAGGAATATATCTACGAGGGTTCTGTTACTGGTAAGTTTGAAGAGAAACGCTTCCCTGTGGATAAGACTTTGAAGCTGAAGGTGGGTGCTCAGGTAATGTTTACTCGTAACGACCAACGTAAACGTTGGGTGAATGGCACCATAGGAACAGTAACCAAACTGGCGAAGGACGAGATTCAGGTAACTACTGGCGGAGCTACTTATGTAGTGCCTAACTGTACTTGGGAGTCGTATAGCTACGAATACGATAAGGAGGAACGAAAGATGAAGAAGGAGCTGATGGGTAGCTTTACACAGTATCCGCTTCGACTCGCATGGGCCATAACTGTACACAAAAGTCAAGGTATGACCTTCGACAAGCTTTACCTTGACCTGAGTAGAGGTATGTTTGCTGCTGGTCAGCTCTATGTGGCCCTTAGTCGTGTGCGTTCGTTGGGTGGCTTGTTCCTCTCTCGTCCAATTATTCCTCAGTATGCTCATACGAGCAGGGAGGTATTGTCGTATGCCAACGGCTATAACGACGAGCAGTTGATCAACAGCGAGATAGAAAGTGGAAAGGCTGTCTATCAGTTGTTGGCGCATCACAATTATGATGAAGCTGCAAAGCAATATTTGCCGTTGGTGCAGAAGAAAGCTGAGGCTGGTGACATCAAGGAGGCTATGCAGCAAACCAAGCGTTTCCTCGATACCGTGATCTGTGACGAAGGTCTCTATGGATGTGTAGAAGAAGTTCCTGCCTCATTGATGAACTCAGACCATTGGGCACCTAAATTCCTTGTGGCTCTGTTGAGTCTCTACGCAGGGAAATATGAGCAGGCATTAGCTTATGCTGATAGTGTTCTGGCTCAGCATCAGTGTCAAGAGGCACTTTATGTGAAGTCTCGTTGTCTGGCCAAGCTCAAACGCTACGAGGAGGCTGATGCTGTGAATGTACTGATGGGTGACATCTTCGATATGTCAACGCCAGACTGCAAGGTGCTCTATATGATTGCCATGCTTAACGAGTTGCACATTGGCGACAATGGCCTGAACCTGATGCAGGAACTCATCAAGACCAAGCCAAAGTACAACAAAGGCATTCTTTCGCTTCGACACCTAATGAAGCGGAAAGGGCTGTGCCTAGCTAAAAAGGACAACGAGCCGCGTGAACTAGTGGATGGCTTCAATAGTGACATGTCAGAGTCTGAATTTGTCCAAAACTTACAAACAGCTCGCGAAAAAGCCCCCAAGTCTGTGGACCATCTTCTTCGACTCATTAAGAAACAGGTATTTTAGCAGGGATAAAACATTTTTTTACAGCGCAAATCACAACAACAACAAAAAGGAATAGGATGGAAAGACAACAAATTGAAAAAGAAGTAAGAAATGCTTACAGCATCATTCTCTTAGACGAGATCAAAGATCGAGTAAATCGACTGAAGGCTTATGGAATTACGCCGAAACAGATTAGTTGCGCATTGGCTGACAATGAGCAATTACACAGAATCATCATTACCAAAGAATATCGTATCTTGCTTTCTGGAGCAACAGAAATTCAAATGCAGCCTCTGATGAAGGCTGTTTACATCCTATTTTTAAGGCATCCAGAGGGAATTGTTTTTAAGCATCTTCCAGACTATCGCGATGAACTGACGAGCATCTACAAAAAACTGCGTCCGCAGGGACTGAACAAACGAAGTTTGCAGAGCATCGAGGACGTGACGAACCCAATGCTGAACTCTATCAACGAGAAGTGTGCGCGAATCCGCTCGGCTTTTGTCAAAGAGTTCAATGAGCGACTGGCGATAAACTATTACATCACGGGCGAGCGAGGAATGCCCAAAAAGATTCTTCTCCCCCGCGAACTGGTGATTTGGGAATAAAAAACGAACTAAAACTTACAATCTAAATGAGAAAATTTACGAAGAAATCTTGAAAATCATTGACAACGCCCACGAGGTGCTGGGGAACGACTCGACCTACGACATATGGTACTGATTTTTCCTCGCAAGGCTTGTGGAAAAATTTTTCGCGCCAAATTGTTTGTGAATCAGAAAAAAAAATGTAATTTTGTGGAGTTGAAATTAAAAAAGTCATTTTTTGACATAAAGTTTAACAAGACATTAGGATAAAGGAAGTGTTTGCTTCTACTTGAGGTACTCCAGAAATCGCCAACTTCAAAAAAGTACCCTTCAACAGTGGAAAGCGAATGCTTGCACCCTCGGGTGTGGGCTTCGCTGTTGTAAGGGTACAGGTGTTTGGCGATACCATGGAGTAACAACAGGATGATTCACACCTTTCTTTTTGCCAAGTGTCGCAAAAAGGAATTGCCTATGAAACAGGAAAATTGAACTTTCACAAGCCTTGCGGACAAAAAATATTTGTTTGCATGAGAGAATTATTATACATTTGTGTCCTAATATTATAAAAATAGAAACAAAATGAAATATATTTTTCTTGTATTAGCCGCCTATATGCTAATTCGTTCATTGGTGTCCTACTTTCATTTCCGTAGAGACCAGTACACTTACAAGACGGTTATTGAATATTTAAATCGCTATCCTGACAATGGAATAGGATGGCTGTTGTCAATGGCATCTGCATTGCTTCGCTGTCAGCAATATGCGGATTCATATCGTTATTTAGATCATGCAAAGGAAGAATTTCAAGATTTTTTGGAAGAGAACCCTCATATACTGAAAGAAATAAATATCAATATGAATTTCTGCAAAAGTCCTTTATCTCACTCTGGTGATCCACAAAATCGTGATGCGAGTTGGATACATTATGTTCTTGTGCACCTGTTTGGAAAGACTCGGTCCAACAATATTTCAAAACAAACCATGAGCAAGGTTGCTTCATGGGTTCAGGCTGGAAAGCCATGATTTTATAAAACTTCTAATTTAAGAGCAATGTAGATAATAGTAAAACAAATGAATTGAAAATATGACATGGGTAATAATTATTGTAGTGGTTTTAGCATGGCTGTTTGTCAAATTCTTGTTGGACTTTAATAAACAAAGACGTGTTATTGCTTCTCAAGGGGGCATTAAAACTATATTTAAACCTTTAATAAATGGTTTGTTGGAGTATCCGAGTGCAAGAATTGTCCAAGACAAAAAAGATTTCGTCACAATAGGAGGAACGTTTACAGACCCGATTTTCAATAGGGAATGTGGATTGTGGTCTGTAATTATTCAGCCCACATTTAAAGTTTTGAATATAAAATATCAAGCACATATTGACCTTGATGGAGGTGAAACAGCGCGTCAAACGTGGGAGTTCCCTATTGATATGAGCCAAGAAGAGATACTTTCTGTCATCAAGAAGAAAGCAGATGAGTGGAATATTTACGGGATTTTTAAATAGCTAATTTTATAGAGTATGAATATAGACAAAAGCATTGCAGAGATTGTGTGTCGAGCATGGAATGAACTTGACGCTTCATTATTCGAACCAATCCTTAGTGATGATTTCGAGTGCATATCTGTATGGGTGTTGGAAACCATGAAAGGTAGAAACCGTTTCATTGAATATATTTCAGAAAAGTTTGAGTCCATCAGAAAAGGAAATAATCCCGTTTCTGCGGAGTTGATGTATCAAGAGCCAATAGATAAATACGTTGTCGTCCTGAACCAAGGAGGCAATCTGGCTGCTCTCGAACCTACTATTCAAGACAATATGCTTAAAAGCTTATGGATGCGACCTGTTGATATGATGATTCCCGCGGTCTTTACAACAAAGATGCCCAAAAAGGATGAACAGCAGGAGGAGAAGATTGAAACGGAATACGAAAAATTCTCCAGACTGTTCCTTGAAGCTCTGATGTCGAATGATTTCTCTGTTGTAGAGGGGCTTCTTGCAGATGATGTTGTACAGATTCTGTATGATACTAAAGAATTCATAGGAAAGAACGAGGTCATTTCATATTGGAAAGGGTGGCTCGAAAGATGGAAAGAGCCATCGGACACTACAAAATATGAAGTTAAAACGTGTAATTATTTTGAACGAGAGGTTTTGAGCATCAAACCTCTAAGGAGCAGAGAATTATATCAAATCGCCAGAATTGACAACGGGAAAGTTTATCAACTTGTTTTATGTCCCAATCCGTTGCAAGATCCGTTGATAAGATATTGGAATTTAGACAGTTCTCCTTTGCTTTTCGGTAACCACACGATTATGCCGCATGAAATGGGTGAGGACTTAGAGGCACGCGAAAATAGGATTCCTTGTATGCGGTGTGGGTGCAAGTCTGACAAGTTACAATGGTACGAATACTTGCACAACACTGGTCCTCTCGGTTACAAGGGAGAATTGTCTGTCTGTTCTAATTGTATGGAGGCTGTAGAATTCCATCCAACCATATTGTTTCGTTATCAGTAAAAAGGACATCTGGATGAAACATATATTGATTATACTATCCTTTTTTCTGCTCCTCTGCCTCGCCCCGATGCCATATGGTTACTATCAATTCGTGCGGTTTGTGGCAATGGTGGTGTTTGCTGTGATGGCTTTTCGCTATCACGAGGAAAAGAAAAACGAGTTGGCAATCACATTCGGCGCATTGGCGTTGCTGTTTCAGCCTTTTTTCAAAGTGGCTTTAGGTCGAACCATGTGGAACGTGGTGGATGTAGCCGTCGCCGTGCTGCTCATCGTTTTGTGGTGGAAAAAACGTGAAAACAATAAATAAATCAAAATGAGAAAAATAACTTTTTTAGCAATTTTCGCTGTCGTGGGCTTATCGGCATGGATTTGTTTGGCAGACGGGAAAGAAACGAAAGAAGAAGAAACAGCGGAGGAAGAAATGGCGGAGGAAGAAACGAGTCCTTGGATTTCGGCGGAAGACAGTGCTATGTTCATCGAAGTGTTCGAGACGTATCTCGACTACGATATGGATTTTGCCAATTCGTCGATGAAGTATGCCGAAAGTATGAGGAAAGGGGCTGGCAAAGACTACCACAAGAGTCGGAAGCATATCGACTCGATGTTCCACGATTGCATCGAACTGGTGAAACTGGGCGATTACGACAAAATGTTAGAATTGCTGGAAACGGAGCGACTCAACATCTATCGTCATCCGGGCAATAGCATCGACAATGAAATCGGACTGGTTACCGTTTTTGCCAAGATGTACAACCAAATCTACCCCGAAAGCACCGACAGTTTCTATATGAAAATGCTGCCGAAATATCAATTCATGAAAACACACATAGAAGTGAAACGTGCCTTGACCGACGAGGAAGAATTTCATCCTATCTACGAAGAAATCTTGAAAATCATCGACAATGCCCACGAGGTGCTGGGGAACGACTCGACCTACGACAAATGGTACTGATTTTTCCTCGCAAGCCTTGTGACGGGTTGGAAATGTCGAAAAAATGTCGTATCTTTGCAACTGATTTTTTGAAACAAGGCGAAAAAACGGAAAAACAGATATGAACGAAGAGGAAAAAAGGACGATTGACTTCGGCATCATCGAAGACCAGTCGCAGAACATCATCAAGGTCATCGGCGTGGGTGGCGGCGGACAGAATGCCGTGCGAAACATGTATAACGAGGGCATCGAGGGCGTGACTTTCGCCGTGTGCAACACCGATAGCGCTGCGCTCACGAAGTCGCCTGTGCCCGTGAAATTGCAGTTGGGCTCGGTGGGTCTGGGTGCCGGCGCGAACCCCGAAGTGGGCAAGAAAGAAGCGCAGAGCAACATCCAAGACATTGAACGATTGCTCGACGACGGCACGAAAATGGTGTTCATTGCCGCGGGTATGGGCGGTGGCACGGGAACGGGCGCGGCTCCGGTCGTGGCGAAAGTGGCGAAAGACAAAGGGCTGCTGACGATTGGTGTGGTGACGATTCCGTTCTATTTCGAGCAAAAACGGAAAATCATCAAGGCACTGCGCGGCGTGGACGAACTGCGGAAACACGTCGATGCGATGCTCATCATCAACAACGAGCGGATTTGCGACATTTATTCAAATACGAAGGTGACGCTACAGGAAGCCCTTAAACGTGCCGACGACATCCTGAAAAATGCCGTGAAAGGTATCTCGGAGCTCATTACTATCAGCACCGAGGGCGACATCAACCTCGACTTCCGCGACGTGGAAACGACGATGCGCAACGGTGGCGGTGCCATCATGGCCATCGGGCGTGCCAGCGGTGAGGGTCGCGTACAGCGGGCCATCCTCGATGCTATCGAGTCGCCCCTGCTCTTCGGCAACGACATCGGCAAGGCGAAGCGAATTCTTTTCAATATTTATGCCAGCGAAAAATCACCGCTTTTCGTGCCTGAATTGTCGGAAATTTCCGATTTTTTCGACCAGTTAGACCCCGAAATCGACGTGATTTGGGGCACGGCCACCGACAACTCGCTCGACGACGACGCGAAGGTGATTATTCTGGCTGCCGACATGGACGACGGAAACGAGCAGAAGGAGCGCGAAATGCACAAGCAGGACGACAAGTCCTATTACGAGGAATTGATTTCGAAACTCTACAAGCCGATGAGGACGAACAAGGCCGAAAATACCGAAAACGACGAAAAAACGGAAGAAGAACCCGTCGAAAAACCGACTTTGACGGTGGTTGTGACGGAAAATGAGGAGCCGACCCCGTCTGAGGATAAAAAAACGCCTGAAATCGAGGAGGAAACCAAGCCGATGCCGATTGTTGAACGCTGGAAACGCTGGCTGGAACGGAGAATTACGGAAGTGGTGATTGACGATTGACATGGACGCAGAACAAAGAAAAACGGTTGAGGAAATGGCCGAGGAGTTGAAAGGACTCGTCGGCGCATTGAAGCAGCAGAACAGAACCGACCTGATTCTGCGTGCCTTGGGCGTGCCCCTGCTCGAGCAACTGCGCATCGAAGCGGCTCGCGGACAACTCAGCCGACTGCTCATCACCAAGAATTTCCGCTTCATCTTGATGGACCATGGCAACAAGGAAATCGAACTCCAACCCGTCCACAAGGCCGTCTATCTGCTGTTTCTGGCGCATCCCGAAGGCATCGAGTTCAAGCGGCTGTCGGAGTATCGCGACGAACTGTTGGGCTACTACATGAAAACGGCGTTGAGCATGGACAAACAGAAAATCGAAGAGAGTGTCGAGCACCTAATCAACCCACTCGACAACGCCATCAACGAGAAATGTTCGCGCATCAAAAACGTTTTTCTGTCGCTCATGGACGAATATTCCGCGAGTTACTACATCATCAGCAGCCACGCGCAAAAGAACTTCCCCAACTCCGAACGCATCTGGTTTCGCCGCCTGAAAGTCATCACATTGCCCCGCGAGTTGGTCGTCTGGGAGCATAATTTTTGAAAAAATATCGATTTTTCAAAAAAAAACCGTATCTTTGCAAAAAATTGATTCACTATGTCAGGAAAAATTCTTTGGGTAGATGACGAAATCGAGTTGCTGAAAGCGCACATCCTTTTTCTCGAGAAGAAGGACTACGAAGTGATGACCGTGACCAACGGCAGCGATGCCATCGAGGAATGTCAGCGGCAGACGTTCGACTTGATTATCCTCGACGAGATGATGCCAGGATTGACGGGACTGCAGACGCTGCAACGGCTGAAGGAAATCTCGCCCGACACACCCGTGGTGATGTGTACGAAGAGCGAGGAGGAGAACATTATGGACCAGGCCATCGGCTCGAAAATCGCCGACTACCTCATCAAGCCCGTGAATCCGATGCAGATTCTGCTGACGCTGAAAAAGAACATCCACCAGCGGCAGATTGTCACCGAGGTGACGCAGACGGGCTATCAGCAGAATTTTATGGACATCTCGATGCAAATTCAAGACTGCCGCACGTTCGACGACTGGGTGAACCTTTACAGGCGACTCGTGCATTGGGAACTGGAACTGAGTTCCGCCGACAGTTCGATGACCGAAATCCTGCGCACACAAAAGGAAGAGGCGAACATCGGATTTGCGAAATTCGTGAAGCAGAATTACTTGGATTGGGTGGAAGACAAGGGCGGTAAACCGACCGACGACCGCCATCTGATGTCGCCCGACGTTTTTAAACGGCGCATTTTCCCGATGTTGAACGAGGGCGAGAAGGTGTTTTTGATTGTCATCGACAACTTCCGCTACGACCAGTGGCGCACCATCGCGAGCGACCTCTCGGAAATGTTCGACATCAGCGAAGAACTCTATATGAGCATCCTGCCGACGGCGACGCAATACGCCCGAAACGCGATTTTCTCGGGTCTGATGCCGAACAAAATCGCCGAAATGTTCCCGAAACTTTGGGTCGATGAGGACGAGGAAGAGGGCAAAAACCTCAACGAAAGTCCGCTCATCGGCACGCAAATCGAACGATTCCGCCGTCACGACAGTTTTTCGTACCACAAAATCAACAATTCGCAAGAGGCCGAGAAACTGCTTGCCCAACTGCCGCAACTCAAGCAAAACGACCTGAACGTCGTGGTTTTCAACTTCATCGATATGCTCTCGCACGCCCGCACGGAGTCGAAAATGGTGCGCGAACTGGCCAACAACGAGTCGGCCTACCGCTCGATTACGCTCTCGTGGTTCCGCCATTCGGTGATGGCTGAAGTGCTGAAACTGCTCTCGCAGGGCGACTACAAGGTCGTCATCACCACCGACCACGGTTCCATTCGTGCCTCGAAGCCTATCAAAATCATCGGCGATCGCAACACGAACACGAATCTGCGCTACAAACTGGGCAAAAACCTGAGTTACAACCCGAAAGAGGTCTTTACGATTAAGGAACCGCATCGCGCCCAACTGCCTGCGCCGAACCTCTCGACGAGTTACGTTTTCGCGACAGGCGACGCGTTTTTCGCCTATCCGAACAACTACAACTACTACGTTTCGTACTACCGCGACACATTCCAGCACGGCGGCATTTCGATGGAGGAAATGCTGATTCCGCTCGTGACGCTCACACCGCGAAAACGATAAAGCCTCACCAAATTGAAAAAATGAACAAACGACTCGACTCACTGGACGCATTGAGAGGATTCGACCTGATTCTTCTCGTAGTTTTCGAGGAATTTCTTTGGAAACTGCGGCCAGCCGTCGATGCCAGTTGGTTCGACTCGCTGATGCAGCACTTCACCCACAAAGACTGGCAAGGGTTTTCGTTTTGGGACTTGGTGATGCCGCTTTTTATGTTTATGTCGGGAGCGACGATTCCCTATTCATTGGCGAAATATCGCAACGGAACAGGGCGCGAAGGGCTTTATCGCCGTCTGGCGCGTCGTTTTTTGCTGCTTTGGCTGCTCGGAATGGTTTGTCAGGGCAATCTGCTCGGCCTCGACCCACAGCGCATCTACCTTTTTTCCAACACGCTGCAAGCCATCGCCGTGGGCTACATCTTCGCCGCCATCTTTTTTCTGAACACCCGCATTTGGACTCAGGTGGCGATTGCCGTCATTCTTCTGCTTTCCTACTGGGGAGCGATGGAGTTCGTCACCATCGGCGGCTACGGCGGCGGCAACTACACACCCGAAGGAAATCTCGCTGAAATCATCGACCGATGGGTGCTCGGACGCTTCCGCGACGGTGCACAAGTGGTCGATGGCGCAGTGGTTTTCGCCAACGGCTACAATTACACGTGGATTTTGAGTAGCCTCAACTTCATCGTGACGGTGATGACGGGTGTTTTCGCAGGTGAAATCCTGAAAAGTTCACTCGCACAGCGGCGCAAACTGGTGTTGCTCTTCGCCATTGGCATCGCAATGGCTCTCTGCGGCTGGCTTTTGAACGGCATCCATCCCGTCATCAAGCGCATTTGGACGAGTTCGATGGTGCTCGTCAGCAGTGGCTACTGCTTCCTGCTCACGTGGCTGTTTTACTACTGGATTGACTGTCGCGGTCATCGTCGCGGTCTGACACTGCTGAAAATCTATGGAATGAACAGCATCACGGCCTATGTCGTGTCGCTCGTCATCAACTTCTCAAGCGTGAGCCACTCGCTGTTGCACGGCCTTGAAACCTACGTCGGGGCGTACTATCCCGCGCTGCTGATGCTGTCGAACGCATCCATCGTGTTTGTGATTCTACTTATCTTATATCGAAATAAAATTTTCTTACGCGTATAAAAAATGGAAATCAGAATTGAAAATATCGACCAAATCCGCTCGGCAGCCCGCGAATTCATCGAAAAAGTGCTGCCAGAGCATAGCGCCATCGCTTTCTACGGCGCGATGGGGGCAGGAAAAACCACTTTTATCAAAGCACTTTGCGAGGAATTGGGCGTGACCGACACGGTGACATCGCCGACGTTCGCGTTGGTGAATGAATATAGCATTCCCACGTCCCAAAAAGAAGCCTCCCCCGTCGGGGGGAGGTTGGAGGGGGCCATTTTCCACTTCGATTTCTACCGCATCAAACGGCTCGAAGAGGTCTATGACATGGGCTATGAAGATTATTTCTACCAGAAAAATGCGCTCTGCCTCATCGAATGGCCCGAATTGGTCGAGGAACTGCTGCCCGACGATGCTCTGCGCGTAGAAATCAGCGAGGAGAGCGACGGAACGAGAAAAATAAAAATTAAAGAATGATGAAAAAGGATTATATCTTGAAAGTGATTGCGGCTGCCCTTTCAGCCGTGTTGGTAACTCCTTTTACCCTGCTTTTTACTTGGAGGAAGAAAAAGCCGGAAGACAGTTCTGAATCTCGCAAAAACAAAACCGTCGATGAACTCATTGCCAAATACGGCGACCCCGACGACATCATTCTGCTCGACGCTTCTCGTGGGAACGAGGCCGATAGCGTTGTGCTCGTCTATGATTCAACGATGATGATCAACGGCGAGAAAATCAACAAAAGCGACATTTCTGAAGTAACCTTCAAAAATGCCGCCATTGCTTACCTTCCTGACGATTATCAGGTGATTCTCATCTCGAAAAATCCGAAAATTCCGCCAATTCAACTTCACGTGGGCTACGAGCGCAAGTGGGCGATGAAAGTCGTCGAACAACTGCAACACCACGTATCGCCGGCTTAGAGCAGAGCGCGGAACTTCTCGTCGAGCGTCGATTTCGATGCTGCGCCGACGAACTTATCGACCAGCTGTCCGCCCTTGAAGAAAAGGACCGTCGGGATGTTGCGAATGCCAAATTCCATCGCCACATCTTCGTTTTCATCGACATCGCACTTGCCCACGACGATTTTTCCGTCGTAGTCCTCAGCCAGTTCGCTGATAACGGGGCCGAGCATACGGCAGGGACCGCACCACGGTGCCCACATGTCCACTACGAGAGGCAGTTCGCCATTGCGATAGCCCTCGAAATTCTCATTGGTGATTTTAACTTCCATAATTCTTTTTTTTAAATGTGATAAATGTTAATAATTCTCTGTTGATGATGAATGGGCAAATCGCGTGCCAACTTTTCAGCGTTCAGTTCACTTCGTAGTCCAAACCCTCGTTGGCCTCGATGTAGTTCACGATTTCGTTGGTCACCGTGATTTTCTTTTTCGAGTTCAGCGTCAAATTGGCACCATGCTCAAAATCGAGGATTTTGAAACAGAGTTCCGTATCGCCTGGATGCTCCTCGAACATGACAATCAGGTCGCCTGCCACCGTTTCTTCAAGGACATTATGGGCGAAAGTTATTGTGAATTTCTTGATGTTGTTTTCCTTGACGGTCTGCAAATATTGCACGTCATTGACATTGAAATCGACTCCGTCGCCGAAACGACGCGGACGCCAGCCGCACATGGCATAAACCGCCGTGCCAATCACGAAAAGGCCCTTCACCTTGCCCCATTCCTCGCCGAAAAAGGCCAGTTCACCCGAACCTTCGAAGTCTTCGATGGTGACGATTCCCATGGGTTTCCCCTTCTTCGTCAGAATGTCTTTCACCTGCGTGACAATGCCGCCGACAGTGATGGTTTTGCGCTCTTGCAATTCCTCTTTATTCGCCAATTCCTTACAGCGCGTATTGCACATTTTATTCAAAATCAACTTATAATCGTCGAGCGGATGGGCCGAGAGATAGATGCCCACGAGGTCGCGCTCGCGATTGAGTTTCTCGATGTTGCTCCACGGCTCAGCCGACGGCACGGGCGGCGTGGCAATCAACACCTCGTCGGCATCGCCGAACAGCGAGTTTTGCGCCTGTTTCTGCCCTTGCTGATAGAGTTGTCCGTAGCGCATGATGCTTTCGATGAAGGTGACTTTGCCGTCGGAGGCGAAAAATGCCTCGCGTGGCAGTCCGAAACTGTCGAAACCACCGCTCAGCGCCAAACTTTCGAAGGCTTTTTTGTTCACCGTGCTGTAGTTCACGCGCTGGGCGAAATCGAAAATCGTCTTAAACGGGCCGTTTTTCTCGCGCTCGTCAATGATGGATTGTGCCACATTGTCACCCATGCCCTTGATGCCTGCCAAGCCGAAGCGAATTTCGTCTTTTTGGTTCACACCAAAGTCGCGGAAACTCTCGTTTACATCGGGGCCAAGCGTGTCGATTCCCATCTGTTTGCACTCGTCCATCAACTTCGTGATTTCCGAAATTTTGTCGCGCCTGAGCGTCATAATGGCAGCCATGAACTCGGCTGGATAGTTGGCTTTCATGTAAGCCGTCTGATAGGCCACCCACGCATAACACGCCGCGTGCGACTTGTTGAAGGCATAAGAGGCAAAAGCCTCCCATTCGCCCCAGATTTTCTCCAGAATCTTCTGGTCGTGGCCTTTTTTCTTGCCGCCCTCGATGAATTTCGGCTTCAATTCGGCCAGCATCGAGGCGATTTTCTTACCCATCGCCTTGCGCAACGAGTCGCTCTGACCGCGTGTGAAACCACCTAACTCACGCGACAGAAGCATGACTTGCTCTTGATAGACGGTGATGCCGTAGGTGTCTTTCAGGTAGCCCTCCATGACGGGAATGTCGTAGGTAATCTCCTCTTGACCATGTTTTCGGGCGATGAAGTTCGGAATTTTGTCCATCGGACCCGGTCGGTAGAGCGCCACCATGGCAATCAAATCCTCGAAAACGGTCGGTTTCAGTTCGCGCAGGTATTTCCGCATTCCGTCGGACTCAAATTGGAATGTGCCGACGGTGCGACCTTGCTGATAGAGTTCGTAGGTTTTTGCGTCGTCGATGGGGATTTTTTCGGGGTCGATGTCGATGCCGCGCCGCTGCTTGATGATAGCGCAGGCTTCTTTCAACTCCGACAGCGTTTGCAGACCGAGGAAGTCCATTTTGATGAGGCCCGTCGATTCAATGACGTGACCGTCGTACTGCGTGCAGTTCGTTTTTTGGTCTTTGAAATCGGGGTCGTCGGCGGTCGAGAGCGGCACCCAGTCGGAAATCGGGTCTTTGCAAATGATGAATCCGCAGGCGTGGATGCCCGTTCCGCGCACCGTTCCCTCGAGCATTTTCGCGTATTTGATGGTGTTGCGCAATTTCGGGTCGTCAGAATGCTCGGCTTCTTGCAAGTCTGGCACATATTTGATGGCATTCGGCAGGTTCATTTTCGCTGGTTTGCCGTTTTCTTCTTCGGGCAAACGGGCTGGAATGGCCTTGCAGAGTTTGTCGCTGACGGCCAGTGGCACTTTTTCGACCCGCGCCACGTCCTTGATGGAGTTTTTCGTCGCCATCGACTGGTAGGTGATGATGTGGGCGCAGTTTTCGTGGCCGTATTTGTCTTCGACGAATCTCAACACGCGTGCCCGACCTTCCACGTCGAAGTCGGTGTCGATATCGGGCAACGAAATACGGTCGGGATTGAGGAAACGCTCAAACAGCAGGTCGTATTTCAGCGGGTCGATTCGAGTGATGCCGAGGCAGTAGGCCACGACGCTTCCAGCCGCCGAGCCACGACCCGGACCCACCATCACGTCGAGTTCGTTTCTGGCGGTGTTGATGAAGTCTTGCACTATCAAGAAATAGCCCGGGAAACCCATCGTTTTCATGATGTGGAGTTCGAAATTGATTCGTTCTTCGACTTCAGCCGAGAGCGGCGTTTCGTAGAGTTTTGCCGCCCCTTCGTAGGCGAGTTTTGCGAGATAGTCGGCCTCAAATTTGATGCGATAGAGCCTGTCGAAACCACCGAGGTGCTTGATTTTCTTCTCGCCTTCCTCGCGTGGCAATGAATTTTGGCTATTTTCGTCTGATGTGAACTCGCGAAACAGTTCTTCCTCGGTAAATTTCTCTCGCCACTGCTCCTCGGTTCCGAAGTCTTCGGGAATCGGGAAGTTGGGCATAATTGGGTCGTGGTCAAGACTGTAAATCTCGACTTTGTCGAGGATTTCCAACGTGTTCGACAAGGCTTCGGGAATGTCGGCAAACACTTGGTTCATTTCTTCGCGCGTCTTGAACCATTCCTGCTTCGAATAGAGCATTCGATTGGGGTCGTCGAGGTCGCTTTGCGTCGAGAGACAGAGCAGGTGGTCGTGGGCTTCGGCATTGTCTTGATCGACGAAATGAACGTCGTTCGTACAAACGAGTTTGATGCCGTATTCCTTCGCCAATTCGACAAGCACTCGGTTCACGCGCTGCTGCTGCGGAAACGTGTCGCGGTTGGCCCGAACATTGGGGTCGGTCACTTCGTGGCGCATCAGTTCGAGGTAGTAGTCGTCGCCAAACACGCGCCGATACCACTCAATTCGCTCTCGAGCCGCGGCGATATCGTCGTTTTGAATCATACGCGGCACTTCGCCTGCCAGACACGCCGAACAGATAATCAATCCTTCGTGGAATCGCTCCAAATCTTCGTGGTCGGTGCGCGGTCGCGTATAAAGGCCATCGACCCACGAACGACTCACCAACTTAATCAAATTTTTATAACCCGTGAGGTTCTTCGCCAGCACAATCAGGTGGTAGCGCTGATTGTCGCCCTTACTCTTGTCCTTGTCCTCTTTTCGGCGGTTGGCGACATACATCTCGCAACCGATAATCGGCTTGAAAGGCTCTTTTCCCTCTGCTTTCCGCGCCTTGTTGATTTTCTGGCAATAGTCCGAAAATTCCTTGATGCCGAACATGTTTCCGTGGTCGGTCACAGCCATGCCGCGCATTCCGTTGGCCACGGCCTTATCAACCAAACGCTGGATGCTGGCCTGTCCGTCGAGTAGCGAATAATACGTATGTACGTGTAAATGAACGAAATCTTCCATGATAAACGTAAAAATATGCAGTTTTGAGCAACAAAATTACGAATTTTTTCGTGGAAAAAAGCATTTTTCAGTTATTATTTTTCATTTTTAATTTATTTTTATTACCTTTGCAAGTTGGAAAGATATCTTTAGAATCTCATGGGTGAAAAAATCAAGAAATTAAAGAAGATTAGAATACATCGTGAAGGAAACGACACGCTCATCTGGAGTTTCATCGTGATTGCTGCTGTGGCGCTGCTGCTGTGGCGACTCGACGTGAAGGTTTGGTTCTGGCTGTTCTTGATCGTTTTCGGCACGGCATACGCCATCGTCGTCAATTTTTTCCGCTGTCCGATTCGCTATTTTCCGCAGGAAGACACCGAGGGAATTGTCGTGGCACCTGCCGACGGAAAGGTCGTCGTCATCGAGGAAGTCGAGGAAACGGAGTATTTCCACGACCGACGACTGATGATTTCCATTTTCATGAGCCCGTTCAACGTCCATGCCAACTGGTTTCCGGTGGATGGACAGGTGAAGTCGGTGAAGCACCAGAACGGCAATTTCCACAAGGCTTGGCTGCCGAAGGCGAGCGAAGAAAACGAGCGTGCCGACGTGCTCATCACCACGCCCGACGGCACCGATGTGCTCTGTCGGCAGATTGCCGGCGCGATGGCCCGCCGCATCGTCACCTACGCGAAAGAGGGCGAGGATTGCTACATTGACGAGCATCTGGGCTTCATCAAACTCGGCTCTCGCGTCGATGTCTATCTGCCAGTCGGCTCAGAAGTGCTCGTGAAAATGGGACAGAAGACCACTGGCGACCAGACGATTATCGCGAAATTGAAGACTGTGAATTGTTAATTGACAATTGTTAATTGATGAAGAAGCACATTCCCAACACAATCACTTGCCTGAACCTGATTTCGGGCTGCATCGCCACTTATTGGGCGTTTCAGGGCAACTACGATTTTGCGCTGATTTTCATCGTCGCAGGTGCCGTTTTCGACTTTTTCGACGGAATGGCCGCGCGACTTTTGGGCGTTTCGTCGCCCATCGGCAAAGAACTCGATTCGCTGGCCGATGTCGTCACGTTCGGCGTTGCACCCTCGGCGATGGTTTTCAGTTTATTAAATTCCCTAACTGCCAACTGCCAACTGTCAACTGTCAACTGCCAAGAGGCTTCCCTTTCACTCCCCTTCTTAGCCTTCACAATGGCTGCTTTCTCCGCCCTTCGTCTCGCCAAATTCAACCTCGACGAGCGTCAGACGATGGGTTTCATCGGGCTGCCGACACCTGCCAACGCCCTGTTCTGGGGTTCGCTCATCGTCGGCTGCGGCGACTGGCTCCACACACTGCCCTACTCTGCTGGCCTCATCCTGCTGATGGTGTTCGTCAGTTGTTGGCTGCTCGTCAGCGAAATACCGATGTTCGCCTTGAAGTTCAAGCAATGGGGCTGGCGCGGCAACGAAATCCGCTACCTTTTCCTGCTTTCGTGCATCCCATTGTTGGCTTTTTTCGGAATCGCAGGCATCGCCATCATCGTCGCGTGGTACGTCCTTTTGTCCATTCTGACAAAAAAGAAATAAAGTTTTTCATCTTTTTTGTAAAAAAAAATGGGCGCCGCTGCGCCCTCCTTTGTTAACCTTAAATCTAATACTATGAAAAACACGTTGCAAATGTAGGCAATTTTGCCACACGCTCCAAATATTTTCGATATTTTCAATCGAAATTTATACTTTATTTAGAAAAACGTAGTTCAACTTAAAGGATTTTAACAAATTCTGTTATAATTTCGACTGAAAAACTTACGATTTCAATTTATTTTTGCCGACAAAGTTTCTATTTCAAACCAACACCACGACACCTTCCTGTTTTTTGCCGTCCATCAGGATGCGAAGCGGTTGCGGGAAGCGCACGTGGCGCACATACTCGGTTTCGCTGACCGCCGGCATTTGGTCAAGCACGTCTTTTCGGAAGAATGAGCGCTTTTCCGCCTCGTCGTTCCACTCAATAGTAAAATAGCCGACGCCAAGCGACGTGAGGTTCTGGAAGAAATGGGTGCCTTGCGACGGGTCGATTCGGTAGTTTTTCAGCGCGATTTCGGCAATGACACGCGCCGCCGAGATTTGCGGCCACCTGACGGGAACGCCCAACCACGGGTCGCTCGAACCCCATCGGCCAGGACCGACAAGCACGTAGCCCTTGCCTTCGTTGAGGAAATGGCGGTTGAAACGCTCGATTTCATCGGCTATCAATTGGTTGTTGGCTGCGGTAAAATCGTCGCCTGCCTTCACATAAATCACATCGCAAACATCCTCCACCGCACCGTGACCGAGCGAGTTGTCGGAACGCATCAGACACTGCTCGTCGGGAATCGTCGAGAGGTCTTCCTCGAGCATCTGCTTCGAATCGACAATCGGACGAATCTGCAAAAGATAGAACGATGCCTTGTCGCCTTCGAGATTGCACGCAAACTCGATTTCAACGGGTCGGCGCATCGCCTCCACGCCGTATTTCATCGCCATTTGAAGCAGTTCGGGCAGCGGAATCACACCGTGTTTCAGCACGCCGTTGAACGTGATGACCTTGCGACCGTCGCCATCAACGCTGTTGCGCAGAATTTCGTTGGAAACGTCGTAGGTCGAGGCGATTCCCGTCAGCGAACCGTCGTTCTCGGCCTCTTTCACCTTGAGTTTCAGAATATTAAAGCCCTCATCGACCTTGAAATCGCTGCCTGTGTGCGTCATGTCGAGCGCATAGAAATGGGTCTGGGTCTGCTGCAGGGCAAATTTCAGTTCACTCGTCTGCAAAACCTGTTGCGGATGGTGGGGCGACACGCGCAACGTCTGACCGCCATCGACGATGTATTTTCCGAGTCCAAGCGCGAGGTTGGCAATGCCCTCCTCGGCCTTCTCGTTGCCGATGGGATAGTAGTTGAGCGAACGCAACACGCCGCTGAAGGTTGGATAGTAGCGGCTGCCGTGCTGCAAACCGGCCACTTCCTGCAAAATCACAGCCATTTTTTCTTGGTCGATGATGTTAGACGTGGCGGTCATATAGGCTTTCGAATCGCGGTAGAACACCGACGCATATACGCTCTTGATAGCGGCTTCGAGCATATTGAGCATCTGGTCTTTGTCGGCAAGCCAAGGAATCATATAGGTGGCATAAACACCTGCAAACGGCTGATAATGAGCATCTTCGAGCAACGAACTCGACCGCACGGCGATGGGCGAACGGGTGGCCTCGAAGAAGGCATAAAAATCGTCGGTGAACGAATCGGGCAACTCGGCGCGAAGGAAATGCTGAAGGATTTCCTCGTCGGGCGCGTCGCTCAGGGCGATGGGATAGAGGTCGTTTTTCTCCATAAACTGGTCGAAAATGTCGGTACACAGCACCACCGTCTTCGGAATTTGCACGCTCACACCCGAAAATTCGTGCAGATTGGGATGTCGCTTCACAATGCTGTCGAGAAAGGCCAGTCCGCGACCTTTTCCGCCCAGCGAACCGTCGCCGATACGCGCAAAATGGGCATATTTGTCGAATCTGCCGCGGTCGAACACGGCCACGACACCCAGATTTTTCATGTGGCGATATTGCACGATGGCATCGAAAATAATCTGCCGCGCCGCATCCACGTCCTGCAACTCCTCCCATTTCACCGTCTTGAGGAACTGTGAAACGGGGAAAATCGCACGCGCCGCCAACCATCGGCTCATGTGATTACGCGAAACGTGGTAGAGCATCGACTCGTGGGGAATGCGGAAAACGCTGTCTTGCAATTCCTTCAGATTCTTCACGCGGTCGATTTCCTCGCCTTCGATTTTCCGACGATGTTGGTCGTCGAGGTAAATCGGCGGATTGCGGAAAATAAAGTCGCCGAAGCCCATGTGCTCTTCCAACAATAGTTTCAGGTCGAGGCTCATCTTTTTCGAGTTTTTATCGACAAAATGGAAACCTTCGGCCTCCGCTTTCTGACGATTTTCACTTTCGGAACTCTCCATGATGAGCGGCAGGAATTCGTTGTCGGCACGAATCGCCCGAAGCAGTTTCAGACCTGCCTCCGCGTCTTTTTCAATACCGGAAAGCCCCTCGCCCGACCGCGACAACGCCTCCGGACTCTTCATCGGGAAGCGCACATCGCTGATGACGCCCAGAATGTTGTCGGCGTAGCGCTGATAGATGTTCCACGCCTCTTCGTAACTACGCGCCAGCACCACTTTCGGTCGTCCACGCATGCGCAACGTCGCGGCGTGGTGGTTGAGCGCCTCGGTCGAAAAGCGCTTGCTCTGCATCAATATATATTGGTAGAGATTCGGCAGAATACTCGAATAGAATCGAATCGAGTCCTCGACGAGCAGGATCATTTGCACGCCCACCTCCTCGATGTCGTGTTCGATGTTCATGCTGTCCTCAATCAACTTGATAATCGAGAGAATCAGGTTTGTGTTGCCCAGCCAGCAGAACACATAGTCGAAAATCGAAAGGTCCTCGTCGGACATTCGTCGCGTGATGCCGTGCGAAAACGGCGTGAGCACCACGCAGCGCACGTCGGGATGCTCCTCCTTGATTTGCCGCGCCACGGAAAACGCGTCGTTGTCGGCGTTGCCCGGCATCGTAATCACGAGGTCGATGTTCGTCGTCTGCATCACCTCGCGGGCCTCCTCGATGGTCGAAACCTGCGTGAACGTCGGCGGATAGCGCAGTCCGAGTTCCATATATTCGTTGTAAATCTTCTCCTCGACGCGCCCGTCGTCCTCCAACATAAAAGCGTCGTAGGGATTCGCCACAATCAGCACATTGTAGATTCGACGCATCATCAAGTTCACGAAAGTCACGTCTTTCAGCAGGAATTTACTCCAGTTTTTGGGAATATTTGTCTTCATCGTCATTCGATTCGCTTGATTTTCGTGCAAAAATAATGATTTTTTACGAAAAAAACGACTTTTTATTTGAAAAAATCCTCAACAAATTTTTACTTTCCGACTTCCGACAAAATCCTCACGCTCCGCGAAAACTACTACAAAAAGTACCGCAAATTCCTTTCGCCGAAGCAGATTCAGCGCGTCTATGACCTCGAGAAAAAGGGGATGAACCGCCTGCGTCAGGGAATGAAGCACAGAAAAATGGGGATGAAACACGGAAAGCCGGGAATGAAACACGGAAAACCAGGAATAGGCAAGCACAATCACCCGAAAAAGGGAAATCAACAGCCCGCTGAAAGTTCACAGCCCTAAGGGAGTATTTATGGGATGATACGACAATCGGGAAACCACGCAGTTCTTTCTGCGCAGGCTTCCCGATTTTTCTAAACAACTGACGCGAAACGATTATTTCACGAGTACTTTCTTCTTGTCAATGATATACAAGCCAGAGGGCAGACCGTCTTTGCCCTGCTTCGTACCCCTAACTTTCGCACCGCCAAGATTATACACACCCGACGGTTTTTCTCCAATTGACAAAGGAGTCGCTATGCCCGAATATTCTTTATAGGTAAAATAGCCGGGATTACTTGGTCCGCCGTCGATATGGGCAAAATCGCCATCCACGTAGTTCCAGTCAAAAGTCGTTCCTGCGCCACCGACAAGTTTGGTACAATCGTGAAACATTGCGGTGGAACTTGTCACATTCGTCATATCCCAAAGCTCACTTGCATAAATCGTCGTCAAGTTGGAACAAAAACTGAACATGTAGTTCATATCTGTCACTTGATCCGTTTTGAAGCCACTCACATCAAGGCTCGTCAGATTATAACAACCATTGAACATCTCAGACAGATACGTTACATGATCCGTCTTGAAACCGCTCACATCAAGGCTCGTCAGGCTGGAGCAGCCTTTGAACATAGAAAACATATCCTTCACTCTGTCCGTCTTAAAACCACTCACATCAAGGCTCGATAGATTAGAACAGCCAGAGAACATCTGATTCATACTCGTCACTCTCTCCGTATTCAAATACTCCAATCCCTTGATGGATTTCAAATTTTTCCATCCTGCGAAAAGCTCACCCAAATTGCTTGGTCGATAATTGGCAAACGACGGATCGATGACACACTCCGTTATCTCCTCTTTATAATTTGTCCACTCTGCCTTGTTAGGCAGTATGGTTCCAGGACGATTGTCCTTCTCCTTGTCAAAATACAAGGTCATGATTCCATTATCGAATGCGGCATATCTAATTGGACTATCTGGATATGCAGGCTGGATTCCGATGATGGCATCGTCATAAGAATCATATCCGTACCATCCTTCTGTACTGTACATCGATACGTATGATTCAGTACCTCCCCATCCCCAATTTGCATGGAAATAGCCATTCTCATAGCCGTCTAAGACAAACGTATGACCATATCCAGTAGCCATAGCACCATATTGTATGGGGCGTCCATCATTCAACTCGTCATAAATGAGCTGTTCCCACTCGTCAGACTTGAAAAGCCAACGAAGACAATAAGTGAGCATATCAGTATAGTCAAAATATTGACGATATGCGCTGATAGATAATCCAGGCGCTGCCGAACTTACATCCAGCCCATAGTTCATAGAAACGGACGACCCACAGAGTTGCATCAAAGTGGAGATGGCATCAGCCTGCTCCTCACTAAAATTATCAATAATTTCCATCACAAATTCCCCATCTTTGATAGAAGGATTATATGTGAGTGTATATTTCTCCAATATGTTTCCCCAATCAATGGTTGTAACGGGAATCTCCGGCACTGCATTCTCTAAAGAATTTTTATAGGAAGGAATAACAGCCGTGGTCTGCTTGGGCCATTGCCAATAGTGCATGATTTGCGCCATAGCCGTAGCCGTGCAACCAGTAAGGCAATGCTCTCCATCCACTTCGGGACATTTGTTGTTATAAGGATAATTCTGATTAAACCAGCATGTCAGTAACGGACTGACATTTTTCCTTTCCGATTCCGTCTTTCGTGCGGCCGGCACTTCCGGGTGTGTCCTAAGATACTGCACCTGCGCGGCATATTTTTCCATCCATGCCCGCATATTGCAGGGCATATTGTCGGCATCGAAATGTCCGTCGTAAGAATAGGCAAGCACATCGGGCATCCGTTCCTCACCGCTGATGACCACATAGCCGCCGTTGGCTTGGTCGTTGAAAACGTAGAATTCGTCGCGATTGTTGGCAAGAGTCAGCACTGGGGCTTTGCGCGATGCCTTTCTTGTCGAAGATTGTGAGTTGACCGACCGTTTTAGGAAGGCATTGGCTTTCTCTCTGGCCGCCTCTTTGGTTACATACTGAGCCGACAAGGGCAAATTACCTGCCAATAAAGCAAAGAACACAAAAATGATATTGATTGACTTTTTCATAATGCTAAATTATTAACTTACGATGTTATCGTGTTTTTTCGAAACACGATGCAAAAATACAACATTTTCTTTTTCATTCCAAATAAAAAAACGAAAAAATATTAGTTATTCTGAATTTTTCCTTATAGTTTGAAACATTAAAAACTCTAAACAAATTGGCTTTTTCCGATAATATTTCGGAAAATGTAACTTTATGGGAAAAATATTCGCTATTTTCTTTGGAAGGTATTGATATTTTTCCTACTTTTGCACCATCTTAATAACTATTTTTATTAGAAACCTAAAATCAATTCAAAAATGGAAGTTCAAAAGATCATCCAAGACCTGGAACGCAAGCATCCAGGTGAGCCTGAATTTCTGCAGGCCGTGAAAGAAGTGCTTGAATCCATCAAAGACGTGTACAACCAGCATCCCGAATTCGAGAAGGCTAAGCTCATCGAGCGTCTCGTCGAGCCCGAGCGCATCACGACTTTCCGTGTGCCTTGGGTCGATGACAACGGCGAAGTGCAGGTGAACATCGGCTATCGCGTACAGTTCAACAGCGCTATTGGCCCGTACAAAGGCGGATTGCGCTTCCACCCGTCGGTGAACCTCTCGATTCTGAAGTTCCTCGGCTTCGAGCAGACCTTCAAAAACGCGCTGACGACACTGCCGATGGGCGGTGGCAAGGGCGGCTCCGACTTCGCTCCGCGCGGAAAGAGCGACGCTGAAATCATGCGTTTCTGCCAAGCCTTTATGACCGAACTCTACAAGGTCATCGGTCCGGATCAGGACGTTCCCGCAGGCGACATCGGCGTTGGCGGTCGTGAAATCGGCTACCTCTTCGGTATGTACAAGAAGCTCACGGGTCAGTTCCAGGGTGTGCTCACGGGCAAGGGTCTGGAATTCGGCGGTTCGCGCATTCGTCCCGAGGCTACGGGCTACGGTGCCATCTACTTCGTTGAGCACATGCTCGCTACGAAGGGTGAGAACCTGAAGGGCAAGACGGTCGCCATCTCTGGCTTCGGAAACGTGGCTTGGGGTGCTGCCAAGAAGGCTACCGAACTGGGTGCGAAGGTCATCACGATTTCGGGTCCCGACGGCTACATCTACGATCCCGCCGGTCTCGACGACAAGAAGATTGACTACATGCTCGAACTCCGCGCCAGCGGTAACGACGTGGCTCAGCCGTATGAAGAGGAATTTGCTGGTTCGAAGTTCTTCGCAGGCCGCAAGCCGTGGGAACAGAAGGCCGACATCTACCTGCCCTGCGCTACGCAGAACGAGCTCAACGGTGAGGATGCCGACAAGATTCTGACCCACAACCCGATTTGCGTGGCTGAGGTGTCAAACATGGGCTGCACGGCCGAAGCTGCCGAGAAGTTCGTGGCTACGAAGACGCTCTTCGCTCCGGGTAAGGCTGTGAATGCTGGTGGTGTGGCTGTTTCCGGTCTGGAAATGTCGCAGAACTCGCTCCGCCTCGGCTGGTCGAATGAGGAAGTCGATCAGAAGCTCCACTACATCATGCAGTCGATCCACGAGCAGTGCGTCAAGTACGGCACGATGGACGGTGGCTACATCGACTACGTGCGCGGTGCCAACGTTGCCGGCTTCATGAAGGTGGCTAACGCCATGATGGCTCAGGGCATCGTGTAAATTGAGAATTGACGATCGACAAAGGTCGATTGTCGAGTGTGAATTTAAAAAGTCAAACATTGAGAATTTTTAAATTAAAATACCGAAAAGTGTTACGTGCAGTCACGCTGTGCGTAGCACTTTTTTCATTTCCATTGTTCCAAAATTCGTTTTCGTCAGCCTCCGCACAGACCGTTCTGACCGGAAAAGCATCGTTCTATGCCACCAAATTCGGTGGACGACGCACGGCCAACGGTGAAAAACTCCACCACGACAGCATGACCTGCGCCCATCGCACGTTTCCATTCGGCACGCGACTTCGCGTGAAAAATCCAGCGAATGGACGCGAAGTCATCGTTCGCGTGAACGACCGAGGCCCGTTTGTCCGTGGAAGAATCGTCGATTTGTCGCGGGCGGCAGCCCATAAACTTGGCATCATCGCACAAGGCATCGCCGTGGTCGAGGTCGAGCGATTGAACGAGAAGAAAACGAAACCGAAAACGATTCCGTTCCTCCTCGACGAAGATGAAACTGAGTTGCCGGAATTGGAAATCATCGGCACAGCACCGATGTACGGCGAATGGCTCGACCGAATGAAGGAACGCAACTCGCTGCCTTCAGAAGAGCTGAAAGCCGACTCCGTTTTCAACGTAAAACCTTGACTATCCCTTATTTTTCACGATTTCAAGCTGTCGGAGAACGCTCTCGCGACCTGTTCCACCCTGCGAAATGCGCTTATTGACGCAATTTTCGAGCGAAATTTCGTCGTACAAATCGTTCTCGAAAAGTTCTGAAAACGCTTTATAGTCCGACAAAGTCAGACTTTCGAGGTCTTTTCCATGCTCGATGCAGTAACCGACGATTTGACCCGTCAGTTTGTAGGCCGTGCGGAACGGCATTCCCTTTTTCGCGAGATAGTCGGCGAGGTCGGTCGCATTAATAAAACCCTCCTTCGCCGCCGCCAGCATTTTCTCTTTTCGAACCTTCATCGTCTCGACCATCGGCGCAAAGACGCGCAGGCTCATTTTCAGCGTGTCGATGCTGTCGAAAATGCCTTCCTTGTCCTCCTGCATATCCTTGTTATAGGCGAGCGGAAGCCCTTTGAGCGTCGTGAAAAGTGCCATCAGATGCCCATAGACGCGACCTGTTTTTCCACGAATCAGTTCGGCCATGTCGGCATTCTTTTTCTGCGGCATAATCGACGAGCCGGTCGTAAATGAATCGTCGAGTTCGACAAAACCGAACTCCCAACTCGACCACAGGATGATTTCCTCGCAAAAACGCGAGAGGTGCATCATCGTGATGGCGAACGCGCTCATCAGTTCGAGGCAGAAATCGCGGTCGGAAACGCCGTCAATGCTGTTCATGCAAGGCTCGCGGAAGCCCAATTTCTCGGCTTCGAAGGCGCGGTCGGTGTCGTAAGTGGTTCCAGCGAGCGCACACGAGCCAATCGGACTGACATTCATCCGCTTCATCGCGTCGGCAATCCGCTTTTCGTCGCGCTGGAACATGGCGCAATAGGCCAACAGATGCTGCGCGAAAGTGATGGGTTGGGCTCGCTGCAAATGGGTGTAGCCCGGCAGAATCGTATCAACGTGCTGCTCCGCCACGCTCACCACCGCCTTAACGACCTCGCGAAGCAGTTCGAGAATCTCGTCGCATTCGTCGCGCAGATAAAGTCGCAAGTCAAGCGCCACTTGGTCGTTGCGGCTTCGCGCCGTGTGAAGTTTCTTGCCAACTTCACCGATTCGGCGCGTCAGTTCGCCTTCAACAAACATGTGAATGTCCTCGCATTTCTCGTCGATTTCGAGTTTTCCGCCTTCGATTTCAGCCAAAATTCCGCTCAAACCATCGACGATTATCTCGCTTTCGCCCTGCGAAATGATGCCTTGTTTGGCCAACATCTCGGCGTGAACGATGGAACCGGCTATGTCTTGTCGGAACATCCTACGGTCGAAGCAAATCGAGGCGTTAAACTCGTCGGCAACCTCGTTGAGCGGCCTTTTGAAGCGGCCAGTCCACAGTTTTTCCATGATTATCAAGCGTCAGCGAAGGGGTAAACCGTTTTTGCGCCGCATCGTGGCATACACTTTCGAACTCAGTCCGTAAAGGTTGATGAATCCGTTGGCATCGGTCTGGTCGAACACCTCGTCGGCCTCGAATGTCACGACATCTTCATCGTAGAGCGAATAGGGTGACGACACGCCGGCATTCATGATGTTGCCTTTGTACAGGCGTAGTTTGACATCACCCGTCACCGTTTCCTGCGTTTTGTCGATGAATGCCTGCAACGATTCGCGAAGCGGCGTCCACCACTGTCCGTAGTAGAGAATTTCGGCGAATTTGATGCCAATCAACTCCTTGTAATGCATCGTTTCGCGGTCAAGCGTGATTGTTTCGAGCACCTGATGAGCCCTGTAAAGAATGGCTGCGCCGGGGTTTTCGTAGAGTCCGCGACTCTTCATGCCGACGAGGCGGTTTTCCACCAAGTCGTCGAGGCCGATTCCATTGGCACCGCCAAGTTCGTTCAATTTCGTGAGCAGTTCCACCGGTCCAACCGTCTTGCCATCGACCGCCGTCGCCACGCCTTTTTCAAAATGGATGGTGACGAAAGTTGGCTCGTCGGGCGCATTCCACGGCGCGACGCACATCTCCAAAAAGCCTTCCTTGTCGTATTGCGGCTCATTCATCGGGTCTTCCAAGTCGAGACCTTCGTGGCTCAAGTGCCAGATGTTTTTATCTTTTGAATAATTGGTTTCACGACTGATTTTCAGCGGAATATTATGTGCCTCGGCATACTCTATTTCCTCCTCACGCGACTTGATGTCCCACTCGCGCCACGGGGCGATAATCGGCATATCGGGCGCAAACGACTTGATGGCGAGTTCGAAGCGCACTTGGTCGTTGCCCTTGCCCGTGCATCCGTGACAGACGGCATCGGCACCCTCGGCTTTCGCGATTTCCACAAGCCTTTTGGCAATAATCGGTCGGGCGATGGCCGTTCCGAGCAGGTAGTCGCTTTCGTATTTCGCACCTGCCTTGACCGCCTCAAAACCTACTTCCGTCAGAAACTCAGCGGTCAAATCCTCAATGTAGAGTTTGCTGGCACCCGTTTTGATGGCTTTTTCCTCAAGCCCGTCCAGTTCACTACCCTGCCCAACGTTTCCCGACACGGCAATGACCTCACAATTGTTGTAATTTTCCTTCAACCAAGGAATGATAATCGAGGTGTCAAGACCTCCGCTGTACGCCAATACAACTTTCTTGATGTTTGCTTTCTCCATAATTATTATAAATAGGTGTATCCCAAAAACTTTTTATGAATCGGCAGCGTCACACGACGTTGCCGATTCTTCTCGCATTTATCCCGTTCCGAGATAAACGAAACAGCATACCAATGTTTTTTCGATTTCTTAATTCAAATACTTCTCAGCATCTTTCAGTGCCTCATCCAGATTCTTCTGGGTTCCTTCGCCAAATGACACCGTCACATAACTGGACTTGGACGTATTCTGCATCGTCACATAGCAAGCCTCGAAGCGGTCGTCTTTCAGGAATGCCCACTCAAGATTACTGCCACCGTCGGCCAGCAATTTCTCAAGCGACATCTCCTCCAACGCCTGCTCGCGTGTCTTCACGTCGAGATGACTGCCGAAACCTTTCACCACCTTGCCGTCTTGCGCCAATTTCTGGGTGACAGCATAGATTTTCTCAGCAAAAGCCTTGAATTCCTCAGGCGTAATCTTGCTGCCGTCCTTCTTCTGATAGACTGCCTTAGCGAGGTTCACGCCGTTACCCATAAAGGCATCATAACCCTCCAATTTCTCTGTAAATTCAAAGTCAGGTTGTACGTCGGCCAGTGTCAATTTGCCTTCGTAGCGTTTTTTCCACGTGGCTTCGCACTTCTCGGGACCGGTCATTTCCGAGAGTTTCTTCTCGGCCTGCTCCAACTTCTGGTCGATTTCCTCATTGCCAGTATTCGGGGCATTCTCCCCACCCTTCTGACCATTTCCTCCGCAAGCCACGACCATTGCAAGGCTCACGACACACACCAGTGCAAAAAAGATTTTTTTCATGTTTAATCCTTTCTTTTAAGGGGTTAATACTATTGAATTATTAAAAAATCTATGCATTTGGGAGCAAAATTATAATATTTTTTTGATTTCTGCAAATAAAATTGATATTTTTTATAAAAAATGTAATCATTAAATAACAATTCATAACCTTACATAAAAAAATACCACAAGACAAAGCCCTGTGGTATTTTGAATTGACAAAAGCGCCGTTTCTATTTCCGCGTCGGAACATTGAATTCGCAAACCTCCGAGATAGCCTTGTTACCCTGCAAGACGGAGACGCAAATACGAGCCATACCGTTCTTCAAGCGGCTACCTGCCTTGAGCATGGCGGTGTAGCGAATGCCCTGGCCGGGGTCGAGGCGCTCGACGTGCATGTTCGGCGAAATGTAAATCTGCTTGTTGCCCGTAGCCTCGACGACAGTCGGCTGAAGGTCGAAGAGGGGCTTGTGGCCGTGGTTGTAGATTTCAAAAATCACTTTGCAAACCTCGCCACGGCTGATGACGCGGTTCTGGTCTTGATCGACGACGCGAGCATTGCGAATCTCGATGGTCGGCACATACCTGAGTCCGTGAGCGAGTTTATCGACACTCGACGACATCGGCTTGACAGTCGTGCCAGGCTGTGCGGTGTAGTCGCCCGTGTAGTCGCTGCTCTGGAAGTCGTAAAGGCGGTCATCGCCGCTCATCGTGGCATCGAATCCGCTGTCGTAGCCGTCGTTGTCGTAATGGCGGTTTTGCTCCTGCGCCTTGCGTTCCATCACTTTGTGGTAGCGGTCGCGCACTTCTTGCTTGTCTCTCTGGTCGGCAGCGGCTCCGATGGCACTGCCCACGACTGCACCGCCCACCATGCCGACAATCGTGCCGACATTCGAACCGCGATGGCCATTGCTGATGCCGCCGATGGCTGAACCGAGAATCGAGCCAAACTGTGCACCGACATAGGCACCGCTTCCTTGATACGTACCGCAACTGCTGACCAACAAGGCCGCCACAGCTGCATAAAACATCACTTTCTTCATTTCCTTTTCGTTTTTTTAGTTTACTGGCGATATTTTTCCGATATTCTGCGTGCAAAGGTAAGAAAAAATCGTGGTAACTGGCGACGGCTTTCCCTATTTTAACATAGGGATTTCCCTAAATAGCAAAAAGCCCTCGCTCCACACGTGGCAGAGCGAGGACAAAAAACTAAATAATGAAAAAGATTATTCTGCTTTAGCTTCTTCGGCAGCCGTCTCAGCCTCCACTGCGGGGGCTTCCTCGGCGACCGGAGCCTCTTCCACCTTCTTCGTTTCCTCAGCGGCGGGAGCGGCCTCTGCCTTACCAGACGAGCGGCGGCTGCGGCGCGTCTTCTTGGCAGCGGTCTTCGGCTCTTTGAGCATATTCTCATCGAAGTCAACCAGTTCAATGAAAGCCATGTCGGCACCGTCGCCATAGCGATGGCCGAGCTTGATGATGCGGGTGTAACCGCCGGGACGGTCGCCGACCTTCGGTCCTACGACGCCGAACAGCTCTTTCAGGGCTTCCTTATTCTGCAAGTAGCTGAAGACGACGCGGTGCTGCGTGGTCGATTGCTCCTTGGTCTGGTTGTTCTCTTCTTTTGCGCGTGTGACAAGCGGCTCCACATACTTCTTCAGAGCCTTTGCCTTGGCGAGAGTCGTAGTGATTCTTTTGTGCATGATCAGCGAGATGGCCATGTTAGCGAGCATGGCTTTACGGTGGTCTGCAGTACGACTCAGATGGTTGAATTTCTTACCGTGTCTCATTGTTTTTTAGTCTTGATTTAATTTGTACTTTGATATGTCGGTTCCAAACGACAGATTCAGACCCTCGAGCAAATCATCAAGCTCAGAGAGCGATTTCTTACCAAAGTTGCGGAACTTCAAAAGGTCGGTCTTGTTGTACTGTACCAAGTCGCCCAGCGTCTCGACATCGGCTGCCTTCAGGCAGTTCAGAGCGCGCACCGACAGGTTCATGTCGATGAGCTTCGTCTTGAGCAACTGGCGCATGTGCAGCACTTCCTCATCGAATTCCTGGTTGCTGTCCTGATCGGGATTCTCAAGCGTGATCTTCTCGTCGGAGAACAGCATGAAATGGTGGATGAGAATTTTGGCGGCCTCTTTCAGCGCGTCTTTCGGGTGAATGGAACCGTCCGTCGTGACTTCCAGCACGAGCTTGTCGTAGTCGGTCTTCTGCTCGACACGATAGGGCTCGACAGCGTATTTCACGTTACGGATTGGGGTGTAAATAGAATCGATTGGGAGTACATTGACGTCGGTGCAGAACTCGCGGTTCTCGTCGGCGGGCACGTAGCCGCGTCCTTTGTTAATCGTGAGTTCAATCTGCATCGAGGCTTTTGCGTCTAAATGACAAATCACCAAATCGGGATTCAGCACCTCAAATCCAGTCAGATAATTGCCGATGTCTCCGGCCTTGAACACTGTGGAATTCTCGACCGTGATACTGACTTTCTCGTTCTCGAATTCATCTACTACTTTCTTGAACCTGACTTGCTTCAGATTCAAAATAATGTTGGTCACATCCTCCTTCACACCGGGAACTGAGGAGAATTCATGCTCGACGCCGCCGATTTTGACGGTGTTGATGGCATAACCCTCAAGCGATGAAAGAAGTATGCGGCGCAGGGCGTTTCCGATGGTTACACCGAAGCCCGGCTCCAACGGACGGAATTCGAACTTGCCGAACTTGTCGTTGGAATCCAGCATTATTACTTTATCGGGTTTTTGAAATGCTAATATCGCCATTGATTTAATGATTATTTAGAGTACAACTCAACGATTAACTGCTCCTTGATATTCTCGGGGATGTCGGCACGCTCGGGCTTGTGCAGGAACTTGCCAGTCTTCGACGATTCGTCCCACTCCATCCAAGGATACTTGCTGTGGTTGAAACCTGCCAGCGATGCCTCGACGACTTCGAGGGACTTCGATTTCTCGCGAACACCCACGACCATGCCCGGCTTCACCGAGAACGACGGGATATTGACGACTTGGCCATCAACCGTAATGTGCTTGTGGCCCACGAGCTGGCGGGCAGCGGCACGCGTCGGGGCAATGCCGAGGCGGAACACCACGTTGTCGAGTCGGCACTCGAGGTTCTGCAGCAACACCTCACCGGTGATGCCGTCGGCCTTCGCTGCCTTCTCAAACATATTACGGAACTGGCGCTCGAGCACACCGTAGGTGTACTTGGCTTTCTGCTTCTCTGCCAACATGACACCATACTCCGACTGCTTACGGCGGCGGTTGTTGCCATGCTGTCCCGGGGGGAAGTTCCGGCGGGACAAAACTTTGTCGGCACCGAAAATGGGTTCTCCAAAACGGCGCGCAATTTTTGATTTCGGACCTATATACTTAGCCATAATTGTTATGAATAAAAATTTCAATTATACCTTACGACGCTTCGGCGGGCGGCAGCCGTTGTGAGGCAGCGGCGTCACGTCGATGATTTCAATCACTTCAATGCCACTTCCGTGTACGCCACGAATGGCCGACTCACGACCGTTACCCGGACCCTTCACGTAGGCTTTCACCTTGCGCAGGCCGAGGTCGAAAGCCACCTTGGCACAATCTTCGGCAGCCATCTGGGCTGCGTAGGGGGTGTTCTTCTTCGAACCACGGAAACCCATCTTACCGGCCGACGACCACGAAATGGCCTGACCCTCGGAATTCGTCAGGGTTACGATGATGTTGTTGAAAGAACTATGAACATGCAGCTGACCAATTGCGTCAACTTTTACGTTTCTCTTCTTTGATGTTGCTTGTTTCTTTGCCATAATAATCTTCAATTTTCAATGTTCAATGTTCAATTATTTCGTGGCCTTCTTCTTGTTAGCAACCGTCTTCTTCTTACCCTTGCGGGTACGGGCGTTGTTCTTGGTGCTCTGACCGCGAACGGGAAGACCGTGACGATGACGCACTCCACGATAGCAGCCAATGTCCATCAGTCGCTTGATATTCATCTGGACCTCACCACGAAGGTCACCTTCAACTTTGAATTCAGCGCCGATGATTTCACGGATCTTGGCTGCATCGTCGTCAGTCCAGTCGCACACTTTCGTGTCGCGGCTGACGCCGGCCTTGTCCAATATCTTTGCTGAACTACTTCGACCTATTCCGTAGATGTAGGTCAATGCGATTTCGCCACGCTTATTCTGGGGCAAATCTACTCCAACAATTCTAATTGCCATTTGTTAAAATTTTGTTAATGAAATAATTAGTTAAATCGATTTTTGCTAAAAGCGTGCAAAGTTACGAATAAATTCGCAATTTTCTGCCGTTTTATGCATTTTTAACATTAACCCTGGCGGGTTTTGAACTTCGGGTTCTTCTTGTTGATCATAAACAGACGACCCTTGCGGCGGACGATCTTGCAATCGTCGTTGCGCTTCTTGATTGATGCTCTTGTCTTCATATTTTCTCAAAATTATTTGTATCTGAACACGATTCTGCCTTTCGTCAAGTCGTATGGGCTCATTTCGACCTTCACCTTGTCTCCGGGCAGGATTTTGATATAGTGCATTCTCATCTTGCCTGAGATGTGGGCGATGATTTGCACACCGTTCTCAAGTTCGACGCGGAACATTGCGTTCGACAGCGATTCGAGAATCGTACCGTCTTGTTCGATAGCGGATTGCTTTGCCATAGTTGTCTTGTTCTCTTCTCTTTATGATGGATTTTCTATTTCGTCGAATGAGGATAGAATTTCGGCCTTTCCGCGGCGCACCACCACCGACAGTTCGTAATGGGCTGCTGGTTTTTGGTCGCGGGTGCGGATGGCCCAGCGGTCGGGTGCGAGCCAGATTCGCGGGGTTCCCATCGTAATCATCGGCTCGATGGCGAGGCACATGCTGTTTCTCAGCAGTTCGCCGCTACCCATTCTACCGTAGTTCGGTACGGGCGGGTCTTCGTGCATCATCCGACCGATGCCGTGGCCTGTGACTTCGCGCACAACGCCGTAGCCTTTCGCTTCGCAGTATTCCTGCACGGCGGCTCCGATGTCGCCGACGTGTTTCCCTGCAACGGCCTGCTCAATGCCTTTGAAGAGTGCTTCTTTGGTCGTCTTGAGCAGTTGGCCGACTTCTTCGCTGACTTCCCCGACGGGAAAGGTGTAGCTCGAGTCGCCGTTGTAACCGTTGAGAAGGGTTCCACAATCGATGGAGATAATGTCGCCCTCTCTCAAAACGGTTTTGTTGCTGGGTATGCCGTGCACCACCACATCGTTGACCGACGTGCAGATGCTGGCTGGGAACGGTGCGCCGTAGGGATTCGGAAAGTTCTTGAACGTCGGAGTAGCTCCGTGGTCGTGGATAAACGCTTCCGCAATCTTGTCGAGCGCTGCGGTTGTCACACCAGGCTTGATATGCTTTGCCAATTCGCCGAGTGTCTTGCCAACGAGTTGGTTCGCACGGCGCATCAGCTCTATCTCATCTTCAGTCTTCAGGAAAATTTCCATTCCTTGAACACGTCATCAATAGGCAGAGGCGGCTCCGCTACGTGTGTGTCCCGAGTTCAGAAGACCGTCGTAGTGACGCATCATCAGGTGGCTCTCAATCTGCTGCAGGGTATCGACGACGACACCTACGAGAATCAGGAGCGAGGTTCCACCGAAGAACTGCGCGAAGCCCTGCTGTACGTTGAACAGGCGGGCGATGGCGGGCAGCACTGCGATGAACGCGATGAACAGCGAACCGGGCAGGGTCAGGCGCGACAGAATCGTGTCGATGTAGTCGGCGGTGTCCTTTCCGGGCTTCACACCGGGGATGAAACCATTGTTTCGCTTCATATCCTCAGCCATCTGCGTGGGATTCATCGTGATGGCTGTATAGAAATACGTGAAAGCGATGATGAGAATCACATAGACGATGTTATACAGCAGGCTGTCGGTGTTGAGCAGCGAGCGAACGACCCAGCTCGAACCATCCGTCTGATAACGAACGAATGCGAGCGGAAGGAACATCAGTGCCTGAGCAAAGATGATCGGCATCACATTGGCTGCGAACAGCTTCAGGGGGATGTACTGGCGGGCACCGCCAATCTGGCGATTGCCCACAACGCGCTTGGCATACTGAACGGGCACTTTGCGAACACCCTGCGTGAGCAGAATGGCTGCGCAAATCACGGCGAACCACAACAGCAATTCTGCGATAACCATGATAAGACCACCACCTACGCGAGCCTCGGCACGCGAACTGAACTCCTGAATGAAGGATTCCGGCAGACGGGCGATAATACCAATCATAATGATCATCGACACACCGTTACCGATACCTCTGTCGGTGATGCGCTCACCCAGCCACAGGATGAACATACTACCTGCGGAAACAATGATGATTGCAGGAAGCATAAATTCTGCCCACGAAATTCCTGAGGCCAATTCAACTGCTTGGTACTTCAGGTTAGACAGGTATCCCGATGCTTGGAACAGCAAAATCGCCACCGTCAGATAACGGGTGTACATGCTGATTTTTTTGCGTCCGCTTTCTCCTTCGCGCTGCATCTTCTGGAAATAAGGCACGGCGACGGCAAGGAGCTGCATCACGATAGAAGCTGAAATGTAGGGCATGATTCCCAAAGCGAATATCGACGCTTGAGAGAATGCGCCTCCAGAGAACATATCGAGCAGCGACATCAGACCATCTTTAGTCTGCGACTGCAGATTCTGCAAACTGCTGGGATCGATACCGGGCAGCACCACGAATGAGCCTAATCGGTAGATAGCCACGAACAGAAGTGTGATGAGGATTCGCTGGCGCAAGTCCTCCACCTTCCAACAGTTCTTCAGATACTCTATAAACTTCTTCATCTTTTTCCTTAGATAATTGTTGTGTTACCACCAACTGCCTTGATTGCTTCCTCGGCAGTCTTTGAGAATGCATTGGCTTCGACCTCGAGAGCGGCCTTGAGTTCGCCCTTGGCGAGAATCTTCACGAGCGTGTTCTTGCCCTTGACGATTCCGGCTGCACGGAGCTCTGCCAGACCAATCTTAGAGAGGTTCTTCTCCTCGGCCAGGCGCTGCAGGGTCGAGAGATTGACGGCGAAATATTCCTTGTGGTTAATGTTCTTGAAGCCGAACTTCGGGAGGCGACGCTGCAACGGCATCTGACCACCCTCGAAGCCAATCTTCTTCGAGTAACCGGAACGAGCCTTGGCACCCTTGTGACCACGGGTCGAAGTACCGCCGAGTCCAGAACCGGGACCACGGCCGATGCGACGGCGCGAGTGGGTTGAACCGGCTGCGGGTTTCAAATTATGTAATTTCATAAACTGTTCTTGTTTTAAGATTTCGTACTTGTTCAAAAACTATTACTCTACGACGGTCACCAGATGATGAACCTTGCGAATCATGCCACGGACACAGGGGTTATCCTCAACCTCAACAACTTGTGAGATCTTGTGAAGTCCGAGCGCAGCAAGCGTGCGCTTCTGGTCAATCGGATGGCCGATTTTACTCCGAATCTGCTTTACTTTAATTGTTGCCATTTGATTTTCTCCTTATTTTATCCGTTAAACACTTTGCTGACACTGATGCCGCGGTCGGCAGCGACCATGTAGGCGTCGCGCACTTCCGTCAGGGCCTTGATCGTGGCCTTCACAAGGTTGTGAGGGTTCGACGAGCCCTTCGACTTGGCAATCACGTCGGTGATGCCGACGCTCTCAAGCACGGCACGCATAGCACCACCGGCCTTGACTCCGGTACCGGCTGCGGCGGGCTTCAGAAGCACCTGTGCGCCACCGAAGGCACATTCAATCTCGTGGGGAATCGTTCCCTTCAACACGGGAACCTTCACCAAGTTCTTCTTGGCAGACTCAACGCCCTTGGCGATGGCTGCCTGCACTTCACCGGCCTTGCCGAGGCCCCAGCCAATCACGCCCTTGCCGTCGCCGACAACGACGATGGCAGCGAATGTGAAGGTGCGGCCGCCCTTCGTCACTTTCGTTACACGGTTGATGGCTACCAGACGGTCTTTCAACTCAACGTCACTGTTTATTCTTACTCTGTTCATTGCCATAATCGTATCGTTTAAAAGTTAAGACCTCCCTTGCGGGCTCCATCTGCCAGTTCCTTCACGCGGCCATGATAGAGATAGCCGTTGCGGTCGAATACGACGGAGGTGATTCCGGCAGCCTGTGCCTTCTCAGCAACCATCTCGCCGACCTTTGCTGCCTGCTCCTTCTTCGGCATCTTCTCGAGTCCGAGCGAAGAGGCGGCGGCCAGGGTCTGACCGGTCAAATCGTTAATAATCTGTGCGTAAATCTGCTTGTTGCTACGGAAGACGCTCAGGCGCGGACGCTCTGCGGTTCCGTTCACACTTTTACGAATTCTATATTTGATTTTGATTCGTCTTTCTACTTTCTTTGTTGTCATAATCTCTTTACTTTTTTACTTTTTACTTTTAAAAGATTACTTAGCGGCGGCTGACTTACCCGACTTGCGACGGATCACCTCGCCCTTGAACAAGATACCCTTTCCTTTGTAAGGCTCAGGCATACGGAAAGAACGAATCTTTGCACAAATCAGACCAAGCAGTTGCTTGTCGCACGACTCCAGAATAATCTGCGGGTTCTGGTTGCGTTCTGTCTTGGTCTCTACTTTCACTTCTTTCGGAAGCTGGATGAAAATCGGGTGCGTGTAGCCGAGCGACAACTCGATGATGTTGCCCTGGTTCGAGACGCGGTAGCCGACACCGACCAGCTCCATCTCCTTCTTGTAGCCTTCGCTCACGCCGACAACCATGTTGTTGATCAGCGCACGATACAGACCGTGGAAGGCCTGCTTCTGCTTCTGGCTGACGGGACTTTTCTCGTCAATCTCAAATGTGATGTGACCGTCTTCCATGTTCATCTTGATGGAACGGTCAACCTTCTGCGAGAGTTCTCCTTTCGGGCCTTTCACAACGACCATGCCGTCCTTGTTCTGGTCCACGGTAACGCCTGCAGGAACGCTAATTGGCAATTTTCCTATTCTTGACATATTCAGGCCCTCCCATTAATAAACGTAGCAAAGGACTTCACCGCCAATCTTCAGTTCGGCGGCTTCCTTGTTCGTCATGACACCTTGAGACGTGGATAAGATTGCGATACCCAGTCCGTTAATAACTCTCGGCATGTCTTTGTAACCAGTGTACCGGCGAAGGCCTGGTCTCGACACGCGCTTCAAATGCTTGATAGCGCTGCTTCTTGTGGCAGGATCGTACTTCAAGGCGACCTTGATCGTACCCTGCGGGCCGTCCTCGATGAACTGATAGTTCAGGATGTAGCCCTTCTCGAAGAGGATTTTCGTGATCTCCTTCTTCAAGTTCGACGCAGGAATCTCCACGACACGGTGATGAGCCATGATCGCGTTTCTGAGCCTGGTCAGATAATCTGCTATTGGATCTGTCATAATAAATTGATGTTTAATTAATCGGGACTCCCCCGACAATATTAATAATAAAGTGTATCTCCCTGTTTACCAGCTTGCCTTCCTCACTCCGGGAATCAGACCTGCCGATGCCATCTCGCGGAACTGGATACGCGACAGTCCGAACTGGCGCATGTAGCCTTTCGGACGACCCGTAATCAGGCAGCGGTTGTGCAGGCGGATGGGGTTGGCATTCTTAGGAATGCTCTGCAGCTTGCGGGCAGCCTCATAGGCAGCCAGTGCTCCCTCTTCCGTTTTCACATCGGCCGTGGCGATGATTTTCTTCAACGCGGCACGTTTCTCGGCATAGCGGGCGACGAGCTTTGCGCGCTTCACCTCGCGGGCTTTCATTGATTCTTTTGCCATATTCTTCTAAGCTTAATCGTTGTTAGCGTTTTTGAAAGGAAGACCGAAGGCCTTGAGCAGGGCGAATCCCTCCTCGTCGGTGCGGGCAGAGGTCACGAAGGTGATGTTCATACCCTGGATGCGGTCGATCTGGTCGAGGTTGATCTCGGGGAAGATGATCTGCTCCTGAATACCTAAGGTATAGTTGCCATGACCATCGAACTTGCTCTCGATGCCTCTGAAGTCGCGGATACGGGGCAGGGCGATGCGAACGAGCTTCTCGAGGAACTCGTACATGCGCTCGCGGCGCAGCGTCACCATCACGCCAATCGGCATTTTCTTACGCAACTTGAAGTTGGCGATGTCCTTCTTCGAGTACGTCGTGACGGCCTTCTGACCGGCGATGGCGGTAATCTCGTTCATGGCGACCTCGATGATCTTCTTGTCCTGAGTGGCGTCGCCGAGACCTTGGTTAATCACAATCTTCTTCAAGACAGGAACCTGCATTGCCGAAGAATAGTTGAACTGCTTCTGAAGCGCGGGAGCAATCTGCTCCTTATAGACTTTCTTTAACTGTGCTGTTTCCATTACTTGATTTCCTCCCCTGACTTTTTAGCGATACGAATAACGTTCTTGCCTTCGTGCTTGATGCCAACGCGCGTAGGCTTTCCACTCTTTGGGTCAATCAGGCTCAGGTTCGAGATGTGAATCGGAGCCTCCTGCTTCACGATGCCTCCTTGGGGGTTCTTGGCCGACGGCTTCGCGCTCTTGGAAACGATGTTGACACCTTCCACGATGGCACGATTCTTCGAAACCAGAACCTTCAGCACCTTACCGGTCTTGCCCTTGTCCACTCCGGCGAGGACACAGACCGTATCGTTCTTTCTGATGTGTAACTTGTTCATCTTACTTTACTTTTTTAAATGTTAAAGAACCTCGGGGGCCAACGAAACGACCTTCATATTGACGGCACGCAGTTCGCGAGCCACGGGGCCAAAGATACGGCTTCCGCGGAGCTCGCCCGCATTGTTCAGCAGCACGCAGGCGTTGTCGTCGAAGCGGATGTACGAGCCATCTGCGCGGCGAATTTCCTTCTTCGTGCGGACAATCAAAGCTTTTGATACGGTGCCCTTCTTCACGTCGCTCGTGGGGACGGCATTCTTGACGGTAACGACGATGACGTCGCCTACACTTGCATAACGACGGCGGGTGCCACCGAGCACGCGGATGCACAATGCCTCGCGGGCGCCGCTGTTGTCACATACTGTGAGTCTTGATTCTGTCTGTATCATAACTTACTTAGCTTTTTCTACGATTTGTACTAATCTCCAGCGCTTTGTCTTCGAGAGGGGGCGAGTTTCCATAATGAGCACGGTATCACCGATGTTGCACTCATTCTTCTCGTCATGCGCATGGTACTTTTTCGTCTTTTGGACAAACTTACCGTAAATCGGGTGCTTCTCCTTGAACTTGGAGGCAATAACAATGGTTTTATCCATCTTGTTGCTAACTACGACACCCTGTCTTGTTTTTCTTAAATTTCTTGTTTCCATCTTGGACCATTGTTATTTGTTAAGTTCTCTGAGGCGAAGTTCCGTCTTCATACGCGCGATGTCACGACGAACGGCCTTAATCTGTGATGGATTCTCAAGCGGAGCAATCGAGTGGTTCAACTTCAGCTGCTGAAGCTTCAACTCTGTCGTCTCCAGTTTCTCGACCAAGTCTTTCAGTTCGAGTTCTTTCAATTCTGTCATCTTCATGGCTTAAGCGTTTTTATCGTAATCACGTCTTACTACAAACTTTGTCTTAACCGGCAGCTTCTGGGCACCGAGGCGCAGGGCCTCCTTGGCGACATCAAAAGGAACGCCTTCTACTTCAAAGAGGATACGGCCCGGCGTGACAGGGGCAACCCATCCTGCGGGATCACCCTTACCCTTACCCATACGCACGTCTGCAGGCTTGCGAGTGATGGGTTTGTCGGGGAAGATGCGAATCCACACCTGACCTTCACGGTTCATGTAACGATTGATAGCGACACGTGCGGCCTCAATCTGGCGGCTGTCGATCCACTTGGCGTCAAGGGTCTTGATGCCGAAGCTGCCGAAAGCCAGCGTCGTTCCGCGGTGGGCGTTGCCTTTGTTGCCACGTCCGTCCTGCGGTCTTCTATATCTTACTCTTTTTGGCTGTAACATGATAGCTTCTTCTTTTAACGGTTATTGTTTCTCTTACGGTCGCCACGGCCACGACGGTCGCCGCGCATGCCGGTCTGCTTCTCCTGCGAGAAGTTCGGCGTCAGGTCGGGCTCGCCGTAGATTTCGCCGCGGCAAATCCACACCTTGATGCCAAGGATACCGACTTTCGTCAGGGCTTCGGCGTGGCAGTAGTCGATGTCGGCACGGAAGGTGTGCAACGGTGTGCGGCCTTCCTTGAACATCTCGCTGCGGGCGATTTCCGCGCCGTTCAAACGGCCTGAAATCTGCACTTTGACTCCTTCTGCACCGGCGCGCATCGTGTTCTGGATGGCCATCTTGATGGCACGACGATAGGCGATCTTGCCTTCGACCTGACGGGCGATGTTGTTCGCCACGATGTTGGCGTCGAGCTCGGGCTTCTTCACTTCAAAGATATTGATCTGAATGTCCTTCTTGTAGAGTTTCTTCAGTTCTTCTTTCAGCTTGTCGACATCCTGTCCACCTTTACCGATGACGATGCCCGGACGAGCCGTGCAGATCGTGATGGTGACCAGCTTCAGCGTACGCTCGATGACAATCTTCGAGACGCTGGCCTTGGCCAGACGCTCGTTGAGATACTTGCGGATTTTCATATCCTCGACAAGATTCTCACCGAAGCTCTTGCCACCGTACCAATTGCTGTCCCAACCGCGGATGATTCCCAGACGGTTGCTGATTGGATTAACTTTTTGTCCCATACTTATTCTTTTTCGTCATTTTTAGAGTCAACAAACAAAGTCACATGGTTTGAACGCTTGCGGATGCGGTAGCCGCGACCTTTCGCGTCCGGGCGCATACGCTTCAGGGTGGTACCCTCGTCCACGAAGACACGGCTCACGATGAGTTCGTTGTCCTCAGCCTTGCGGTCATTCTTAGCTTCCCAGTTGGCAACTGCCGAGCGCAGGAGTTTCTCAACGTCCTGGGCGGCGTGCTTCTTCGAGAATCTCAATACAGCGAGGGCGCGGTTCACCTCCATGCCGCGAATCATATCGACGACATAGCGCATCTTGCGCGGGGACGAGGGAACGCCCTTGAGCTTTGCAAAATATTGCGTCTTTAGGGCTTCTTTTCTTTTCTCAGCCGCTAATCTTTTTCTTGCTCCCATTGTTAATTCTTGGTTTTTAATTCTTACATGTCCCTGGGATTACTTCTTGTTGCCGGCATGGCCGCCGAACTTGCGCGTCGGCGAGAACTCGCCCAGCTTGTGGCCCACCATGTTCTCGGTGATGTAAACAGGGATAAATTTGTTTCCGTTATGAACTGCAACAGTGTGTCCCACGAAGTCCGGGGAAATCATTGATGCCCTGGCCCACGTCTTGACGACTGTCTTCTTACCGCTCTCGTTCATGGCGAGAATCTTCTTCTCGAGCGATACGTTGATGTACGGACCTTTCTTAAGTGAACGACTCATAATCTTCTCTTTTTACTTGTTATTTCTTATTGGCTCTTTCAATGATGTACTTGTTGGAAAGTTTCTTCGGTGCGCGTGTCTTGAGACCCTTAGCGTACAGACCCTTGCGCGAGCGCGGATGTCCACCGCTCTGGCGGCCTTCACCACCACCCATCGGGTGATCGTGCGGGTTCATGACAACACCACGGTTGTGCGGACGGCGACCCAGCCAGCGAGAGCGGCCTGCCTTACCCGACTGCTCAAGGGCGTGGTCGGAGTTGCCAACACTTCCTACAGTAGCTTTACAAGCAGAGAGAATCTTACGGGTTTCACCCGAAGGTAGCTTAATCACACAGTAACTGCCTTCACGAGAAGTCAACTGGGCAAAATTACCAGCCGAACGAACGAGCTTGGCACCCTGACCGGGACGCATCTCAATGTTGTGGATGACCGTACCGACGGGGATGTTGGCCAGCGGAAGGGCGTTGCCCACCTCGGGGGCTGCCTCAGCGCCCGACATCAACTTCGCACCAACTTCCAGTCCGTTAGGAGCAATAATGTAACGTTTTTCACCATCAGCATAGAAAAGCAATGCGATACGGGCCGAGCGGTTCGGATCGTACTCGATTGTCTTCACTGTTGCTGGAACACCATCTTTCTCACGCTTAAAGTCGATCAGACGATACTTCCTCTTGTGACCGCCGCCGCGATAGCGGACTGTCATCTTACCGGTGTTGTTGCGACCGCCGGTGGAACGTTTGCCGTAAACGAGAGACTTCTCTGGCACGGATGCAGTAATCTCCTCGAACGTGCCAATAATCTTGTGTCTTTGACCGGGTGTAACCGGCTTAAATTTACGTACTGCCATTGTTTATTTAAATATTGCTGTAAAAATCAATCGTTTCGCCCTCTTTCAGAGTGACGATAGCCTTCTTGAATGAACTCTTCTGGCCTTTGATGAGGCCTGCTCTTGTGTAACGCGACGAACGCTTGCCAGCGTATGTGGCGGTGTTCACCGACTCAACCGTGACCTTGTAGAGTTCCTCGACTTCTTTCTTAATCTGCTCCTTGCTTGCCTCGGGGCGAACAATGAAGCCGAAGCGGTTGGGGCGCTTCTCCGTAATCTTGGTCATCTTCTCGGTGACCAGCGGCTTGACAATGTAGAATGCCATATCTTAAATCCTCCTAAGTTTACTTGGTTAAGACTTCGTCGATGGACTCCAGCGACTTCTCGGTCACAACAAGCACGTCGGCATTCAAAACCTTGTAGGCATTGAGTGCAGATGCTGTCATCACCTCGGAACGCTGCAGGTTACGAGCCGACAAATATACGTTTTTCTTCACATCCGGCAAAAGAAGAAGCAGTTTCTTACCCTCGATTTTCAGATTTTTAACTACATTTAAGAAATCTTTTGTCTTAGGTGCCTCAAAATCGAAGTCTTCAACGACGATGATGGCATTCTCCTGTGCCTTGTACGAGAGAGCCGACTTGCGAGCCAGCAGCTTCACTTTCTTGTTCAGCTTGAACGAGTAGTCGCGGGGTTTCGGGCCGAACACGCGGCCACCACCTCTGAGCAGCGGCGACTTAATGTCACCACGGCGGGCGCCACCACTACCCTTCTGACGAATCAACTTGCGGGTCGAACCCGTGATTTCGCTTCTTTCCTTCGACTTGGCTGTGCCCTGGCGCTGGTTGGCAAGATACTGCTTGACGGCCAGATACAGCACGTGGTCGTTCGGTTCAATTCCGTAGATAGCCTCGTTCAAGGTTACCTTTCTTCCGGTCTCCTGACCATTGATGTTCAATACACTAACTTCCATGGTTACTTCTGAATTAAGACGGTTGAACCATTACATCCGGCACAGCTGCCCTTCACGAGGATCAGATTGTGCTCAGGAATCACTTTTAACACTCTGAGGTTCTGGGTCGTCACGCGGTCACCGCCCATGCGGCCGGCCATGCGCATTCCCTTGAACACTTTTGCGGGGTAAGAGCAGGCACCGATAGAACCCGGCTTGCGGGCGCGGTCGTCCTGACCGTGGGTGGCCTGACCAACACCGCCGAAACCGTGGCGCTTCATCACACCCTGGAAACCCTTACCTTTCGAGGTGCCCACGACGTCCACGAACTCGGCGTCGCCAAACAGCTCCACCGTGATTGTGTCGCCGAGGTTGTAGTCCTCGTCAAACTTGAACTCGGCCAAGTGCTTCTTCGGCGTTGTTCCTGCCTTCTTGAAGACGCCCATCATCGGTTTGGTGGTGTTCTTCTCCTTGGCCTCGCCGAAAGCAAGCTGAATAGCCTTGTATCCGTCTTTCTCAACAGTCTTGACTTGAGTGACCACACAAGGACCAGCCTCGATAACAGTGCACGGCACATTCTTGCCGTCGCTGAAAACGGATGTCATTCCGATTTTCTTTCCTAATAATCCTGGCATTTCAGTCTAAAATTAATAATAATGTTATAAAAATTTGTTCCTTTTTAAGTGTGAAATTCCGCTTTCTGACAAGCCCACAAAACACTTAAAAAGGAACTTCAACTACTTCGCATTTGAAGGCTAAGTTGCTCTTTATCAGTGTATTGATAGCTTTCAAGCCAGCGCAATACGCACTTTTGCGGGTGCAAAGGTACGAATATTTTTCTTTCGCACCAATTTTTTTTATGTTTTTTTATGAAAAATCTTACAGATTGGAACCGAGCGGACGAATTTTGGGCAAAAAAAATGGTGCAACCGACTCTCGGCTACACCATCTCCTTGATTCCAAAGCTCAATTATACCTTGATTTCGACTTCAACACCACTGGGAAGTTCGAGTTTCATCAGGGCATCGACGGTCTTGGCGGTGGAACTATAGATGTCGATGAGGCGCTTGTAGTTCGAAAGTTGGAACTGCTCGCGGGCCTTCTTGTTGACGAACGTACTACGGTTCACCGTGTAGATACGCTTGTGGGTGGGCAGGGGAATCGGGCCGCTCACGATGGCGCCCGTGGCCTTCACTGCCTTCACGATCTTCTCTGCTGACTTGTCCACGAGTTTGTGGTCGTAGCTCTTCAGCTTGATTCTGATTTTCTGACTCATAATGTTTAATGATTAATTATTAATGATTAATGATAGAGAGGCCGCTAAAGAGTCATTTGCTCAACGGCACTCCCTTGTTAATTGTTCTTTGTGAATTGATGATTACACGAGGTCCGCACGACCCTTTACTTCCTCGAGCACTGCCTTTGCAATCGAGCTCGACAGCGGAGCGTGGTGGTCGTATTCCATCGAACTGGTAGCGCGACCCGACGTAATCGTGCGCAGGGCGGTGACATAGCCGAACATCTCGGACAGGGGCACCTTTGCCTTCACGACACGAGCGCCAGAACGAGCCTCTTCCATGCCTTCGACCTGACCGCGACGCTTGTTCAAGTCACCAATCACGTCACCCATGTTTTCTTCGGGCGTGACAACTTCTACCTTCATAATCGGCTCCATCAGAGCGGGACCGGCCTTCGGGCAGATGTTACGATAGGCGTTGATGGCAGCGAGTTCGAACGAGAGCTGGTCGGAATCGACGGGGTGGAACGAGCCATCGACGACGGTCACTTTCAGGCCGGTCATCGGATAACCGCCAAGAATACCGTTCTTCATAGCGGTTTCAAAACCCTTCTGAATCGACGGGATGTATTCCTTCGGAATGTTACCACCCTTGACTTCGTTGATGAACTGCAGGTCGCCCTCGGTGTAGTCGGGATCTTTCGGACCGACGTTGACGATGATGTCGGCGAACTTACCGCGACCACCGGTCTGCTTCTTATAGACCTCACGATAGTTCTCGACAGTATTCGTGATGGCTTCCTTGTAGTTCACCTGCGGCTTGCCTTGGTTACATTCCACCTTGAATTCGCGCTTCAGACGGTCGATGATGATGTCGAGGTGCAACTCGCCCATACCCGAAATGATGGTCTGACCGCTTTGTTCGTCGGTGCGAACAGTGAAGGTCGGGTCTTCCTCGGCGAGTTTTGCCAGACCGTTGTCGAGTTTGGCAATGTCGGCCTGCGACTTCGGCTCCACGGCAATCGAAATCACCGTGTCGGGGAAGGTCATCGACTCGAGAACAATCGGGTGTGCCTCGTCGCAGAGCGTGTCGCCCGTGCGAATGTCCTTGAAGCCTACGCCTGCGCCAATGTCGCCAGCGTCGATCGATTCCATCGGAATTTCCTTGTTCGAGTTCATTTGGAACAGGCGGCTGATACGTTCTTTCTTGCCCGAGCGCGGGTTATAGACGTAGCTTCCTGCGGTGATTTTACCCGAATAGACGCGGAAGAACACCAGACGGCCCATGTAGGGGTCGGTGGCAATCTTGAAGGCCAATGCCGACGTGGGCTCAGCCTCGCTGGGCTTGCGACCTTCTTCTTCCTCGGTGTCGGGATTCGTACCCATCACTGCCTCGGTGTCGAGGGGCGAGGGAAGGAATGCGCAAACGTAGTCGAGCAGCGGCTGCACACCTTTGTTCTTATACGACGAACCGAGCACCATCGGGGTCACCTGCATGGCGCAGCATCCCTTGCGGATGGCGGCGATGATTTCTGCTTCGCTAATCTCCTGACCCTCGAGGTATTTCTCCATCAGGGCATCGTCGAAGTTAGCAGCCTGCTCAATCATCTTGTCGCGCCACTCCTGTGCCTCATCGGCGAGGTCAGCGGGAATCTCTTCGATGTCGTATTCGGCACCCATCGTCTCGTCGTGCCACAGAATGGCCTTCATCTTGATGAGGTCGATGACACCCTTGAAATTCTCCTCGGCACCGATGGGAATCTGCACAGGGCAGGGGTTGGCACCAAGAATTTCTTCCATCTGGCGAACTGTTCCGTAGAAGTCGGCACCCGAGCGGTCCATCTTATTGACGTAACCGATGCGGGGCACGTTGTACTTGTCGGCCTGACGCCAAACGGTTTCCGACTGGGGCTGAACGCCGTCGGCAGCCGAGTAGGTTGCCACAGCACCGTCGAGTACGCGCAGCGAGCGCTCCACCTCGGCAGTGAAATCGACGTGTCCCGGAGTGTCGATGAGGTTGATTTTGTATTGCTTGTTGTCGTAATTCCAATTACACGTCGTGGCGGCAGAAGTGATTGTGATTCCTCTCTCCTGCTCTTGCGCCATCCAGTCCATCGTGGCTGCACCATCGTGCACCTCACCGATTTTGTGGGTTTTTCCCGTATAGAACAGGATGCGCTCCGACGTAGTTGTCTTACCGGCATCGATGTGGGCCATGATGCCGATGTTACGAGTCAAATGTAAATCGCGATTTGCCATTTTTCCTTTTTCTTTTTTCCTCTATTAATGATATTACCCTAAATCTTTTAACCTTTTGACTTTTTCACCTTTTAACCTTTAAAAACGGAAATGGGCAAATGCACGGTTAGCCTCGGCCATGCGGTGCATGTCTTCCTTACGCTTGAAGGCACCACCCTGACTGTTGTAGGCGTCCATGATTTCGGCAGCCAGCTTCTCAGCCATACCCTTACCGCCACGCTTGCGGGCGAAGTTAATCATATTCTTCATCGAAACGCTCTCCTTGCGGTCGGGGCGAATCTCTGTCGGCACCTGGAAGGTTGCACCACCGATACGGCGGCTCTTCACCTCGACCTGCGGGGTGATGTTGTCGAGGGCCTGCTTCCAAATCTCAAGCGGAGCCTTCTCTTCCTTGGCCATCTTCTCCTTGACGATGTCGAGGGCGGTGTAGAAAATCGTATAAGAGATATTCTTCTTACCGTCGTACATCAGGTGATTCACAAACTTCGACACCTTTGTGTCGTTGAACACTGGGTCTGGCAATACCAGACGCTTCTTTGGTTTTGCTTTTCTCATTTTGTTTTGAAAATTGATTCTGCTTGGGGCTGTCGTTTTTCTGATCTTCAACGTCCTCTCTCGGCCGTTTACTCAACCTTGATAACTTTTCTCCAGCAAAACGGGTTTGTTTTTTCTTTTTTTTCTTACGGCCTGCGGCTGAAACCTTCTCCGATTTTAGCCTTGAGCCTTTTGTTTACTTCTTCGCTTTAGGACGCTTGGCACCGTACTTCGAGCGACGCTGTGTGCGGTTGGCCACACCAGCCGTGTCGAGGGTTCCGCGAACAATGTGATAGCGCACGCCGGGGAGGTCTTTCACACGACCGCCGCGCACCAAAACGATAGAGTGCTCCTGAAGGTTGTGACCTTCTCCTGGGATGTAGGAGTTCACTTCCTTCTGGTTTGTCAAACGAACACGGGCAACTTTACGCATTGCCGAATTAGGCTTCTTAGGAGTTGTCGTATAGACGCGCACGCAAACACCGCGACGCTGAGGACATGAATCCAAAGCGGGCGACTTGCTCTTGTCCACAAGCTCCTTTCTGCCTTTTCTAACTAACTGTGAAATAGTAGGCATAATGTTTAATTTTTTAAGTTTATATTATTGTATTTCGTTTATTATCAACTGCTTACGAATGTCTTTCGTCGCACTGCCCCATTCGAAAAAGGGCACAACTATGACATTTCGGGCTGCAAAATTACACTTTTTTTTTCAAACACAATGATAAAAAGAAAAGAAAAATCGGACAAAAGCCCGATTTTAATAAAATATAACACTTAAAACACTTATTAACTCAAAATTTGAGTTTTTAAGCCTCTCCATGACCACCTCCGAAGGGTGCGATGGTGCGTTGCGAACCTCTGGAGAGTTCGATGTGTCCGAACTGCTGCTCGTATTTGTAGATATTCTCTTGCAATGCACCGAGCAGTCGCTTGGCGTGTTCGGGTGCCATAATAATACGGCTGCAGACTTCCGGCTGCGGCATTCCGGGCATGTGGCGTGCGAAATCTAAGACGATCTCGCTGGGCGAGTGGGTAATCAACGCGAGGTTTGAATATTCGCCACTGGCGATTTCGGGTTTCAGGTTCAGTTGCAGTCCCTGATTTTGGGATTGTTTTTTGTTTTCCATTTTGATCTAAAAATATTGTATTACAATTTTATTACTTCTGCTGCTCCAACAGCCAATCGAGGAACGGACGGAGCGACTTGGCGGCAGGCTCGGCGGTGAGGACAGAAAGTTTGATGTCGCTGCCGAGGCCGTTGAGCACATCGAACTGGAACTGCTCGTTCTTCTCCATTCCCTCGATGGCCGACCAACTCTTCGCGAAATCGATTCGACTAACGGTTTTCTCGCCGTCGGGGGCCATTGCGCGGAGCATCGTCTGCGCCTGCGTGGTCATCGACTTGAGTTTGAGCAGCCACGGGCGCAGGTCGCCATAAAAAAGGCTGTCGCTTTCGCAACCGCTGTCGGCCATCGCTGCCACGACATCGCAAGCCTCACCGAGACACTTCAATTCTTCCGTCAGCGCAGTCGAAGTTTTCGCTTTTTCAGCCGCATTTCCTGACTCGTGAGCCTTCTTGAAGTCGTCGATGAGATGGGAGAGAGGCGTCTGAGCGTCGTAGTGGCGCAGGTAGGGAACAATTTGCTTGAAAGCCTCGGCACGGTCGCGCCCGAGGATAGCGGGCAGCGACGCTTCCCAACTCTGCATATTGTCGAAAGTCGCCATATTCCACGTGTAGTCGGCCACGCTGAACAGCGCAATTTTCGAGAGTTCACCCTGTTGCATCGGGTTGATGATGATGGTTTTCAGGCGCAGACCCTTTTCGAGTTTCGCATCGTTGGCAATGTGCTTCTCGTCGGCGAAATTCGAGTAGGTGTCGGCAGGGAAAATCTTCGTCATATCGTTGTCGTTGCAGGGATAGTTCCACCACCACGACACCTCGCGACCGAGGTAGTTGTGGAGCACGTCGAGGTCGCTGCTGTTGGGTACCGACCACACGTTTTTGCCCGTCGTGTAGATGTTCACCTTCGCCGGTACGGGGCGCAGCGACTCCCAGAATTTCTGTGCTTTTTCCTTGGAAACCCAACTGAAAGCGTAGAGCTGTGGCACGTATTGCAGCGGTTTTACGGTATCGGCGGGATTAGCGCCCGGGCGGTTCCATTTCGCGTCGATTTTGCCCTGCAACTGCGCGAGTCGCTCGGCACCGAGTTTCAACGTGGGTTCGTCGTCGGGCACACCGACATCATCGACAAACACGCCGAACTGCCGCACGCCGAGTTCATACATTTTCTCGAATTTCGACATGATTCGGTCGAGCACATCGTGGCTGTCCTTGTTCGTGAAGCTTTGTCCCGGGTGAATCGCCCAAATGAAATTCACCTTCGTCTGGTGAGCCACGTCGGTCAGTTGGCAGAGCATATCCTGCGTCATCAGGCCGAGGCGACGCTCCTCGTTGGAAATTTTCTCGGGATAGGCCTTGTCCCAATAACGCGAGTGGTAGGGGTCGGACTTCGCGCCGTACATATAAGCATTCAGCTTGTAGCGCGCCATGAAGCGGAACAAATCGGCAGTCACTTCCATGCTGTAAGGCACACCGTAGTAACCCTCGATGACACCGCGATTCTGCACGTCGGCATAGTCGTAGAACGTGGCGCAGGGCAGCGATTTTGTACCTCGGTCGAGCATCTGCTCCAGCGTCGCCAAGCCGTAGAAAACGGCATCGGTGTTCTCGCCGAGCACCACGACCTGTGCCCTACCCTTCTCCGCCGTCAGGTTCACGATGTGGCGGTCGTATTTTTCCTTTGTAAAAACGTCGCGACGCAGTTTTTGGCGGTCGGCCATCTTGTCGGCCACGCCTTTCGAGCCGTTCACGCCCAGATAGACCACCGACTGGCCGCCTTTCGCCTTTTTCACGACGGCAGCCTGCAATCCGCGCTCAGCCAGCACCTGAATGGCGCGACTTTGTGTATAACTGTCGATTCCATCCTCAACGACGATGCTCACCGCCTTTGTGAACGTGGCAGAGCCTTGTCCAGCAACCTGCTCATGGGGAATCGGATAAATTGTGTAGCCATCGGCCAACGCGCTGAGCGAGAAAAACATCGTCAGCAGGAAAAAAAGTTGTTTTTTCTTCATGATTTTCATTCAGTTTAGAATTTGCTTGCAAAGATACTAAAAATTGAGGGAAAAACCAAAATGTTTTGAGTTTTTCCGAACGAAAGTAATTTTGACGAAATCAAAAGGTACGAAAAAAGAGCGAATTTTTTGTTAGATTCGCTCTTTTTTTGAGGTTCGAGGTAACGTAAATCGTTTTTAATCGAATGTCATTGCCTCGATGCTATTTTGAAAAACTACTCCGCTGCCTCATCGGCTTCGGCAAAGTCAATCACGTTCTTCTTGTTGGCCTGCATGCGGTCGTATTCCTCACGCGAACCGACGATGATTTTCTCCCACTGGCGCATACCCGTTCCGGCAGGAATCAGGTGACCGGTGATGACGTTCTCTTTCATGCCTTCGAGCGTATCGACCTTGCCACGGATGGCGGCTTCGTTGAGCACCTTCGTGGTTTCCTGGAACGATGCAGCCGACATGAACGACTTCGTCTGGAGTGCGGCACGCGAGATACCTTGCAGAATCTGTGTCGAAGTGGCAGGCACGGCATCGCGTACCTGAACAGGACGCAGGTCGCGGCGCTTCAGCGACGAGTTTTCCTCGCGCAGACGGCGTGCCGTCACAATCTGACCAGGCTTCATGTTCTCGGAATCGCCAGCGTCGGTAACGACTTTCTTACCCCAGATGCGGTCGTTCTCTTCGAGGAAGTCGAGTTTATCGACGAGCTCCTGCTCCAAGAACGTCGTGTCGCCGGGTTCGCTGATTTGAACCTTACGCATCATCTGGCGCACGATGATTTCAAAGTGCTTGTCGTTGATTTTCACACCTTGCAGACGATAGACGTCCTGCACCTCATTGACGATGTATTCCTGAACGGCGGTCGGGCCCTTGATGGCGAGAATATCGTTGGGCGTGATGACACCATCGCTGAGCGGCGTTCCGGCACGCACAGCATCGTGTTCCTGCACGAGAATCTGCTTCGAGAGCGACACGAGGTATTTCTTCTGGTCACCAGTCTTCGAGGTCACGACAATCTCGCGGTTGCCTCGCTTGACCTTGCCCATCGTCACCTCACCGTCGATTTCGCTGACCACAGCCGGATTCGACGGGTTGCGAGCCTCAAAGAGCTCCGTGACACGCGGCAGACCACCCGTGATGTCGCCAGCACCGCCGACGGCACGCGGAATTTTTACCAAGGTCTGACCCGTCTCAATCATATCGCCATCTTCCACCACGACGTGACCGCCCACGGGGAAGTTGTAGGTGCCGAGCACCTCGCCATTCTTACCGACGATGTCGCACGACGGCATTTTCGTATGGTCGTGAGAGTCGATGATAATCTTCTCGGTCAGACCGGTCGTTTCGTCGGTTTCAGCCTTATAGGTCGTGCCTTCAATCACGTCGCGGAAGTGCAGTTTACCTGCAAATTCGGTGACGATGACGGCATTGAACGGGTCCCATTTGGCCACAAGTTCGCCTTTCTTGACGGTATCGCCCTGCATCTTGTAGAGCGAAGAACCGTAAGGAACGTTCATCGTCGAGAGCACAATCTTCGTATTCGGATCGACGAAGCGCACTTCGGCCAGTCGGCTGACAACCATCTGGCACTCGACTTCGTTGCCACCTTCTTTTTCAAGGAAAGAAACCGTGCGCAGTTCGTCAAATTCGAGTTTGGCATCGTTCTTGGCAACAATCGAGGCGTTGGCGGCGGCATTACCTGCCACACCACCAGCGTGGAACGTTCGCAGTGTCAGCTGTGTACCCGGCTCACCGATGGCTTGTGCCGCGATGACACCGACAGCCTCACCCTTCTGCACCATGCGCTGCGTGGCGAGGTTGCGTCCGTAACACTTCATACAGACGCCCTTCTTCGATTCGCAGGTGAGCACCGAGCGAATTTCGACGCTTTCAATCGGCGAATTTTCGATGAGAGCTACTTTTTCTTCCGTGATTTCCTCGCCGGCGGCACAAATCATCTCGCCCGTCGAGGGATGGATGATGTCGTGGACGCTGACGCGACCCAGAATACGCTCGCCGAGGCTTGAAATCACGTCGTCGCCACTCTTCAGAGCCGAGCAAACCAGTCCGCGGAGCGTGCCGCAGTCTTCCTCGTTGATGATGACGTCGTGGCTGACATCGACTAAACGACGCGTCAGATAACCGGCATCGGCTGTTTTCATGGCGGTGTCGGCCAGACCCTTACGCGCACCGTGCGAAGAAATGAAGTATTCGAGCACCGACATACCCTCTTTGAAGTTCGAGAGAATCGGGTTTTCGATAATCTGCTGACCTTCGGTACCTGCACGCTGCGGCTTCGCCATCAGACCACGCATACCCGAAAGCTGCTTGATCTGGTCTTTCGAACCACGGGCACCCGAGTCGAGCATCATATAAACGGCATTGAAACCTTGGTCGGCCTCGGTCATTTCCTTCAAGAGGATTTCGCCGAGTTCGTTGTTCACATGTGTCCACGCGTCGATAACTTGGTTGTAGCGCTCGTTGTCGGTGATGAAACCCATGTCGTAGTTGGCCTGGATGTCATCGACTTCGCGCTGACCCTTAGCGACGATGCCTTCCTTCTCGGGCGGCACGATGATGTCGTCGAGGTTGAACGAAAGTCCAGCCTCGTAAGCCATGCGATAACCGAGGTTCTTGATACCATCGAGGAATTCGCAGGCACGCGACATACCGACCTTGCTGATGACGTCGGCTATCATGCCGCGAAGCGTCTTTTTCGAAATAATTTCATTGAAGAAACCGACCTCGTTGGGCACAATTCCATTGACAATGACGCGACCGACCGATGTTTCCACCATGTGGCGAACCTTCTTGCCATCGACTACGTCATCGACCATCACTTTCACCGGCGCGTGGAGGTCGCACTTGCCCTCGTTGTGGGCGATGATGGCCTCTTCGGGACCGTAGAACGTGAGTCCTTCGCCCTTCGCACCCGGGCGCATTTTTGTAATATAGTAGAGTCCGAGCACCATGTCCTGCGACGGAACGGTAATCGGTGCACCGTTGGCAGGATTCAGGATGTTGTGGCTCTGGAGCATCAGAATCTGGGCTTCGAGGATGGCCTCGTTCGACAGCGGGAGGTGAACAGCCATCTGGTCACCGTCGAAGTCGGCGTTGAACGCCGTACAAGCCAGCGGATGGAGCTGAATGGCCTTTCCTTCGATGAGTTTCGGCTGGAAAGCCTGAATACCGAGTCGGTGGAGCGTCGGGGCACGGTTCAAAAGCACGGGATGGCCTTTCATCACGTTTTCGAGGATGTCCCAAACGATGGCCTCACGGCGATCGACGATTTTCTTGGCCGATTTCACGGTCTTTACGATACCGCGCTCGATGAGTTTGCGGATGATGAAGGGCTTGTAGAGCTCGGCTGCCATGAGTTTCGGCAGTCCGCACTCGCCCATTTTCAGTTCAGGACCGACCACGATGACCGAACGAGCCGAGTAGTCAACACGCTTACCGAGCAAATTCTGACGGAAACGTCCTTGTTTACCCTTCAGCGAGTCGCTCAGCGACTTCAGCGGACGGTTCGAATCGCTCTTCACGGCGCTCGACTTGCGCGAGTTGTCGAACAACGAATCGACAGCCTCTTGAAGCATACGTTTTTCGTTGCGCAGAATCACCTCGGGAGCCTTGATTTCGACGAGTCTCTTCAGACGATTGTTACGAATGATGACACGACGATAGAGGTCGTTCAAGTCGCTCGTTGCGAAACGGCCACCATCGAGTGGCACCAACGGGCGCAGTTCGGGCGGAGTGACAGGAAGAATCTTCAGAATCATCCACTCGGGACGGTTCGTCTCGCGATTGACGCGGAATGCCTCCACCACTTGCAGACGCTTCAGAGCCTCGGTCTTGCGCTGCTGCGACGAGTCGTTGTTGGCACGGTCGCGCAGTTCATACGACAGCGAGTCGAGGTCGAGGCCAGCGAGCAGGTCGTAAACGGCCTCTGCACCCATCTTTGCGACAAATTTGTTGGGGTCGCCGTCTTCCAGATAGTCGTTGTTCGGGTCGAGATAATTTTCCTGCAAATGCAGATATTCGTCCTCGGTCAGCAGGTCGAACTGGTGAGAACCGAGCAGTTCGTTGCCCTCGGCGTCTTTCTTTCCTTCGAGGATACCCGGCTTGATGACGACGTATTTCTCGTAGTAGATGACGGCGTCGAGTTTCTTCGTGGGCATTCCCAGCAGATAGCCGATTTTGTTGGGCAACGAGCGGAAATACCAGATGTGGGCGACGGGAACGACGAGTTCGATGTGGCCGCTACGGTCGCGACGCACCTTCTTCTCGGTCACCTCTACGCCGCAACGGTCGCAAACGATGCCTTTGTAGCGGATGCGCTTGTACTTGCCGCAGGCGCACTCATAGTCGCGTGTCGGGCCGAAGATGCGCTCGCAGAACAGACCGTCGCGCTCGGGCTTATATGTACGGTAATTGATGGTCTCGGGCTTGGTCACCTCGCCGAACGAGTGTTCGAGAATCTCTTCGGGAGAAGCCAGACCGATGGTAATTTTTGAAAAATTATTCTTTACCTTGTTTTCTTTCTTAAAAGCCATAATTTTTTTTCCTTTTTTACCTTTTTACTTATCATTAGTCGAGCTTGACACTCAGTCCGAGGCCGCGAAGCTCATGCAGCAATACGTTCAGAGACTCCGGAATTCCGGGAGTTGGCATCGAATCGCCCTTGACGATGGCTTCGTAAGTGCGCGAGCGGCCCACCGTATCGTCCGACTTGACGGTGAGGATTTCCTGCAAGACATGGCTGGCACCGAAGGCTTCGAGTGCCCAGACTTCCATCTCACCGAAACGCTGTCCACCGAACTGGGCCTTACCGCCGAGCGGCTGCTGGGTGATGAGGCTGTACGGGCCGATGGAACGGGCGTGCATCTTGTCTTCGACCATGTGGCCGAGTTTCAAGAAGTAGGTCACACCAACCGTAGCGGGCTGGTCGAACTGCTCACCAGTCTCACCGTCGTAGAGGCGGGTAGAACACAGGCGCGGCAGACCGGCCTTATCGGTCCATTGCGAGAGGTCGTCGAGTTTCGCACCGTCGAAAATCGGCGAAGCGAACTTCACACCGAGTTTGCGACCGGCAGCACCGAGGATGGCCTCGAAAATCTGTCCGAGGTTCATTCGCGAAGGCACGCCGAGCGGGTTCAGCACGAGATCGACGGGGCGACCGTCCTCGAGGAACGGCATGTCTTCCATGCGCACCACTTTCGAGACGATACCCTTGTTACCGTGGCGACCGGCGAGTTTGTCGCCGACACCAATCTTGCGCTTTTTGGCCACATAGACCTTTGCCATCTGCAGAATGCCGTTGGGCAGTTCGTCGCCAATGCTGATGGCGAACTTGCGGCGCTTCATCTCGGCATCGAGCAGCTTGTACTTGCGGATGTAGTTCATAATCAGTTGCTGGATGAGCGCGTCAGTATGCTCGTCGCCCGTCCAGTTGCCCGACTGGATGCCGTCGTACTCCAAAGTGGGTTTCTTCAGAATGGCTGCAGTGAACTTGCTGCCCTTCGTGATGACTTCGGCACCCGTGTAGTCTTTCACGCCCTGCGAGGTCTTTTTCTTCGTCAGCTTCAGCAGCTTTTCGACGAGGATGTCCTTCAGGTCGTTTTTCTTGGCCTCATGCTCTTCGTCGATTTTGGCCAAGGTAATCTTATCTTGTTTTTTCGACTCGCGGGTTTTCACGGCACGCGAGAACATTTTCTTGTCGATAATCACGCCAGAAAGCGACGGATTGGCCTTCAACGACGAGTCTTTCACGTCGCCAGCCTTGTCGCCGAAGATGGCGCGAAGCAGTTTTTCCTCGGGCGATGGGTCGCTTTCTCCCTTCGGCGAAATCTTACCGATCATGATGTCGCCGGGCTCAACACGGGCACCCACGCGGATGACACCGTTTTCGTCGAGGTCTTTCGTGGCTTCCTCGCTCACGTTCGGAATGTCGGCAGTGAATTCTTCCATACCGCGCTTCGTCTCACGCACGTCGAGCGAATATTCATCGACGTGAACCGAGGTGAGCACGTCGTCGCGCACCAGGCGCTCCGACAGCACGATGGCATCCTCGTAGTTGTAACCCTTCCACGGCATATAGGCCACGAGCAGGTTGCGACCGAGTGCCAACTCGCCGTTTTCGGTGGCGTAACCCTCGGTGAGGATGTCGCCCTTCTTCACACGCTGACCCTTCACGCAAATCGGGCGCAGGTCGATGACCATGTTCTGGTTCGTGCGACGGAATTTCGGGATGCGATATTCCTTCAAAGCGGGCTCGAAGCTGACAAATTCCTCGTCTTCGGTGCGGTCGTAGAGGATGCGAATCGTCGTGGCATCGATGTATTCGATGACACCGTCGCCCTCGGCCACAATCATCGTGCGGGAATCTTCGCAGACTTGTTTTTCCAGACCAGTTCCAACAATCGGGGCCTCGTTGTGAAGCAGGGGAACGGCCTGACGCATCATGTTACATCCCATCAGGGCGCGGTGACCGTCGTCGTGCTCCAAGAACGGAATCAGACCTGCCGAAACCGACGCAATCTGCTGCGGCGAAACGTCCATCAAATCGACCTGTGCAGGCGGAACGACGGGGAAGTCGGCATCCTGACGGCATTTCACCACAGGACGAATGAACGAGCCATCGTCGCGCAGCGGTGCATTGCCCTGTCCGATGATGTGTTCGGCCTCTTCCTCTGCCGTCAGATAGACGACTTCGTTGTTGTCGAGGTTGGCGATGCTGTTTTCAATCTTGCGATACGGCGTTTCGATGAAACCGAGTTCGTTGATCTTTGCATAGACGCAAAGCGACGAAATCAGACCGATGTTCGGACCTTCAGGGCTCTCAATCGGGCAAAGACGGCCGTAGTGCGTATAGTGAACGTCACGCACCTCGAAACCGGCACGCTCACGCGACAGACCGCCAGGACCCAGTGCCGACAGACGACGCTTGTGCGTCACCTCGGCCAGCGGATTGGTCTGGTCCATGAATTGAGAGAGCGGATTCGTTCCGAAGAACGTGTTGATGACGCTCGAAATCGTTTTGGCGTTGATCAGGTCGGTCGGCGAGAACACCTCGTTGTCGCGCACGTTCATGCGCTCGCGAATGGTGCGGCTCATACGGGCCAGACCGATGCTGAACTGATTCGAAAGCTGCTCGCCTACGGTGCGCACGCGACGGTTCGACAGGTGGTCGATGTCATCGACGGTAGCGTTGGAATTGACCAGCTGAATCAAGTATTTGATAATTTCAATAATATCGTCTTTCGTCAGGACGCGGACGCTCATGTCCGTGTCGAGACCGAGTTTCTTGTTGATGCGGTAGCGACCAACTTCACCGAGGTCGTAGCGCTTGTCCGAGAAGAACAGATTGTTGAAGGTTTCTTTCGCGCTGTTGTCGTCGGCTGGGTCGGCATTGCGCAACTGGCGGTAGATGTAGAGCACAGCCTCTTTTTCCGAGTTGCTCGTGTCCTTTGCCAGTGTGTTGAAAATGATGGAATATTTTCCAGCCATCTCAGCGTCCTTGTGCAACAGAATCGACTGCGCACCGCTTTCCACGATGTCGTTGATGTTTTCGGCGGTCAGTTCCGTCTCGCGCTCCATGATGACCTCATTGCGCTCGATGGAAACGACTTCACCCGTGTCCTCATCGACGAAGTCCTCGTTCCAACTCTTCAAAACGCGGGCGGCAAGGCGGCGACCGATATAGTCCTTCATCGTCTTCTTCGTCACCTTCACCTCTTCGGCAAGGTCGAAAATCTGAAGAATGTCCTTGTCTTGGTCGAAGCCGATGGCACGCAGCAGCGTCGTCACGGGCAACTTCTTCTTACGGTCGATGTAGGCATACATCACGTTGTGGATGTCCGTGGCGAATTCAATCCACGAACCCTTGAACGGGATGATGCGGGCCGTATAGAGCACGCGACCGTTGGCATGCACGCCCTGGCCGAAGAACACGCCCGGCGAGCGGTGCAACTGCGACACGACGACGCGCTCGGCACCATTGATGATGAATGTGCCGTTGTCGGTCATGTAGGGAATGGTTCCCAAGAAAACGTCCTGAATGTGCGTACCGAAGTCCTCGTGGTCTTGGTCGGTGCAATACAGTTTCATCCTGGCCTTGAGCGGCACACTGTAAGTCAGTCCGCGCTCCAAGCACTCCTCCACGGTATAGCGCGGAGGGTCTATGAAATAGTCCAGAAACTCAAGAACGAAGCTGTTGCGCGTGTCGGTTATCGGGAAGTTTTCTGCGAAAACCTTGTATAAACCGTCATTCTTGCGTTTCTCAGGAGGGGTATCCAACTGTAAAAAGTCCTTGAACGACTTTAACTGCACATCGAGAAAATCCGGATAGGGCATCGGATTCTGCACGCTGGCGAAATGAATTCTGCCGTCAACCAGCTTCTGAACGTCAATTTTCTTCTTGACCTCAGCCTTTTTCTTGCTTTCGACCGGCTTTTTGCTGTCAACTGTTTTCTTTGAAGCCATTATACAATCTTTTTTCTATTAGGACGAATGGTTTGTGTGTCTGACCGTAAGGGTTTCGTGTCGCAATAAAAGACACGAAAAGGTTAGGATCCACCGATTGGGAAGACCCTAACCATTGCTATTTAATAAGATTTCTGTAAGCTCTTTCTTACTTGAGCTCAACCTTGGCACCAGCCTCTTCGATGGCCTTCTTGAGGTTCTCAGCCTCGTCCTTCGACAGGCCTTCCTTGATTGTGGCGGGAGCACCGTCCACCAAGTCCTTAGCCTCTTTCAGACCAAGACCGCAAGCCTCTTTCACTGCCTTCACAACCTGCAGTTTGTTTGCACCAACCTCAGCGAGGACAACGTCGAACGACGACTTTTCCTCAGCAGCGGCGGCTGCACCACCAGCAGCAGGACCGGCAGCCACAGCAACAGCTGCAGCAGCGGGCTCAATTCCATACTCTTCCTTCAGGAGGGTTGCCAACTCGTTTACTTCTTTCACTGTAAGGTTTACCAACTCTTCAGCAATAGCTTTGATATCTGCCATTTTATTTAAAAATTTAAATTGTTTTTAATGTGAATGAATTCGGGTTCGCTTATTTGTTACGCTCAGCGACAGCGTCGAGCAGACCGTGAATCTTGCCACCGGCGTTGAGGCCAGAAACAACATTCTTGATCGGAGACTGCAACAGAGCGATAACGTCGGCGATAAGCTCGTTCTTGCTCTTGATTGCGCAGAGTTCATCCAGCTTGTCAGCACCCACGAACATGCCTTCCTCGGCGTAAGCGGCCTTCAAAGCGGGAATTTCCTTCTTCTTGTCCTTATATTCCTTCAGCAACTTGGCAGGCGCATTGGCTGCGTTACAGAACATCAGCGCAGTGCTGCCCTTCAGAGCCTCGTAGAGGGGCTCGAAATCGATTTCGCTTGCCTCGAACGCCTTGTGCAAGAGGGTGTTCTTGACAACCACCATCTTGATGTCGTTCTTGAAGCACTTACGACGCAAGTCGCTCGTCTCGGCAGCATTGAGTCCGTGCACATCCACGAGGTAGAAGTGTGCATATTCCTCAAACTTCTTGCCAAGCTCTACAACAACAGTATCTTTCAATTCTTTTCTCATCTTACCAAACTTTTAGAGTTACTCAACTGATTTAGGATCAACCTTGATACCCTTACTCATCGTGCTCGAGATAAAGATACTCTTGATGTATGTACCTTTAGCAGCGGCGGGCTTCAGCTTGATGACGGTAGCGATGAATTCCTTCGCATTGCCGAAAAGCTGGTCAGGGGTCATCGTGACCTTACCAATCGACGTGTGGATGATACCAGCCTTGTCAACCTTGAAGTCAATCTTACCCTGTTTCACTTCCTTCACTGCCTTAGCAACGTCCATAGTGACAGTGCCGCTCTTCGGGTTCGGCATCAGTCCACGCGGACCGAGCACGCGGCCCAACGGGCCAAGCTTACCCATACAAGACGGCATCGTGATGATTACATCAACGTCTGTCCATCCACCCTTGATCTTTTCGATGTATTCGTCAAGACCAACATGATCAGCACCAGCTTCTTTGGCGGCAGCCTCCTGGTCGGGAGTACAGAGCGCGAGAACGCGGGTCACCTTGCCAGTTCCGTTCGGCAGCGAAACAACGCCACGAACCATCTGGTTGGCTTTACGCGGATCCACACCCAGTCGCACATCGATATCAACAGAAGCCTCGAACTTCGTCGTGGTAATCTCCTTGACCAAGTCCATAGCCTCTCTCAACGTGTAGACTTTCCCTGCTTCAACCTTATCAGCCACCAACTTTTGATTTTTTGTCAGTTTACTCATGTTTCTAATTGAAGTTTAAGTTATTATTAACCAGGGAAATCCCCTTTGACCGTGATACCCATACTGCGGGCAGTACCGGCAACGAGCTTCATGGCTGACTCAACTGTGAAGCAGTTCAAGTCTTTCATCTTGTCCTCGGCGATAGCGCGCACCTGGTCCCACGTCACGGAAGCGACCTTCTGACGGTTGGGCTGGGCTGAACCGCTCTGCACCTTGGCTGCCTCTTTCAACTGTACAGCTGCAGGGGGCGTCTTGAGTTCGAAGCTGAACGACTTGTCAGCATAGTAGGTGATGACAACAGGAATGACCTTGCCGGCCTTGTCCTGCGTTCTGGCGTTGAACTCCTTGCAGAATCCCATGATGTTGATACCCTTCGAACCCAGTGCAGGGCCTACGGGAGGAGAGGGATTCGCTGCGCCGCCTTTAATCTGTAACTTGATTATTCCAGCAACTTCTTTAGCCATTTTTTCGTTAATATTAAAGTTAATTATACGAAAGAGGGAATGCTATCCGTAACAATAGACTATCCTTCCTTCTCGACTTGCATAAAACCGAGCTCCAGCGGAGTTTTCCGACCGAAGATCTTGACCATTACCTTCAGCTTGTGCTTCTCGGTATTCACCTCTTCGATGACACCACTGAAACCGCTGAAAGGCCCGTCCGTCACCTTCACCGTCTCATCGACCATGTAGGGGATGTCAATTTCATCCGCCAATTCGGTCTCTTCGACAGTTCCGAGCATACGGTTGATTTCTGCCTGTGGGACAGGTACAGGGTTTTCCATACCGCCAAGGAAGCCCAAGCAGTTGGGGATGAAGCGCAACATGTGCGCCACATCGCCTACAAGGGCAGCTTCAACAAATACGTAGCCAGGGAGACTGATTTTCTCCTTGACAACTCTCTTGCCATTACGCAGAGAGGCATGCTTCTCCATAGGCAGCAACACCTGTGAGACATGGGCACCAAGCGTCGAGTTGATTTTCATCGCAGCCTCGATGTATTCTTTCACCTTGACTTCCTTTCCGCTGATCGCCCGAAGCACGTACCAGTTCTTTTTTGTTTCAGCCATCTTCCTAAAACGATTAACCAGGATAAACCATACCCATAATCCACCTGAACGCAGAGTCCATTGCGAAAACAATCAGCGCGATGAAAAGGGAAGCAGATAAAACAACCACCGCACTGTGTGTCAGTTCGCGACGAGTAGGCCAAGTAGTCTTATGCGCAAGTTCGTCGTAGCAATCTTTACAATAATTAATAAATCTCTTCAACATAGTTTCTTTCTTGTCTTCAGCACGGGAAGTAAGACTCGAACTCACGACCCTCGGTTTTGGAGACCGATGCTCTACCAACTGAGCTATTCCCGTAAGTAAAGCCCCCACCCTCGAGCGGGGGCTTCGGTTATGTTCTAAAGTTTTATAAAGCTTCCTTCAGAATCGGTGGATTAGTCCTCGAAGACTTCCGTGATCTGACCCGAACCGACGGTGCGGCCACCCTCGCGGATAGCGAAGCGCAGACCCTTGTTCAGGGCGACGGCGTAAATCAGGTCAACCGTAATCTCGACGTTGTCACCAGGCATCACCATTTCAACACCTGCGGGCAGAGTGATTTCACCCGTGCAGTCCATGGTGCGGAGGTAGAACTGAGGACGATACTTGTTGCCGAACGGAGTGTGACGGCCACCCTCTTCCTTCTTCAAGACATAGATGGAAGCCTTGAAACGCTTGAAGGGCTTAATCTGACCCGGATGGCAGAGCACCATACCGCGCTTCACTTCGTTCTTGTCGATACCGCGGAGAAGCAGACCGACGTTGTCACCTGCCTGACCTTCGTCGAGCAGCTTGCGGAACATTTCCACACCCGTGACAACCGAGCTCTTGTCTTCACCGAGACCGAGCAACTGAACGGGGTCACCAACGTGGATGACACCAGTTTCGATACGACCGGTAGCAACCGTACCACGACCTGTGATCGAGAACACGTCCTCGACGGGCATCAGGAAGGGCTTTTCAGTGTCGCGCGGGGGCTCCTGGATCCAAGAGTCGCAAGTAGCCATCAGGTCGATGACCTTCTGTTCCCACTTCTCAACACCGTTCAGGGCACCGAGGGCAGAACCGCGGATGATGGGCGTATCATCTTCAAACTCATACTGGGCGAGGATTTCCTGAACTTCCATTTCAACGAGTTCGAGCATTTCCTCATCTTCAACCATGTCGCACTTGTTGAGGAACACCACCAGACGGGGAACGTTCACCTGACGAGCGAGCAGGACGTGCTCACGGGTCTGAGGCATCGGACCGTCAGTAGCGGCAACAACGAGGATGGCACCGTCCATCTGGGCAGCACCCGTTACCATGTTCTTCACATAGTCGGCGTGTCCCGGGCAGTCCACGTGAGCGTAGTGACGATTAGCGGTCTCGTACTCGACGTGAGCGGTGTTGATTGTGATACCACGCTCCTTTTCTTCGGGAGCATTGTCGATTTGGTCGAAAGACTTCACTTCAGAAAGACCCTGCTTGGCCAACACAGTCGTGATGGCAGCGGTCAAAGTGGTCTTACCATGGTCAACGTGACCGATGGTACCAATGTTTACGTGCGGTTTAGTACGTACAAAATTCTCTTTAGCCATAGCTTTAAATAGTTATTGATGTAATTGATTAGTCAATTTCTTTCCCTTTTCAAACAAGGATTTCTCCTTTTTCCTTTCGGATGAGCTGTAACTGAGAGTTGAACTCAGGACCTCTTCCTTACCAAGGAAGTGCTCTACCACTGAGCTATTACAGCAAAATAGAGCGGAAAACGGGGCTCAAACCCGCGACCCCCAGCTTGGAAGGCTAGTGCTCTATCAACTGAGCTATTTCCGCATAACTTCCTCTTGGAAGTGGGTGGTGATGGATTCGAACCACCGAAGTCGAAAGACAACAGATTTACAGTCTGCCCCATTTGGCCACTCTGGAAACCACCCATATTTTTGTTTTCGTCGTCCCCGTTTTTGCATCGGAGGAGCCTCTTGTCGGATTCGAACCAACGACCCCGAGATTACAAATCACGTGCTCTGGCCAACTGAGCTAAAGAGGCAAAATCCTTGCAGCCGTCAGGCATCGCATTTTAGGACGTGTCGTAAAACGGCTGCAAAGATACGACTTATTTTTGAATCTCCAAAATTTTTCTCACTTTTTTTTATTTATTCCGCAATTTTTCTTTGAATTTGGTCAATTGAACCTTCATTGCATCGACACATTGGTCGATTCCTTCCTCGAAAGTGTCGCAGGTTTTGGTGACGAAAAATTGGTGTCCGGGGGCGGAAACGGTGAGGCTTGCCTCCTTGTTCATGGCGGTGGCGGGCTTCACAACTTTGAGTTGAACTTCCACCTGCTGGATTTCGTCGTAGGTCTTTTCCAGCTTGCTTACTTTCTTTTCCACGAATGCCTCCAGTTTGTCGGTTGCGTCAAACTTAATGGCTTGAATCTTGATTTCCATAAATACCTCCTGTTTTTAAAAGGTTAATAATTTATTGAATGTTCTCTGCGCCTGCCTTCTGTCGGCTCACTTTCTGGGATGGGCCTGGGCATAGACGCTTTTTAATTGTTCAAAACTGGTGTGGGTGTAGATCTCGGTGGTCGAAATGCTTTCGTGACCGAGCAACTTTTTCACGTTTTCGATGCCGGCGGAATGGTTGAGCATGGCGGTGGCGAAGGTGTGGCGAAGCACGTGGGGCGAGCGCTTTTTCAGGCTCGTCACTTTGGTGAGTTGCCGACGCACTTCGTTGCGAACCTGCTGCGGTGTCATTCGAACGCCTTTGTTGGTGACGAAGAAAGCGAAGTCTTGCCGTGCCACTTCGCGGTCGCGCTGCTCGACGTAGTTTTGCAACGCTGCGCTGAGTTCGTCGCCGAAGGGAACAATTCGTTCTTTGTCGCGCTTGCCGTGGACTTTGATTTGGCGATTTCGGAAATCGACCGATTGGTCGTCGAGTCCGGTGAGTTCCGAGAGTCGGATTCCCGTCGCATAAAATAAATATATAATGGTACGCGCGCGCGCGACGTCGAAAGAGTCTTCAGCGAGGACATCGTCCAGAAGCGTGTCCATCTCGTTTTCGCGAAGGTATTGGGGCAGCAGTTTCTTCCGCTTCGGCCCCGTGATGCCGTGCGACGGGTCGCTTTCGACGAGACTTCTCGATAAGGCAAAACGATAAAGGGAACGCACCGAACTCAGCCTTCGATTGACCGATGTTGCAGTGTTTCCTTTATCCATCATGCTCTCCATCCAGTCGCGGATGATGTCCGAGTCTATCGACTCCCACGAGAGCTGGCTGTCCAGATGTTTGAAATATGCCTCGAATGCCCGCAGGTCACGGCTGTAACCCTCTACGGTGTGTGCCGAGCGGTTGCGTTCATATTTCAGGTAGTTGAGGAATTTTTCTATCATCGTTTGCCTAAAGTATGGTTTCAGGCAACGAATTTACGAAGATTTTTCCAAACCACCAAATTTTCCGAGGATTTTTTTATTCCTCGCTCTGACGCAGCTTCTGCACATAGATGGCGTGCTGCATCTCAAGACGCTTCAGCACAGAAGGCTTGTTGTACTGCTGACGCTTGCGGAGCTCTTTCACAACGCCCGTCTTTTCGTACTTTCTCTTGAATTTCTTCAATGCTCTTTCGATGTTCTCACCTTCTTTTACAGGTACAATAATCATGTTTTTTTTCTTTAAATTTTAGTTCAACTTTTCAATGCAAACCACCCCTTTGGCGATTTTCGGGTGCAAAATTACACTAATTTTGGCAAATGAGCAAGCATTTTACCAAATATTTATGGGTTTCCGTCAAATTTTCGACTTAGTTGGCCATTTCCGAGAGGAATTTGATGCGCACGAGGCGGATTTCGTCTTCGGAATACTCAGGACCGAGTTCGTTTTGAGCGGTGTCGAGGTCGTCGGTGGTACTTTCGTAGAAGTAGTCGTAGATGTCGTCGATGTGGTCTTCGTCCATCACGTCTTCGAGGAAATAGTCGATGTTCAGGCGGGTTCCGCTATAGACGATGGCCTCCACCTCGGTGAGCAATTCGTCGAAGTCGAGTCCTTGCGAGTTGGCGAGGTCGTCGAGGGCGACGCGGCGGTCGATTTTGTCGATGATGGTGACTTTCAGCATCGATTTCTTGGCAACGGTGCGCACGCGCATTTCCTCGGGTCGCTCAATTTGGTTTTCCTCGCAATAGGCCTTGATGAGGTCGCAGAACGGCTTTCCATAGCGTTTGGCCTTGCCCTCGCCTACTCCCTGAATGTTCTGTAGTTCCTCCAAAGTGACGGGATAGGCCGTCGCCATTTGGTCGAGCGATACGTCTTGGAAAATGACGTAGGTGGGCAGTCCGTTTTTCTCGGCGACATCGCGGCGCAGGTTCTTGAGCATCGTGAGCAGCGACGGGTCGAGCGCCATTCCACCGGGTTCAATTCCTTCGTCTTCGCCTTCGGGAAATTCCTTGTCTTCGACAATCATGAACGAATGGGGATTTTCCATGAATTTGCGGCCTTCCTTCGTGATTTTCAGCAGTCCGTAGTTATCGACATCCTTGCGGATATAGCCCGAAATGATGGCCTGTCGGATGGTCGGATTCCAGATTCTCGGCGGTTCGTCCTCGCCAGAGCCGAACTCTTCGAGTTGGTCGTGTTTGTGCGAGGTGATGTCGTCGGTGAGGTGACCGCAGACGAAATCGATGATATGGTCTTGTCGGAAGTTCTCTTTCAGCACGTTGATGGCATCCAACACGACCTGCAAAGCCACCATTGCCTCGCGTTTCTCCTTCGGATGCAGGCAGTTGTCGCAATTCTCGCAGTTGTCCTTGTCGTAGCCTTCGCCGAAATAGTGGAGCAGCATTTTCCGTCGGCAGACGCTCGACTCGGCGTAGGCGGCGGTTTCTTGCAGCAGTTGCCGACCGATGTCTTGCTCTGCGACGGGTTTTCCCTCCATAAACTTCTCGAGTTTCTGCAGGTCTTTATAGGCATAGAAAGCGATGCAGTTGCCCTCGCCGCCGTCGCGTCCGGCACGTCCAGTCTCCTGATAATAGCCTTCGAGCGACTTGGGGATGTCGTAGTGGATGACGAAGCGCACGTCGGGCTTGTCGATGCCCATTCCGAAGGCGATGGTGGCGACGATGATGTCGATGCGCTCCATCAGGAAGTCGTCTTGCGTTTCGGAACGACGCTGCGAGTCGAGTCCGGCGTGGTAGGCCGCGGCCTTGATGTCATTGGCCTGCAGCACGGCGGCGAGTTCCTCGACTTTTTTGCGCGAGAGGCAATAGACGATGCCGCTCTTGCCCTCGTGTTGCTTGATGTAGCGAATGATTTGCTTGTCGATGTCTTTCGACTTTTGGCGCACTTCGTAATAAAGGTTCGGACGGTTGAACGAACTCTTGAATTCGGGCGCGTCGATGATGCCAAGGCTCTTCTTGATGTCGGTGCGCACCTTGTCGGTGGCGGTGGCGGTCAGGGCGATGACGGGTGCGTCGCCGATGCGGTTGATGGTCGGACGAATGTTGCGGTATTCGGGTCGGAAATCGTGTCCCCACTCCGAGATACAGTGGGCTTCGTCGATGGCGTAGAACGAAATTTTCACGCCTTGCAGAAATTCCACGTTCTCGTCTTTGTTCAACGATTCGGGTGCCACGTAGAGCAGTTTCGTCTTTCCCGACTTCACGTCGTCCATCACCTGCACGATGGCCGCCTTGTTGAGCGACGAGTTCAAGTAATGGGCGATGCCGTCTTCCTCGCTCAGTCCGTTGATGACATCGACTTGGTTCTTCATCAGGGCGATGAGCGGCGAGATGACGATGGCCGTGCCTTCCATCAGCAGCGAGGGCAGTTGGTAGCACAGACTTTTGCCACCACCCGTCGGCATCAGCACGAATGCGTTATTGCCAGCCAGCAGGTTTTGGATGATCGCCTCTTGGTCGCCTTTGAACTTGTCAAAGCCGAAATAATGCTTCAATATCGTTGTCAGTTCCTTTTTCGTCGCCATATTTTTATAGGTTATTAGGTCCATTAGGTTGTTAGGTATTCACACTCCACACTCCACGAAACTACGAAGCTTCGAGATACGACTTTTCGACCTGCCGACGGGCATAGTCGAGTGTCACCACGAAGGTTTTGTCCTTGCTCGATGGCGCGTCGAACATCGCGTCAATCATCATTGCCTCGACGATGGAACGCAGTCCGCGTGCGCCGAGTTTGAATTCCACAGCCTTATCGACAATGTATTCCAGCGACTCGTCGGTGAAACTGAGGGTGATGCCGTCCATCTCGAAGAGTTTTTCGTACTGCTTCACGATGGAATTTTTCGGTTCGACAAGGATGCGGCGTAAAGCCTCGCGGTCGAGCGGTTTCAGGTAGGTCAGCACGGGCAGACGACCGATGATTTCGGGAATCAGGCCGAATGCCTTCAAATCCTGCGGCTGAATGTACTGCATCAAGTCGTTTTTGTCGATTTGACGCTGGTTTTGCACCGAATTGAAGCCCACGACGCGCGTGTTGAGGCGCTGTGCAATCTTTCGCTCGATGCCGTCGAACGCACCGCCGCAGATGAAAAGGATGTTGCGCGTATCGACTTGGATATATTCTTGGTCGGGATGCTTGCGACCGCCCTTCGGCGGCACGTTCACGGTGGTTCCCTCGAGCAGTTTCAGCAGTCCCTGCTGCACGCCCTCGCCGCTGACGTCGCGCGTAATCGATGGATTGTCCGACTTGCGGGCGATTTTGTCGATTTCGTCGATGAAAACGATGCCGCGCTGCGTTGCCTCGACATTGTAGTCGGCCACTTGCAGCAGTCGGCTCAGAATCGACTCGACATCCTCGCCGACGTAGCCTGCCTCGGTGAAAACCGTTGCATCGACAATCGTAAACGGCACGTCGAGCAGTCGGGCGATGGTGCGGGCAATGAGCGTTTTTCCCGTACCCGTCGAACCAGCCATAATGATGTTCGATTTTTCGATTTCGACATCGTCCTTGACGGTCTGTTGCAGGCGTTTGTAGTGGTTATAGACGGCCACCGACAGATAGCGTTTTGCCTCGTCCTGCCCGATGACATATTGGTCGAGATAGTCCTTGATTTCCTTCGGTTTCGGCACTTTTTTCGGGCGGAATTTTCCGTTTGAAGGCTTTTTTGTCGCCTCGGACACCTCTATGCCCGATGATTCCACAATCTCGAATGCCTGCTTCACGCAGTCTTCGCAGATGCAGCTGTCGATGCCGGAAATCAGGAGTTTCACTTCCTTTTCCCCACGTCCGCAGAAATTACATTTCGTCTTCATTTCTTCGTCAGCACTTTGTCAATCATTCCATATTCGAGGGCTTCCTGCGCCGTCATCCAGTAGTTGCGGTCGCTGTCGGCCCACACTTTGTCGAAATCGGTGTGCGAGTGGTCGGCGATGATGGTGTAGAGTTCCTTTTTCAGCTTTTGAATCTCGCGGGCTTCGATTTCGATGTCCGAAGCCTGTCCCTGCACACCGCCCATTGGCTGGTGAATCATCACGCGGCTGTGGGGCAACGCCGAACGCTTGCCCTCGGTGCCTGCCACGAGCAACACGGCGGCCATCGAAGCGGCCATACCCGTGCAAATCGTCGCCACGTCGCTCTGGATGAACTGCATCGTGTCGTAGATGCCCAGTCCTGCATAGACGCTTCCGCCCGGCGAGTTGATATAGACGTTGATGTCCTTGCCAGCGTCGGATGCGTCGAGGTAGAGCAGCTGCGCCTGCAACACGTTGGCGGTGTAGTCGTTCACCTCGGTTCCGAGGAAGATGACGCGGTCCATCATCAGACGCGAAAACACGTCGAGTTGGGTCACGTTCAATTGGCGTTCCTCCAAGATATACGGGTTCATATACTGCGCCTGTGCGCTCATCACTTCATCGACCACTAAGCCGTTCATGCCCAAATGTTTTGTGGCATATTTTCTGAAATCGTTCATTTCTTGAATTGATATTTTTATTAAATGTAAATTGTTAATTGATGATTGAAAATTGGATTTTCTCCCCCTTTCTTGGAACAAAATTAAGAAAAAAAATCGAAACCGCCATCACAAAATGAAGAAAATTTTGCGTTTTAACGATTTTTTATATCAAAAAAAGTCCTCGCAGCGATAAACTGCGAGGATTTTCCATTTATTTTGATTCAAAACTTACTCAGCCATCATTTTGTTGAACTCGTCGAGCGAAACCGTTTTTTCGTTGAGTTTCACGACGGTTTTCATCTTTTCGATGAGCTTCAGGTCGATGGCGCGATCGACGAATCCCTGCACGTTCTCCTCTTTCTTGAGCATTTCCTGTGCGTAGTTGTCGAGGTATTCGTCGGGCACATTCGACATTCCATACTGCGCAAACTGGGCGCGAGCGGCCTCGCGAGCGGCGGTTTTCACCTCCTCGTCGGTGATTTTGATGTCGTGGGCGGTGACGAGTTGCTCCTTGATCAAGTGCCACGTGAGTTCCTTGATGCTGCCCTCGAAATTCATCTCCACGTACTCATCGACGTCTTTGCGCTCCTTGTTGTTGTTCTTCATCACGCGCTTCAGCAGCGCCTCGGGCCACACGAGTTTGCCGGCCTTCTTCACGCAGTGCTTACGCAGGTCGCCGAGGAATTTCCAGTCGCTGTTCTGCACCAACTGAGCTTTCAGTTCGTCGGCTACGCGGGCGCGAAATTCCTTTTCGTTTTTCACGGCATCCTTGCCATAAATCTGGTCGAAAAGCTGCTGATTGACCTCAGCCTTGGCGAAACGGCTGATTTCCGTAATCTGATAGGTGAAATTGCCGGCGTGGCTGCCCAAATCGGCCTTGTCAATCTTCAACAACGCTGCCAGTTCGGCGTCGCTTTCGTATGCCTTACGCGGGTTGAACGTGATGACATCGCCAAGTTTTGCGCCGTCGAAAAGTTTTTTCTCGGCCTCGTTCTTGATGTAGGTCGGCATCACGATAGCCTCCGACAACTCGATGCCGTCTTCCTTGTCGAGTTCGCGCAGGTCACCCTTCAGCATATCGTTGTCCTTGTAGTCGTCGGCCTTCTGGTACTGGCCCGCACGCGAACAATACATCTCCACCTGCTGGTCGATGAGTTTGTCATCGACGTCGATGGTGACGTAATCGATTTTGTCGCGACCCGACAGACCAGCCTTAATTTCCGGTGCGACGGCGATGTCGAACTGGAAGGTGTAAGGAGCCGGCTTTTCGAGATCGACGGCCTCGCCACCCTCGTGCGGCAGCGGTTCGCCGAGCATCTTGATGTCGTTCTCGCGTACATATTTATATAGTTCCTCGCCGATGGCTTGATTCACAGCATCCATCCGCACGGGCGCACCATACATCCGCTGAATCATCGACATCGGCACCTGTCCCGGGCGGAATCCCGGCACATTGGCCTTCCGACGGTAGTCTTTCAGCGTTTTCTCCACCTTTTCCTTAAAGTCACTCTCCTCGACGGTGATGGTCATCAAGCCATTCACCTTGTCTTCGTTTTCAAACTGAATTTTCATCTTATTATTTGACTATTTTACGATTTTTCGATTTGACAATTTTCATTTCGGGCTGCAAAGTTACACTTTTTTCGCTGAACAGCCTAATTTTTTCTTATATTTCCGTCTGGAAATTCTTTTTCCGCAGCACAAACGAGTTGGTGAGGTATTTTTCGCGGACGATTTTGTTCTCGGCCAGTTCCTCGGGCGAGCCTTGGAAGAGGATTTTTCCCTCGAAAAGCAGATAGGCGCGGTCGGTGATGGTGAGCGTTTCATCGACGTTGTGGTCGGTGATGAGGATGCCGATGTTGCGGTATTTCAACTGCCAGACAATCTGCTGGATGTCCTCGACGGCAATGGGATCGACGCCGGCAAAAGGTTCGTCGAGCATAATGAACTTCGGTTCGATGGCCAGACAGCGGGCAATCTCCGTGCGTCGGCGCTCACCGCCCGAAAGTTGGTCACCCTTGTTTTTTCGCACTTTTTCCAGTCGAAATTCGGCAATCAGGCTCTCGAGTTTCTCCAACTGGTATTCACGCGGCTTGCCCGTCATTTCCAACACCGACAGGATGTTGTCCTCGACCGACATTTTGCGGAACACACTCGATTCCTGCGGCAGATAGCCGATTCCTGCCCGTGCACGTTTATAGACAGGGTATTTCGTGATTTCCTCGTCGCCCAGAAAAACGTGGCCGCCGTTGGGAATCACAAGACCCGTCGTCATATAGAACGACGTGGTTTTTCCGGCTCCATTCGGCCCGAGCAGACCGACGATTTCGCCCTGTTTCACATCGAAACTCACATCGTTCACCACCGTGCGCTTGCCGTAGCGTTTCACCAAGCCTTCTGTGCGCAGTATAATTTTGTTTTCTTCCATCGTTTTTTCGTTTCGCGAGTGCAAATTTAGATAATTTTTTCGAAATTCAGAGCTTTCGTCGAAAAAATTTGGATTTTTAGCCTTTTAATTGTACTTTTGCAGACGATGAAGCAAAATTTGATTTTTTCAGAAGATTTGCAGCGCGACTTGCAAAGCGAAATCGAATCGGTGAGTCCCGACCGCCTGTTTGTGCTGACCGACGAGAACACGCGACGCTTGTGCTGGCCGTTGGTGGAAGGTTTTCCGGTGTTTTCCGATGCCCGATTGATTGAAATTCCACAGGGCGATGCGAACAAGAATCTCGACAGTTTGGCGATGGTGTGGGAAGCGTTGCAAAGCGGCGGTGGCACGCGCCATTCGCTGTTGGTGAACCTCGGCGGCGGAATGGTTTGCGACCTCGGCGGTTTTGCCGCCTCGACTTTTAAGCGCGGGATTCGGTTTGTGAATATTCCCACGACGCTGTTGGCGATGGTCGATGCGTCGGTCGGAGGAAAAACGGGCGTGAATTTCGGTGGTTTGAAGAACGAAATCGGCACGTTCAGCGAGCCGCAAGCCGTTGTTATCAACACGAAATTTCTGGAAACACTCGACCGCGAAAATTTGCTCTCAGGCTACGCCGAAATGCTGAAACACGGTCTGCTCGACACAGTGGAACACTGGGCGGAAGTTGTTAATGTTCATAGTTCAAAGTTCATAGTTCATAGTTCAAAATCCAATGTTCAATGTTCAATGCTCAATGTCCAATGTTCAATGTCCAATGTTCAATGTTCAATCCTCGAACGAAGCATTGCAGTCAAACAGCGAATCGTCGCTGCCGACCCCCACGAAAAAGGCTTGCGCAAAGCGCTGAACCTCGGCCACACTTTTGGACACGCTTTCGAGTCATTTTCCATCCAACACCCAACACCCAACACCCAACACCCAGCACCCATCCTCCACGGCCACGCTGTTGCATTCGGCCTCATCTGTGAGCTTTACTTGAGCGTTGTGAAATGCGGTTTTCCGACAGAAAAAATGCGCCAAACCGTGCAGTTCATCCGTGAAAACTACGGCAGTCTGCCCATCACCTGCGACGACTACCCCGAACTGATTCGCCTGATGCAGCACGACAAGAAAAACATTGCCTACACCATTCGCTTCACCCTTTTGGCCGACATCGGCGACATTCGCCTCGACCAAACCGCCTCGCACGAAGAAATCAAGGAGGCCCTTGATTTCTTGCGCGAAGGATAATTCACATCTGTCCCTTGACAATTCCACCGACCTCATCATCGTTATTGATGGTGGTTTCGGTCTTTTTCACGCTGGCTTTCAGTTTTCCGAAGCGATAGGAAACCGAAACGCGGAACCAACGGCCGTTCTGTTTGTTGACGGTGTCACTCCAACCGAGGACGTCGCCCTGCACGGTGCGCGTCTCGAAGTGCTGACGCTTGTGGAAAAGGGAATTGGCGGTCAGGCGCACAGTGAGGCGGTTGTCGCTCAGGAACGAGCGTTGCAGCGAAAAAGAATAACGATTATAAGGTTCATACGTGGAATAAATGTTTTGGCTTGCGCGGCCAACTTGTCCGTAAGTGCTGACGGTAGCTTGCAGTTTCCACGGAAGTTTCTGCGAAATGTTGAAATAGTACCACAAAAGGGTGGAATTCAGGCTTAGTTGCTGCTCTGGATTCTCGAATCGACTATGCCAAGCATCCAGATTGGCGACGAAAGTCGTTTTTTTAAAAGGTTTCCACTGGAGATAGCCCTGAACCTGCCACCTGCGATGGCGAATGACGTTGCCATAGGTCGAGTAGCGCGTGTCGCCTTCGGCATAGTTGATGGCACCGATGTTGTCGTTGCTGAATTGAAATTTCGGCGTGATGTTAAACGTGAGTTTCTGACCGACTTTCATATAGGTCAGGGCGATGGTTCGGGTCGTGGAACTGACCAGATGGGCGTTGCCGAACTGCACGGAGCCAGGAAAGGCGGCGACAGCGGGGTTCAGATAGGAAATGCCCGGACGGTTGATGCTCGTCGTGTAACTGAGTTTCAGCGACTGCGCCGCATCGATTTGGTATTTCACACTGGCCTGCGGCACCCAGTCGCTCAAATTTTTGCCGAAATCGTCGGAACTTCCTTCAGGAAAACGACCTTTCAAATGGCTGTATTCGTAACGAAGTCCTGCGCGTGCCGTCCATTTTTCCTTGCTCCAAAGATAGTCCGCGTAGGCTGCGGCAACCTGCGTGCTGTGGTCGAAGGCGGTGTTGAGCGAGGGCAGCGAAGAATGGTAGTATTCCTGACGCTTTTCGCTGCTGTTTCGGCGGTCGATGTACTTCGTTCCGACCTGCAACCGATGTCCTTCCCACAGCGGACGCATATAGTCGGCTTGAAAGGTGTGCTCGGTGAAATGCTCACGCGAATTCGAGAGGTAGCCGTCGTAGTCGAAAGGGACATTTTGCAACTTCGAATAGGTCGTTTCCTGTTCGGAATGCTGGCGCGTCAGGGCGAGCAGATAAGAGAGAGTGAACTGCTCGCCCTTGCGCCGCGTCTTGTGCTGATAGTCGAGCCGCCCGTCCCACGAATGATGGCGGTAGCGCGGCAACCAATAGTGTTCGTCGTAGCTGTAGAGCAGGTTTTCCGACGCGTCGAACATCGAAATCGGACCGCCACCCTGCACGTTCACCTTGAAGAAATAGCCGCCAAACGATGCCGACAGCAGGTTGAGCGAGTCGATGTCGTAACTGGCGTTGATGTTGGCACTGTGAAGGTTGCCCGGACTCGAGCCTTTGGCATCGATTCGCTGCGTGTTACCCGTGCCCACAAAGGTGTTTTCGCGGATGACGTGGTTCGACGTGGCCTCTTCCGACATATAGTTGCAGCCGTAGTTCACGCTGACGATGGCCTTGCCGAACTGCGTGGCGAGATAAGTGCTCAGCGAGGGCATCTTCAAACTGCTGTAAGTACCAGAAACACTGCCCGTTACGCCGGCCATCTTCCTCGTGTCCATCATCACGATGTTCAGAATCGCATCCACGCCCTCGGCATCCTCGCGGGCACCTGGGTCGGTGACCACTTCGATGCGCTTCACCGCCGAGGCAGGCATCGCCTTCAGGATTTCCTTCGCATTTTTCGTCATCGAGGGGTCGAGACGGCCATTTCTGTGGATTTTGAAGTTCGAATTGCCCTTGACAAGAATTTTGTCCTCGTCGTCGATGGTCACCATCGGCACTTTTCGCAGCATATCGAGCACGGTTTCCGTTTTCGAGTCCTCGTCGGCCTGCACGTCGTAGCCCACGCGGTCGATTTCCTGTTTGATGAGTTGGCGCTGTGCCTTGACGGTTACGCCATCGAGTTCCTGACTCCACGCCACGGTGTCTTTTTTCGCCGACAGGCTGTCGGTCTGGGCCATAGTCGCCCCTGCTTTCACTGCGAGAAGCAGCAAAAGTAACGCTGTTTTGTATGTTTTCATCGTGATTTCCTACTTTTTGAGCCGTTCGATGCTCATATCGAACAATTTTTGAATCAATTCGTCGTCAGTCTTGGTTTTCATCCGCTTGAGTTCGTCGGCGACCAACTCTTTTTCGTCATCGTCGAGCGCATCCGCTTTTTTGCAGAGGTTGTAGATTTGCGTAACATAGGTGTTCGCAGCAATTCCCTCGGGATTTTTCAAGAAACGATTTTTGTAGATATTGAATTGCGTGAGCCATCCGCCGTTAGTGGGTTGAAGAGAATAGACGGAATCGTTGACGAACACGGAACTATTGTCGAGTGAGAAGCCTGAGAAATTGCCTCCATCAACGTTAAATTCCTGCCCGTTGATGATGATTCGACGCCTTGTCGAGTTTTTTTCGCGATATTTCTGGGTCGTGGCGTAGGTGATGGCCAGTCGAACCTGTGTTTTCTGACCTTTTTCGAGCCATTCCATCGCGTAGGCATAGCGATATTTTTTCTCCGCGTCGTCGGGGTCGAGAAAGCAGGCGTAGATGTAGTTTGAGCCCTTCATCGAACCAATCGCTACAGACTGCGAGCTGTTGTTGCCGACGGCCAGTGACACATTATTTCTACCGGCATTTCCATTGCCCGACCGAATCTGATAGGCAGCGTTCTTGTCCTTCTCGAAAGCCTTCTCAATGTCCTTGATTCGGCTGAGGGCCGACGCGTTTGTCACCACGAAATCATAGACGTCGGCCTGTGCGCTTTTCTGTCCCGTTTCGGGGTCGCGCTCCAAGGAATGTTGCGTCTTTGTTTCCACAATTTTGTCGTTCAGCAGGGCATTGAAAGCCTTCTGAATGTTCTCTTGCGCCGTCATTGCCGCGGGCATCGCCGTCAGCAGAGCAGCTAAAATGATGTTTTTAGTCTTCATATGCAATCAAATTTTGTTGTTCGTTAATATAGATTATGGTACCATCTTCTTGCATCACTGGAATGTAGCCGAGAGCCGCCAACTGCGCCTCGACGATTTCCTGTTGGCACTGCGCCAGTTGCCGCTCCACGTCGCGAATCTCCTGTTCGGCCTGCGCCATCAGCACGTAGGCTTTGTCGTGGTCGAGCATCGTGGGTCGGGGCTTTCTCCGACTGCGCTTCGGACTCTCGACGGGCGTTTTTTGAGGAGAAACGGTATCGGTTTTCGTCTCAGAAATCGGGATTTCGGGCTGTGCGACAGTTGCCGTTGTATCGACTTTCGCCGTGAGCGGTGCCGTCGGTTCAATTTGTTTCGACGGAACCGCAAAATAGAGGATTCCAGCCACGACAGCCGCTGCCACGCCCCACCCCATCCATCGTTTCCGACGATTTTCGGGATTGATTTCGACGATTTCAGCTTGAACGGGCCTCATCGCGTCGATTTCTTGGAAAAGCAGGCGATATTCCTCCCACTCTCGCGGCACTTCCTGATGTCGGAAGTATTGCGCGAGGATGTCCTCTTCCTCGAGTGTCGAAGTGCCGTTCATAAACTTGTCGAGCAGCTTTTCGACGTATTCTTTTGTGTATCGTTTCATATTCCGTTTCTTCGTTTAATATCGTCTAACAATGTCCTCCGTGCCCTTGCCAGCAGCGTGCTCACCGATGTAGTCTCGATGCCCAGCAGTCGGGCAATTTCCTCGTGACTGCGCCGTTCCACCTGTCGCAAATAGAGCAATGTGCGCTGTGTCGTGGGCAGTTGTTGCAGTTTTCGGCTCAGCCATTCGTCGTTTTCCTTCATTTCCAGTTCGTCGTGCGGACTGGTTGCGAGGCTCAGCACGATGGCTTCGTCGAGCGCTTCCGTTTTTCGTCGCCGTTGGTGGCTTCGCAGCAGGTGTTTCGCCATCAGCGCCGCCAGTGCCTCCACCGAATCGTAGCGTTCCAGTTCGTCGTGCATCTGCCACAGCCGAAGCATCACATCCTGTGCGATGTCCTCCGCCTCGTCCCTGCCCGCCCCGCAGCCTCGGCTCACGCTGTAAGCCTTCTCGCGCCACGTGCGGGCTCGCTGTTCAAATGCAATTCTTTCCATCGTTTTTTGCGCTTTTCAATTATATAACGCTTTTCGGGGGCAAAACCAAACAAATTTTAAGACGAATTAACAAATTTAACGTCAAAAATGGACTTCGATGATTGTTGAAAAAAACTAAAATCTCAATTTTATTTTGGAATGCGAAGAATAATGATTACTTTTGCAGCAAGAAAATTCTAATATCGAAAAAAATATGAAAAAACTATTGCTGATGGCTTACGCTTTGCTGGCGGGAACGCTGACGGGACTGGCGCAAGACCTCGACTCGCTTTACACACAGTCGATGTTGAAAAATGGGATGGTGGCTCCTGACTTCGTCATCGACAGCGCGACGAATGCTCGGTTGGAAGACCTGCGCGGACGATTCGTGGTGTTGCATTTCTGGGCTTCGTGGTGTCCCGACTGTCGGCGCGACACGCCCGAACTGAAGCGTCTGCAAGAGGAATTTGCCTCAGACAGCCTCGTGTTCATCCATATTTCGTTCGACACCGACCGCGAGCGATGGATGAAATACTATATGGACAACGACATCGAGGGACTACACTTCTGCGAAATGACGAAAATGAAGGATTCGCGCATCGCACAGGCGTATGGCATCAAGTGGATTCCGTCGATTTACGTGCTGAACACCGAGGGAAAGGTGATTTTGGCGACGGTAGAAATCGAGAAACTGCGCAAACGACTGGGACTGCTCGACTATTCGCGGGTGTATATTCCTCGCGGACGACGCGCCACCGACCCGATGTTTCCAGGCGGCGACGAGGTGATGATGCGCTATCTCGCTCAGCACATCGACTATCCGCGCACGGCCTCGAACTACGGTTTGCAGGGGCAGACGGTCGTAAAATTTCTTGTCGAGACCGACGGCACGATTAGCAACGTGCGCGTGGTGGCGAACCGCATCACGGTGGACAACCGACTGGTGTTCCAACGGCTCGCTGGCGACGAAAAACGCAGAATCCGCGAGCAGGTGCTCGAACAGTTTGCCGAGGAAGCCATCCGCGTGGTGTCGGGGATGCCGAAGTGGAAACCGTGTATTCGCCACGGCATTCCGATGAAGGTGGAATACGAACTTCCCATCAATTTCAAAATCGACTATGGCATCCACGAAATGGGATGAGCATAAAGGTAAAAAAGTAAAAAAGTAAAAAGGCGAGGATGATTCAATTAAGGAACATCAACAAGACATATTTCGGTGCACAGCCGTTGCACGTGCTGAAGGGCATCGACCTCGACATCGGCGAGGGTGAATTTGTGTCGATTATGGGCGCATCGGGCTCGGGAAAATCGACATTGCTGAACATTTTGGGCATCCTCGACAACTACGACGAAGGCGAATACCATCTGGCAGGGACGCTCATCAAAGACCTCTCGGAAACACGTGCCGCCTCGTATCGAAACCGAATGATTGGCTTCATTTTCCAGTCGTTCAACCTCATCGCCTTCAAAACGGCGGTGGAAAACGTGGAATTGCCGCTGTTCTATCAAGGAGTTTCGCGAAAAAAACGCCATCAGATGGCTTTGGACTACCTCGAACGACTCGGACTTCGCGACTGGGCCGACCACTACCCCAACGAACTGTCGGGCGGTCAGAAACAGCGCGTGGCCATCGCCCGAGCCCTCATCACACAGCCGAAAATCATCCTTGCCGACGAACCGACGGGCGCACTCGACTCGAAGACGAGCGTCGAGGTGATGCAACTGCTCAAGGAACTGAACCAGACGGAGAAAATCACCGAAATCATCGTCACGCACGACCCCACCGTGGCCGAACAAACCAACCGAATCATCCGCATCAAAGATGGAATTATTGAATGAGATTTGGCAGACCGCCCGACGCAACAAACTGCGCACGGCACTCACGGGATTTGCCGTGGCGTGGGGCATTTTTATGCTCATCGTGCTGCTCGGTGCGGGAAACGGACTCATCAATGCAACGATGAAGCAAAACGAACAATTCCTGTCGAATTCGATGATGGTGTTCGGCGGTCAGACATCGAAAGCCTATCAGGGTTTGAAAGAAGGACGCCGCATCCGGCTGCAAACGACCGACCTCGACATCACAAGCACGGGCTTCAAGGAAAACATCGACGAAGTGGGTGCCGCCTACTTTTCCGGTACCGCCAACATCAGCCTCGGTCAGCAGTATATTTCCTCAAATATCATCGGTGTCTATCCCAACCACACGAAAATCAACAAAATCGAGATGCTGCACGGTCGATTCGTCAATGAAATCGACCAAAAAGAAAAGCGGAAAGTGATTGTGCTGAGCAACAATCACGCAAAAGAACTGCTGGGGAACGAAAAATACGAGACACTTTTGGGAAAATACGTGAAAGTTGGGCAGTTCGCCTTTCAGGTCATCGGCATTTCCAAAGACAATGAAAACGACCCAACCAATCCCTTCTCGCCACATTCCACGATCAAAAGCATCTACGGCGCAAACACCGACAATATTGGCCGCATCGAATTCACGTTTCACGGACTGCCCACCGAGGAGGACAACGAAGCCTTTGAAAAGGAGTATCGGCAGCGGTTGAACGCGAACCATCAGGCCGCACCCGACGACGAGAGCAGCATCTGGCTGTGGAACCGCTACACGCAGTCGATGCAGATGAATATGGGAATGAACATCATCCGCACGGCATTGTGGATAATCGGCTTGTTTACGCTGCTGTCGGGCATCGTCGGCGTGTCGAACATTATGCTCATCACCGTGAAGGAGCGCACACGCGAATTCGGCATCCGCAAGGCCATCGGAGCGAAGCCGTGGTCGGTGTTGCGGTTGATTATCATCGAAAGCATCATCATTACTGCCATTTTCGGCTACATCGGAATGTTGCTCGGAGTCGCCGCCAACCAGTATATGGACGCGACGCTCGGCCACGAGGAAATCGACACAGGACTGTTCAAAGCCACGATGTTCGTCGATCCGACAGTGGGAATCGACGTTTGCATCGAAGCGACCGCCGTCATCATCATCGCAGGCACCATCGCAGGCCTAATCCCTGCCCTAAAAGCCGCGAAAATCCGACCGATTGAGGCGCTGAGAGCGGAATGAAGACAATTTACAATTAACAATTAAGAATTCAAAAATCAAAATTCAAAATCGGCGCAGCCGACAATTCAACCATCAAAATTCAAAATTCAAAAATATGTTCGACCTCGACCGCTATCGCGAAATACTCGACACGCTGACGCGCAACAAAAGCCGCTCGTTTCTGACGGGTTTCGGCGTGTTCTGGGGCGTGTTTATGCTCGTGGCCCTCATCGGTGGCGGACAAGGTTTGAAAGAAATGCTCAACAACAATTTCGAGGGCTTCGCCACCAACTCGGCGATGGTTTGGGCACAACCGACGAAAAAGGCTTACAAAGGCTTTAGAAAAGGCCGACGTTGGGAACTTGAATACAAGGACGTGGAACGACTGCGTCAAAACATTCCCGAACTCGACATCGTCACGCCAGTGCTCTTTTCCTACGGCGGTTTTGCCTACTTCGGCGACCAAAAGGCCGAAATCAGCGTGAAAGGTCAGTCGCACGACTATCGCTTCGTCGAAGAGCCGCAACTGCGCTACGGACGATTCATCAACGAAATGGATATGCAGCAACGGCGGAAAGTCTGCGTCATCGGAAAAAAGACCTACAAAGACCTCTTTCCGAAAGGCGGCGACCCCTGCGGGCAGTCCATCCGCATCGATTCCATCTACTATCAAATCGTGGGTGTGAGCTATCGGGCTGATGGTATGAATATCGGTGGAGAATCTGAAAGTACCATCATTCTGCCAATTACACTGATGCAGCAGGTCTATAATCGCGGAAACGAGGTCGATATGATTGCCGTGACAGGTCGCAAGGGTGCCGTGATGAGCCGCTTGAGCCAACCGATTCGCGAAGTCGTGGGTGCGGCCCACACCATCGACCCCACCGACGAACAGGGCATTATGGTGTTCAACACCGAAGTGCTCTTCCAACTGCTCGACAACCTTTTTCGGGGCGTCAATTTCCTGATTTGGCTCGTCGGACTGGGCACGCTATTGGCTGGCGCCATCGGCGTGTCAAACATTATGATGGTGACCGTGCGCGAACGGACGACCGAAATCGGCATCCGACGCGCCATCGGAGCGACACCGCGTATGATTCTCTCGCAAATCATCAGCGAAAGCGTCATTCTCACCGTCGTGGCGGGTATGAGCGGCATTCTCTTCGCCGTGCTCATCCTGCAAATGCTGCAACTCGGCAACACCGAGGAAGGCATCGTCAAAGCGCATTTCCAAGTGGGCTTCTGGACAGCCATCATCGCTGCCACCACGATTGCTGCAATGGGCGTTCTGGCAGGACTTGCGCCAGCATTGAGGGCGATGAGTATCAAACCCGTCGATGCAATGCGCGACGAATAAATAAAGATATTTTAATACATTAAAAGGGGAGTATTTCAAGGGTTTTCTCGCCATAATTCAAAATGAAAGAGCGGCCACCAAGAAAACCTAAACCAAGCAAACCATATTCTTTTTTTCCTTCAAGAAAATCTAAAGTAAATGTTTGTTTGCCAATTTGAAATTTCACATTTTTGTACAATCGTAATTGTTGAGTTGCCAACTGATGGTTTATATCCGCAGATTCTTTTTGTAAAAGCCCCGAAGGTTCCATATGTATGTTATTGGGAAGTTTATTATTCCGACTTCCTGTATCAAAAACAAAGCAAACACTTTCTCCCTGTATTTTAGTCTCAAATACCATATATCCTACAGGAATGTTTGAATATGCATCACTGCTTTTCCATTTCAAAACAGTTCCCTCTTTTCTGTGTGTTTTTACTGGTTCTACGATCAAGGATGAGCAATCAAATTTTAATGGTCTGTCTCTAAGAATGTCTGCACCCAAAATAAAATCGGGTGCAAATCTCTGAAAAGTTCCCTTTAAATCTGCCACGATACAATACACTTTTCGGTAAATTTTCCCACAGAACCTTATAGAATCAACAATACAAATCGACATACGATTGGATTTTGTATTTACAGACACCCTTTCTTGCTCCTCAATAATTAGACCGATAGTATCTTTTGCAAAAGTTGAGTCAATAACACACAGACTACACCCCGTGTCTATTAATGACAACACAGAAAACGATTTTGTTGTTAATAAGTCAGTATGCGTATATAAAAGACTATCTTTTATGATTAACTTTGATTGTCCATGTGCCAAAAGAGCAAAGACAAACATACTATATAGCAAAAAAATTTTTTTCATTTTGATATATGGGATCTTATTGTATTTGCTATTTGAAGATTCATAAACTTTTCTCTAAAAAAATCATATTTAGGTTGTTTAAAAAGATTTTGATTCACAGATACTTTTTGATTCTGTTGTCTTGAATAAGTTGTTGGTGAAAAACTTTGAAAGCGAAAATATGCGGCAACTTTCGCTGTGTCAGAATGAGTTTTACATTCGTTCTGACACAGCAAATCTTTATTAACGTTGGTACTATCTACGCGATTTTGTGCGAACCCAATACTGGGAGTTATAACCGTAGTTAATAATATTATCACAAACCTTGTTCGCATTTCTTAAATATCAAACGCTACTCCGTACATATCTGTTCTCATGGAAAAAGCGACGCTTAAACCAATCAATGATTTTTGTAAAAATACTTCCTCCATAAATGTTATGGAGTTCTTCCTCTGTAAGAGGGCGCATTAAACCTTTTGTTTCCATAAAACTTGTTTTTAGTTAATGAATAATAATGATTTAATGTCCATACGAAATATGGATGATGCAAAGGTAAGATTTTTATTGAAATTTTCCAAATAATTATGGAAAAAAATAGATAATGTCTCGAATCGAGGAAATAAAAGTGGTGCCTAATAGAATCTCTCTTGATTGACAAAAAAGGTTATTTTTATATTTTTTCTTATCTCGACTGGTTATAATTCTAAAAAAATATCTAATTTTGCAACTTTAAGCATATTTATATGTCTAACGAATATATTTAAAAACGATATGAAAAAGTATTTCAAACTGATTCTCGCGGCGATTATCGCCCTTGTGTTCATCGGAACTTTCGTATTCCTTTGGAAGCAATCGCAGCCGCAACCCATTGTCTATGAGGAGTTTACACCCGAAGTGAAGGACATCGTGCGCTCGACTATCGTCACGGGAAAAATCGAACCACGCGACGAAGTAAACGTAAAACCGCAGATTTCGGGCATCATCACCCACATCTACAAAGAGGCGGGCGATATGGTGCAGGCGGGCGAAGTTATCGCAAAAGTAAAGGTGATTCCCGATATGCAGCAACTCTCGGCGGCACAGGCGCGAGTCAGACTCGCCAACGTCAATGCCAATCAGGCGAAAATCGACTACGACCGCGTGAAAACGCTGTTCGACAAAGGCTACATTTCCGCCGACGAGCACGACAAAGTGGCGCAGAACTATCGTCAGGCACGCGAGGAACTCACCGCCGCCAACGACCAGTTGCAGGTGATTCGCGACGGCGTTTCGCGCACGAATGCGTCGGCCTCGAGCACGCTCATCCGCTCGACCATCACGGGCCTCATCCTCGACGTGCCCGTGAAAGTCGGTAACTCGGTCATCCTTTCCAACACGTTCAACGACGGTACCACCATCGCCAGCGTTGCCAATATGGGCGACCTCATCTTCCGCGGCA